>Ga0075423_10005266_pt1 | contig 12060 bp, 11 predicted proteins | sample SoiMethybrSBSTD2_FD_80114 | JGI IMG/M metagenome (GOLD analysis project Ga0075423, IMG submission 80114) | Bulk soil microbial communities from a Populus tree surrounding site in Tennessee, USA - Soil MetaG P. TD hybrid SBSTD2 | ecosystem: Environmental > Terrestrial > Soil > Tree plantation...
CAAGCGGGCCATCGACGGCCTGGTGGAACGGCTCGGCGGCCGCTGGGCGGCCAGCTTCACCGACGTCCAGCAGCACGTCCCGGTCGAGGCGGCCGCCCGGGCGGTGGCCGCGGCCGCCGAGGCCGACGCCGACTGCCTGGTCGCCATGGGCGGCGGGTCGGCCACCGGGATGGCCAAGGCGGTCGCGTTCGAGCGCACGACCCCGATCGTGGCCGTGCCCACCACCTACGCCGGCTCCGAGGTGACCCCGATCTACGGGCTGACCGGTCCCGACGGCAAGCGCACCGGCCGCGACCCGCGGGTCCTGCCCAGGACGGTGGTGTACGACCCGGCCCTCACCACCGGCCTGCCGGCCGCCGTGACCGGGCCCAGCGGCATGAACGCCCTCGCCCACTGCGTCGAGGCCCTGTACGCGCCCGGTGCCAACCCGGTCACCGCGCTGCTGGCCGAGGAGGGGGCCAAGGTCCTCCACCGGGGCCTGCCCCGGGCGGTGGCCGATCCGGCGAGCCTGGCCGCCCGGTCCGACGCCCTGCTCGGCGCCTGGCTGGCCGGCGCCGCCCTGGCCACCGCCGGGGTGGGCATCCACCACCAGCTCTGCCACCTGCTCGGCGGTGCCTACCGCCTGCCCCACGCCGAGCTGCACGCGGTCGTGCTCCCCCACGCGGTCCACTTCGTGGCCCCGGCGGCCCGGCCCCAACTGGCCCGGCTGGCCGCCGGCCTCGGGGTCGAGGACGTCGCCGGGCCCATCTGGGACCTGGGCCGGCGGCTGGGGACGCCGGCCAGCCTGGCCGAGCTCGGCATGGCCGAGGCCGAGCTGGACCGGGCGGCCGCCCAGGCGGTGGCCAGGGTCGTCCAGACCCCACGCCCGGCCGGGGTGACCGAGCTACGGGCCCTGCTGGGCGCCGCCTGGCAGGGCCGCCGACCGCCGCCGACCTGACGTCCGCGCCGGCCGGAGCCTGTCCCCGGTCCCGCGGCGTCTGGAGGAACGCTGATGGCCCACCGCTTCACCGACGTCGACGACGTGACCCGGCGCCTGGCCAAGGTCCACTACCTGGCCACCCCGATGATCGCCAACGTCGCCTTCCTGGCCGACCGGCTGGAGAAGCCCGTCCTGGCCGAGGGGCCGGCCGGGGTCGGCAAGACCGAGCTGGCCAAGGCCCTGGCCGCGGCCACCGGGGCCCGGCTGATCCGGCTGCAGTGCTACGAGGGCCTGGATGAGTCCAAGGCCCTGTACGAGTGGAACTACAAGAAGCAGCTGCTGCGCATCCAGGCCGACCGGGCCCACGACGCAAGCTGGGCCGAGGTCGAGGCCGACATCTTCTCCGAGCCGTTCCTGCTCACCCGTCCCCTGCTGGAGGCCATCCGGGCCGCCGACCCGGTGGTGCTGCTGATCGACGAGGTCGACCGGGTGGAGGTGGAGACGGAGGCGCTGCTGCTGGAGGTGCTGTCGGACTTCCAGGTGTCCATCCCCGAGCTGGGCACCATCGCCGGCACCCAGCGCCCGCTGATCGTGCTCACCTCCAACGCCACCCGGGAGCTGTCGGAGGCGCTGCGCCGGCGCTGTCTGTACCTGTACATCGACTACCCGGACGTGGAGCGCGAGCGCGAGATCGTCCGGGCCCGGGTGCCGGAGGTCGACGAGCTGCTGGCCACCCAGATCGCCGAGATGGTGCGGTCCATCCGCCGGCTCGAGCTGAAGAAGGCGCCGTCGATCTCCGAGACCATCGACTGGGCCAGGACCCTGCTCTACCTGGAGCGCCGGACCCTCGACGCGGCGACCGTCGACGACACCCTGCACCTGCTGCTCAAGCACGAGCGGGACATCCAGCGGGCCCGGGCCGAGCTCGGCCGGGCGCGCTCCCGGGAAGGCCCGGGAGGCTGAGGGGCCGGCCTCCGGGCCGGCCCCTCGACGCCATCGTCGGATCGGCTATGGCGTGGCCACGTTGACCAGCCCGGCCCCGTAGGCACCGCGGTCGGAGATCGCCGGCCCACCGAGGTGGCAGTAGCCGGTTGCGCAGGACAACCCGGTCAGGTCACCCGGCGAGGTGTCGGTCCCCGACAGGGCTTGGGTGTAGTTGTGCGGGCCCTCGTTGGCCAGCCGCTTGAGCCGGGCGATCAGCGCCCGCGGGTGCTTGCGCAGCGACGGGTGGGCGCTGGCGATCAGGGCCAGCGACCCCGACACCTGCGGCGCGGCCATCGAGGTGCCCTGGAGGGTCGAGTAGCACTGGCCCTGGGGGAACCCCGATCCCCTGGTGAAGGTGAAGCAGGGGATGTCCACGGCCCAGTTGGAGGTGGTGCTGAAGACCTCCCAGGCGTTGGTCAGGTCGCTGGTGGTGTAGGGGAACCCCGGGGTGCCACCCCGGTCGAAGCCCTGCAGGTTGAACTTGCGAGCCCCGCCGGGGCCGGCGATGTCGATCCGCGGGCCGTAGTTGGAATAGTAGGCGAGCTGGCTGATCCTGCCCTGGCCGGCGGCCTGGTGGAGGTCGGTGATCGGCTTGCAGACCGGCGAGAAGTTGTCGTCCGGGGTGCCCTCGCTGCCGGGCGGGCAGTTGGCCGAGGACGGCCCGACCAGCCGGCCGGTGGCAGAGACGTCGACCACCCCGGGCACCCCGCCCGGGACCGTGTACTGGCCGATGATGTCGTCGAACACCGGCATCGCGGCGGGCGTGACGGTCGGGCCGTGGCTGAGCACGCGCCCGCCGGCGCCGACCCGGACGTGCTCGTTGCCGGCCGAGGCCACGATGACCGTGCCCTTGCTGCGGGCGTAGGCCACCGCGTTCACGTAGGCCTGGTAGGCCGCGTCCTGGTCCGGGTCGGTGCGGTCGAGGTAGCCGCCGAAGGAGATGCTGACGATGTCCAGCCCGAGGTCGGCGCCGGCCCGGAACGCGTCCAGGATCTCCGAGTCATAGGCCGAGCCGCACCACTGGGAGATCTTGAGGGCGACCAGGTTGACCTTGGGCGCGATCCCGTTGATGCCGGTCCCGTTGAGCTCGGCGGCGATGCGGCCACCGATCCAGGACCCGTGGCCGTTCCAGTCGGTCTTCTCCGGCCCGCCGAACTGCGCGGCCAGGTCGGCGTCGGAGACCTTCGGGGTGAAGAAGGTCTTGCAGATGGGCGGGTCCTCGGTCCCGGTGAAGTCGACCACCCGCTTGACCTTGTTGCGCAGCTCGCGGTGGGTGAAATCCAGACCGGTGTCGGCCACGCCCACGGTCACCCTGGGGCTGCCGGCGGTGGTCTTCCAGCCCCTGGGCAGGCCGATGCGCCCGTAGTCCCAGAGCAGGCCCTTGTAGTCGAAGGCCGGGTCCGGGTTGATCCCGGACGCCTTGGCGGCCGCGGGCGCCTTGGCCTTGAGCCGGGTGGCGCTCCGGAGCCCGGGGTCCGCCAGGTTCGGCACGCTGCGCTCGAGGGGGAGGCGCCGCAGTCCGTCGCGGGCGACGCCGAGGGTGCGCCGGTCGGCGGCCAGGCTGCTGCGCGCGGACGCCGGTGCGCTGACCACGATGGTCTTGGCCTGGGGCAGGTCGCGCAGCACGCGCGCGCCCTCCTTGACCGCCTTGGCCCGCAGGCCGGCGTAGTCGGCCGACGACCTGGCCACGACCAGGTAGCGGCCCGACGCGCCCCTGGGACCGGCGGAGGCCATCTGCGGCAGCAACGCCGCCAGCACGGCCAGGATGGTCGCGATGACCAGCCCCCGCACCACGGTTCGAACCTGCATTGGCTCTTCCTCCGGCCCCCTCGACGACCTGCTCCGGTCCATCTGGCCAAAACGGTGATCCTCACAAATCACCGCTGGCCGGACAAGCATCCAGGAGTGGGATGCAAGACGCCAATCCGGCGGGTGACGTATCCCGGGCTACGCAGGTTGGACGCGGTCCGACGATCGCAGGAGCGCCGGCGTCGGCCGGGGCGGTCAGCGGCGCAGGACCCGGTCCATCACCTGGAGCAGCTCGTCGACCTTGGCGTCGCCGCCGCCCGACCGGATCTCCTCGCGGACGCAGCCGCGGATGTGGCCGTCGAGCAGCCCCAGCGACACCTTGTCGAGGGCGGCCTGGATGGCCGCGACCTGCGTGACGACGTCGACGCAGTACTTGTCCTGCTCGATCATGCGGGCCACGCCGCGGACCTGGCCCTCGATCCGGCGCAGGCGGGTCTGGAGCTGCTGCTTGTGCATGCTGTAGCCGGGCACGACGCCTCCTCTGATCTGCATGCCCCACCCGGGTATAGTATCGGCATCGGTACCCGGGGTGGGTATCCGGGGATGGGCATCCGCGGAGGTGGGATGGCGGCGAGGGCGCCCGAGCGTACCGGAACGGCCAGGGTCGACCTGTCGATCGAGGGCATGACCTGCGGGGCCTGCGCGGCCCGGATCGAGCGGGGGCTGAGCCGGCTCGACGGGGTCGCCTCGGCCAGCGTCAACCTGGCCGCCGAGCGGGCCACGGTGCTGTACGACCCGGCGGTCACCGGCCCGCCGGCGTTCGCCGGCAAGGTGGCCGCCCTGGGCTACGCCGTCGGCCGCGACCCGGATGCGGCCGGGCCGGGCGACGAGCCTCGCCGCCGGCTGGTGGCCGCGGCGGCCCTCACCCTGCCCGTGCTCGCCCTGGCCATGGTCCCGGCGCTGCAGTACCCGGGCTGGGAGTGGCTGGCCGGGGTCCTGGCCACCCCGGTGGTGCTGTGGGCCGGGTCGGGCTTCCACCGGGCCGCCCTGGCCGCCCTGGCCCACCGGACCGCGACCATGGACACCCTGGTGTCGCTGGGGACGCTGGCCGCCTGGGGCTGGTCGGTGGCGGCGCTGTGGTTCGTGGGCGCCGGCGACCCGTCCGGGACGGACGCCGGCGCCCACGTGTACTTCGAGGTCGCGGCCGTGATCGTGGTCCTGGTGCTGTTCGGGCGCTGGCTCGAGCAGCGGGCCCGGAGCCGCTCCGGGCAGGCCCTGCGCGGGCTCCTGGAGCTGGGGGCGGGCACGGCCATGGTGCTGCGCGACGGGGCCGAGGTGCCGGTGCCGGTGGAGGCGGTGGCCGTGGGCGACCGGTTCGTGGTCCGGCCCGGCCAACGGCTGGCCACCGACGGGGTGGTCGCCGACGGCCGCGCCTCGGTCGACCGGTCGCTGCTCACCGGCGAGTCGGCCCCGGTCCAGGTCGGGCCGGGCGACGAGGTCACCGGGGCGACCGTCAACCTGGACGGCCGGCTGGTGGTGCGGGCGACCCGGGTCGGGGCCGATACCACCCTGGCCCAGATCGTGCGCCTGGTCGAGGCGGCCCATGGCTCCAAGGCCCCGGCGCAGCGCCTGGCCGACCGGGTCGCCGGGGTGTTCGTGCCGGTGGTGCTGGCGGTGGCCGCCGCCACCCTGGCGGGCTGGTTGGTCACCGGCCACCCGGCCGCCCAGGCGGTCAGCGCGGCCGTGGCCGTGCTCATCGTGGCCTGCCCGTGCGCCCTCGGCCTGGCCACCCCGACCGCGGTGATGGTCGGCACCGGGCGCGGCGCCCAGCTCGGCATCGTGATCCGCGACGCCGGGGTGCTGGAGCAGGCCGGCCGGGTGACCGCCGCCCTGCTCGACAAGACGGGCACCGTCACCGAGGGCCGCATGGCCCTGGTCGAGGTGGCCGCCGCCGATGGCGTCGACCCGGCCGAGCTGCTGGCCCTGGCGGCCAGCCTGGAGCACGCCTCCGAGCACCCGGTGGCCCGGGCCGTGGCCGACGGGGCCAGGGACCGCGGCCTGGCCCTCTCCCCCACCGAGGCGTTCACCAGCCTGCCCGGGCAGGGCGTCGCCGGCCGGGTCGGCGGGCGCGAGCTGCTGGTCGGCGGGACCGGGCTGCTGGCCGGGCGCGGCTGGAGCGTCCCCGCCGAGGTGACGGCGGCGGTCGACGCCGCCAGGGCGGCCGGGCGCACCGCGGTCGTGGCCGGCTGGGACGGCCGGGCCAGGGGCATGCTGGCCGTCGCCGACCGGGTCAAGCCGCAGAGCGCGGCCGCGGTCCGGCGGCTGGGCGCCCTCGGCCTGGAGACGGTCCTGCTCACCGGGGACCATCGGGCGACCGCCCGGACCGTGGCCGGGCAGCTCGGCGTGGACGCGGTCGCGGCCGAGCTGCTGCCCGCCGACAAGGTGGCCGAGGTGCGCCGCCGCCAGCAGGCCGGCCAGGTGGTGGCCATGGTCGGCGACGGCGTCAACGACGCCCCGGCCCTGGCCCAGGCCGACGTCGGCGTGGCCATCGCCACCGGCGCCGACGTGGCCGTCGAGGCCAGCGACCTGACCCTGGTCGGGGGCGACCCGGGCGGGGTCGCCGACGCCATCGCCCTGTCCCGCGAGACCTACGCCACCGTCAAGCAGAACCTGTTGTGGGCCTTCGCCTACAACCTGGCCGCCATCCCGCTGGCCGCCGCCGGCCGCCTGCAGCCGATGGTGGCCGCGGCCGCCATGAGCCTGTCCAGCGTGTTCGTGGTCGGCTGCTCGCTCCAGCTGCGGACCTTCTCGCCGGCCCGGCCGTCGGGCGCCAGGGCCCGCCGCCTCGCCCTGGCCGGGGTGGCCGTGCTCGCCCTGGCCGCCGCCGTCATCCTGGAGCGCCGATGACCACCGAGACCCTCTCGGTCCCCGACATCTCCTGCGACCACTGCCGGCGCACCATCGAGGCCGCCCTCGGCCGCCTCCCCGGCGTCCGCGCCGCCGCCGTCGACGTGCCCGCCAGGACCGTCCAGGTCACCTACGACGAGTCGGCCGTCGACCCGGCCACCATCCGCGGCACCCTGGCCGACGAGGGCTACGAGGTCGCCGGGTAGCCGGGCCTGCCTCCAGGCCCCGAGCCGGATACCCTAGGGGCCGAGACCCAGGGGAGGTTCCAACATGGCTGCAGACGAGCTGGCTGTGACGGCGGCGGCGCTGGTCGCCCCGGGCAAGGGCATCCTGGCCGCCGACGAGAGCGGCGGCACCATCGCCAAGCGGTTCAGGTCGATCCAGGTCGAGTCGACCGAGGAGCACCGCCGCGACTGGCGGGAGCTGCTGTTCACCACCCAGGGGGCGGCCGACTTCATCAGCGGGGTCATCTGCTATGAGGAGACGCTGCGCCAGCGCGCCGCCGACGGCACCCCGCTGCCCGAGGTGCTGGCCCGCCAGGGGATCGTCTGTGGGATCAAGGTCGACAAGGGCACCGTCGGGCTGGCCGGCTTCGAGGGCGAGAAGATCACCGAAGGCCTCGACGGCCTGTCGGACCGGCTGGTCGCCTACCGCGACCTGGGCGCCAGGTTCACCAAGTGGCGGGCGGTCATCACCATCGGCGAGCGACTCCCCAGCTTCGGCTGCATCGCCGCCAACGCCGAGGCCCTCGGCCGTTTCGCCGCCAGCTCCCAGGCGGCCGGGCTGGTCCCGATCGTCGAGCCCGAGGTCCTGATGGACGGCGACCACACCATCGAGCGCTGCGACCGGGCCACCCGCGACACCCTGGAGGAGGTCTTCGCCGCCCTGTGGCGCCACCGGGTCCGCCTGGACGGCATCCTGCTCAAGCCCAACATGGTCCTGTCCGGCAGCGACTGTCCCGCCCAGGCCACCGTCGCCCAGGTCGCCGAGGCGACCCTGTCCTGCCTGCGCGACCACGTGCCGGCCTCGGTGCCCGGGATCGTGTTCCTGTCCGGCGGGCAGAGCGACCAGGCGGCCACCGCCCACCTCGATGCCATGAACCGGCTCGGCGACGCCCCCTGGGAGCTGAGCTTCTCCTACGGGCGGGCCCTCCAGGCCCCCGCCCTCGAGGCCTGGAAGGGGGAGGCGGCCAACGGCCCGGCGGCCCAGCAGGCCTTCTGGCACCGGGCCCGGCTGAACGGGGCCGCCCGCGCCGGCAGCTACACCGAGGCCATGGAGACCACGAAGGCATGACACCACGGCGATGACCCCCGACCCCACCGCGATGGCCCCTGACCCGCAGGAGACCGTCGCCGACGCGCTCGCCCGGCAGGTCGGGGCCGGCCAGGGCCCCTCGGCCAACATCCTGGTCGGGGCGCTGCGGGAGCTGGGAGCGGTCGACCGGGCGGTCTACGAGGCCGTGGCCCGCACCCCCACCGCCACCCTGGACGGCCCCGTCCGCGGGCTCTCCGCCGCGGCCAACCATTCACGCCTGTGGCTCGGCATCGCCGCCGCGGTCGCTCTGGTCGGCGGCGAGCGTGGCCGCCGGGCGGCGCTGGAGGGCGTGGTCGCCATCGGCGTCACCTCGGCCGCGGTCAACCTCGGCGTCAAGCCGATCGCCCGCCGCGGCCGCCCCGACCGGGCCGGGCCGGGCCGGTTCGAGGACCGCCACGTGCCTATGCCCGGGTCGGCGTCGTTCCCCTCCGGCCACGCCGCGTCGGCGTTCGCCTTCGCCTACGCCGTCGGCCGCCACCTGCCCGCCCTGGCCGTGCCGATCCGCCTGCTGGCCGCGGCCGTCGCCTACTCCCGGGTCCACACCGGTGTCCACTACCCGGGCGACGTGGTGATCGGCTCGGTCACCGGGGCCGGCACCGCGGCCATGGTGGCCGCGGTGGCCGACCGGGTCGGCCGCTCCCGGCCGCCTAGTGGTCGTGCCCGGTGAGGTGGTCGATGCAGACGGTGACGGCCAGCACCAGGGCGTCGTTCTGTCCGGGGACCACGGCCACGCCGTAGGTGTCGCGGACCCGGAACCAGCGCTTGGAGATGTTGGCCACCGGGACGCCGTCGTGGCTGATCTGGTACTCGTGGTCGAGGATGTTGCCCTCGACGTCCAGCCTGCCCCCGTCCTCCAGCTCGACCGTGAACCGGTCACGCAGCGGCGTGATCAGCGCCTTCTTGACCTTGGCCACGGTGTCGCCGTCGCGCTCGATGGCCATGGTGTCGCGGGCCCGCAGCAGCCGCTTCTGCAGCTTGAGCAGCTCCTTGCCGTGCGCGTCCTTGATGACCACGGTGTCACGCACCCGCAGCACCTTGTCGTCGACCAGGAAGATGCGCTCGCCGCGGTCGTTCTCGACCCAGAAGTCGTCCCCGAGGGTCAGCAGCTTCTCCCGGAGCAGGTACCGGGTGCCCGCCGGCGCCCCCTCGGGGGCGCTCTCGGGCCGTCGCGCTCGTCGCCTGAACATCGATCCCTCCGTGCGCCATCTGGCCAGCCCCCCATGGTCGGGGGACGGGGGGCGGACGGGCCTCACCCTGAGCGGGTGATTTCCGGGTCCACCGGCGGGTCGGGGAGCCGGCGGACCTCGATCAGCTCCAGGCCGAGGGCCTGGATGCGGTCGAGCAGCCCGTACAGGGCGGCCTGGTCCTGGACCGGGCCGTGCAGGACCGTCTCCACCGGCTCCACCGACGCGCGCATGCCCTCGAAGGCGGCCACCAGCGAGTCGCTCAGGCGGCCCCGCACCCGGATCTCGTAGCTCCCTCCCTCACGAGGCACACGCACCCTCCTCGACCGGCCCCGCCCTCGCTTGCCCCGCATCGTGGCCCCACATAGGGTGATGCGACCTCACCCGAACGGGGTGATTCATCCGCCGGGTGCCGCGATCGTCCGCCAGGGTGGGGGCAGCGCCATCCTGTGATGAAAGGGGAACGACCCATGAGCGACCTGCCGATGCCCGACCGGGTGGCCGGCCTGGGGTCCCGCGAGGCCATCCGTGGGGTCACCCGCGCCTGGTGGCTGTTCCTGATCCTCGGGGTGCTCTGGATCCTGTTCGGGATGTTCGTGCTGTCCTACAACGCGGGCAGCCTGCTCGTCCTGGCCCTCTTCGCCGGCGTCACCTTCATCATGACCGGCATCAACCAGATCCTGGCCGCCGGACGGGTCGAGGGCTGGAGCTGGCTGTACTGGGTCGGCGGCGCCCTGTCGATCATCGCCGGGATCATCGCCTTCGTCTGGCCGGGCCGGACCCTGGTGGTCATCTCGGTGATCCTGGCCTGGTTCCTGCTCTTCAAGGGCATCGTCGACATCATCGTCGCCTTCTCCTCCCACGGCCGGCCCTGGTGGTGGGTGACGTTGATCCTGGGCATCCTGGAGCTGCTGCTCGGCATGTGGGCCGCCGGCTACCCGGGGCGGGCGCTGGTCGTGTTCATCAACCTGGTCGGCATCTACGCCATCTTCTACGGCTTCACCGAGCTGTTCGCCGCCTTCGACCTGCGTGGCCTCGGCCACCGCCTCGACGAGCCGCCGCCGCGACCGGCCGTCTGATCAGAGCGGCTGGAGCTGGCGGCGCGCCCGGCCGCCCCGCCCTCGGTCCCCGGCACTGACCGACGGACCCTACGGCACCACCGGCCGGTCCCGGGAGGCGGCGGGGGACGGCGCCGCCGGCGCGGGCGCGGCCCGGCTGGCCCGACGCGTCGGCTCCACGGCCACGATGATGCGGGCGTGGCGGTCGTAGGTCAGGTAGCTCCAGATCCAGTTGACCAGCACGACCGCCCGGCTGCGGAACCCGATGATGTAGGCCAGGTGCAGGGCCAGCCACATGTACCAGGCGAGCACGCCCTTGAACCGGGCCCCGTTGGGCAGCTCGGTCACGGCCGCGTTGCGGCCGATGGTGGCCATGATCCCCTTGTCCTTGTACTGGAACCCGGTCCGGGGCTCGCCGTTGAGTGTCCGCCCGATGTTCAGGGCGGCGTGCCTGGCCTCCTGGATGGCGGGCTGGGCGACCTGGGGCTGGAGCCCGCCCTTGCCGTCGGGCGCCCCGGCGAGGTCGCCGACGACGAAGACCTCGGGCCGGCCGGGCACGCTCAGGTCCTCGCCGACCACGATTCGGCCGCCGCGGGTCTGCTCCAGGCCGAGGACGTCGGCGAGCGGGTGGGCCCGCACCCCGGCCCCCCAGACCAGCGTCCGGGTCGGGATCACGGTGCCGTCCTTGAGGACGACCTCGTTCGGGGTGGCCCGCTCCAGCGCCTGCCCGAGCCGCACCTCCACCCCCCGCTTGGCCAGGATGTCCAGGGCGTGCTGGCGCGACCTGGGGTGGAACGGGGCCAGCAGGTGGTCCATGGCCTCCAGCAGCACCACCCTGGCCCGGTTGATGTCCAGCTCGGGGAAGTCGTGGACGAGCACGTGCTTGAACAGCTCGTGGAGGGCGCCGGCCATCTCCACCCCGGTGGGTCCGCCGCCGACCACGACCACGGTGAGGGCGCCCCGGTCGATCTCGGCCGGGTCGTTCTCGGCCAGCTCGAACTGGCGCAGCAGGTGGGCCCGGAGCCGCAGCGCGTCGGGCATGCTCTTGAGCGGGAAGCTGTGCTCCTCGACCCCCGGGATCCCGAAGGTGGCCGTGGTCGCGCCCGCGGCCAGGACCAGGTAGTCGTAGCCGAAGCGCCCGCCCTCCTCGGTCAGCACCTGCCTGGCGTCGAGGTCCACCGCCGACACCGTGGCCATGCGCACCGAGGTGCGCCGGTAGCGGCGGACGATGCCGCGGACCGGGTGGGCGATGTCGGCCGGCTGGACCAGGCCGGTGGCCAGCTGGTACAGCAGGGGCTGGAACAGGTGGTAGTTGTGCTGCTCCAGCAGCATGACCCGCACCGGCGGGTTGAGCTTGGCGAGCGCCTTGACCGCCTGCAGCCCGGCGAACCCGGCGCCGACGACGACGACCTGCGGGGACCCGTTGCGGTGTCTGAGCTTCGTCATCGAACCGCCTTCCTCGACCTGATCGTTCAAGCCGAGTATGCCCGGTATCGTCATTCTAGGAACAGGTTCCCGGGAGGTAGCGATGACCGGAAGAGCAGAGGAGGGCCTCGGCGCTCATCCCTTCGGCGAGATCGCCAAGGCCACTGTGGCCGCCCAGGAGCGCAGCCTGGAGCTCGCCCAGGCCTGGTCGGACTCGCTGCTGGAGCTGGTGACCGACCAGGCCGAGGGCGGCCGGGTCGCCCTGGAGGCGCTGACCTCCACCCTGGCCGCGACCGAGCGGGCCCTGGCCAGCCAGGAGGAGGCCAACCGGGCCATGCGCCAGAGCCTCGAGGCCTTCCGGGAGGTGGTCGAGCGGGCCGGCGCCGCCCAGGAGCGCAGCACCCGGCTGGTCCAGGCCGCCCTCGAGCGCTTCACCACCGCCACCCAGGCCCAGCTGGAGCTGGCCAGGGCCATGGTGGTCCCCCTGGGCGCCCAGCCCGAGGCCTTCGGCGACCTGGTG
>Ga0075423_10005267_pt1 | contig 12060 bp, 11 predicted proteins | sample SoiMethybrSBSTD2_FD_80114 | JGI IMG/M metagenome (GOLD analysis project Ga0075423, IMG submission 80114) | Bulk soil microbial communities from a Populus tree surrounding site in Tennessee, USA - Soil MetaG P. TD hybrid SBSTD2 | ecosystem: Environmental > Terrestrial > Soil > Tree plantation...
CGGTGTTGGAGCGCGTCGAATGCAGCCGCACGACCGCGGCAAAGATTCTCGGGCTTGCCCGGAAGGCGCTGTGGGAAAAGTGCAAACGCTACGGGATTCCCTCGGCGAAGGGTGAAACCGAAGAGGAAGAAGAGTAGGTCGCCTGCGGCGAATCTCAGATCTCAGATCTCAAATCTCAGATATCAAATTTCGGCGAGGAATGTTATCTAAGTCTGAGATCTGAAATTTGAAATTTGAGATGCGAAGCTAAAAGGCGACAGGCTTGAAGCGGCCTGTCGCCTTTTTATTTTCAGGTGGCAGCAGCCCACCGTCCGCACTACTCGGCCGGTTCGGCGCCACCCTCCCATAACTTCACCGTGCGGTCCCATGATGCGCTGGCAAGCCTGAGTCCATCCGAGGACAACGCGACGCACCGTACGCCGCCGGTGTGGGACTTGATCGTTCTGAAGCACCGGCCGGATTTGAGATCCCAGAACCGAATGGTATTGTCGTCGCCGGAACTGATGAGGACCTTGCCGTCCGGGGTGACGACGAGCGAGCGAACCCATCCGCCGTGGCCTTTAAGCGTCCGGTGCTCGATCCCCTGAGGCATTTCGAACAGCTTGATCGTCTGGTCACGGCTGCCGGTGATGAGGTATTTCGCATCCGGCGTGAACGTCATAGCGCCGATCCAATAGTCCATCGGCTTTTGGAAGCCGCCGTCGTCCTCGATGAAGTAGCCGCGTGTTTCGGTGGAGTCTTCCTCGGTTTCCTGCCAATGACCGTTATGTACAAGTTTCTCTTCTCCGCTGGGCAGCACTTCCCAGATTTTAATCTTACCGATATCCATGCCGCTGGCGAGATGCCGGCCGTCTGGTGAAAAGGCGACGCAGACCGACCAATGGTGATCGTATTCATCTTTCCCGAGCAACGTCATGAGCTCAGTGCCGGTCGTCACTTCCCAAATCTTGACGTCCTTGTTGTGGCTGCCCCGGGCCAACATCAATCCGTCCGGAGAGAGCGACAAGCTGCAAATATTGTGATCGTAGCGGGTGAATAGCAGCTTCAAGGGCTCGCCGGTCTTGGGATTCCACAGCCGGATGGTGCGGTCTTCGCAGCCGGTCGCCAGGGACTGTCCGTCCGGCGTGAACACCACGGCGCGGATGTCGGCGGTGTGACCCCGGAGTGACCGGAGCAGCCGGCCGGTTTCGATGTCCCAGATGCGAACGAGACGGTCGACGCCGGCGCTGGCGAGGGTCAGCCCGTCTGGCGCGAATGCCACGGTCCACACGCCATGCGAATGTCCGCGGAACGTCCGGAGTTCACGCGCGCCCGCGCTCCAATATTCGAGCGAATCAATCGGTGCCGCTGGTGCTGTCGAGGGAGTGGCCGACGGCTGTGCGGGGACGGTGCTTGAAGCGCTCTGCTGTGTCATGGGTACAACCTTGTCAGGACGGTGAAGTGAAACGGCCGGCGACGATGGGCTTGATTGCAAATCGCCGTTTCGGGCCAGTATAATTTGCGGTCGTTTCGATGATCGTAAGAGAAGCGGAGGCGCCAAGTCAAGCCGCGTGGGGCGCCGGTTCCGCTGCATTATGCAGGGGAAATATCCCCTGAAACCGGGAGTATCGAGGCCTGTCATGGAACTGCGATTTCAACCCGCATTGTTGCAGGAAGTCATTGACTCGTTCGTGGAGAAGACCGAACGGGAGGGGGATCCCACCTACTATAAGGAGTTCCACGAACTAGCCGATCCCATCTACGAAAAATTCACCCTGGACGACCGGGAAAGCGAGTTCAAGAAGCTCTACCAGTACCTCTTCGGAACCTGGGGATTCTCCGACATCATCCGCGATGCGTTCAATGAATACCCTATCGTGAAGGAACAGGTCGGAATCGTCCTGGTGAAGGGCGTACTCAAGGAAGACCAGGAAGGGGTCGACATTCTGAGAAAATGGGGGTCGGTCGAACAGGACATGGCCAGACAGTTCCAAGAAAAAGGGTTGAAGGGCGTCGGGATCAAGCTCATTCCTCGACGGTTTTACGATCCGGCGCTCACCCGCTATTGCCGCCATGAATTGATGCACATCTCCGACATGCTCGATCCGATGTTCGCGTACGATCCCGATACCAAAGTCGGACAGAATCCCGGCGAAGAAACGCTCATCCTGCACCGTTATCGGATTTTGTGGAGTCTCAGCGTGGATAGCCGGCTCACGGCAGCGGGCAAAGAGCCGATGCTGCGGAAAGAAGACCGGTTCAAGGAATTTCGTTCGTGGTATCGGAAAATTCCTGCGATGCAATTGAAGTCCGTCTTCGAAGGCCTGTGGATGACCGGGTTCTTCACCCATTCCGAATTGATCGAAATGGCCACCGACACCCTGCGGGTCATGGACCGCGCGGTCGATGTCGAAGGCGGCGAAGTTCCCGAGACCGAAAACAAGGTCATGCTCATGCCCGGCTTTCCCTGCCCGCTCTGCCGGTTTCCGACCTATTCGTGGGTTGAGGACATGGGCACCAAAATCGAATCCTACGTGTTGGATTTTATTCGCGAAAACCATCCGGGGTGGGACGTCGAATTCGGCGCCTGCGATCGATGCGTCGAGGTGTATAAACTCCGTGCCGATGGAGTCATGTAATGTCGCCTGCGGCGAATGGCAGATCTCAAATCTCAGATTTCAAATCTGCAATTTGAGATTGATCTAATCCCTCTGATCCGCTATTGAAATTTGAGATTTGAGATCGTTCTTCATGGCTACCAATCCAAAATACGGACGGCGCGATTTCTTCAAGGATTCGGTCCTCTCTGTCGCGAAAGCGGCGAAGGAATTCTCCACACATTCCGAAGCGGTTCCGGAAAAACCGACTCCCGCAGCGCGGACGGATTGGCTGCGTCCGCCGGGCGCGGTGACGGAAGCGCTCTTTCTCGAACGCTGCACGAAGTGCAACGATTGTGTGAAAGCCTGCCCCCATGGATCGATCGTCTTCCATCCGCAGGACGGCACACCCGTGATTTTTCCCGATCAAACACCCTGTTACCTCTGCGACGACGTTCCTTGTATCGCAGCCTGTGCGACCGATGCGTTGCTGCCCGTGAGCGGGCGAGATGACATCCGGATGGGTACGGCCGTGGTTAATCATCGGGTCTGCACGGCAGGGCAGGGATGCCATGCGTGCGTGTCGAAATGTCCCACGGATGCGCTGGCTATGGATTTTGATACCCAACGGCTTGTCGTGAGGTCTGAGCGTTGTGTAGGATGTGGAATCTGTGAGTTTGTCTGCCGAACGGTGAATGATCATATTGCCATTAAAGTAACCCCCTTTCGCCTGCTGGAACCGTTAGTCCGATAACGTAGTCATTGGTGGGAAAGAGCCAGAAATCCCAGCGCAAAAGTTGCGAAAAATCAGGTTGTGGATATCGAATTTTTATGGAAACAAGTCCTGTTATTTCAAGGTTCGGAGAAGGCAGAAACATGCTTGACATCGGTTTGACCTTTACCTATCATACCCAAGCTTTCGGCACGGGTTTGACCGCAGTTGCCGGGATCATCCTTCGCGGCAACGAAGTGAGGAGTATATTCTCATGACGAGTAAGCAGCCGATGCAAGGTCCTACGCAATCAGGAACCGCTGTCATCACAAGTACCCCCGCCATTAAAGATTCTCCTGCAGTCGAACGTGCGCTCAATCGCAGTAAGCTCTACCTTCTCGTGTCGTGGAGTCTGCTCTACCCGGAAGAGGACGAATTTCTGGACTATCTCCAGTGTGGTGAGTTCGTCGAAGACGGGCGGGCAGCGCTCGATGCGTTGGAAGTGGCGCTGGGTGGAGTGGGCGGCGATCGGGCTAAGCAAAAGCTGGCCTTGATGCGCAAGCAGTTCGACCAGATCGAGAAACTCATCGCGTCGGAATGCGTGAACTGGCAATTAAGCGAACTCCAAGCCGAACACCGTCGTGTGTTCAGCAACGTCATCACGCTCGACTGTCCTCCTTACGAAACGCTCTTCGGTAACGATCACGTCTTTGCGCAATCCCACGTCATGGGTGACATTGCCGGATTCTATAAAGCATTCGGTGTCGAACTCTCCAAGGACATCCATGAACGGCTCGATCATCTCAGCGTCGAATTCGAATTCATGCACTTCCTCGCGTACAAAGAATCTTACTCCCTCTGCCATGATGGTGCCGACAAAACCCAAATCGTCGTCGATGCCCAGAAAAAATTCGTCAAGAATCACATCGGACGGTGGGTGCCGTTGTTCTGCCGGATGCTGATTAAGAAGGCCGACTCCGGTCTATTCAAGCACGTCGCGGAGATGATGTCCGACCTAATGGATTTCGAGGCAGCGTTTCTCGGCGTGACGCCGCAAACCTATTCAGAAACAGACTATCGGCCCGCCACGTTCAATTCACCTGAAGGCCAGACCTACGAGTGCGGCGCCCAGGACCAGGGTAATGAGCTCACCCTCTTGCTGAACGAGACAGGTGCGCAGAATTTCATGGATCAAAAGGATAAAGACAAGGAGGAAGGGGGGCCGGTCGGGACGGCCTAACGCATTCGGAGAGGGTCGGTGTGTCCTTTTTATACGTTTTGCAGCCATTTTGTGTTGTTCTTAATCACTTAATCGAGAGGAGGGCATAGTCCATGAGAGTAGTGCAGACACGCAATAAGACTGTGGTGTTTGGCATTCTTCTCTCTGCCCTAATCGTCGGCGTGATGTTGACGATTGGGCAGGTACCTTTGGCGGTCAGCCAGCCGGTGACGATCCCGGCCAAAGCGGTCAAGGGCCCCATCCCGATGGATGGAGCGAATCCTTTATGGGAGAGCGTGCCTGGTGTGATCGTGCCGTTGAGTGGTCAGCTGATCACCACGCCAATGCACCCGAATATCGGCGTGAAGTCGGTGTTCGTGAAGGCGATGACGAACGGCAAGGAACTCGGGTTGCGCCTCGAGTGGAGCGATCAGACGAAGAATGACACGACGATCGGCCCACAGGACTTCCGAGACCAGGTCGCCCTTATGTTCCCGGTCAACACGTCAGGGGCGCCACCGTTTCAGTGCATGGGCCAGACTGGCGGCACTACCAACATCTGGCGATGGAATGCGGAGTGGCAGAAGGACCTCGGTAAGGACAGCGCCGGGCTCTGGGACGTGGACGATCAATACCCTGGCATTTTCTGGGACTACTATTTCGAAGAGCCCGCGGGTGGTGTGACCTATCCGGACCGGATCGGCCGCAGCCTCGGACCCTTCAATCCCGGCATCTGGTCGGGCAACATCATGTCTGATCCGACGCTCCGCGTGAGCTCAGTTGAGGACCTGAACGCCAACGGGTTCAGCACCCTCACGACCCAGGCGCACCAGGACGTGATCGGTAACGGCGTATGGGAACCAGCCGGCTCCGTCAAGGGCGGCGGGTACTCTGGTCCGACTTGGCGCGTTGTGGTGAAGCGGCCCCTGGAAACGGGCGATGCCAACGATACGCAGTTCAAGGCGGGTATGACCGTTCCCATCGCCTTCGCAGCGTGGGACGGCAACAACGTCGAGCGTAACGGCATGAAGGGCATCTCCACCTGGTTCACGCTCAAGCTTCCGTGAGCTGACCGGGTTCCGAGTGACCATGTTCCACTCGTGATGGGTGGAGCAGAAAGCTAAAGGAAAAGCCCCAGTTCTCTGAGCTGGGGCTTTTCTATTTGAGGTGCTATGTGGGTTGCTTTTGAGCGGGGGCGGAGTGTATAAAACAGGGTCCGGATCTTTCAGGATTTATCTTATTTTTCAATTCTCTCTGTAGAGATTCGTATGAAAGTTTCACTGCTTTTTCCACCGACCTGGCACCCATCGCAGCCCTATCTGAGCCTCCCGTCACTCACCGGTTTCCTTGCCCAGGGCGGGGTCACGAATGTCGCTCAGCGCGATTTGGGTATCGAACTGCTCGACGAGGTTGTCACCAACTCCTATGGCGTGGGGCTCTATCAGGAGTTACTCGATAAACAGAAGGCCCTCGAGCGAACGCGGACAGGCGAAACCGGGCCGGGGAGCGCCGAGCATCTGGCCAGGATTATGGAATCCCTCGATCGGTTTCCCTACCTGATCGATCGGATTGAATTGGCGAAGGAAACGCTGAGAAGCGAGGGCTTCTATGACATGGAAGCCTACCGGGAGAGCCTGTTCCTGATAGACAAATGGCTCGAAGTCATTTCCACGCTCTATTTCCCAACCAGGCTCACGGTGGTCGACAATCAATTCAGCACCTATTCCATCTACTCGTCGAAGGACTTGATGAAAGTCATCAGGGACGAGCAGCAGAATCCCTACATCAAGCTGTTCCGTGAACGGTTCCTTCCCTCGATTCTTGCGGACCATCCGGACCTGATCGGTGTCTCGATCACGGCCACCTCGCAGATCATTCCAGGCCTCACGCTGTGCCGGCTGATCAAGGAAGCAGCCCCGGATGTCCATCTGACCATCGGAGGCAGCATCTTCACGCGCCTGGTGGACAATCTGCGCCGCTGTCCGAGCCTCTTCGACATCACCGACGACATTGTCGTATTTGAAGGCGAGACGGCGTTGCTCGAACTGGTCAACCAGATGGCAGGGAAGAAGGACTTCAGCAAAGTCCCGAATTTGATCTATCGCCAGAACGGCAAGATCAATGTGAATCAGCCGTTCTATTCCGAGAACGTCAACCAGTTGCCGGCGCCGAACTACGATGGCTTCCCGCTCGGCCGCTACCTGTCACCGGAGCCGGTGCTGCCCGTGCAATTCTCGCGCGGGTGCTACTACAAGGACTGCGCCTTCTGCGCGCTGACCCTCGATCACCAGAACTTCCGGCAGAAGGAACCGGTCCGGACGATCGAAGAATTGGACTGGCTCAAACAGCGGTACGGCGTGCGGAACTTCTTCTTCACCGACGAATGTTTCGCCCTGTCGCCGACGAAGCGGCTGTGCCAGCAAATGATCGACCGCCAGCTGGACATCAAATGGACCTGCGAAATGCGCTTCGAGAAGCATCTCACGCGCGAATTGCTGGCCTCCATGCGGGACGCTGGCTGTCTGAAGATCGTCTTCGGGTTGGAGTCGTTCAACCAGCGCGTCATGGATTTCATGAAAAAAGGCATCCAGCAGGAATGGGTCCGGCGGATCTCGAGCGACTGCGTCGATCTGGGAATCGCCGTGCACTGCTACATCATCGTCGGCTTCCCGACCGAGAAGGAAGAAGAAGCGCTGGAGACGATGAATTTTATCGTGGAGAACAAAAAGCTGAACGAGTCCTACGGCTTCTCCTGTCAGCCCTGCCTGTTCGACCTGGAAAAAGAAGCGCCGATCATGAGCGATCCGGGCGGCTACGGTATCAGACGGATCATGCGGCCGTCGGCAGAGGATTTAAGCCTCGGGTTCTTTTACGAGGTGCAGGAGGGGATGACTCCGGATCAGGCCGAGCGGCTCTATCAGCATGTGTATGAAAAGGTCAGTGAGGTCGTCTGCGAGTTGCCGTTCAACTATTCGATGGCGGACGGGTTGCTTTACATCGGGCGGGCGAAGGCGGAAGAGCGGCGGGCTGTTTCAACCGCGCAGTCATAGATGAGCAGGGCGTGGCGTTGACCGGCTTTTTGGCCGGTCTGTATAATTCATTATTCACTCAATGGAGTACGCGTGCTGGCACCAGGAACGACCATGGAACGGATCACGGGGAAGCTGAGTGATCAGCCGCTCCTGTTCCAGTACACGATCAAGCTCGTGCTGTTGGTCGCGTTCCTCGAGCTGATCCTGTACCGGCTGGTGTCCAGGCTGGGGATGCACCTCAGCAAGCTGGCGGCGGACCATCAGTGGATCATCCCAACCTTTACGGCGCTTACCGAAGTCGGCCAGTGGCTGTTGAACGCCGTGGCTATTCTGTTGTTTTTGGGACTCACGGTCGGAATGGCCAATCGGTTGGCGAATAGAGGTTACACAGGGCTGAGACGGTTTACGGTCCCCTGCATCGCCTTGCTCTTGTTGCTGACGATCGGATTCCTGTTCGTGCCTCCGACGATGCTCGGCTCGGCCATCTATAACACCGTGGCCTTGACGGCGATCGTGTTGCTCATGAGCGAATACCTGACAACACATCACGATCGGGCCCATCGACTGCTCGGGATCACCTACCTTCTGGGAATCTCAGGCTGGCTGTACTACCAGATCGTTTCGACCTTCTACAGTTTCGCCGGGACCGCGGCCGCGCCGCCGATGGTGTATGAATCGCACCGGGTCGGTGAAGCGCTCATGGTGCTGGCGAGCATCCTGGTGTTCTGGGCCTATGGGCGAGGGATCTCGTTTCGTTCGAGCAATCAACGGCAGCGTCATCGCGCCATCTGGTTTTGGGGCACGGCGGGAACGATCTTTGTCACCATGTTTTTCCTGGACTATCTCTTAAATCGGTACGACCCCGTGCTGGCGAACAACGTGCGCAAGGGTGCGGACGGCATCGGGTGGATTTTCCAGTTCGGGATGGGATACACCTTTTACCTCCCGTTCGCGCTCTATATGGCCGGACTGCTGTGCTGGTCCTATACCGTCATCAGGTTGTTGACGATGGGACGCCTGGCGGGCTACGGCCTGGGGCTCATGTTTATCGCGGGCTATGCGCTGATGTATTCGAATCTGACGCTCATGGTCGTCTTGGGCGTGATGTTGCTGACGATGGATCGCTACCGCCGCGATGCAGCCGAACCGATGGCCGCATCGGAGACACCGGTGATGGGAACGTCCGACTCACTGGTCGGCGGGCATGTGTAATCTTTAGTCATATAGGGGCTTGTCATGGACGAAACCACTTCTTCAGGAACCGAGCAAGGTCGTGCGGCGGTCGATCCGGCTGAGCAGCCGCTGAACCCGGACGAGGAAATCCTCGAAATTGAAAAACTGCTGGCCGCCGAGCCGGACGATTTTCAAGCGCGTTGCCGTTTGGGCGAATTGTATTTCAGCAAGGGGCGGTTGGACGACGCCTTGGTCGAGGTGAAGAAATCGATCGAGATGGCGGAGGGGATTCGCGCGGAAATGAATCGCTCGCTCGCCATGTATTACTCGAACCTCGGCACGATCTACGCGACGAAGAACATGGCGGACGAAGCGGAAGCGGAATTCAAGCGCGCGCTTGATGTGTTTCCACACGACGTCCTGGCCCTCTTCAACCTGGGTCGTCTCTGTGCCGACAAGAAAAAGTATATGGATGCCAAGGGATATTATGAACGTCTGGTCGAGATTACGCCGGACGATCCGATGGCCTGGTACAATCTCGCAGGGGTTTATGTCGAGCTCGACAATCCTCAAGTCTCGGACTACAACACCATCGACGCCGCGATTCAGTGTTATCTCCGCACCCTGGAGCTGGACCCCAAGCATCTGGAAGGCAGTTTCAAGTTGATGGAGCTGGCCTTGAACCACAAGAAGTCGGACTTGGCCATCAAGGTCATGGAAGACGCCGTCGAGCACAACGTGGACGAGCCGCTGGCCTACTACAATCTGATCAGCGTGTACGATAAGTGCAAGATGTTCGAGCAGGCTGAACAGGCGCGGCAGCGGTTGAAAGAACGGTTCGCGAAGCGGAGCAAAACGAGCAGCGCATCATCCTGATTCACCTTTTTTCCCGGAGGAACACACCATGTTTGGGAGTATGGGTTTTACAGAGCTGCTTCTGATTCTCTTCATCGTATTGATCATTTTCGGCGCCGGTAAATTGCCGCAATTGGGAGAAGGCCTGGGGAAGGCCATCAAGGGTTTCAAGAAGTCCGTGCATGAAGCGGAGGCCATCGAAGCCGAAGCCGAAGCCGCGCAGCAGCAGCAAACGGTCGCGCCTCAGCAGGCGATTCAGTCGGCCCCGGCTCCGGTGGAACAACCGGCCGCGCAGCCGGCGACGCGCGCCTAGGCGCCGAGATCGGCACGGACAACATGGAAACAGAACTTCAGCTCGCAGTCGGCTATATCGAGACCTTCGCGGGAAACGGCAAGGCGCGCAGCACCGGCGACGGCAAGCGAGCCGTCAAGGCGGGTGTTCCCTTGCCGCATCACGCCGCGCTCGACAATGAGGAGCGTTGGTTCTACTTCGCCGAGTCCGGATCCGACCGCGTTCGCCGCATCAATCTCCAGGAGGGGACGCTGCACAATTTCGCCGGCATTGGCGAAACCTGCTATAGCGGCGACGAAGGGCCCTGCGGAGAAGCCGGCTTGTATCTCCCGCTCGACATCGCCTTCAACTCCCAGAACCATCTCTACATCTGCGACTCCGGCAGCAACCGGATCAGGAAAGTCGATTGCGACACCGGCGTGATCACGACGGTCGTCGGTACCGGGCAGCATGGCTTCAACGGCGACGGGCCCGCGCTGGAGGTGAATCTGACCTGGCCGGCGGCGATGGCCTTCGACAAGGACGACGTCCTGTACATCGCCGATACACAGGCCCACAAGGTCCGCCGCTATGATCCGCGCACCGGCATGGTCACGACGATCGCCGGGACCTGGACGGCGGAGGACGATGCACGCGAGCAGCCGTTGGTCGCACGCAATCTGGTCGTTCTTTCCGGCGATGCCATCGGCATCGACTTCAGCGACGATCATGGGTGGCTGATGCCGGTTTGTTCGGACGGCCTGGATATGTCGATGTACCTGGACGACGGGAAGCCCGCGCTGGACGCGCGCCTCTATGATGTCGTCGGGATTGCGGTGGACAGTAACGGCCACGTCATCATCGTCGACAAGGGCAGCAACCGGGTCAGAAAGATCGACAGCATCACCGGTATCATCTCAACGGTGGCCGGCGTCTGCCGCTACGGATACGACGGCGACAACAAACCGGCGACCCGCGCGATGCTCCATGCACCGGAAGCCGTGGTCTTCGACGCGCAGAACAATCTCTACGTGTCCGATACGATGAACCATCGTGTGCGCAAAGTGGACGCAGCCACCGGTACCATCACCACCGTGGCGGGGAACGGCGACAGCGGCTACGAGGACAAGAACATGGGCGGCTGCGGGGCGGCGCGGTTTGTGGCCAAGGAATCGGCCGGGACGCTCAAGCACGGCGATGGTCTGCTCGGCATCGAAGCGGTCGTAAACTCTCCCGTCGGACTGGCGATCGACTCCCTCGGACATCTCTATATCTGCGAGCGCGGCGAGAACAAGATTCGCCGCGTCCGTCTTTGGTAGAAACCCGAAGCCGCTTGAATTGGTCGCGGTGAAGTGTTGTGGTATGGTGACATCGTCGTAGCCGGCATTGTTGCTCCACAGGCTGTTCAGAAGGCCATCCAGCAAGGCCGCAGAAACAGCCTCGCCTTGGTCAGCTGAGGACCCTGATGGTGCGCAAAACGACGAAGACCACTTCCCGTCCTCTCGTATTTTTGTTCCTCTGTATCCTGGTCATAGCCGCGGTCCTCGGGGGCTTGGGGATTCCTCTCGTCAGCTCCGAAGGCATGGTCATCCGCGCGCATCTCGTCGAAGGGGATTTGCCGACGAGTCCGGAGGATGCGGCGTGGTCCAAAATCCCTTCGATGACGCTTCCCCTGAGCGGGCAGGTTATCACCAGACCAGTCTGGCCGGAGCCAACGGCCCGCGCCTTGAAGGTCCGAGCCCTGCATAATGGCAGCGACCTGGCATTTCTGTTGGAATGGCAGGACAACACCAAAAACGATCGCCTCACTCCCGGGACGTTTCGCGACGGCGTCGCGATCGGGCTGCCGCTCGGTGATGCACCGGCGTTTTTTTGCATGGGGCAACTCGATCACTACATCAATATCTGGCATTGGAAAGCCGACTGGCAGAGCGACATCGATCGCCGGGCGGCGCGGAATACCGACAAGCAGCGGGAAGGGGTCCGAACGTTCGAAGTCATTCCCCGTCGCGTGTCGTCGGTCGAAGACTTGATCGGTGGAGGCTTCAGCACGCTCACGACGAAGGAAAAACAAGGCCGCGTCCAAGGCAAGGCGACGTGGAAGGACGGCGTCTGGCATGTGATCATGCGCAGGCCGCTGGTCGGCGAAGAGCAGGAAAACGAAGCCAAGCTGATTCCTGGTCGCGTGCAAACGGTCTCATTCGCAGTGTGGAACGGCGAAA
>Ga0075423_10005269_pt1 | contig 12058 bp, 8 predicted proteins | sample SoiMethybrSBSTD2_FD_80114 | JGI IMG/M metagenome (GOLD analysis project Ga0075423, IMG submission 80114) | Bulk soil microbial communities from a Populus tree surrounding site in Tennessee, USA - Soil MetaG P. TD hybrid SBSTD2 | ecosystem: Environmental > Terrestrial > Soil > Tree plantation...
GCCACCAGCCGGTCGGCGATGCGGGCCTCGGTGTGGGCGTCGACGGCGCTGGTCGGCTCGACCAGGACCAGGATCTCGGGGTCGGCGACCAGGGCGCGGGCCAGCACCAGCCGCTGGCGCTGGCCGCCCGAGAACGACCGGCCACGCTCGGCGACCTCGGTGGCCAGCCCGCCGGGCAGGGCCTCCAGGACGTCGGTGGCCGAGGCGGTGTGGACCGCGGCCAGCAGCCGGTCGGCCGGGGCCGAGCCGGTCGGGTCGAGCTCGTCGGCCAGCCGCCCGGTGAACAGGCGCGGGTCGTGCTCGCTGACCAGCACCCGGCGGCGGACGACGTCCAGGGGCAGGTCGCGGAGGGCGACCCCGCCGAGCCACACCCCGTCGCCGTCGGCGAACCGGCCCAGCCGGTCGGCGAGCGCGCTGGCCTGCTCGGGGACGCCGGCCACGACCGCGGTCAGCTCGCCGGGCGCCACGACCAGGCCGCTCCCGCCGTCGACCAGCGCCGACCCGACCGGCGGCTCCCGGTCCGACGACCCGGAGGCGAGCTCGGGCTCCAGGGCGAGGACCTGGACGGTCCGGCGGGCCGCGACCACGGCCCGGGTGAACCTGTCGGCGGCCTCGGTCACCGTCCGCACCGGCAGGAGCAGGAAGGCCGCATAGCCGTAGAAGGCGATCAGCTCGCCGACGCTGATCCGGTCGGACAGGGCCAGGCGGGCGCCCAGCCAGGTCACCGCGACCACGAACACGCCCGTCATGGCCACCTCGGCGGCGTCCAGCGTCGCCTGCACCCTGGCCGCGGCCACCCCGGCCTCCCGGACCTCCTGGGAGGCGACGGCGTAGCGGCGCGAGAACACCTCCTCGCCGCCGATGCCCCGCAGCACCCGCAGCCCGCTCACCGTGTCGGCCCCGACCGTGGTCAGGGCGCCGACCAGCTCGCGGTGCCGGGCCCGCCGCCGGTGCAGCGGGCCCAGCAGGGGGCCGATCGCGGCCGACAGCAGCGGCACCCCGACCGCCACCAGCAGGCCCAGGGTGGTCGAGGCGCGCAGCATGAGCAGGGCCACCACCACGAAGGAGACCACCGCCCCGGCCAGCCGGGCGACGACGTCCATGACCGCGCCGACGCGCTCGGCGTCGTGGGTGCCCACGGCCGCGACCTCGCCGGTGGGGACGCGGCGCGGCAGCGAGGCGCCGAGCCGGACGGCCTGGCGCACCAGCAGCTGCTGGACCCGGTAGGTGGCGGTCAGCCAGTTCACCACCGCGACCCGGTGCCGCAGGATGCCGGCGACGGCGCTGACCAGCCCGGCGGCCAGGATCAGGGCCGACCAGCGCAGCAGGCCGGCGGTATCGCCCTCGGCCACGCCCAGGTCGATCGCCCGCCCGACCAGCGCCGGCACGACCGCCAAGGCGGCCATCCAGACCACGCCGTACAGCATCCCGAGCGTGAGCGTGCCGAGCTGCCCGCGCGCCACCCACACCAGGAAGCGGGTCGGCGAGCGCAGGTCCGGGGTGCCGGGATGAGCCAGCGGGAGCTCGCGCATCCTCCGACCGTAACGGCGGCGCCCACGGGTGGAAACCGAATATGGTGCCGGGGCCTTCGGGCCCCATGCACGCGAGCACCCGGGTCGGTCAGGCGGGGCGGGTGGCGGTGAAGCAGAACTGGATGCAGGCGAAGAAGAACTCGCCCCCCTCCCCCAGGTGACGCTGCTCGGCCGCCCAGGCGGCGGCGTCGGCGTCGGTGATGCCGTCGCGGCCGGTGACGTACTGCCGGACCAGGGGCAGGATGGCCGCGCCGTAGGCGTCGGGGGTGTGCTCGGTGGTGGCGAAGGTGTGGCCCTCGACCTGGACGTCGGTGAAGCGGGCCGCCCGGAGCCGGGGCGCCAGGGTCCGGGGGAGGGACGGGTGGGCCAGGTGGCCGTCCCAGGCGCGCAGGACCCGGTCCATGCGGGCGGGGTCGGTGGCGTGCCAGGAGACGGTGGCCCAGTCGACGTCCCAGATGACCAGGCGGCCGCCGGGGCGCAGGGCCCGGTGGAGCTCGGCCAGGGCGGTGTCGAGGTCGGCCACGTACTCTAGGACCTGCACCGACAGGGCGGCGTCGAAGGCGGCGTCGGGGACCGGCAGGGCGGTCGCGTCGGCGAGGTGCAGGCGCACGTCGCCGGCGCCGTCGGTGCGGCGCCGGGCCAGGGCCAGGGTCTGGGGGCTGGCGTCGACCCCGGTCACCGACCCGGTCGGCCCCACCAGCCCGGCCAGCTCGGCGAGGTAGAAGCCGGGGCCGCAACCGACGTCCAGGACCCGCTCGCCGGGCCCGGCCCGCAGGGCCTCGCGGACCAGCCGGCGGCGGCGCAGGACGTCGCGGGTCCGGTAGAGCTCCTCGAGCTGGGCGGCGAGGCGGTCGTCGAAGACGAGCTGGCTCATGGCGTCCTCCCGGGCCGGGTCGGGTGCCCGCGGGGTGCGGGCCGCTCCCCTCCTGTCGGCGCCAGAGCCCCGCCAGATCCCGCCAGAGCCCGACCGGCCGCTCAGGTCAGCCAGGTCACGGGCTCGGCGGCGACGTAGGCGCAGGACGAGCCGGTGGTGATGGTGGCCTCCAGGTGGCCGGCGAGCTCGGGGTGGACCCTGGCGATGCGGGCCATGCTGTAGCGGATGCGCTCGGTGACGGCCTTGCGGGCCCGCTCGGCCGGGTCGCCGAGGCCGCGGTCGCGGCCGCCCAGGCCGAGGGCGGCCGCCAGTTCGCGCGCGATGGCCTCGCGCTCGCCTCGCGCCCTCTCCAGCCGGTCGGGGTCGCCCCCGTCCTCGGCCTCGGCGACCTCCAGGTCCAGCTCCTCCAGGCGCCGCCGGTAGGCCCGCTTGGCGCGGTCGTCGAGGACGGCGTCGGCCCCGAGACCCAGGCCGGCCCGGGCCAGCCGGCCGCCGCCGGACAGGGCGACCAGCTCGGCCGCCGGGACTGGCCGTCCGGGCCGGGCCAGCAGGACGGCCAGGTCGTGCATGCCCTTGGCGTCGGGCAGCCGGGCCGTGCGGCCGGCGTAGCCGAGGGTCCAGCCGGTACCGGTGCGGCGGAACACCGCCGGCCCGGGGCGGCCACCCTTCCCGGCCAGCCCGGCCGCGTCGGCGGCCAGGCCCACGAGCCCGAGGCGCCCGGCCTCGGCCCGGACCGCGCCCGCCAGCTCGGCCGCCCGCTCCCGCCCGCCCGGGTCGGCGCCGAGCAGCCGGGCCAGCTCCAGCCGGCTGCGCAGCAGCCACGGCCGTGCCCCGAGCCGCTCGTGGACGGCGGCCGCGTCCTCCAGGTGCCGGCGGGCCAGCTCGGGCCGGCCGGTGGCCGCGGCCAGCAGGCCCAGGTAGTGCGCGACCGCGCCCACGAACAGCACCGCCCCGCCGGCCACGGCCGTCCGGGCCCGGTAGGGCGCGAGCGCGTCGTACCAGCGGGCGCAGGCCGGCCCACGGCCATTGGCGGCGGTGAGCTCGGCCAGGATGACCGCGCTGCGGGTCCACATCCAGTCGCGGGGGACGTCGTCGGGCGCGACCTCGAGCATGGCCTGGGCGTAGGCGTCGACCCAGGCGGGCCGCTGCGGTCCCCGCAGCAGCATCGTGATCCACGCGCGCGGGCTGCTCGCCGGGATGGCGACCCGGCCGACCAGGCGCTCGACCTCGTCCCGGAGCTCCGGCGACGGCCGGCCGCGGAGGCTGTCGACCCCGGCGCGCAGCCCCGCCGAGACGTGCCCGGCGTCGGGGACCTGGAGCTCGTCGCCGAGCCGCCGGACCTCGGTGGCCAGGCGGTCGGCGAGCGCGAGGTCGCCGGCGAGCACGGCCAGCATGGCCTCCCGGGACCGGCCCAGCCAGCGGATCCGGGCCAGGCGGGAGACGCGGGCTCGGCGGGCGAAGGCGGCCAGCAGGGCGGTCCCCTGGGCGTCGCCCAGCTCGAGCAGGGCGGTCGCCCGCAGCAGCTGGGCCTCGGCGGCCAGCTCCTCGTCGCCCTCGGCCAGCCGCTCCAGCTCGGCCAGCACCGCCAGCCGCTCCTGGGGGGTGTCCGGCCCCCAGAGCACGTCGTGCTTGCCGAGCAGCGCCGCCGCCAGCACCCGCCCGTCGCCGGTGGCCCTGGCCGCCGTCACCGCCCGCTCGGCCAGCGCCGCCGCCCGCCCGGCCATGGCCGCCGCCTGCCGCGGGTCGGGCGCCGGCGACCGGGCCAGGGTCTGGGCCAGGGCCGACTCCACCTGGGCGGCCAGGGCCGGGTCGGCCCGGGTCCTGGCCAGCGCGTCCTCGAGCAGGGCGGCCACGTCGGTGGGGGCGGCGCCCGACTCGACCCCGGCGGCGTGCAGGCCGAGGGCGGCCCTGGCCAGGGTGGCGCCCTCGTCGTCGTGGCGGGCGAGCTCGGCGGCCTGCCGGAACGCCTGGCGGGCGCCCTAGGTGTCGCCCGAGCGGCGCAGCGCCTCGCCCAGCCCGGCCAGCAGCCGTGCCCGGCCGGCGGGCCCGAGCTGCCCGGCCTCCTCGGCCAGCCGCAGCGCCCGCCGGTAGTGGCGGGCCGCGTCCTCGTCGGCGAGCAAGGCCGCGGCCTCCTGGGCGGCCAGCTCGCTGTGGCCGACGGCGCTGGCCGCCGCCTCGGCCGCTTCCTCCGGCGGGACCTGCCCGGCCTGGTCGACGGCCCGCAGGTAGTGGCCGGCCAGCTCGGCCGGGCGGACGTCGGCCCCGCGGTCGCGCAGCGCCTCCAGGGCCGCGGCCGCCTCCAGGTGGAGCCGGGCCCGGGCCGGCGGGTCCAGCTGGTCGTACAGAACCTCCCGGAACAGGTCGTGGGCGAAGCGCCAGGGGCGGAGCTCGCCGGCCGGGCCGAGCACCACCCTGGCCGCGGCGGCCTCGCCGAGCAGGTCGAGCACCACGCCCGCGGGCCGGCCGGACATCCTGGCCAGGACGGCGGGCCGCAGGTCGGGGCCGGCCACCGCGCCCGCCTCCAACAGCCGGACACAGGGGTCGCCGAGGGCGGCCAGCCGGCGCCGGATCGCGTCGCGGACCCCATGGGGGACGGCGGTCGCCTCCGGGTGGGCGGCCAGCAGCCGGCCCACCTGCTGGACGAGGAACGGGTTGCCGCCGGTCCGGCGGTGCACGCCGGCGCCCAGCTCGGGGTCGGGGTCGGCGCCGGTGACCCCGGCGAGCAGGAGGCCGACCTGGGGCGCGTCGAGGCCGCTCAGCGGCAGGGTCGTGGCCTCGGCCTCCAGCCGGGCCAGGGAGGCGGCGAGCGGGTCGCCGGCCGGGACCTCGACGTCACGGTAGGTGGCGACCAGCAACTGGCGGCTGCGCCGGGCCCGCCGGGCGTGGAAGGCGGCCAGCTCGACCGATGCCGGGTCGGCCCAGTGCAGGTCGTCGAGGACCACGACCAGCGGGCGCGACCCGGCCGATTCCAGCAGGGCGCTGCTGACGGCGTGGAAGCGCTCGAACCGGGCCGCCGGCGGGGCCGGCCGCCCGGGCCGCCCGGCGTCGCCGAGCCCCCCATCCACCCCGAGCGCGGCCAGGGCCTCCAGCCAGGGCCAGAACGGCGGGGCGGCCTCCCAGCAGGTGCCCCAGGCGACGGCGGCGCCCCGGGCCTCGGCGTGGTCGGCGGCGGCCGCGGCCAGGGTGGTCTTGCCGATCCCGGCCTCGCCGGTGAGGGTGACCAGGCCGCCCCGGGACGCCAGGGCGGCCTCGACCAGCGCCTGCAGCTCGGCAAGCGGCTGCTCCCGGCCGACCAGACGGGCGGGGGTCGGGGTCATGGACCAGAACGGTCCTCCCCCCGACTCCCGGGTGCAAGGGTCAGCAGGCGTTGATGGCCAGCTGCTCCTGGATCCGCTGGACCTTCCCGTGGGAGACGGTCAGCGTGTAGTAGTAGGTGCCCTTCTGCCTGGCGTTGGCGGACAGCATGGTGAGCGGGTTGTGGCCGGAGCCGTTCTCCTCGCAGGCGTTCCACAGCTTCACCACCACGCCGCTGGCCAGGGGCAGGGTGCGCAGCCGGGGGTTCACGTTGCGGACCCAGCTGGTGAGGTACTGGGCCTCCGGGCGCGGCTTGCCGTCCGCGATGGCCTCCTTGACGGCCTGGTCGCCCTCGAACACCTGGACCAGGTCGACCACGATGCGGTGGTTGACCTGATCGACCTCGGTGATGTAGGCGGTGTGGGTGCCGTCGGGCAGGGCGGCCGCCGGGGTGTCGCTGCCGGAGGAGTCCGTCCCGGAGTTGGTGCCGGTGTCGGGCTTGGTGGCGATGCCGGCCTGGGTGGCCTGCCCCGGCTGGGCGGCGGTGCCCTGGTCGGCGTTGGCGTTCTGGTCGTCCGCGGCGGCCACGGCGGCGGCGGCGGGGTCGGTGGTGGCCTGGGGCGCGACCGGCCGGCCGGCGATGGCCAGGCTCGTGCCGCCGGCGACGGCCAGCACGACCAGCGCGCTCGCGACCAGCGCGAGCCGCTTGCGGTTGCGGCGACGGCCAGCGGTCGTCCCGGTCCGGGTGCTGGTCCGGGGGTTCCTGTCCAGGGTTGGTGCCGGCATGACAGCTCCTCTCCTTCGCGCCGCTGATGGCAGCGCTGCACCCCTACGTTGCGCCCGGTCGGTCACGAAGCAGCGGCTTGCTCGGTACGCTTCGCTCTCGGCCATGTCACCGTTCGGCCACATCGGCCGGCCTGCGGGCACTCAGCCGAGCGAGCGGGCGGCGGCGTCGATCAGCCGCTGGAGCCGAAGCCCACAGTTGACGTCCAGTGCCGAGGAGGTCCCGCTGGTCACGGCGGCGGCGAACTCCCTCCGGAGGGTCGCCCCCGCCGCCGCCAGTTCGGCCGCGGCCGCCGGCGGGTCGGGCGGCCGGCGGTAGGCCAATGCCCCGGAGGGACCGTACAGGAGGCACTCGAACACGGTCGGGGCAAGGGGCAGGGTGATCGACATCGAGACCTCGCTGACCTGGCCACCCGCGTGCCGGCAGGTCAGCGACGTCCACCCCAACGGGTCGCCCCGCCCCGACAGCTCCTCGATCGGCCCGACGGAGGCCTCCAGCAGGTCGAGCAGGTGCGGGCCGACGTCGAGCAGGGCCCCGTGCCGGCGCCGCCACGGGGTCGCGAACGGGCTGCCCTCGAGCACCGCCCCCGACAGCGAGGCGCAACGCGCCCCCACCACCTCGAACCCGTCGGCGGCGTCCAGGAACGCCCGCCCGTGCGGCCCGTACCGGTTGGTGAGCACCATCTGGGAGACGACCCCCGCCTCGGCCACGGCGGCGGCCAGCTCCTCGGCCGCCCCGACGGTGAGCGCCACCGGCTTGTCCAGCAGCAGGTGCTTGCCCGCCCCGGCCGCCACCGTGGCAAGCTCGGCCTGCACGTCCGGGGGGACGGCGAAGGCGACCGCCTCACAGCTGTCCCACAGCTCCTCCAGGCTCCCCACCGCCCGGGCCCCGTGCGCCTCCGCCAGCGCCCGCGCCGCCTCGGGCCGCCGCGCCCACACCCCCGCCAGCGTCGTCTCCGGCCCCCCGGCCAGCATCGGCGCATGCAGCATCCCCGCCCACGGCCCGGCCCCCACCAACCCCACCCGCACCGCGTGCACCAGCCACCCTCCCAATCGCTCACGACCCGTCGCCTGATACGCTCGCCTCACCTCATGCGGGTGTAGCTCAATGGCAGAGCTCGAGCCTTCCAAGCTCGTGACGCGGGTTCGATTCCCGTCACCCGCTCCACCATCCTCCCTGGTAGCGCGTTTGGCTGCATCAGCACCACTCCCCAACCGCCGCCGCCTTGCCCTCTGATGCCCTTATGTGCCCTCGGCATGCCCTTCGGGACGGCTGCCAGCCGGGCCAGGTCGTCGAGGGCCAAGGAGCGCCGCCACCAACCAAGCTCGGCACCGGAGCCGACGGCCGCCACACACCGAACCGCCAGCCCCGGCACCCTTACGGCTGGGGGAGCGGCGAGCGTGCCGCCAGCTCCACCGCGAACAGCTGCCACTCCTCCGGAACGCCCTTCAGCCGGTAGCTGCCACGGTCGGTGAACGCAAACCCTGCGCCCGCGACCAGGTCCTTGACCGTCCGCGAGCACCAGATCTCCCCAGCCCCCGCCTGGGCCAGCACCCGCGCGGCGATGTGCACCGCGATCCCGCCGATGTCCTCGCCCAGGAGCTCGCATTCCCCGGTGTGCAGGCCCACCCGCACCCCCAGGCCCAACTCCCGTAGCTCGGCGCGGATGGCGTCGGCCGCGCGGATGGCCCGGGCCGGACCGTCAAAGGTGGCCAGGAACCCATCCCCGGTCGTCTTGACCTCCCGGCCACCGAACCGCGCCAGCTGGGGCCGCACGACCTGCTGGTGCTGCTCCAGCAGGCGATGCCAGCGGCGGTCGCCCAGCGCCGCCGCGCGGCTGGTGGAGTCCACCAGGTCGGTGAACACCACCGTGGCCAGCACCCGATCGGGGTCCACCACCGGCGTGGTGCCGGTCAGGAACTGCTGGGCCAGGGCCACGACCGGCTCCTGGTCGCCGAAGAACGGGAAGTGGTCCTCGCCTGGCAGCTCCACCATCCTGGCGTTGGGCAGCCGCTGAGCCAGGTAGCGGCTGGCGCCTACGTCGGCGGCTCGGTCGCCGCTGCGGTGCAGCACCAGCACCGGCGCCTGCACCGACCCCAGCAGCCGACGGATGTCCACCGGACCCATCGCGCTGATCTGGTCGTAGCTCTCCAACGGGCTGACGCCCGACCAGAACAGCATCCGCCACCAGCCAGTCGTCGAGGGGTCGGTCGCCTCCTGCGGTGCCACGCCGGCCAGGATCACCGCCGGATCCAGCGTCGCCGCCTGCGTCGCGGCCAGCATCCACTCGCGCTCCTCGGGGGCGGCGCCCCATGGATAGTCCTGGTCGCGCAGGGTCGCCGGGTGCGACCCAAACGTCACCACCGCCGAGACCTGGTCGGGGTGGGTCGCCGCCAACAGCAGCGCCAGCCGGCCACCCCAGGAGCAGCCGAAGAAGGCGGCCCGCTTGGACCCGACCGCCGCCAGCACACAGCGGACGTCCTCCATCCCCTCCTCGAAGGCGTGGCCGGTCGGGCCACGATCCGACAGGCCCATGCCGAGGTGGTCGAACAGGATCAGCCGGGAGAACGCCGACAGCTTGCCGAGGAACTCGGCGACCGACGGGTGCTCCCACAGCAACCCCAGGTGGCTGGGCCAGCCCAACAGGAACACCAGGTCCAGGTCGCCCTCGCCGACCACCTGGTAGGCCAGGTGGCGTCCGTCCCGGCGGCGGGCGAAGCGGACCGGCGGACCAAAGCGCATGGCCAGAGTCTACGGCGGCGGTTCCCGGCGCTCTACCGGCTACCGGCCAAGACGCGGCCCAGCCACGGCCACCCCTACTGGGACTACTTCAAGCCCGGCCGCATGGAGGCGTGGCTGCGGCAGCTGGCGGCGATCCGGGAGGTGTTGACCGCTGGCGGCGGGAGCCTGACCCAGGGCGCGCTGCTCCACGGGCAGGCGTGAACGCCGACCGGGCAGGCCCCGCAGCCGCGGGTCAGGACTCCAGGGTGGCCTTGACCGTGATCTCGAGGTTGCCGCGGATGGCGTTGGAGATGGGGCAGCCCTTCTCGGCCTCCTCGGCGGCCTGCTGGAAGCCGTCCTGGTCGTAGCCGGGAACCACGCCGGTGACCTCGAGGGCGGACCGGGTGACGGCGTACCCGCCACCAGCCTGGGGCTCGAAGGAGACCGTGGAGGTGACGTGGAGGCGCTCGGGCGCGTTGCCCGCCTGGGCCAGGAAGTTCGAGAAGGCCATCGCGTAGCAGGTGGCGTGGGCGGCCGCGAGCAGCTCCTCGGGGCTGGTCTTGCCGTCGGGGCTCTCGGTCCGCGCGGCCCAGGTGACCGGGTAGCGGCCGATGCCGCTGCTCGCGAGCTCGGTGTCGCCCTTGCCGCCGATCAGCGGCCCCTCCCAGAGCGTGTGCGCCTGGCGTGTGACCCCGGCCATGTCGACATCCCTCCTGATGAGTCCGTCGTCCAGTCCACCAAACGCTAGGCCGCCGAGGGCCGGCCTGTCGACTCGGGGCGGCGGTCGAGCAGCACGCGCACGACCACCCCGCCGGCGGTGTTGATCACGGCGACCAGGCCGAGGAAGCCGAACACCGCCGCCAGCCCCGACCGGTCGGCCACGATCCCGCCGGCCGTCCCGGCCAGGGCGCCGACCCCGAACGACAGCGAGAAGTAGGTGCCGTAGGCGGCCCCACGCCGCCCGGCCCGGGTCGAGCGGGCCACCAGCTGGTTGGTGATCGGCTGGCCGAGGAAGATGAGCAGGCTGAACAGGCCGGCCAGGGCCACGCCGAGCGGGGTCGGCCCGGCCGCCTGCACCGACAGCCCGGCCAGGACGGCGCCCGCGTACAGGCAGGCGTAGCGGACGGCCAGGCGGCGCGGGTCGGTCCCGGCGAGCCGGCCGCCCAGCACCTGGCCGGGAACGCCCAGCAGCAGGACCGCCCCGGCGAGCACGCCCCCCTTGGCCGCGGCCGCCTGGCCGGCCCCGCCGACCTCGGCCAGGAAGGCCGGTAGGAAGGTGACGAACCCCTGGAACACGAACCCCTCGGCGACGGCCAGGAACATGACCACGGCCAGGGCGGCCCGGCCGACGGACCCGGCTCCGGCCTGCGGCTGCGGCGGCAGCTGCCGGTCGAGCGGCACCTGCCGGGCCAGCGCGACCAGCAGGACCGCGGCGGCCACGGCGGCCAGGCCGTAGCTCGCCCGCCAGGTCCAGGCGGCGGCCACCGCCCCGGCGACCAGGGGCGCCAGCGCCGTCCCTCCGTTGCCGAAGCCGCCGTGGATCCCGATCTCCCGCCCGCCCCCCGGGGCGTTCAGGGTCACCTCGGCGAGTCCCGAGGGGTGGTAGAGGGCTCCGGCCGCACCCAGCAGGGCGAGCGCCGCGGCCAGCCACCAGATCCCCGGCGCGACCGCGGCCAGCAGGCAGCAGGCCGCCGACGCGGCCGCGAACACCCGCAGCAGCACCGGCGCTCCCACCCGGTCGGCCAGCAGCCCGGCCGGCAGCGCCCCGAGCCCGTACAGCATGGTGCTCACCGTGGCCACCGCGCCCAGGGTGGTGAACGAGGACCCGAACTCGGCCCGCAGGGCGACCAGCACCGCCGGCAGGACCAGCACGAACCCGTGGCTGGCCCCGTGGGCGGCGTAGATCGCGCCCAGCCGGACCTGCCGGCCCCCGCCCGCCACCTGCCTCGCCATGCCGCCGAGCATGCCAGACCCGCCTCGGGAGGCGGAGCCGGCCCGGGAGGCGCGGGCCCCATCCCCTACGGCGAACGCCTGAGGAGCAGGCCGGCGGGCCCGGTGGCCGACCGGTTGGCGGCCTCGTGGTCGAGCAGCCAGGACTTGCGGTGCACTCCCCACCCGTAGCCGCCCAGGCGGCCGTCGGCGCGGAGCACGCGATGGCAGGGCACGATGACGGCGACGTGGTTCCCGGCGCAGGCGGCGCCGGCGGCCTGGGCGCCCAGCGGGTCGCTGGCCGCGTCGGCCAGGCCGGCCAGGGCGCCGAGCTGCCGGTAGCTGATCGTCTGGCCGGCCGGCACCGACCGCAGGGCCTGCCAGGCGGCCTGCAGGGACGGGTCGCCCGGCTGGTCCACCGCGACCTCGTCGAGCGCTCCGACCTCGCCCGCCAGGTAGGCGAGGAGCCGGCTGGCCACGGCGTCGGGGTCGGTGGCCGCCCGGATGCCGGCCGCCCGGCGCCGCGGGTCGAGGCGACGCTGCAAGGTCTCGGGGTGCCCGGTGAACCCGGCCGCGCAGACGCCGTCGCCGCCGACCAGCAGCGTGAACGGCCCCACCGGGGTGGGCACGGTCGTGGTGTGCAGGTGCATCGCTGTCCTCCGCCGGATCGCTGGCTCTCACCAGTGGAACACGGCCCGCCGACGGATCGTTTCGGCCGGCCCCGATTTGGCCTGAACTCGGCTTCTGGCTAGTCTCTGGCGTGCCTGCTCGCCGGTCCGCCCACGACCCGTCCTGCGCCATCCGGCCCCGGAGGTTTCCGATGCGGTTGTTCCGATCGCTGGTCCTGGTCGTGCCCCTGCTGCTGTGGGCCGCCCCGGCGTCCGGGGCCGAGGAGCTGGTGATGAAGTGCCCGGTCTGCGACCA
>Ga0075423_10005270_pt1 | contig 12057 bp, 6 predicted proteins | sample SoiMethybrSBSTD2_FD_80114 | JGI IMG/M metagenome (GOLD analysis project Ga0075423, IMG submission 80114) | Bulk soil microbial communities from a Populus tree surrounding site in Tennessee, USA - Soil MetaG P. TD hybrid SBSTD2 | ecosystem: Environmental > Terrestrial > Soil > Tree plantation...
CTCGACAAGTTTCTCGTCTCCACTAAGTTCGACGTCGAAACGCCGTCAGGCATGACGGTTGGTCCAATTTCTTATCCGCGTCCGCTGATGCGACAACTCAAATTCTCGCAAGGCAACGTAGCGGTTTACGAAGGTCGCGCGTTGATTCGCTTCAACGTCACCGTGCCGGCTTCGTATTCCGGAGGTTCAGGAGAGATCAAGGGCAAACTGAGATTCCAGGCGTGTAACGATGAATCTTGCTTTCCGCCGGTGACGCGCGAAGTCAAGATGTGGCTCAACGTGGAGTGATTTGCTCTCTTCCAACGACGGCCATCAACCGTCCGACTTTACCGTGCACGCTCTTTTCTTTGCGGTAAGAGAAGAATAGATCCGTGCGACACATCGTACAGATCGGCGCAGTATGAATTCGCTCCGGCCTCACTCCGGCGGATTCGAGTTGATCTCGGTTGGCCTGCAGCAGATCGACGAGCGCGTGACCGGGACGAGTTTGAGTGAACAGGTTTTCTGCGTTTGCGAAGCGCTGTTTGAAAGCGTCAATGACTTCGCTGCCGACTTCATAACAGCATGGACCAGCCGAAGCGCCGATCGCTACCGCTAGGTTTTCGGGTTTCGCATCATATTCTTTTGCGAGACGCTCAACACCCGCAAGCACCGCGGTCCCCAAAGTCCCGCGCCAACCGGCATGCACTGCGGCGAACGAACCAGTGACTGAATCGCCAATCAAAATCGGAACGCAATCGGCTGTCTTAACACCCGCCAGCACTCCCCTCGCATTACTTACAATCACGTCGCAAAAGATCGTATCGCCAAGTTCGTTCTCGGCCGGCTTGGCCTCCTGGGCTGTTTGGACCACGCGAACGTCAGCGCCGTGCACCTGCCAGCAACCGGCCAGCGCCCAGTCGCCCGGAAAAAGCTTGAGAAAGCGGCGACGATTCTCCAGAATGTTCTCCGCCGCATCGTCGTTGAAGCCGGCGAGACTGAGCGCGTTTTCAGGCATTGCGCTCACGCCGCCGAGACGCGTTGAGAAGCCGTTTACAAAACCATCTTGTTCGAGCGGCGCGCACACAAGCGCGCGGGCACCGTCGATTTCGCGCCAGTAAAATCCGGACGCGGTTAGTTGGTCGTCGTCAATGATCATTTCCATCGGTATAGACATTATCGAAGTTAAGCGTATTCGCGAAGTGCTCCTGCGCACGCCGCGCTTTGCGGAGCGCGTTTTCACGCGCGCTGAGCGCGACTACTGCGACACGCGCGGCGCGGTGGCTGCACAGCATTATGCAGCGCGCTTTGCGGCAAAAGAAGCGGCGCTCAAAGCATTGCAAACGGGCTGGCGCGGAGGGATTGGCTGGCAAGACGTCGAAGTGGCGGCGAAAGAAAGCGGCGCGCCATATTTAATCTTTAGTGGACAGGTGTTGAATATCTATAACGGGTTCGGCGCAACCGCCACTCATCTCTCGATCTCGCATACGAGCGAGCACGCCATCGCACAAGTGATACTCGAACGCTGATTAACGCAGATCATTCACCAACGATTTTCTTCCGTTCGCATCGACCTCGACTCTCGTCGATCTATAAGTTCTCAACTCCATCGGCACGATCGTCCGTTTCTTGACCGCAACTTGCTCGGTAGTCGATTCGCTCTCCTCAGCAAATGGGCTCGACTGAAGTGGAAGATTTCCATGTAGGTAGCACTCCATGTTTGGCGACAAACGATCCGTGACGGCAATCAACTCGCGAAGGGGACATGTAATCGTGGAACGAAGTCCGGTGGTCGAATCAATCTCGACGAATTTGATTCCCTCGGGACAGTCAAAATTTTCGCCACCCAAATCGGGCCGCAGCGCAATCGCGTCGTTCATGAAATCAACCCACGCCGGCAGCGCCGCTTCAGCGCCCGTCAGACCGAGTTGTTTATTGTCGTCGAAACCGATCCAAACAACGCAGACGAGATTCGGTGAATAGCCGACGAACCAACCGTCACGAGACGTTCCAGTCTTTCCAGCAATCGCAGTACCAGGCACAGCGCCGCGAGCTTTTCGAGCAGTGCCACGATCGATCACTGCCGCGAGCGTGTTTGTGATCATGTACGCTGTTGTTGGACTGACGACCTGGTCCACCGTCTCCGGTACAGCGTGCGCCGCCGGTGGTTCGCCAATGCTCGTTATCACTTTCGGATTCACGCGCCGGCCTTCGTTCACAAACGCTGCGTAGGCGGAAGCCAACTGAAGCGGCGTCACTTCCTCGGTTCCCAACGCCAGCGCCGGATAGCGTTCCGGCTTTGGCAGACCAAACCTGGCCGCGAGATTCGAGATTCGCGCCAGTCCTGTCTGCAACGCGACATCGACTGTGACTACGTTCAGCGACTTCACCAGACCGGTGCGCATGGTGACTTCGTGCATTGAATAACCGCCGCCATAATTCGCTGGGCGATAGATCTGACTGCGGTCGTAAACAAACTCGCGCGGCGCATCCATAAATAACTGCACCGGCGACATACCATCTTCCAGCGCCGCGGCGTAAACGAACGGCTTGAACGTCGAACCCGGTTGTCGCAAAGCGTCGGTAGCGCGATTGAGTTGCGACTCGGCATAGTTGCGTCCACCCACCATCGCGAGCACGTTGCCGGTGTGTGGATCGATCGCGACGAGCGCCGCCTGCGGCTTGAGATTGCGAGCAGCGTAAACCGTATCGAGCTTATCCAACTGTCGCTTCAACGCCTGTTCCGCTGCTTGCTGAAGTTCGAGATCGATGGTGGTGTAGATTCGTTGACTCGTTCCTGACCTATCGAACTGCGTGGCCGCGAGGTGGTTCACATAATCGACAAAGTACGGCGCCAAACCGTTATCCAACTCGGCAGCAGGCGCAACTACGACCGGCTCTGCGGCAGCGGCAGCACTCTGCTCGGCGGATATCCAGCCGTTTTGCTGCATCGCCGCCAACACTGTGTTTCTTCTGCTGCGGGCGGCTTCAGGATGCCACACTGGTGAGTAACGCGCGGGACTCTGAATCATGCCCGCCAGAGTGGCCGCTTCTGAAAGCCTGAGATCGCTAAGTGCTTTTCCATAGAAAACCGTGGCGGCTTCCTTGATGCCACGAACCGCAACCGCGCCGCGTTGGCCCAGGTAGATCTCGTTGCAGTAGAGCGCGAAGATGTCGTTCTTTGACAACCGGCGCTCCAATGCCAGCGACAACATCGCCTCGGAATATTTTCTCTGCACCGTTTTTTCCGGCGAGAGATACGTGTTCTTAACAAGCTGCTGAGTGATCGTCGAGCCACCCTGGCCCAGTCGCTCGTCCCCGGCGTTTCTCAACAGCGCGCGAGCAAGTCCACTGATATCCACACCCGAGTGCTCAAAGAAGCGACGGTCCTCGATCGCGAGAATCGCATGCACCATGACGTCCGGGATCTCGTCGTAACTGAGCAACTCGCGTTTGCCGCTCTTCGACGACAGATCGTTAGACAGAATCTCCGGCTCGAGCGTAAACGATTCGAGCAGAATGCCGTCGCCACGTATTTCAGAGATCCGCGCGCCAGCAAAACTCACGCGCACGAGTTCCGGTTGTTTACTGCTCGAACGTCCCGGATGAATCTCAATCGCCGAATCGAAAACGTTGAAACTTCCACTCCACACGTCACTGGCTTTCGCTTCCACATAACCAGCACGACGCAGCGCAGCAACGAGTTTCTCGCGCGACAACTTCTGACCCGCTTGCAGCACGCGCGGAGCTGCATACAAACCGGGACGGCTGGTCAAGTAACCACTTGCGAGCCGCGCATCGATAATCTGTGAGTAATACTGGTAAGAACGGGCGAGTGCGTCGGCGCCGATTGCCGACGTAATGATGAACAGGATCAACCCAAGTCGAACAAAGCGGTGTCGCAGAGCGACGCCTCGAGGAGCGGACACATATGTAACCTCGACAACCATCGGTGAATGGCCCGCAGACCCCGGCACACCGGAGTTTGGCTCCGAGGTCCTTCAGTGCTTCCAGATTTCTTGTGATTTGAATAAAGGTTTAATGGATGAGGATTGCCACAAAAAGCCACCTAAGGCTTAAGCGAGCTTTTGTGCTTGCTCGTTACTCACCGAATCGATCAGGGCGCGTAGCTGAGGAATACTCGCAAGTCCTGCTTCATAGCCGGCAGCCATCAACTCTTCGCCGCGGGCGACTTCGTCCCAACGAATGTGTCCGACCCTTGGATTTATGACGAAGTCGGCCATCTCGATCTGATGGCGCGAAGCAGTCCTTTGTACTACCAACATCGATTGCAGCAAAACACCGACCACGGAACTCGACGATCCGAGAAACGTCGCACCCTCACTGTTGACGTCCACCGCAACTACAATGTCGGCGCCGAGCGAACGAGCGACCGTCACAGGCACGACCGCTACGAGTCCGCCGTCAACGAGTTGCCGCCCTTTTTCATCGGTCACGGGAACGTACCATCCGGGTATCGCGCAGCTCGCACGGATAGCAAACGGCAAGTCGCCCGTGTCGCGCATCACCACCGCGGCGCCGGTTTTGAGTTCTGTCGCAACTGCCGCAAACGGCAGCGACAACTCTTCGAACCTCGAAACGGGCAAACGATCGCGCAAGTACAATTCGAGACGCTCGTTACTCTGCACGCCCAACCGCGACATCGTGACGCGGCCAATGTCGCGCCAGCGCAGCGTCCGGCCAAACTCCGCGATTTGCTCGACCGTCATCCCGGCCGCGAACGCGCCGCCGACTATCGATCCCGCCGACGTTCCCGCAATGCAGTCGATGTGGATGTCGTTCTCAACCAGCGCCCGCAGCACGCCCACGTGGGCCATACCGCGCGCCGCGCCGCCAGAAAGCGCGAGCCCGATCCTCAGATAATTCTTAGACTGCATTCAAAATCACAATCTCCGCACGCTCACGGGCCGTATCGAGAAAAGCGTCCGTGTCAGATTCAATTTTCGCTTCCGTCATCGTCTTTTGGATCTCGTCGCGCGCTTGTTCGAGCGTGGGGACGATGCGTCCCGGAGAACGCGCTCGAAACCGCGGCACATAAGTCTGAGCGTAATAGTCCGCAATCTCCTTCTGACTTATCACTACGAAATTCCGGAAACGAAAGTCCAGATATTTTTCCATCTTGAGCCGTTGCTCGACGATCTCATCGAGTTTCTCACTGGTCAGGCCCACGCGTTGCAGCCTCACCTGAAACTCACTCGCAGAAGAAAAATTGCGCGCCAGTTCGTCACGCGCGTCGCTCACCTCTTTCTGAGTGGGCACGATCGTCGGAATCTTCTCAGCCTCCTGAAGGATAAGGCGCTGGTCAATCAACAGCCGCAGGGCTCGGTTCAGATCCGCCGAAGTCGGATTGTCGAGGACTGTTCCGGGCTGCAGCGACAACTGCCAAAGCAGATCGGAATAAGTGATCAGATCTGTTCTGACACCGGCGTTCACAGTGGCGACCATCTTGTCGACGACCTGCTGCGCGGCGCACAGAGGGGCGAAGGCGCAGAGAAGCACGCCCAGCAAAACAGTGAAAATCGGTTGTGATATCCGTGTCATCCGTGTACCTAGAACGTCTGCGTAATCCTGAAATGTAAGTTGCCGCGATGTAAACGAAAGATCGCGGGTGTACCGTCAAAGCCGTTCGGCCCACGCTGCGGAATCAAAAACTCCGGCGGATTCAACAGCACACCGTAGTCCACCGCGAGCGCGCCGCCAAAAGGTGTTTGGAACCGGAAGCCGAGACCGAGTGTATTGGCCCAATGCGCCCGCAGATTCGCTTTATTGATCGCCGCGAGAATGTCTCCGGGTGGCACGGGCGTCGTATCTTCTTTGCCAAACAGATCGCCAATGCGACGGAAAACATTGCCGCCGTCATAAAACGGCACCACTTGCACTGACCGCGTGAGCGGTATGCGCGCTTCGAGGTTCACAATCGCAAGCGCGTTGCCACCCACAGGCACAGTGAACGGATTCAAAAACACGACGTTGTTGTTCTGATCTCGAAACTCTCCTTCGGGAATCACGACCTGGCGTGGACCAGCCTCTTCGAACGTGAACCCACGCAGCGTAGTCGCGCCACCGGAGAAGAAACGTTCACTGATCGGCAACGTCAAATCGATCTCGTCGATGGTTCCATTCTCGTCGCGGTCACGCGGATTGAACAGGTTCGCCAGACCCAACGTCAGGTTCGCGGCGAACACAGTGTTTCTCAGTGCTCGGACTTTCTGGTACTGCCGGTAAGTCGTCTGAAAACGATTGAAGGAAATGTTTCCGCCGAGCTGCCGCAGCGCAACCGAATAGTCAGCGCTGAAAAAACTTCCGCGCGTCGCGTCAACCTGGTTGTAACGGCACACCTCACCAGGAGCGCCCGGCTCGTCATCGCTATCGACACTTCTGCCTAGCAGGCCGGGCTCACAGCGCTCGCGCGTGTCTCTGACAAAGGAAACACCAAGTTTCGACAGACGGACCTTATCGTCGGGTTGGAGAATCGGTTGGACCACGAGACTCTCGAGGTTGTAGAGACGAACGTCTTCGTAGCTGTAGCGTCCGAAGATGATCGTGCGTGTTTTCCTGTCGAGCACACGCTGTGATTCGATGGCCGCGGTGAAGCGATTGATGGTCGGCTCGTTTACCTGGTTTCCGAAGATGTCGATCGGGTTCCCATCTTCGTCGAGCCTTTGCACGATTCCCTGCGTGCCACGATCGATTGCCGAACGGAAGAAACGAGTGATCGTCGAGTCGCGCTGGTATTCGAGCGAAAGCGCCAGCGGCGCAAACTCAGTCTTGTTGTACCTCGCGAACCGCGGATCCAAATATTCGAGACGCACCAATTGCTGACGACCACTGGCGCGAAGTCGCATCGTTCCCTGGCGCAGCTTGTTGAAGAGGTTTACGTTGCTGATTTCAAACAACCCGAGTGCGCCCACATCAGTCGAGTAGCCGCCGCCGTAATCCATCACATTTGGCTTTTTCTCTTCGACGTCGATGATGACGTCGCGTCTCTGGTAACCGGATGCATTTTCGCCCGCAGGCTCAGTGTGGATGACGACCTGCCGGTACGCATCGGTGAGATACAGGGTTCGTTCCGCGTCCGAAACTCGATCGGCGCGAAGCACGTCACCGGCCGCGATCGGAATCGCTCGCCTGATGGCCGCACGTTTGGTACGACGAGTTTTTTGATCGCCGGTGACGCCGTTAATGATGATCTGGTTGATGAAAACTTTGTCGCCTTCGTCCGCGATTGTGTAGACGAGCCTGACTTGTTCCTCATCGCCTTTCTTCGGCAACTCGATCACGGAGAAATCAACACGCGCGTTGACATAACCTTCGTGTGAATAGAGATTCGCCACTCGCTCGCCGTCAGCCCGCGCCTGAGAACGCGAATAAGGACCGCCGATGACTGTATGCAACTCCTGGCGGATGCGCTCGTCGGTGTGGATCTGGTTGCCTTTTACTTCGACACCCGCAATGCGAGTCAGCGGTCCTTCGTCAACTTGAAACGTGATGATCAGGTCGTCAGCATTGATCGAGACACCCTGCAACACCTGCACCGTCGCTTTGCGGTATCCGAGGTCGCGCATGAACGCCTCGATGGTGCGACGGTCCTGCTCGAGCAGCGTCAGGCTGGTATAGCCATGACCGTAGCCGAGAAACGGAATCAAACCGATAGCATTCTTTTTCTGCGTCTTGAGATCTGCTTCAACGTCGGCGATCGACAGGTGGTTCGTGCCGGCGATGCGAATGTCGGTCAGACTAAAGCGCCTTCCCTTCTCAACCTGATACTCGATGCTGACGTTGTGACCCGTTAACGGAACCGGATTGAGGTTCTCGCAAGTCTCGGCCGTGCCGTTTGGACCAAGATCAGCCGGCGGATTGCTGACCGTGCAGGTCTCCGTGATTTCCGCAAAGAAGAAACCGTCTTCCTGCAACTTGTTGCGGATGCGACGCGCGCCTTCGACGATGGCGGAGAAGTCGATGTTGCCTTCGCGCTTAACGGGCAGCAACTCGCGTTGCGTCTTCTCGTTCATCTCGTAGTTCTTAACAGCGACGTCGACCTTTGGCCCAATCACGCCCTTGAGAAAAATCCTGACTGTATTCTTCTCCGCATCGCGTTCGACGCGCGCGTCGTCGAGCACCGGCGAAAGAAAACCTTTGTTGACCAATGCATCGCGCACACGCTTCACGTCCTCCGCCAACGCATCGCGTGTGAACGGAGCGGAGCGCTGGAGCACGAGCGTAGTGTGCACTTGAGTGGGATCGAAACCGGCGATCTGGATATCGAAGTTTTCGACTTTGGCTTGCTCGCCTGGAGTTACCTTGTAAGTGACGGTGGCGCGAATACCGCGCGGACCGAGTTGTTCGACCGGTTCGACCGTGGCGTTGAAATAACCACGATCGCGCAGGTAAACCTGGAGCTCATCGGCGTTGTGCAGGATAAGTTGTTTGGTAAGACGATTGCTCGACTGAACAAAATTCATGCGCGCGCGCAGTTCGTCGACCGAGATTGGTGAGCCCGTGACTGTTCCGACCAGTTCCACACGCACGTCGCCGATCTGAACTTGTCGCTGAACCACGAACCGCAGCCGTACAGGACCAGTTTTGTTTGTGCCTTCTTCAATTACTTCCACCCGCGCATTGGAAATACGTCCGGAATCGAAAAGCGCCTGCAGCGACTCGCGTACGTGTACGGCGGAAAACTGAGTGTTAGGTGCGACTTTGAGTAACGAGATGAAATCAGCCTGGACCGCGGGATCGTTGGCCGTTCCTTCGAAGACGAGTTCGACGCCGGTGATCTGTCGTCCTTCGTAATCTTCGATCCGGGTGTTGCGGGCGGCGCTCGCGTGCGCGATGGTTCCGCAAAGAAAACCGCAGACAACCAGCCAAAGCACAAACCGGTTCAGCCAAGCGTTTTGTGTGCCTCTTTGTGGCTGCTGCAACAAACCTAAACTACCACCCCTGCTCAGAATCTCTTCCGAAAACGAATCTCGAAATTAAAGTTATTGTTGTGAGAGCTCAGCCGTCGGGTGGAAGCCTGCTCATACTGCGCGATAAACGAGAGCCGATCCGAAACGCGATACTCGAGCGCCAGAATCTGATTTGGATCGGAAGTCACATTCGTCGAATAAGTGACCGTCACTTCCTTGCTGATTCGGCGCCCGAGCGTAAGTCGCGCCGCGGGAGTCGAACCAGTTGTGCCACCGATAATCGGGTTAATCTCAAAACGTGTCAGACCGAAGAGTTTGCTCGTCGCTCGTTGCGCGGGAGCGTTAATAAGGGCGTCGGTCAGCAAGCTCGTCGCCGCACCCACTTCTGATTGCGACAGCACAGAGGAACTCGTATCTCCCGCAGAAAGTTGTCCGGTCGTGATTAGTGAAACGACGTCGGCTTGCGGCAAGGCAGGCTCGGAACGCACTGCTGCCTGCGGCTGAGTCAGTGGACCAGTAAGACCGACGATCACGCGATAACCTCTGATTTGCGATTCACCCTGGATGTTCAGGACCGGATCCGCGTTGCGATTCGGCGGTAGATCGACGAGCGCACGCGTGATGTCGTAACGATCGTTACGGAAATTCAGCGTGCCGCTCGTCGCCGTGATTCTTCCCGAGATCGTCGGGTCGTTAACTGGTCCATCCAACTGAAGCGAAACGGAACCAACCAGGTCGGCAAGATTGTTTCTCACCACCAGAGCATTCCTACCTTCCACTCGCAGCGCGGCAAACACGGCCGTGCGCACCAATTCGATGTCAGCACCTTCTTCGATCGACTCGCCCCGGCGCTGATTGATGAGGTCCGCCAACTCGATGTCCTGTGTGTACTCAGTGCGACGCAGATTCACGAGCCCGCTGATCAACTGCTCACGCGATGAACCTCTGATTTCAACGTCAGCATCGAGCGTCGAACGAAAGTCGGGCGGGAACGGAACCGTCATGTTGCTTCCACGCACGTTGATGCGAAATGCGGAGACGGTGAAGCCTTCGAGCAAGGCACCACCAGTTGCCGAGACGCGGCCACCGCCGATCGTTCCATCGAGTGAATCGAGTTGGGCCTGGTTCGCGGTGAATCTCAACGCCGCACGCAAATTCGCGACGGTCCAACGTTCGTTTCCAATCAGCACCGACACCGAAGCGTTGTTGAGTGAAGCGGTACCAATCATTCGCGGATCTTCGAAACTGCCGTTGATGCGAACTGCAACCTCCGCAGTGCCCGTCGAGAAGAAATCAGGCGAGGCGCCGTTCAGCACGCGCATGTTCAAGTCGCCGTTCACCGCCAGGTTTTGCCTGCCGCCATTCGCGGTCGCGAGCGTGCCGTTGAGAACGATGTTTGTACCTGGTCCTGTGAATCTCGTCTCTTCGAAGGTAAGTTCGTTAGGAGTGAACTTCACCGTCAGTGGTGTGGTGGCACTGAGTTGAACGTCTTCAACACGGAAACTGAGTTCACTAAATTCAGCCTGCCCCGATAAACCGGCAAGCGAAAGCATTTCGTCATCGTCGATCAGGTTACCGGAAGCTTTAATCGTTCCGTTGGCGCGGCCGGAAACACGCACCGCGCTTCCGGGCATTGCGATCTGAAACAGGTTGGTCAGGTCGGCGTTTGTGAGCGTCGTCTCGATAGTTGCCGGAAGGCGATCGCCGGAGAGATCGATCCGCGCGGCGATGACTTGCGGCGAACCCAATAGACCGCTGGTGAGCGTGATGTCTAATCGTTGGTTTTGCGTTCGACCGGTGAGTGCAATCGTTCCCGCTGGACGCCCATTGATACTTACATCGCGACCTTCACCGTCGAACGTGACCTGGTAAGCAGAGAACGTTTGCGCAAAGAGATTGCCGGAGACTTCGGCACTGAAATTGGCGCTGCCAGTCACCGCCGGCAGTCCCGGGCGGTTCGCTAAAGCAGCCAACTGCGCCAGCTGAATGTTCTCAGCCTTGCCTTTGAAGTTGAAAAGCTTGCTCTTCGTATTGACATTGCCACTAGCGACGATGTGACCTGCAGCTAAACGCACGTCCACACTCTCGACGTGAATGTCAGGTCCGTTGAAGGTCGCCCGCGCCGACGCGCTCTGTAGTGATTCACCGGCAAACTTGCCTGGCCCAAAGCGAAGATCGGCGCTGCCACTCATCGCATCGGGAATTCCCGTAACTTTCACTTGTCCGGAAATGTCTGACTGCGTGTCGGAAGTTATCTGCTGATTTGCGCTCAGCGGCGACACTGCCAACAAACTGCGCGCGCTGAAACGATCGAGCGTGGCGTCGATCGAAATATTGTTTTCCCCAGTGCGCGGCTTAATCATCGAGAACCGCACGCCGCCACCATCGCGCTCGGCCAAACTACCGTCGGGAATTCGTATCTCCGCGTCGTTCATCGCCACCGACGCCGACAACGCGCCGAGCTCGTTGCCGTTAACCAGTAACGAGCCGACTGAGAAATTTCCGTTGAGATTTGGTGAATTCAGCCGGCCGCGTATGTTGCCGTTGAAGGTGAGTTGGCCCGCCAAACCGATTCCATAACTGTTCATCTGCTGTTCGACTTCGGGCAACAGTCCGGAGGAAACGAGCACGGTTTGCAGTTCGGCTGCGTTCGTCGAATTCAAATTAACCTGGAGGTTAGAATCGTTGTCGAAAGAGAAAGAGCCGCTGGCGGTCAGGCGCGTCGCCGGTGTTTGCAAGTTCACTTGTTGAATATCAAACGTGCCGCGATCCGCGCGCATCGCGACTTCGCCCGTGATCGGAATCCTGTCGCCCGTGTCGCCGGCTTCGGCGGTCAGATGAGTCGTGACTGTGCCGGAAGCGAGTTTGAAATCGGTACCAGGGAATGTCAGATCGACTCTGCCCGTCGCGCGGCCCGCAAGTGGAACGGCGCTGCCCGCCAAAGCCGTGAGTGGTCCAGACACCTCGAGGTCGTTGAAATCGGCACTGACCTGCGACGTCCCGCCTTTTCCGATCGCGACGCGAGCATTTCCACTCGCGCGCCCTTTGAAAACATCGGCGGTGAAGTTGTTGAACTGAATCTCGCGGTTGGTGGCGACGACGTTCGCACGCGCCTGGCCCATGTTCATACTGCCCATCACGCCGCCGC
>Ga0075423_10005271_pt1 | contig 12055 bp, 10 predicted proteins | sample SoiMethybrSBSTD2_FD_80114 | JGI IMG/M metagenome (GOLD analysis project Ga0075423, IMG submission 80114) | Bulk soil microbial communities from a Populus tree surrounding site in Tennessee, USA - Soil MetaG P. TD hybrid SBSTD2 | ecosystem: Environmental > Terrestrial > Soil > Tree plantation...
GCTCAGAGCTTGTACAGATAACTCAAGTTTTCGCGGTCAAGACCGTCCGCGCGCCAGCGCGGCGTTATCAAGCTTATGGCCTAGCGAGGCGAAGCCCTGAGGGTCTGAGGCGAAGCCTCGCTAGATTCGAGGGTCGCCGCCGAGCCCCCCCGCCCCCTGGCGGGCCTGTTGCGGTTCATACGAGTGTAAAGTCTGTTTCAACCCTCCTGGGGGTCTCCCCCGTCCAAGCGAGTGCAGGAAAGGAGCTTGGACGCATTAGCTCTCCGGTGTGCTTCCGCACTGAGTGCGGCAGACATGACTGACGACGTGGCGCTGGCCGCGGCAGGGGACGTGTCTGCATTCGAGCGGGTTTACCGGACGCATTTGCCACGCGTGCATAGCCTCGTCCGTCGCATGACCGGCGGGCGCGATGCCGATGAGGTGACCCAGGATGTCTTTGTGCGCGTGTGGCAGAAACTCGGCACGTTTCGGGGGGATTCCGCCTTCTCGACCTGGCTTCACCGTCTGGCAGTGAACGTCGTCATCGAGCGGTTTCGTTCGGAGACCTTACGCCGCCAGCGGCTACGCGACGGAGACGACGTCTTCGACACCATCCCCGCCCGGACGCGTTCGCACGATCTATCGATGGATTTCCAGACCGCGCTTGCCAAGCTTCCGAATGGTGCCAGGGAAGTGTTCGTGCTCCACGACGTGGAAGGGTACAAGCATCACGAAATCGCGTCCCTGCTGGACATCTCGGCCGGGACCTCCAAGGCGCAGCTGCACCGCGCCCGGATGATGCTGCGCCGCCACCTCGGACGGAAGGATTCCGAGTATGAAGATTGACGCGTTTACCAGCCAGTTGTCGGAATACCTCGACGACGAATTGTCGCCAGGGCAACGTCAGACCGTCGATGCGCATCTCGTTGAGTGCGAGGCCTGCCGCCGAACGCTCGAGGAACTGCGGCACGTCGTGGCGCACGCGGCGAACCTGACAGACTCGGCTCCTGTAAGCGACCTGTGGCCGGGCATTGAGTCGCGGATCGCGCCCGGGTCGACGCGCGCCCGCGTGTCGCCGTTCCGACGGGCAATCTCGGCACGGCTTTCGTTTACGATTCCGCAGGTGGCGGCCGCCGGTCTCGCGCTGATGGTGTTGTCGGGCGGTCTCGTCTGGATGGCGCGATCGGGAGATCCCCGCGCCGACCTCCAGCCGATTCAGGCGCAGGTGCAGGAAGCCGATCCGGTCGTCGCGCGCGCGAACTTCGCGGACAAGCACTACGACCGGGCGATTGCGGAACTCCAGCGCACGCTTGATGAAGGACGCAAGAGCCTCGACGTCGAGACGGTGCGCGTACTCGAAGAGAATCTGGCCGCGATCGATCGGGCGATCGAACAGTGTCGTCAAGCCCTCGACACCGATCCAGGGAACGTTTACTTGAATACGCACCTCGCGGAGGCGCGCCAGCGTAAGCTGCTGCTGCTGCGCCGCGCGACGGCACTGGCGACGAAGGGCACGTAAAGCGCCTGCGGCCCGAGCGAGGCGCGACCAGCCTCCGCCAAGGCTACGGCGGTCCGCCGGAGCTTTAGCGAAGGCGGAAGTCGCCGAGCGAGAGCGCGTGGGGGTGGGGCCCCGCGCGCAGTAAGAGAAGCGGATAAAGGGAAAAGATGGTTCACGCAGTTACCGCAACTGTTCTCTCCACGTTACTGGCGCAAGCACCGGCTGAGGCGCGGCAGAATCGGGCCCCACAGACCGACCAGACGGTGCCGGCGGCACGCGGTACGCGCCTCGTCATCGACAACCACAGCGGCGAGGTCGTGATTCACGCGTGGGAGAAAGATGCAGTGCGCGTTCAGGCGCGGCACACCTCACGCGCCCGGGTCAACGTGCGCACCGGCGCGAACGTCATCAACGTCGATGCGGAAACAGAAAGAGGTCCGGTTGGCTCGGTTGATTACGACATCAATGCGCCGGCCTGGATCGCGATCAAGATTGAAGGGCAGTACGACTACGTCAGCGTCGAAGGCGTGCAGGGCGAGATCTCGGTGGAAACGGTTCGCGGCGACGTTGTGTTGAAAAACATCGGCTCGGCGATCGCGAAAACGATCGAGGGCGCGATCGAGATCGACGGCGCGCGCGGAAAACTTACGCTCAGCTCGGTCAACGAAGAAATCAAGGTCACTGGAGCAAGTGGCGAAGTGGCCGCCGAGACCACCAACGGTGAAATCACACTGATGCGCATGGAAGCCATCGCCGTCGAGGTCGCCACGATCAATGGCGATGTGGTCTACGAAGGCAGGCTTGCCGACCGTGGACATTACAGCTTCACGAACCACAGCGGGGACATCGAGCTGACTGTGCCGGAAACCTCGAATGCCACCTTCAACGTGCGTGCGTACAGCGGTGAATTCAACACGGCGCTGCCGGTGAAGGGACCAGACTCCTCCCAGGTCCGGCGCGGGCGGCGCGTTTCGTACACACTGGGCAACGGGAGCGCGGAAGTGGAATTGGAGTCGTTTAGCGGCGATATCAAACTGCGCCGCCCCGGAGCGGCACGAACACGGCGGGATCAGTAGATACTGCTTCGGCCGCGCGCCCCGCCGGCGGGCGGTTCCCATCCAGCATCGGTAAGCGCCCGTTCGAGCCGGATCGACCGCCGGGTAATCGCGTTGGAATCGTCGTACCGCTCAACTTCCTGACGGCCGTCAGGAAATGTAATCACCAGTTCGTATGCCGGGCCGTCGCTTTGCCGTCGAATCTCATACCGTAGCCGCGCATCCTGGCGCTCGAAAAACCAAATCATGCAGCCCGGTTTATCGGCTCAGCAATTAGGTACTTTAGGGGAATGAGGCGCTTGTGGGACAGAACTGTGCGAAACCGAACACCCGATTGAAACCCGCTCTCTCTGCGCCGATCGGTTTTCCAAGGATTCCGACAAATATCGGTCAAGAACCCGCGTGGCATGGAGGTTGGTTTTTGCCACCCATCATGAGCACCACCTGCGCGGTCCCTCCGCGCGTGCTGATCGCCGACGATCAGCGCGATCTGCTCGACGCGCTTCGCCTGCTGCTGAAGGGCGAGGGCATTGCGATGGACACGGTCACCTCGCCGGAGGCGGTAGTCGACGCGGTCGCGCGCGCCACCTACGATCTTCTCTTGATGGACCTCAACTACACGGGCGATACGACATCCGGCCGCGAAGGCATCGATCTCCTCGCGCGGGTGCAGGCGCACGATCGCCTGCTGCCCGTCGTCGTGATGACGGGATGGGGCTCAGTCGATCTCGCGGTCGAGACGATGAGACGAGGTGTGTGCGACTTCGTACAGAAACCGTGGGACAACGCGCAACTGCTGAATACGCTGCGCAGCGAAATCGACAAGGGCCGCGCGCGCCGGCGCGCGGAAGCGCTCGAAGCGCGGGCGCTCGACGAAGCGCGCCGGATCCAGCGCAAGCTGCTGCCGGCGACACTCCCGCAGATTCACGGCTGCGAGATCGCCGCGTCCTGGCAGCCGGCCGCGGGCGTTGGTGGCGACTGCTTCGACGCGATCGCGTTTGGTTCGTCGCGATTGAGTCTGTCGATCGCGGATGTCGTCGGCAAAGGTATTCCGGCGGCGCTGTTGATGTCGAACCTGCAAGCGGCGGTGCGCGCCTTTGCAACCGAGACGACAACGGCCGGTGAACTCTGTCAGCAGGTCAACCGCATCCTCTGCGGCAACATCGCCGAAGGACGGTTCATCAGTTTCTTCTACTGCACCGTCGACACCGAACACCGCACGTTGACCTACGCCAACGCCGGGCACTATCCGCCGATTCTTGTCCATGCCGACGGATCGGCAGAGCGTCTCTCGACTGGCGGCCCGGTGCTGGGTCCGTTTGCCGACGCCACATACGATGAGCGCCGAATCCCGATCGCCAGCGGCGATCGATTGATTCTCTTTACCGACGGCATCACCGAAGTGCGGCCGGCAGGCTTCGAGCCCGACGACCCGGCGCACACCGAGTTTGGGGAGGACGCGCTCGTCGCCGCGGCTGTCGAACATCGCGCCTGCAGCGCGCTGGCCCTCCAATCCCGGTTGACGTCGGCCGTCTCTGTCTTCGCCGGCGGAACGTTTCAAGACGATGCCACGTTGATGATCCTGGCGGTGGACTAGTTCAATGTTCAATGTTCAATGGCCAATGTCGGCTGTTTTTGAGCATTGAACGGTGAACATTGCGCAGTGACTGGCCGCTTCGGATCATTCCGGTTGCATCACCTGCGTTATAGGGACGAACATCTTATTTTCAGGGACGGATTGCGATTTCTGCGGGACCAATGCTGACAAAAGATTCCAAGCTTGACGTGGACCTCATGAGCCAACGATAGTTTTCGCACGATGCAGAAAGCTTGGACGCCACCCGCGCGATTCGTGTTTGCCGGGGCCACTCTTCTTGGCGTCTTCTCCACGTTGCAGGCCTATCGCCTGTGGACGCTCAGTATCAATGATCAGATGGACATTGAGGTCTGGCGCCTGCTGGCGCTGAACCTTGCGTACTGGTACGTTCCGGCCGCGCTGACCTCCACGATTTTCCGGATCGCACATCGGTTTCCTCTCGACGCGCCGGGCTGGCCGCGCGCGCTCGCGGCGCACGCAGTGGCCGCCCTCGGGTTCTCAATCATCCACCTAGGGGCAATGATCGGCATGCGCGCGATCCTGTGGCCCGGACGAATATTTCCGGCATATCGAGGTTCGTTGACGTCGGCCATCCAGCGAACGTATCTGATGAATCTCGATTGGGCGCTGATGACGTATTCCGCCATCGTCGGCGCCAGTTACGCGCTTGGCTATTACCGCGAATCCCGCACCCGCGCCATTCGCGCGGCCAATCTCGAGACTCGGTTGGTGCAGGCGCGACTCAAGACCCTCGAAGCCGAGCTGCATCCGCATTTCCTGTTCAACACCCTGCACGCGATCTCGACGCTGGTGCACACGCATCCCGAGTCCGCCGACCGCATGATCAGTCGCCTGAGCGACCTGCTGCGCATCACGTTTTCGCGCTCCGATGCCGCCTGCGTGTCGCTCCACGAGGAGCTCGAGTTCCTGCAGAAGTACCTCGAGATCGAGCAGACGCGTTTTCAGGATCGCCTCTCGGTCGACTACCAAATCGATCCGGACACGCTCGATGCCGAAGTCCCGAGACTGATCCTGCAGCCGCTTGTCGAGAACGCAATCAAACATGGCGTGTCGCTGCAAACCGGACCCGGCGTCGTTTCAATTGGATCGCGCCGCGACAACGGACGGCTCTATCTGACGGTGCGAGATAACGGCATCGGGTTGACGGGAGCGACGCGGGTGAAACTTCACGGCGGTGTGGGCCTGTCGAACACGCGCGACCGTCTCGAATGCCTGTACGGCAGCGATCACGCACTGAACTTCCTGGAGTCGTCGCCGGGGCTGACAGTGGAGATGCTTCTGCCATTTCGCCGTGTTTCATCCGGCACTGACGAGCCGCGAACGCGAGTCGCATGACGGACGAACAATCGACCAAGACGCGCGTGATCATCGCCGACGATGAGCCCCTGGCGCGGGCGCGGCTACGGATGCTGCTCGCCGACGTGCCGTGGGTCGACCTCATCGCTGAGTGCGCGGATGGTCCCTCGACCATCGGCGCAATCGAGAAGTTCCGGCCGGAGCTGGTGTTCCTCGACGTCCAAATGCCTGGCGGCTCGGGGTTCGATGTGATTCAAGCCATCGGCGCCGGGCGCATGCCGTTTGTGATCTTCGTCACCGCGTTCGATCGCTATGCCCTGCGGGCCTTCGACGTCCATGCGCTCGACTATCTGCTCAAGCCATTTGACCGCGATCGGTTCAGGGACGCACTCGTACGGGCGCGCGAACGGATCGAGCGACGCTCGAATGGCGATCTCGAGCGCCGCTTGCTTGCCATCGTCAACGATTTGAAGCCGGCTTCGCAGTCGCTCGAGCGCTTCGTCATCAAGGCCGGCGGCCGCGTGTTCTTCATCCGAGCCGAGGACATCGAGTGGATCGAGGCGGCCGGCAACTATGTCAAGCTCCACGTCGGCGCCGAGACCCACGTGTTCCGCGAGACGATGAACTCCCTCGAAGCACGATTGAACCCGAGCGTGTTTTTTCGAATTCATCGTTCCCACATCGTCAACATCGAGCGTGTTCGCGAGCTGCAGCCCTGGTTTAACGGAGAGTATGTCGTGTTCCTGACGAGCGGGGCGCGGCTCACGTTAAGTCGTGGCTATCGCGAAAAGCTGCAGGATCGGATCGGAAGACCGCTATAAGAATGCTGAAATTGTTGATTGCTGATTGCTGATTGCTGATTGAATTACTTTCCCCATCCTATCGATAGGGCCGTTCGGCCGTCGCCAAGACCGTGAGCCACGTCGATTCGAAAAACACCCGAACCTGGAATCGCAACCCTCAATCCCCCGCCAACGTCGGCCTGCCAGCCCTGGCTCGGATCATCGAGCGTGTGATACGCGCGCGCGACGTCGAGAAATACTGCAGGCGCGAACCTGATCGGTTTCCCCGAGAGCTGCATCCACCGGCGGCCCTCGACGCCACCGTCGGCCACATGCCTGCCAAACGTCGCATCGCGAATGATGCCGTTGTCGATCAAAGGGTGCGCGCGCAGGAGACCATCGCGGCCTTGACCGGTTCCTGCGCCGGGCCAGAGCGCGAGCGGCGCATCGGACGCAACGACGGTATCCTGGGCGCGAGCCAGCCACGCCGTTCCCTCGTTTCGTGTTTTCGACCGCCACTCGGATTGAAAAGCCAGAGACCACGTTTCAAATTGGCCGACCCATGTCGCTGCGCGCATTCCGAACCTGGCTCGGTCGCTCGCGAGGCGCGCCTCGACTGCCCCGCCTAACGACAGCGCGCGACGGCTCTCGGCGCTGCCACGATCGGCAAATCGATCGATGGCGGCCGTCCCTTCCCACCTCAGGCCGCGAGCCGTCCAGTTGCTGACATGAAACTCGGCACGACGGCGCGTTTCCTCGCTCAGGGCGCCGCCGCTTTCGTAAGTCTGCCGCTCGCCCGCAAGGCTGACGCCCCACAATCCGCCAAACGGCGCGACCGAATCGAAGGCCAGCGCGACTTGCGGACGCCGCTCCCACCATCGCCAGGTTCCGGTCCACGCTTCTCCCCCGCCACTCGGACTGGCGATGGTGATCCGGGCTTCGCGATCTGTGAGCGCGCGGAGACCAATAACCGTCAATGCAATCGGCGAGGTTGGCAGCAGCGGGCGCTCGATGATCGAGGCGTCAACCTGCGCACGACCATTCTCGCCGGGCCGGGCGGCAAGCCGGGTCACCTGAGCGGCCGGCAGTTCAGCGAATCGACGGCGAGCAGCCATCAGCTCATTCCGGGTGAGCATCGTTTGTGTTTCGAGCCCGATGACGCGTGCGGCAATGGCGAACCGCGTCCGCTCCAGTCCGGTAACGTTGACGAGGTCGATGATCGGCTCACCCACGCGGTTCCATGCGTCGAGCGCACCGTCGACGTCCTCTTCCAGGAACAGCGAAGTCGCAAGGATTCTCGCGGCGAGCGCATCGCTCGGATCCTTTGCCAGTGCCCGGCGTGCATCGGCCGCAGCCGCGGACCATTCGCCGGCGAGCGCGTGCAGGCCCACCATCTCGCGCCATGGCCCGGCAGCGTCCCGACAACTCGCGGCCGCCAGTTCGAACAGCCGGCGCGCACTCGTCGTATCGTCGGCGCCGGCAAGGCGAATACCCTCGTTCATCAGATCGCCGCACGCTTCGTTCGATGAACTCGCTGCAGAACCGGCCGATGCCCGCACGTCACTACCGGCGATTGACGTTCGATCCGCGTTGGGCGATGCGATCAGCGTCCAGCTTTCAGAAGCCGCCCATAGTTGCACGAAGGTCTTCTCGTCGAGAATTCGAAAAGGCGCACGCGCGGGATCGTGCACGATCACGTGCCCGTCCGCCCAGCCAACGATCACGATGTAGTGAAAACGACTCGGTCGATCCTCGATGAGCGCAACCACTGGCTGGCCGCCGGCCAGGTACGTCCTGACTTGATCGCGAGTGCCATGGATGGATCGCGCATCGAATCCCCGTGACCGAAGGGCCGTCACCAGATCGCCTCCACGAATTCCCGACGCCGCAGGATCGACCAGGTCTGCGAATGTCTCGGCATACACGTTCGCTGTTCCCCAGTACCGCATGATCATGGCGATTGCCGCACCACCGCACAGCGCCTCGCTCTGCGGCAAGTACGGAACATTCAGCAAATGCAGTTCGGGAGTGGGCGCCTGCCCCAGCGCAGTAGGAACCGGCATCGCCGCCGTCACGACAACGGCGGCGATGACCAGGCGTTGGCTGACAATGCTCAATCAGCGATGACGACGATGAGAATGATGATGAGCAGGACGATGATGATGGTGGTGGTCGAGATGACGATGGTGCTTGCTCCGCCGGCAAGGTTGTCCTGCACCTGTCGCGCCTGCTGCGCCGCCTGCTCCAAGTCCTTGCCATGCAGCATCGTCACCGCGGTCTGAGCTTTCTCGATCGATAGACCGGCCTTGGCGGCAATATCTCGCACGTCCTGACGTTGGAGCAGCGAGAGGATGACCTGACGATCCGCCTGGTCCTGACTGACGCGTTGTTGCACGGCCTTGTCGAGAGCCGCTCTGCTAATCACATGATCCTGAGCGCTCGCGGCTGGAACCATGACCAGGAAGGCGAGAAATACTGCAAGAAAACTCCGGCACAATCTCATCTGAAGCCTCCGTGCTAGCTGGCGCGGTCTAAAGACCGCGCCCTACATCCTTGGCGCGGTCTAAAGCCGCGCCCTGCATCCTTGGCGCGGTCTAAACTGCGCCCTACGTCCTTCCTTCGCGCGGTCTAAACCGCGCCCTACATCTTTTCGCCCAGGTAGCGCGCGGTCTTTAGAGCGCGCGTACGCCGAGGCCCTTGAAGCAAGCGGCAGACCACCGCGAACTATGGATGAGACGGCGGGACACTGCCCGCCAATTGCTCGAATTCATCGGCGTGCGCCGCTCTCGCATGCGCATCGCGCCAATCGACGAGGCCGTCCTTGACAAGCCGAGCGAGGGATTCTTCGAACGTAAAGGAGCCATGGCGCCGCGTAATTGTGATCTCCTGATGCAGATGCTGTAGCGCGTTGCGTCGCACGTGCTGCCGGGCGCCGTAGCTCACCATCAGTAGTTCAGCCGCGGGCACCAGTCCGCCCCCCATCTTTGGTAACAAGGTCTGGGTCATCACGGCCGCAAGCGCCATCGACAATTCCTGGCGGATCGTATTCTGACGTTCCGAAGGAAACGAATCCGCGATGCGTGAAACCGTCGACGCGACGTCGGTCGTATGAAGCGTGGACAGTACGAGGTGCCCGGTCTCGGCCGCCGCCAGTGCGATCCGCATCGTTTCCGGATCGCGCATCTCTCCGACAACGATGACATCCGGCGCCTGCCGCACGGCGGCGCGCAATGCCGTCGGGAAATCCGGCGCATCGACACCAATCTCAACCTGCTCGATCACCGATCCCTGATGCGCATGTTCATATTCAATTGGATCTTCGATTGTGACGACGTGTCGAGCGGCGCGGCGGTTGATGTCGTCCACCAGTGCGGCAAGCGTCGTCGTCTTTCCCGAGCCGGTGGGCCCACCGATAAGCACCAGTCCGCGCGGAAGCTGAGACAGCAACTCGACTGATGGCGGAAGTGCAAGCGTTGCCAGACGCGGAACGCGGGTCGGCAATAATCGTATTGCCGCGGCGGCCCGGCCGCGTTCGCGGTGCAGATTGATACGGAAACGGCCGACGCCGCTCAGACGAAACGAGGCATCAACGATATGGACGTCGCGATAGATGCGTCGCGCATGCGGAGGAAGCGCGGGCACAACCGCGTCTTCGATATCAACACCATCGAGCGGGCCTTCGGCGAGCGGTACTACTCGGCCGTCGACGCGAATCGACGGCGGCGCCCCCGCCACGAGCAGCAGATCGCTTCCGCCACGGGACGCCAGCAGCCGAAGCCATCGCTCGATTCGAGCCAGATCACCAGTCGACGGCGCTGCCGTCCCGGTCGAGTGGAGCTCGAGTATCAGTCGATCGATCTCGTCGTCGTCGGTCATCCCGGCGCATTGTAGCCGACCTTCTCTTACTGCGCTCGGGGGCGCCGCGCGCGGCGCTTCCCTCCGGCGCCTCGCTCGAGCCCCGCCTTCGCTACGCTTCGGCGAGGTCTCGCCGGAGCCTTCGGCGTAGGCGGACGCAGGCGCTTTTATTCATCCCGTAATACCACCATCGGATCGACTCGTGTCGCGCGGCTCGCGGGGATGTAGCAGGCCACCAGGGCGACAAAGGCGATGACCGCGGCAACGCCGGTGAGGGTTGCCGGGTCGGACGGCGTCACGTTGAACAGTTGCGTTCGTAGCAGCCGGGTGAACGCGAAAGCGGCGGCGAGCCCGGCAACGAGTCCGATGGCCGTGAGCCGCAGCCCCTGCGCAAGAATCATCGTCAACACGTTTCCGCGGCTCGCGCCGAGTGCCATGTGAATACCAATCTCGCGGCGCCGTTCACTGACCGAATACGACAGAATTCCGTACGTGCCGATGGAGGCCAGCAGCAGCGCGAGGCCGGCGAAGACGCCGAGAAGCTGCGCCAGGAACCGAGGGCGCGACATCGTCTCGGCAAACACTTCCTCCATCGAGCGAAGGTTGATGACCGGAAGCGACGGATCCATGCCCTGCACGATCCGACGAACGTATGGCGCCACCGCTTTCGTGCCGAGCGACGTGCGGATCACCACGTTCATGTTTCGTGGCGACGACTGTAGATGTGTTGGCCACTGGGCGTTGAGAAAGTAGAGTTCCGATCCAGTCTTTGCGTTCACGCCTCCCTGCTTCACGTCCCGCACGACGCCAACGATCGTGAACCACGGCACTTCCGCTCGAAAACCAGGCTTGAGCCGGCGGCCGATCGGGCTCTGGTTCCGATAGAACATTTTTGCAAGGGTTTCATTCACCAACACAACCGGAGGGCCCGTCGTATCCGACAGAGCGAAGTCACGACCGTCGACAACTGGAATCCCCATCGTCTTCAAGTAGTCCACCGTGACGGTCTGGTAATAGTCGACGTTCTCGAACGGGCCTTCCTTCGGCGCCTCATATCCTTCGAAGTCGGTGTCGTTCGCGTTGACCAGGCGCGCGGGTGGCAGCCCCGACATTGCCGCTACTCCCTGCACGCCGCTTTGCGAAGACAGCTCGCCTGTAAGTCTGCCAATGAAATCGACCGTGCTCTGTGGCGTTCGGTAAGTGGACGATGGCAACACCACACCAAACGTGATCAAGTGACTCCGATTGAATCCGGCATCGACGGTCATCAAGTTCCAGAAACTTCGGAGCAGCAGCCCTGCGCTAATCACCAGCACCACCGCAAGGGCCACCTCGGCCATCACCAGTCCGCTGCGAACCCGCGCCCGTACAAATCCAGCGGTCGACCGCTGTCCCGACTCCTTCAACGACATCGTCACCGCGCGTTCGCGGAGGTGCAGTAACGGCGCCAGGCCGAAAACGAGCCCGGTCAGCAATGAGACAACGATGGTGAACAGGAGAACCGCAGGATCCATCGTGATTTCAGTCGAGCGCGGAACGCTGTCTGGGTTTGCCGCGAGGACCGCCCGGAGGCCGCCAAAGCCGATGACTGCACCGAGTGCTCCCCCGGCCAGCGCGAGGACAACCCCTTCGGTCAAGAACTGGCGGAGCAAGCGGCCACGGCCGGCGCCGAGCGCAGTGCGAATCGCGAACTCGCGATGACGCGATTCTGCCCGCGCGAGCAGCAGGTTCGCCAGGTTGGCGCATGCGATTAGGAGAACGAATGCGACCGCGCCCTGGAGAATCCAGAGAGCGGTCGTGCTGCTGCCGACGAGATCCTCCTGAAGTCCGTCGAGCCTGATCGGATGATTCGGACGTTTTGGGACGTGCGTTCCAGGATTGAGAGTCTCCCACTTCTGCATCATCGTTTCGACGTCCGCTTTGGCCTGCGACAGCGTGACGTCGTGCTTTAGTCGGCCAACGAGATACAGGA
>Ga0075423_10005276_pt1 | contig 12049 bp, 10 predicted proteins | sample SoiMethybrSBSTD2_FD_80114 | JGI IMG/M metagenome (GOLD analysis project Ga0075423, IMG submission 80114) | Bulk soil microbial communities from a Populus tree surrounding site in Tennessee, USA - Soil MetaG P. TD hybrid SBSTD2 | ecosystem: Environmental > Terrestrial > Soil > Tree plantation...
AGATGTCGTGCTGGAGGGGCTGTCGCGGCCGCTGCCTGCGCTTTCCTTTGAATTCACCAAGATACAGCGCGACGTCGCCTAGCGCTGCCTCGATCGGCTAGTCTCACTTGGTCGCTACGGCTGCGATCTCGCGCTTGGAGAAAGCCAGAGCTTGACGTTTGATCGCTGGCTGAGCCCAGCCGAAATGGCCGCCCACATCGCCACGCTGACCCACGCAGCCAACTCCGGGGATGTCTATTGTGTGCTCAAGGCGTGATTGCCGCGCGAGCGTTGCTGAGGTCCTGGCAATGGCAGCAGGCGTGCGGCAGCGCGGCGCTAAGGCCCGGGCGGGCGCAAGCGCTCGGCGACGGGCAGCGCTCGCCGTCGCCGTCGGATTTGCCGGCCTTGCCTGCGGAGCGCTAGGCGCGCCAGCCGAGCCACTGGCCGTTGAGGTGGCCAATGCCAGCGAACCGGTGCTGTGCGCCGAAAAGGACAATGTCACCTTAAACCTCACCTCGAGCGCGGTGCGCAGCTTTCGCCTCACCGCGCTGCACCCGACCTATCTGGGCAGCCTGCAGCGTGACAGCTTTGCGGCGGATTGGACGGCCTGCACGGCGCCCACCGATCCGCGCGCCGGTCCGCCGCGGCCACCTAAGCGCAAGACCCTCTACGAAGACATCGAAATGTGGGTGGTGGGCTTGACCTTTCAGGATTTTTGGCGCCCGGCCACGGCGACGGTGCGCGTCGGCGAGCGCAGCGAGAAGGACATCCATCTCCTGCAGGTGTGGGTGATCCGGCCCATGGGGGGCGAAGAGGTGTTGGTGTTCTACCCCCAGGACGGCAATTGGCGCCTGCGACCCAAGGCGCCAGACAATCGCGCCCCTACGGCCTTCGGCTCCTCGGTCCTGATCGGGCCCGTCGAGCTTGACGGCCGGCCGCTCGTCAAAATCAACGAGGTGGTGTTCGATCCCAAGCGCCGCAGTTTCAGGCTCAGCTTTGCGCGCGGTGGAGCGGCCAGCGTGCGGCTCGGCGAGCTCAACGAGACGCAGCACGCCCTCGAGGTCGCCTTCGAGCAGCCCATCGTCGGCGTGCCCTTCGCCGCCCTGCGCTCCATGTACGTGACCGACGTCAACAACGACGTGGCGCGCGTCGCCGTGCGCGAGACGGGGGCGAGCGGTTGGCGCGAGGCGGGTATCATGGCCTTCACGGCGGCGCGGGCGAACGAGCTCTGGGCCGGTCGGGTGACGCCCTCGCGCCACAACACAAGCTCACCCGATCTGCTGTTCTCGCTGTTCAGTGAGACCAGCGACGGCGCGTCGGCGCGGAAGTAGGCGAGGCCGCCGCTCGGCTACCATCTGAGCTCGGCCATGGCAGCCACGGTGGTGGACGCTTCCGGGATGGCGAGCAGGCTTGCAAGCCGTGCCGGATCGATTTGGCCGCCGACGAGAAGGTCGTTCCTGTGAATGCCGGCCGCAATGAGGAGGCCATCGATGCCCAGGCCGCGCGCCGCCGCCATGTCGGTGCGCACGGTATCGCCGATGGCAAGTATGCGGTCGAGGGCCGGCACGGTGCCGGCCACCTCGGCGGCCCGCTCCAGCGCGGTACGGTAGGCGGCGGGGTGCGGCTTGCCGGCCCAGAACACGTTGCCGCCACCGCGCTCGTATTCGGCGGCGATGCTGCCGGCGCAGGGCAGCCGCAGCTCCCCCACGTCGACGACCAGATCGGGATTGGCACAGACGAAGGGTAGCCCGCGTTGCAAGCCGGCCTCGATCAGGCGGCGATAGTCCTCGACCGTCTCGCGACGATCGTCCTTGAGCCCGGTGCAGACGATGGCATCGGCATCCTCGAGCGCGGTCTGCGGTTCCCTCAGGCGCACATAAAGCTTGTAGTCGCGTACGCTGGGTCCCACCCAGTGCATGCGCTTATAACCCTGCTCGGCGATGTGCTGCAGCGCGATATCTCCCGAGGAGACGATCACGTCCCAGGCATCCCGGCGCACACCGGTTTTGGCCAGCACCTGTTCGACACCATCGGCCGGCACGGGGGCATTGGAGACGAGCACGACCGTGCCACCCTGCCGGCGGAAGCGCGCCAGAGCCTCGCCGGCCGGCGCGTAGGCTTTCTCGCCGTTGTGCACGACCCCCCAGACGTCGCAGAAAATCGCGTCGTAGTGGTCCAACAACGGACCGGCCGTGTCAAGGATGCGGGGTGGCATGGATTGGGCGAGGCCTCAGCGCTGCTCTCGACGAAACGGACGCGCGCCACTAGAAGCAGGGAGCCGCCGCAACACAACGGGCGAAATGATGCACCTGTCGTACGCGCAGAATATGGAGGATTACCACCTCGAGCTGATCTTTGCCGGCGAGGACGACGGCACCTTTGTCGATGTCGGGGCCGGCCATCCGGTTGCCGACAATGTGTCGTTTCATTTCTACCTCAAGGGCTGGCGCGGGTTGGTGGTTGAGCCGCAGGAGGCGCTGGCCCGCCTTTATGCTCACGTCCGCCCGCGCGACCATGCCGTCGCCTGCCTGGCGGGCAGTGCCGAGGCCGAAATCGATTTTTACGTGGTCGACAAGCTGCACGGGTTCTCCTCGACCGTACACGCAAACGCACAAGGCGCGGGCCAGTTCGGGGCCAGCTACCACACCATTCGCAAGCCCGTGCAACCGTTGAGCGCGTTGATCGAGGCGGCGGGGCTCACCCGCATCGATTTCTTGAAGATCGACGTCGAAGGTGCCGAGGGCGAGGTGCTGGCAGGCCTCGATTTCGGGCGCCACCGTCCGCGCGTGCTGCTGATCGAGGCGGTTGCGCCGGGCAGCATGGCCGAGGCCTGGGGGGAGTGGGAGCCCGCGCTGCTGGGGAACGGCTACCACTTTGCCTTCTTTGACAGGCTCAACCGCTTTTACGTCGCCGAGGAGGCAAAGCCGTTGCTGGCGCGCTTTCCCAGGGAACCGGCGCGCTGGGACGGCGTGCAGCACTTATGGGACCTCGGCCGGGCGCCGCTACGGCCCGACCATCCCGACCACGACCTGGCCCAGCTGCTGCTGCACGGTTTTCTAGCCGAATTGCCGGCCTTGGCCCCCGAGGTTCTCGCAACCTTGCTCGCGCGTGGCCTGTTGGCGACGGGCAAGGGGGATTTGACGGGGCCGGGACTGGCGGGCCTCATTGCCCGCGCAGCCGGGCCTGCCGGCGCGGCGCGCCAGGAGCCCGACCTGGGTGCGCTCTTAAGCAGCGATGCGTTTCGCGCCGCCCTGGGGCGCATTGCTTCAACCTACGACGGCGGTCACTTGATGGACTGAGTTCGGCACCGGCTCAAAGGCGTTTGGCGACCTCGTCCAGCATCACTTCGGTGGCGCCGCCGCCGATCGCCTGCACGCGGGCATCCCGCGTCATGCGCTCGATGGCGCTCTCGCGCATGTAGCCCATGCCGCCGTGGAATTGCAGGCAATCGTACATCACTTTATTGACGAGGGTGCCGGCGAGCGCCTTGAGCATCGACACCTCCTTAACGACGTTCTCGTTGCGGCTATCGCGCCAGGCGGTGTTGAACAGGAAGGCCCGCGCCGCTTCGACCTCGGCGAGGCGCATCGACAAGCGCTGTCGGATCACCTGCTTGTCCCAGAGGTGAGCGCCAAAGGCCTTGCGCTGCTTTACCCAGTCGAGCGTGATTTCCAGCGCTTTCATCGCCTCTCCCAGGGCCTGGGCGGCGAGCACGATGCGCTCGTTCTGCAGGTTTTTCACGAGCTGGTAGAAGCCTCGGCCTTCCTCACCGAGGACGTTTTCCTCCGCCACGAAGCAGTCCTCAAAGACGAGCTCCGCCGTGTCGCTCGACAGCCAGCCCTGTTTCTTGAGCGGGCGCGTCACGCGGAAGCCGGGCGTGCCTTTTTCCAGCGCGAACATGGTGAGGTGGCGCCCGCGCCCCGGCTCGCCGGTCTTGGCGGCGACGAATACGAGGTCGGCGTGGACGCCATTGGTGATGAAGGTTTTTGTGCCGTTGAGGCTGTAACCGCCTCGGGTCTTGACCGCGGTCGTGCGCATGGAGGCCAGGTCCGAGCCCGCGTCGGGCTCCGTCATGGCGATCGCCGTTATGGTGCGGCCGGCGGTGATATCGCGCATCCAACGCTCAAGTTGCGCCTTGCTGCCGGCATAGTAGAGGTGCGGCGAGGCCATATCCGTGTGCACCAGCACGGTGACCGCAAAACCGCCGTAGGTCGATCGCCCGAGTTCCTCCGCCAACACCGCATTGGCCAAGCTGTCGAGACCGGAACCGCCGTATTCGGGCGCGTAGCGCATGCCGAGCAACCCGAGCGCGCCCATGTCGGTCAAAATTTGCCGCGGCACAAAGCCCTGCTCTTCCCAGGCGTCGGCCGCGGGAAGCACCCGCTCGGCGATAAAGCGGCGCAGGGTGGTGCGCAGCATGGCGTGCTCTTCGCCAAAATAGGGAAAGCTTTCGTTGCCGATCGGTTCGATCATCCTGCCTCCGGCTGAGGGTCCCGGGCGTGCCTGAGACGAGCCCGACGCAGCGCGCCGGGCCGGCCCCGATCAGATCACGCCCTTTTCACGCAGCGCCGCAATGGCGGCCTTGGTATAGCCGAGCCCGGTCAGGATCTGATCCGTGTGTTCCCCCAGGATCGGAGCGCGGCGGCGGATCGAGCCCGGGGTCTCCGATAGCCAGACCGGTACCTTGGCGATCGGCGCCGGCTTGGGCGCGCCGGGGAACTCGAGGGCCTGAAAAAGACCCACCGCATTGATGTGGGGATCATCGAGGGTCTGTTGCGGTTTGAGTACCGGTCCGGCCGGGATCTTCGCCTTGGCGAGCAGCGCGAGCGCCTCGGCATTGCTATAGCCCGCCGCCCAGCGGCGCATGCGCTCGCTGATGACGGCGCCGTTGTCGCCGCGCGAGATGTCGTCCTTGAAGCGCGCATCGAGCAGCCAGTGCTCCTCGCCCATCAGGCGGGCCCAACGCTTGAAGAGCGGGTTGCCGACGACCTGGACCAGGATGAAGCCGTCCTTGGTGCGGAAGATGTCGACGGGTCCCGACGTTTGCCCCCGATTGCCGGTCGGCACGCGGTTGGGGGCGATCACGGCCTGTTCGATGAGGAGCGCGTTGCCCAGCGTCACGGCGGTCGCCAGCAGGGCCCCTTCCACCCACTGTCCCTTGCCGGTGGTTTTGCGCGCCATCAGCGCCGCCATGGTACCGAAGGCGCAGTGCAAGGCCGTGCCGAAGTCCACCCAGGGCACCTGCGCGCGGTAGGGCTGATCCTCCTCGCCCGTCATGTAGACAGCGCCGGACATGACCTGGCCGATGCCGTCGAAGCCGACCCGGTCGCTGTAAGGTCCGCCGCGCCCGTAGGCGGAGACCGTGGTGAGAATAATGTCCGGCTTGACGGCCTTCAGGCTCGCATAGTCGAGATGCATGGCGAGAAGCGTTTGCGGCGGCAGATTGGCGATCACCACGTCGGCCTGCCGAACGAGGCGCCGCACCACCTCTTGGCCTTCCTCGCGCATGGGGTCGAGCGTCATGCCGAGCTTGTTGCGGTTCATCTGCAGGAATAAGGCGCCCTCGCCGGTCGTGGCCACGGGAGCCTGAAAGCGGTCCTCGCTGCCCTCGCGCTTCTCGATCCGGATCACCTCGGCGCCGTGCTCGGCCAACAGGGCCGCGCAGTAGGGACCCGCGATGTAGCGGCCGAAGTCCAACACACGAATGCCCTCGAGAACACCAGCCATGGGCAACCCCTTCCTTTCCAGAGCCTGCGAACCTGCCTTGCCCATGTGTAGCAGGATCATCACAACTTGGCTGCCTTGCCCCTGTCGAGCCCGCAAGGGGGGCCGACCTGGGCGATGGCGTCGTCGCGCGAAGCAGTTTAACGTGACGCGTGCTGACCGTCGTACGGGTTCAAGTTCGCGGGGATTTACAACACGGGATGGGCGGGCACCACGCCTGCCACTCCCCCATCCGGGAGCAAAAGCATGGATCCGCAGGCACTCATTATCTTTTTGATCATTGGCGCCATTGCCGGCTGGCTGGCCGGCATGGTGATGACCGGGGGAGGCTTCGGGCTCATCGGCAACATCGTCGTTGGCATTATCGGCGCCTTCGTTGCCGGCTGGCTGTTTCCGAACTTCTGGCCGCTTGCGGGAATTCTCGGGCCCATCCTGCATGCGGCGATCGGCGCGATTATCGTGCTGTTCGTGGTGGGCTTGATCAAGCGGGCTTAGCCTGACACAGCAGCATGGCGCCGGCGGCATCGCTGCCGCTGGTCGGCGCGGCTACGGGCGAATCTGGCCCGTGCCGCGCACCACGTACTTGAACGTGGTCAGCTGCTCGACGCCGACCGGCCCGCGTGCATGCATGCGGCCGGTGGCAATGCCGATTTCCGCACCCATGCCGAACTCGCCGCCGTCGGCGAACTGCGTCGAGGCATTGTGCAGCACAATGGCGCTGTCGAGCCCGGCGAGAAAGCGCTCGGCGGCGGCACGATCGTCGGCAACGATTGCGTCCGTGTGTTGTGAGCCGTACTTCTGAACATGGGCAATGGCGCCGTCGACGCCGTCGATCACGCGCACGGCAATGATCGCGTCCAGGTATTCGGCCGACCAATCCTCTTCGCTTGCGGGCACGACGCGCCCATCCGCCGCCTGCGCCGCCGCATCGCCTCTCACCTCGCAGCCCGCGTCGGCAAGCGCACCGATCAGGGCGGCAAGGTGGCCGGCGGGCGCCTCCCGGTCGACCAGGAGGGTCTCTGTGGCACCACACACGCCGGTGCGCCGCAACTTGGCGTTGAGCACGATGGCGCGCGCCATGCCAAGGTCGGCACTGCGGTCGACATAGGTGTGGCAGATGCCTTCCAGATGCGCGAAGACGGGCACGCGCGCCTCATCTTGTACGCGCGCCACCAGGCTCTTGCCTCCGCGCGGCACAATCACGTCGATCGCGCCGTCGAGCCCCCTGAGCATCAGGCCGACGGCCTCGCGGTCCGTGGTGGGAACGAGCTGAACCGCGCTCTCGGGCAGTCCGACCTCGCGCAGGCCGCGGGCGAGGCAGACCTGGATGGCGCGGCTGGAATGGTGGCTGTCGGAGCCGCCCCGCAGAATCGCGGCGTTGCCGGATTTGAGGCACAGCCCGCCGGCATCGGCGGTCACATTCGGCCGGCTTTCGTAAATGATGCCGACGACGCCCAGCGGCACGCGCACGCGTTCAATGCTGAGGCCATTGGGGCGCGTCCAGCGGGCCATGACCTCGCCCACCGGATCGGGCAGCCGGGCCACCTCTTCGAGACCCTTGGCAATGGCCTCAATGCGCTGCGGGTCGAGTAACAGGCGATCGAGGAATGCCGCGCTGACCCCGGCGCTGGCGGCTTCGTTAAGGTCGCGCTCATTGGCGGCCAGGACGGCGGCGGTCTGCGATCTGATTGCCTCAGCGGCCGCAGTCAGCGCCGCGTTCTTTGCCTCGCTGCTGGCCAGCGCCAAGCCGCGCGCCGCCTCGCGCGCAGCGAGGCCGATCGCGCGCATGGCCGCGCCGACATCGCTGATCGTCTCGGGCTTCGCAAGCGTTGACAAGGGCGTATCGAATGCAGGGTGACTGGCTCGGCTTAGCACTTTCAGGCCCGGCTGAGAACCATGTCATCGCGATGGATGAGAGCGGCGCGACCCTCGTAGCCCAGGATGGCGGCGATCTCGCTGCTCTTCTTGCCGATGATGCGCACGGCGTCGGTCCAGGCGTAGGCGCTGAGCCCGCGCCCAATCTCGCGCCCGCCCGCGTCACGGATGGCCACGGCGTCGCCGCGCTCGAACGTGCCGTCCACCCGCGTAACGCCGGCCGGCAGCAGACTCTTGCCTGCCAGCAGGGCCTTGACCGCACCGGCGTCGATCTGGACGCTGCCCTTGGCCTCAAGTTGGCCGGCGATCCAGCGCTTGCGCGCGGCCACGGGATCGGAAGTGGCCAGGAACCAGGTGCAGGGCGCCCCGCAGCTGAGCGCGCGCAAGGGGTGGGCGATCCTTCCCGAGGTGATCACCATATTGGTGCCGGCAGCCAGCGCGATCTTGGCCGCCTGGATTTTCGTCACCATGCCGCCACGCGACAACTCGCTGCCGGCGCTGCCCGCCATCGCCTCGATCTCGGGGGTGATCTGGCGCACCTCGGGCAACAGTCGACCCTCGATACCGCAGCCGGGCGGCGCCGTATAGAGCCCGTCGATGTCGGACAGCAACACGAGGCAGTCGGCGCTCATCATGGTGGCCACGCGCGCCGACAGGCGGTCGTTATCGCCGTAGCGAATTTCGGCGGTGGCCACCGTGTCGTTCTCGTTGACGACGGGGATAGCGTGCTGGCCCAGCAACGTGTCGATGGTCTGGCGCGCATTGAGGTAGCGCCGGCGCTGCTCGGTGTCGCCGAGGGTCAACAGGATCTGCGCGGCCGTCAAGCCGCGCGCCTTGAACACGGCCTGGTAGGCGCTGGAAAGATAAATTTGTCCGACTGCGGCGGCCGCCTGCGACTGCTCCAAGGCCAGCGAGTTCCCGGCAAAGGAGAGCACGTGGCGTCCGAGCGCGATGGCGCCCGAAGAGACGATGATGACGTCTTTGCCGGCACGGACGAGCTCGCCCACGTCGTCGGCCAGCGACGCGAGCCAGTCCGACTTGAGCTCACCACTGCTGCGGTCGACGAGCAGACTAGAGCCGATCTTGACGACGATGCGATGGGCCTTGCTCCATTCCGCGCGTGGCGCCGCCGCGCTTGCAGGATCGGCAGAAACTGGGCGCCGTTTTTTGTCCATGTCGACGAGGGCCGGGGTTCAGCTAGACGATTGCCAGCAAACGCATAGCAGATCGGGGTGCGGCTGGACCAGCCCGGCGCGTGCTTTCACCCGGCGTTTCGGCTATGCGTCCGGTGCACGCTAGAAATAAGGGAGGGACGGCTTGATCATGGGCTCGCGCGCCTCCCGCAGGCGGCGCACCCTTGCTCGGGCCGCCAACCTGGCGGCGCGGTAGCGAGCCATGCGCGTGTGCAGTCTGGCACGGTGCCTGCCGGCCTCCCGCTTCACGGAACTCTCCCGCATGGTTTTGCCTCCCCGCTCCTCGTGCGGGGGCTCGCTTGCCGGACCTCGGGCGACCGCCTTGGCAAGCTCGGCGCGTGCCTCGCCCAGCGCCCGCTCACTCGATTGGTTGGCGCTGCGGGCCTCGTGCAGCTGCTCGCGCACCTGGCGCAGGGTTTTCTCCGCCACCAGCCTGGCGGCGCGCTCGCGCTCGTAGGCCTCGCTTGCCGTGCGGTCGTCCGAGTTGATGGAAGCCACCACCGTGCGCTCCTTGGCGAGCTCGGCCTGCGCCGTTTGCAAGGAACGATCGGCCTCGACATGGGCGCTGCGTTCCACGGCCAGTTGTTCCTCCAGGGCGCGCAGGGCGCGCTCATTCGCCTCTTTGGCGGCGCGCACCTTGGCCAGCTCGAAGCGCGCCTCCTTGTCGCCTTCCGCGCTCGTTGCCTGCTTGGCCTCGCTCATCCACAGGGAGATGCTATCCTTTTCAGCCATCACCTGCTCGGGGCGGCCGAACAGAAGGCCGCTGGCCGCGGCGGCGAGAAGCAGCAGCGCGCTCAGCACGAGGGTCTTATACCGGGGGGCCTGCGCGCCGCCGGGTTGCAGGGTCGTCCATGGATTGTAGGTGCCGAAATTCCAGATATGGCCTTCGGGGTCGCGACAGGAATAGCCGCGCCCGATGTAACCCTCTGCATCGATATCGAGCACGATCTCGGCGCCGGCGGCAAGCGCGCGCTGACGATGCGCTTCCGCATCGGCAACGTAGAGGTAACAAATCTGGGTCTCGATGCCGCCCACCTGATCGGGCTGCTTCATCAGCCCGTCGAAGGCCGATCCTTTGTCGGGACCAACCATGATCATGCTGGCGCCGATGACGAGCTCGGCATAGAGCACGCCGCCGTCTTCGTCGTCGACGATCAAATGTTTTTCAAAACCAAAGGCGGTGCAGAGCCAATCGATCGCCCGCGGCACGTCGCGATAACGCAAGGTCGGGATAATGCTGGTTGCGAAGGGATCGAAGCTCGCGGTCATCTTGCGTTCTCATGGCTGGGAGGCCAAGTCGAGGCGCGCGCGGGTCGCTCAAGGATCTCGCCGCAACGCCAACATCAGGGGGCGAGAAGGGTGCGCAAAAAATATGAACCGCAGGCCCTTATTCGTTGAACCTACGGCAAAAATCGTGACCAAAAGGTGAATGCCGGGACGCCAGCAGCCGCGCGCCGGCGCCGCCCCGACAAGCCCGCCCCGCCCGGCCGCCGGCCGCACGCACGCACGCGCGCTGCGGTCGGCCCTCATTTTTCGGCGTGGCGGGGCGCCTCAGGGCTGGCGCGCCTGGCAGCCGCGGCTGGCGCTTGGCAACGCTAGGGCGGCGAGGGGCGGCCGCGCCGGGGCGCGGGAATGCAGCTGCAACCGAGGTGCGCAGGCCTGCCGGGCGGTCGCCGCCGAGCTCAGCGCGTTAGGGGGTGGCCGGCTTCATCCGCGTCGCGGGCCCGTCGCGGATCGGCTCGGCATACTTGAGATCGAGGTCCCAGGGAAAAAAAATCCAGGTGTCCTGCGACACCTCGGTGATGAAGGTGTCGCACAACGGGGCACCCTGAGGCTTGGCATAGACCGTGGCGAAATGCGCCTGCGGCAGCAGCTCGCGCACGAGCTTGGCGGTTTTGCCCGTGTCGGTGAGGTCGTCGATCAACAACACCCCGCGTCCGGTGCCGTTGCCCAGCGCGCTCACCGCGGGGGCGATGCTCTTCAGGATCCGCATCTCACCTTGCACCGAATAGTCGTGATAACTCGCCACGCACACGGTTTCGATCAGGCGCAAGCCGAGTTCGCGCGCGACGATGGCGGCGGGCACCAAGCCTCCCCGCGTGATGCAGACAATGGCCTCGAAGGGGCCTTTGTCGGCGAGGCGCCAGGCGAGCGCGCGCGCATCGCGGTGGAATTGATCCCAGGAGACGGGGAACGATTTGGCTGGATTGGGTTTGCTCATCGGTCGAGGCCCGGCGGGGGAAATCCAACGTTGCCCTTCTAGCAGTCGCGCGCCGCATCGGCGATGGGGAACTCGCCGGCTTGGCAGCCGCTGGCGACGGCTCTAGCATTTGCCGATGCACCAGCCGGCCACGGCCAAAAGCGCCGCCCACGGCGCTTTCCTGATGCGGTGCCTCGCGGCGCTTGCCGCCTTCACCAATGCGCAGTCGCTGCGATAGCGTGCTCGCGTGCGCGGCCGCGTCTTGCTGGCGGAGCTCGAACAAATTGCTGCCCATCGCGGCGTTCACCTGCAGGCGACACCCTACCAGAGGAATGCCGCGACGCCGCTTTCCCCGGAGGTCACCATGGCGGTGCGCGCGGCGATTGCGGCCTGCGGCCACACGCTGCTCAGCCTGCCGTCCGGGCCGGCCGCGACGCCGGGATCATGGCCCGCCGCTGCCCGGCGGGCGCAATCTTTTTGCGCTGCAAGAACGGCATTAGCCACAATCCGGCCGAGGCCATCACGGCTGACGACGCCGCTGCCGGCGTCCGAGTGCGGCCGGAGGCCGCCCCGGTGTAGAGGCCGGCGAATAGGCCGCCGGCGTCCCTGCCCGCACCGCCTCCGCGATGCGAGAAACGCTCCGCGCCCACACCATGCCCACGCCCACGCTCAACCTTGGGCGGATCGCCACGGCCAGCAGAGCGCGGTCGCCCGACAAGGTCACGCTGCCCACCGCCCGTTCGCCTGAGGAGGGACGCCGTCGCGGTGAGGCTTGGTTAAGCCACCGACCGACGGCAGGCGTGCCTGCGGTCTTCAGCCTCAGATCCGCCGCGAACGGAGCGCTGCGGCGCTGAGCCACCGCCGGGAGCCGGCGGCACGCGGTTGCAAGCTAATGCTAAGCGTGCGGACGAAAACAACTTGCTTGCTGATTTGCGGCGAGCGACCATTGTCGGCGCTCGCGTTTTGCAAGATCTCTTGGACCCCGAAGCTGGGCCTTTTCCAGGCAGCTCTGAGCAAGGCGGGCCTCAACGCTATTCTTTTGGGTCTTTTTTTGCGACGTTTGCTCCCCTCATGACCA
>Ga0075423_10005278_pt1 | contig 12046 bp, 9 predicted proteins | sample SoiMethybrSBSTD2_FD_80114 | JGI IMG/M metagenome (GOLD analysis project Ga0075423, IMG submission 80114) | Bulk soil microbial communities from a Populus tree surrounding site in Tennessee, USA - Soil MetaG P. TD hybrid SBSTD2 | ecosystem: Environmental > Terrestrial > Soil > Tree plantation...
AGGAAACGATGCCACGCCGGTGCTCGTCCGCGTCACGAAAGTCGATGAGAAGGTGACGGTGCTGCCGCTCGAGAGCATCCGTCACGCGCGGGCCGACATTCCGGACGCGCCGTCGGCGACCGCGAAGACTCCGTGGGGCGAGGCACAGCGATCGTACGTGGTCACTGACATCGCCTTGGTCGATAACGAGCTCTACGTCGCCGGGCTTGGCAACGAAGAGTTCGCGTCGACGCTGCGCCGTCTCCCGTACCCGTTCACGGGCAAGGAGGCGGCGACGACGGTCGAGATGTATCACACCTCGCACGACCGTTATGAGACGGCGTCCCCAATCGAGTCGTTCCTTCCGATCACGCTCGCCGGCAAGCCCTCACTCGTCGCTGGCTACGGTTGCTCGCCGATTGTGACCCTCACGCGTGCCGAGCTCGCGGAGAACAAGCACGTCCGAGGCAAAACCGTCGCGGAGCTCGGCGGTGGGAACCGTCCGTTCGACATGATCCGCTACACGAATTCGAAGGGGAAGGAGTACATCCTCGTCGCGAACAGCAATCGCACGCTCGCTCGGTTCGACCCGGAGCAGCTCGCGGCGGCGAAGGGGATGACGACGTCGGTGCACCAGGCCTGGGAGCCCGCGGGCGTTGGTTACCTGCCGGTGGCGGTCGTCGGCGTGCTGCAGCTCGACAACTACAACGCGAACAACGCCGTGTTGCTGAAGCGCGACATCGAGACCGGATCGCTCGATGTCGAGAGCCTGCCGATGAACTGGCTCTGAGGCAGCGCTCGTTGCGGGTGTTCCTGGCACGGCGCCCGGCGGCGGTCGTTACGCTGCTTGGCGCCGTGCTGTTTTCCGCCTGTGGCGATTCCGCCTCGAGCGCCGGGTCCCAATCCGAGATCTCGGTTCGCGAGCTCGTGTCCACGCGCCCTCAGGCCGTCGAGTTGCGTGGGGTCGACCGCTCGGCGTTGCGGCGTCTCGAGCGGCTCCCGCCTAACGACTCGCTCTGGGCTCTCCTCGTGGCGGTGTACGTCGAGCGCACGTCATCCGACACCTCCGGATCGAGGACCACGTCAAGCACGCCGCCCGTCATAGGCCGCTACTCGATCTCGAACCATCGCGTGCGATTCGAGCCTCGCTTCCCATTCGCGGGGGGCGTTGCATATCGCGTCGTGGTGGACACGGCGGCGCTGGCCCGCACTGACCCGTCGAAGGCGAGCGGGGCGATGCCGGCGACGCCACTGACGTATCGGTTCGCGCTTCCCGCGCTCGTGCGAGCGCGCACCACGCGCGTCACGGCCGTCCATCCGTCCTCGTCGCGGTTGCCAAGCAACCTGCTGCGCTGGTACGTGGAGACCTCCGCACCAATGGAGCCCGGCAATGCGCTCGCGCACATTCATTTGATGGATGAATCGGGGCGCGAAGTGACCGGCGCGTTTCTCGCGCTCGATCAGGAGCTGTGGGACCCTGCCCGCCGCCGTCTCACGCTCCTGTTCGATCCGGGCCGCGTGAAACGCGGAGTCCGGACGAATCTCGAGTCGGGTGCGCCGCTCGTCGCGGGCCGACGCTATCGTCTCGTCATCGATGACGAGTGGGCGGACGGAACCGGTGCGGCACTGACCTCGAGCTACGAGCACGCGTTCGAGACCGTGGAGGCCGATCGCCAGTCGCCCGAGCCGGCTCGCTGGCGCCTAACGATACCAGTTGCCGGGACGCGCGCCTCGCTTCAGGTCGCGTTCGGCGAGCCACTCGATCACGCGCTCGCGAGTCGCATGCTCACGGTCATCGATGCACTCGGCACGGTAGTTCCGGGATCGGTCGAGCTGGCCGGCGACGACTCGCTGTGGGTCTTCTCACCGGAACGCGAGTGGGTTGCAGGTGACTACACGCTGCGTGCCGGTGGCGCGCTCGAGGATCTCGCCGGCAATAACCTCGTTCGAGTGTTCGACGTCGACCGTCGCTCCGATCCCACTGGCGTCGACCGCGACGTCAGCGGCGCGACCAGGACGGTCCGGTTTCGCATTGATAACAGCAAATTGAACCGCGACGGACGCTGAGGAGGACGCGAAGGGTACGTACCCGATTCACGCCATCTGCTTCCGAAGCTCGGCGTATACGGCAGCGTAGCGATCGCACTCGTCATCAACGCTGGCCAGCAGCTTCCCGAAACGCGCGTCCGAGTGGACCGGAAGCAGGAGTGGGTCGCGCGCAAAGAATCTTCCGCACGGGAAGCCGTTGCTCGCACAATCGACCAACCATTGCATCGCCAGGTCAATGTCGCCGAGCTGGGCGAACGCACAGGCGACGTCGTACTGCGCATGGTGGTAATGACCGAACGCCTTCTGGTTTCTGATCGTCCCATCGATCTGTTCCATCGCCCGCTCCCGATCGCCCCGGATCGCGGCGATCAATGCGCGAACCGGATAGAAGAGCACATTGCCCGGGAATCGTCGCGACGCGATCTCGGCGGTCTGCTCCGATGCGTCCAACCGACCGAGTTGGATCTGCACGAGCGCCGCCGAATACAGGTTCCATGAGGACGAGATCTCGCGTCCGCTCTGCTCGATGATGGTGAACGCGTCCGCGAATCGGCAGTCGAGATAGGCGCAATAGCCGAGATGCATGTAGGCAATGCGGTCGTGCGGATCGATCGCCAGCGCCCGCTCGAAACACTCCGCCGACTCCTCGATCATTGACAGATGGAACAGCAGGATGCCTAACGCACGATGGGCTTCGATCAAGCTCGGCTGCGCCGCGATCGCGGCAGTGAATTCTCGCATCGCGCCGACATGATCGAAGCCGGTTTGCGGCGTCCAGAGCAACCGCCCCCGGAGGTAACGGCCCTCGGCCAACTGCGGATCGAGTGAGAGCGCTCGGTTGCACATCTCCTCGGCCCGCGCGTACCACTCCGCATCAGGCAGCCATGCGAACGCAATGCGTGAATACGCGTCTGCCAATCCAGCGTACGCCCTTGCGAATGACGGGTCGATCTCGAGCGCCTTCTTGAACCATTCGATAGCGGTATTGATCTCCTCGATGGTGTCACCGAGGAGCAGTCGTCCGCGGAAATACGCCTCGTATGCATCACCCTGGACTGGAGTCGCGCGCGCCAACGAATCCGCCTCCGATCGTGTCAGCTCGAGTTGCAGGGCTTCGACGATCGAGTGCGCCACCTCATCCTGCATTTGGAAGACGTCATCGAGCGAGGTCGTCAGCTTCGTCGCCCACAGTGGACCGCCATCCTTCGCTGCGATCAGCTGAACGGTGATGCGAAGACGATTGCCAGCGCGCTGGAAGTTGCCGTCAACCACCGCGTCAACGGCCAGATCGCGCGCAGCTTGAAGGGCATCGGTGGTGCGATTGCGATAGGACAGGATCGCGCTCGTTGGGCGGACGATGAGCGCTTTGACCGACGCGAGGTCCGTAATCGTCGCGTCGGCGAGCCCGATTCCGAGATGCTCGTTCGCCGGATCCGCTGCGAGATCCTTGAAGGGCAGCACGGCAATCGACACGCGCCGTGGCGTGGCGCCTGGCGCCGCCGCCGGCGCAGCCGCGCGCGGGCCGCTGAGCTCCATCGACGCACGTTCCAGTGACGCGAGCAGAGCTGTCGCGTTAGGCGGTCGCGCCTCGGGATCCTTTTCCAAACATCGAGCGATGAGCCCGGCAAGCCCTGGCGGCACGTCGGGCCGCCGCTCTCGTACGGCGACCGGTTTCTGCGTCAGATGCGCGGCCAGCAACGCGGGAAGCGATTTCGCGGTGAACGGTGGAGAGCCAGCCAGCATCTCGAATGCGACGCACCCGAATGCATAGAGGTCGGCGCGGTGATCGATGCTTTCATCCCCCGCAACTTGCTCCGGGGCCATGTACGCGGGCGTGCCGATCGTCATCCCCAACTGCGTGATCGTGGCGCGTGCCGACAGCTCGTTCGTGACGGCCGCGTGGTCGCCTCGTTGGCTCTTCGCCAACGCCTTGGCTATCCCGAAATCAGTGACGACGGCGGAACCGGACGTGAGGAGAATGTTGTTCGGTTTGATGTCGCGATGCACCACACCGCGCCCGTGTGCGAACGCGAGCGCCTTCGCGACATCCCGTAGCACATCGATGGCCTCGAGACATGACAACGGACCTCGGGCAAGACGGGCGCCGAGCGACTCGCCATCGATGAACGGCATGGTATAGAAGGGCGCGCCGTTGACCTCGCCCGCGGCGAAGACCGGAACGATCTGCGGGTGCTGGAGCTGCGCCGCAAACTCGATCTCGCGTTCGAAGCGCGTGATATTGATTTCCGCAGCCAGGTCCGGCGGCAGCACCTTCACGACGACCTTGCGTCGCGGGCGTCGTTCCTCCGCCAGGAACACGCGCGCCATACCGCCGCCACCGAGCTCGCGCTCGATGACGTAGGCCGGATCAAGCGCGCCCTGCAGCTCGTGAAGAAAGTCCATCCGGGGGTTCAAGGACACTGACGCGTTGAATTGAAGCGCGACCGTTCGGAATCACAACTTCCCGGGAAATCCAACGAACCTGTCGATTTCCGCGATGCTCGTTCGACGTGTAGGTAGAGACGGCAAGCGAGCTTACACGACGTTCGACCGGCAAAACCCCGAAGCGGAGGGACACCACAATGCGGTTCATGGTCATCGTCAAGGCCAACGAGCAGAGCGAGGCCGGTGAGATGCCTAGCGAGCGACTGCTCACCGAGATGGGCAAGTACAACGAGGAGCTCGTGAAAGCCGGTGTCATGCTCGCGGGCGAAGGGCTGCATCCGAGCAGCAAGGGTGCCCGTGTGAAGTTCTCGGGCCCGAAACGGACAGTCGTCGATGGCCCGTTCACCGAGATCAAGGAGCTGGTCGCTGGATTCTGGTTGATCCAGGTGAAATCGAAGGAAGAGGCAATCGAATGGGTGAAGCGAATCCCGAATCCCGACGGTGGTGACAGCGAGGTCGAGATTCGGCAGGTGTTCGAAGCCGAAGACTTCGGGGCCGAGCTCACACCTGAGCTGCGCGAGCAGGAGGAGCGGCTTCGCGCTGAGATCGCTGGACGAACGTAAGGGGAAAGTAAATCGCTCGATCCACGGACTTGCCACGGAGGTTGAACGTGGTGTGATTGGGAGCCGTGACGGCTACCGACACCCATCGTACCATCGACGCGGTTTGGCGGATCGAGTCCGCGAGGCTCATTGCCGGGCTCACCCGTGTCACGCGCGACGTAGGCCTCGCGGAGGATCTCGCGCAGGACGCGTTGCTGGCGGCGCTCGAGCAGTGGCCGACGTCAGGCGTGCCCGACAATCCCGGGGCGTGGCTCATGGCGATCGGTAAGCGGCGCGCGATCGACGTCATGCGACGCGGGCCAATGCTCGACCGCAAGCACGCAGAGCTTGGAGCCGAGCTCGAGGCGAAACAGGAGAGCCCGGAGCCGGATCTGGCCGAGGCACTCGATGATCACGTCGGCGACGACCTGCTTCGTCTCGTGTTCATCGCGTGTCACCCCGTGCTGTCGACCGAAGCGCGTGTCGCGCTCACGCTCCGGCTCCTTGGTGGGCTGACGACGGACGAGATCGCCCGCGCGTTCCTCGTGCCGGAGTCCACCATTGCGCAGCGCATCGTGCGAGCGAAGCGCACGCTGTCGGACAGGAAGGTGCCGTTCGAGGTCCCGCGCGGTGAGGAGCTCGCCGCGCGCGTCTCCTCCGTGCTCGAGGTCATCTACCTCATCTTCAACGAAGGGTACTCGGCGACATCGGGCGAAGACTGGGTGCGACCCGAGCTGTGTCAGGACGCGCTCCGGCTCGGACGCATCGTGGCCGAGCTCACGCCTAACGAGCCGGAAGTGCACGGGCTCGTCGCGTTGATGGAGGTCCAGGCCTCGCGGCTGCGCGCGCGCGTTGGACCATCGGGCGAGCCGATCGTGCTGCTCGACCAGAATCGCGCGAAGTGGGATCACGTGCTCATTCGCCGCGGGCTCGCGGCCCTCGCGCGCGCCGAGACGCTTGGTGGCGCCCTCGGACCGTTCGCGCTACAGGCAGCGATTGCCGCGTGTCATGCGCGAGCCCGCACGGCGGAGGAGACAGACTGGAATCGGATTGCGACGCTCTACCAGTCGCTTGGAGAGATCACCCCGTCGCCGATCGTGGAGTTGAATCGCGCCGTCGCCGTATCGATGGCGCGCGGTCCGGCCGCCGGGCTCGAGCTCGTGGACGCGTTGACGTCGGAGCCGTCGCTCGCCAACTACCACCTGTTGCCGAGTGTCCGCGGGGACTTTTTGAGGAAGCTTGGCCGTTTCGCGGAGGCGCGCGTGGAGCTCGAGCGCGCCGCGTCACTCACTCGAAACGCCCGCGAACGCGAGCTGCTGCTCCAGCGCGCGCGCGGATGTGCGGAGGGCAACGGCGCAGAGTAGATTCTCGCTCCGCAGGTTGTATCCGGTCGAGGCTGCGCGTTGGACCGCGTTTCGCCGGTCCGAGCGACGGAGGCACCGATGACGCGGAAGGTTGCGTGGATCGTCTCGATTCTTCTGCTGCTGAATACCGGCGGGCTCGGGCTGTACAACGGCTTGAGCGAGCTGTCGGACGCGCACACGCCGCTGCAACGCTCGGTGACTACCGGCGTGTTGATCTACGGCATACTGGGCCTCGCGGCTGCGGTCACGCTCATGATGCGAAGGCCGGTGGCCGTGTGGTTCTCGATCGGGTGGGCGATCGTCATCACGTACGTGGCGTCGACCGCGGCACTCGCGTACTCGGGCGCTGACGCATCGGTTGGCGGTGCGCTGGCCGGCGGACTGGGCGCCGCGTTGATCGGGATCGGCGTCGTCTGGTGCGCCCGCATGGTCACGCGCCCGGCAACTCTACAGGAGCGACTCCATGCACCATCCGGCGTACAACGTTAGCGCTGGAGTTGCGGAGATGTGCATTCGTGTTCGGCTCGGTCTCGTCATTCTCGCGGCATGGGCTGGAATGCCGGTCGCGGCAGCGTTAGGCCAATCCGTCCAGTATCGATCTCCGGCTGGCGTCGAGTACCGGTCGCAGGCCGACACCGGCCCGATCGCTCGAGCGCAGAGCGCCCTCGCTGCCGACCCGCGCAACGTCGAGCGCTTCATCCAGCTTGGCGTCGCACAATCCGGCGCCCGGCAGTTCCGTGAGGCGATCGAGACGTTCACACGCGGGCTGGCGATAGCGCCTAACGACCCGATGCTGTACCGGTGGCGCGGGCACCGGTATCTCTCCGTGCGCGAGTTCGACAAGTCGATGGCAGACCTCACGAAGGGCCTCTCGATCGACAGCACGAACTACGGCATCCTGTACCACCTGGGGATCGTCCGGTTCGTTCGTGGGGACTTTGCCGGCGCAGCCTCTCTCTTCACGCGCGCCCAGCCGCGCGCGCCCGATGCCGGCGAGCTCGCCGGCTCGACGGATTGGCTCTGGAAGTCACTCATGCGCGCGGGACGCAAAGCCGACGCCCGGGCGATGCTGGCGCGTCGCCCCGACTCGCTTCCGGTGAACAACGCGTACACCCGCCGGCTCAAGCTGTATCGCGGCGAGATAGGCCCGGACTCGGTGTTCACACCAGCCGACACTGCTGATGTCCAGGTGGCAACGTTGAACTACGGGCTTGGGAACTGGTATCTCGTGCGAGGCGACACCGCGCACGCACGCACGTTCTTCGAGCGGTCGGTCAAGTCGGGCGGATGGCCGGGCTTCGGGTTCATCCTGTCGGAGGTCGAGCTGCGTCGGTTGAGGTGACAATCACGATTCGCGTGCTCGGGCCGGACGAAGCCGGCGTGCTCGATCACGTCGCACCCGACGTATTCGACAACCCCATCGATCCTCGCTGGTGCGCGGAGTTCTTTGCAGACCCTCGCCACCACCTCATCGTCGCACTCGATGGCGATCTCGTCGTCGGCATGGCATCCGGCGTCCACTACGTTCACCCCGACAAACCGCCCGAGCTCTGGATCAACGAGGTTGGCGTCGCGTCATCATATCACGGACAGGGGATCGGACGCCGGGTTGTGGCCGCACTCATCACCCACGGGGAATCCATCGGATGCCGAGAGGCGTGGGTCCTAACGAGTCCAACGAACGAAGCGGCCAAGCGCATGTACCGCGCAGCCGGTGCTTTACCCGACGAGGAGTTGAGCCTCATGTTCACGTACGGGACGCCGGCTGACGAGTAGCGACCCTCCCGAATGGGCGTTATCGTCTGGCCATGGGCGCCGAAGTCCAGAATCCGAGGAGGCGCCGTAGTCGGGAACTTTCGCGGAGGTCCTATGCGGAGTTGGCTCGCGGCACCGGTCGCCGTTTCCCTCCTGACCGTCGCGCTCAGCACCACCACGGTGCACGCGCAGGTCGGCACCATTCGCGGCAAGGTCGTCGATTCCACTGGCGCACCGATTCCCGGCGCGTTGCTCGCCGTCGATAGAACTTCGGTTCGCGCCCAGGCGACGTCCGTCGGGAACTACACCCTCCTCGGCGTGCCGGTTGGTGCCCGAACGATCCGTGCACAGATCATCGGTTACGCTCCGGTGAACATCGATGTGACAGTCAAAGCGAATGAGACCGTGACGCAGGACATCACGCTCACTCGATCCGCCGTTCAACTCGCATCGGTCGATGTCATCGTTGGGACGCGTGCGTCGCACAAAGCGGCCGACGAGCTCGCGGTGCCGGTCGATATCATTCCGGCGGAGGTCATTTCGCAACAGGGGACGTCGGAGCTGTCGACGATTCTCGGGCAGGTGTCGCCGTCCGTGAACTACCCGCGCCAGAGCGTGACCGACGCCGACGACATCGTGCGTCCATTCACGATGCGCGGCCTCTCGCCCGACCACACGCTCGTGCTCGTGAACGGCGTGCGGCGTCACCGCAGTGCGCTCGTCCACACGTTCGCATTCGGCGAGCCCGCAGGCGCCACCGGGGTCGACCTCAACGCGCTGCCGGCGAGCGCGATCGAGCGAATGGAGGTGCTGCGGGACGGTGCGTCCGCGCAGTACGGCTCCGAGGCGATCGCTGGCGTCTTGAACCTCGTCGTCAAGGACGGGCAGTTCGCGCCGTTCGCGAACGTCGACTTCGGGCGCTACGTCGTCAAGAACTACCCGGACGACGGCGACACGTTCAACGTGAACGCCGGGTGGGGACTCGAGCTCGGTCGTGGCTCGTTAGGCCTGTTCGGCGAGTATCGGAATCGTCAGACGACGAACCGTGCCTGGCCCGAGGCCGCGGACCAGATCACCGCGGGCGACGCGGACGAGGTGGATGAGAACGGCAACATCATCACGAAGAACAATCCGGTGAAGCAGCCGAACCACCACGCCGGCGATGGCCTCGCGAACGACGTGATGACGTTCGCGAACCTGCGACTTCCGATCAACCCGGCCGGGACGAGTGAGCTCTACGGGTTCGGTGGCTACACGCATCGCATCGGCACAGGCAACGGCTTCTACCGTCAGGGACTCTCGGAGCGGAACTGGCCCGAGATCTACCCGCAGGGATTCCTGCCGGAGTTCCGCCCCACGGTCGTCGACTGGTCAGCGGCCGTTGGAGTGCGCGGCGGGGTGAGCGGATGGAATTACGACGTCGCAACGTCCTATGGCTACAATCTGTTCGACTATCAGCTCCGGCATACGTTGAACGCCTCGCTCGGGCCGTGTCTCGACACGCCGTGCGCGCCCGGGCTCGATGGCATCCTCGGCAACGCGGACGACCCGGGGATCCCGAACAGCACGCATTTCTACGCCGGCGGTCTCCGCGCGGGAGAGCTCGGGCTGAATGCGACGGTGTCGAAGCCGATCGAGATCGGGCTGCCTAACGCGCTCAACGTCGCGATCGGTGCCAGCTACCGCCGCGAGTCATTCGAGCTCCGTCCGGGCGAAAAGGGCTCGTGGATCCAGGGCGGCCATGTCGATCAGTATGGCGATCCGGCGTCGCCGGGATCGCAGGTGTTCAGCGGGTTTCTGCCGTCGACCGCGGCCGATGAATCACGCAACAACACGGGTGCCTACCTCGACCTGGAAACCGATCTGACGAAGCAGCTGCTCGTGAACGCCGCGGCGCGCTTCGAGGACTACAGCGATTTCGGATCGAAGTTGAGCTCGAAGCTCGCGCTGCGATTCCAGCCAGCCACGCAGTTCGTGGTCCGGGCGGCGTTCAGCACCGGTTTCCGCGCGCCGTCGCTCGCGCAGAGCTTCTACGGAAGCCGCATCACGAACTTCCGCCTCGATCCAGTCACGGGAAGACAGACGCCGTTCGAGGTCGGCATCTTCCCGGTGGAGAGCGACGTCGCCAAAGCGTTAGGCGCGCAGCCGCTCAAGGCGGAGACGTCGCTCAACTACAGCGCCGGGTTCGCCTGGAGTCCCGCGGAAAAGTTCAACATGACCGTCGATGGCTATCTCATCGACCTGAACGACCGGATCCTGCTCACCGGGTTCATCGGCGGCGACAGCGTGGAGAAGATCCTGGCCTCGAAGAACCTCCCCATTACGTCGGCGCAGTACTTCACGAACATCATCGACACTCGCACGAAAGGCGTCGACGTCACGGCGAACTATCGCACGATCGTCGGTGCGACGGGTGCGTTGACGCTGAACCTCGGGGCGAACTATACGACGAACCGGATCACGGACGAGCGTGACCTTCCGGCGGCGCTTCAGGGTACGGGCGCGGAGCTCGTCGACCAGTTCGCGACGATTCAGATCGAGAAGGAGCGTCCGGATTGGCGCGGGACGCTGACGGCCGACTACACGCGCGGCGAGAGCGACGTGCTCGGCCGAGTCTCGTACTACGGCAAGTTCCATTCGGCGCCAGGATTGTGCGACACGTGCGACCAGCTGTTCGGCGGCAAGACGCTGTTCGATCTCGAGCTCGGGCGTCGCTTCCGGGGCACGCGCTGGGCGTTAGGTGCACGCAATCTGTTCGACACGTACCCGGACAAGAACTCGCTCGACAACGGCTACGGGATCTTCCCGTGGGCGGGGGCGTCACCGTTCGGCTACAATGGACGGTTTGTCTACGTGCGAGCTGAGATGGTATTCGGGCGATAATGGGGACAAGGGACTGGGGACTGGGGACACCGGGAACTTTGTCTCACGTCAGAGAGGCATCCCCGAGTCCCTAGTCCCCAGTCCCCAGTCCCCTTGACGCGCGATGCTAGATATGGTATTTAACCACACAGTTACGTAACCAACTGGCTAAGTCAGAATATGGATCCCCTCTCCGTTACATTCTCCGCCCTCGCCGACCCCACCCGCCGCGCGATACTCTCCAGACTCGCGGCCGGAGAAGCCACCGTCACCCAGTTGGCAGAGCCGTTCCGCATGAGTCTCCCAGCCGTCTCCAAGCACCTCAAGGTCCTCGAGCGCGCGGGACTCATCACTCAGGGCCGCGAGGCGCAATGGCGGCCCCGACGGCTGCAACCCGAACCGCTCAAACAGGTTTCCGACTGGGTCGAAGGTTACCGCGCGCTCTGGGAAGACCGGCTCGACCGGCTCGAGGGCTACCTCCAGGAGCTCCAGGCCCAGGAGAAGACCACCAGGAAAAAGGGAACGCCAAGGAAGCGGTAAAGAAGGATGTCGATTTTCCGGATCGTGATTCGACGTTGAGGTAGAGCAGTTCAGGCACACCGCCACTGACGGAACACCACCATGCTGATCTCTGACCTTCGCTACGCCGTTCGCAGCCTGTCCCGCGTCCCCGGCTTCACCGCTGCCGTGGTGCTCACGCTCGGCCTCGGCATCGGGGCGAACACCGCGATCTTCAGCGTCGTCCGAGGCGTTTTGCTTCGTCCCCTGCCCCACAAGGACGGCGATCGGCTGGTCTATCTCCGGCACTCCATCAAGGGGCCCGGCGGGGACAACGTGAACTTCTCCGTCCCCGAGATCAACGACTTCCGCGAAAGCGCCCGGAGCCTCTCAGGGATCGCCGAATACTCGGGGATGATCTATACGCTTCAGGGAAAGCAGGACGCAGTTCGGATGACCGTCGGCCTCGTGACCGGCAACTACTTCAAGGTCATGGGGCTGTCGCCCATCGCCGGTCGGCTCCTGAACGAAGGCGACGACGGCCTCAACGTC
>Ga0075423_10005280_pt1 | contig 12045 bp, 13 predicted proteins | sample SoiMethybrSBSTD2_FD_80114 | JGI IMG/M metagenome (GOLD analysis project Ga0075423, IMG submission 80114) | Bulk soil microbial communities from a Populus tree surrounding site in Tennessee, USA - Soil MetaG P. TD hybrid SBSTD2 | ecosystem: Environmental > Terrestrial > Soil > Tree plantation...
GCGCGACGGCGACGTGCTGCGCGTCGAGCGCGGACAGCCCGATGGGCTGAATCCGCAGCGCGGTCAACCGCTCGTCGCGACTTCAGCATCATCGTTCGTCACCGCCACGGGACAGAAGTGGCAGCTCGCCGGCCGCACGCTGCGCATGACGGATCCCTTCGGCACCGTGGACACGTACGAGCGCGTGACGTCGGCAAAGCCGTCGATCGCTCAGTTGAACGAGCTGGCTGGAACCTACGCGAGCGACGAGGCGGAGACGACGCTGACGGTGGCGGTGAACGGCGATGCGCTGGTGATCAGGCGTCGGCCCGACACGACGCTGAAGCTGACGCCTGTTTACGCCGACGCGTTCACGGCGCCGCAGCTGGGCCTCGTCATCTTTCGTCGTGACGCCGGCCATGTCACCGCTCTGGGCGTCGTCGAAGATCGAGTATGGGACATGCGGTTCGCGCGCCAGTCCACACGCGGCACGACGAGCAGCAATCAACATTAACGCGTGCTGTTGCTCCATGAACCGTCCGCGTCCGAGATCGAGCGGTTTCTCGCTCGCCAGGCGGGCTCGACGTTCACGTATTCGCCGATCGGCGGAACGCGAACCGGCGCGATGCCCGGCTACATCACCGATCACAACCAGATTCTTCTCGGCAGAGGCCCGGGCACATTCGAGAGAGGGCGCGCGGCGCTGGCGCGCTGGGCGATGTTCGAGATCCCCTGGCTCACGCTGTACTCGCACGACGCGCCAATCGAACCGGGGACGACGGTGGCGGTGGTGGTTCAACTTGCGGGTATCCGAACGGTCAACGCCTGCCGCATCGTCTACGTGATCGACGAGCAGACCGATGCGCAGCGCTACGGGTTCGCGTACGGCACGCTCCCCGATCATATGGAGACGGGCGAGGAGCGATTCGTCGTCGAACGGCGCGCGGATGATTCGGTGTGGTACGACCTGCTCGCCGCGTCGCGGCCGCGGCATCCGCTCGCCCGCATGGGCAAACCCGTAATGCGCGTGTATCAGCGGCGCTTCTACCGTTACTCGCTGCACGCCATGGTGCGGGCGGCCGCGTGATCGGAACGGAGTGCGAGCAGACGGAGCGCGAAGGCTCGAGGCGAACGCGATCTGCTACGATTCGAGCGTGAGCGCTCGCACAGAAGCACGCGGCAGCGAAGCACCGCGCACCCAAGCACCGGGCACCGAAGCACGTGGCACTCTGGCACGCGGCACGCTGGCACCTCGCGTGTCACCCCCTGGCCCGAAACTGTCGCTTCTTGAACAAATCGCCTATCGTCCCGGCGGCGGCAACCCGCTGCCGTTCTTCACCGGCCTCGCGCGCACGTACGGCGACATTGCCGCGTTCCGGATGGGCGGCGAGAATGTGTTCCTCGTCAACGATCCGCAGCTCGTCAAGGACATCTTCGTCACGCACAACCGCAACTTCACGAAGAGCCGCGGTCTCGAGCGCACGAAGCGGCTGCTCGGCAACGGCCTGCTGACGAGCGAAGGCGCGTTCCATCTGCGGCAGCGCCGCCTCATGCAGCCGGCGTTTCATCGCGAGCGCATCGCGGGCTACGGCCGCACGATGGTCGAATACGCCGACCGGCTGCGAAGCGGATGGCAGGACGGCGCGACGGTCGACATCGCCCGCGAGATGATGCGCGTCACGCTGTCGATCGCCGGCAAGACGCTGTTCGACGTCGACGTCGAGTCGCAGGCCGCGGCGATCGGCGAGGCGCTGACGGCGACGATGGAATCGTTCTGGACGATGATGCTGCCGTTCGCCAACGTCATCGAGTGGATGCCGATTCCGACGATGAGGCGATCGCGGCTGGCGCGGCAGCGGCTCGACGCGATCATCTACGGCATGATTGCCGAGCGCCGCGCCGCCGGACGCGATCACGGCGATCTGCTGTCGATGCTGCTGAATGCGCAGGATGAAGAAGCGGGTGACCCGGCAAGCGCCGTGATGACCGACGTGCAGGTGCGCGACGAGGCGATGACGATCTTCCTCGCCGGCCACGAGACCACTGCGAATGCGTTGACGTGGACCTGGTATCTCGTCAGCCAGTCGCCGGAGGTCGAGTGGAAGCTGCACGACGAGATCGATCGCGTGCTGCACGGGACGTTGCCGACGGTCGCGGACATATCGTCGCTGCCGTTCGTCGAAAAGGTCGTCACCGAATCGATGCGCCTGTATCCACCCGCGTGGATCATCGGACGCCGTGCGATCGAGGACTATCCGATTGCCGGCTACGTCGCACCCGCGCGGGCGATCCTCGTCACGAGCCCCTGGGTGATGCATCGCGACGCGCGTTACTTCCCCAATCCGGAGCGCTTCGATCCCGATCGCTGGACGCCGGAGTTCAAGGCGTCGCTGCCACGGTTTGCGTATTTCCCGTTCGGCGGCGGCCCGCGCCAGTGCATCGGCGAGTCGTTCGCGTGGATGGAGCTCGTGCTGCTGGTCGCGACGATCGCTCAGCGCTGGACGCTGCGGCTGGAGCCCGGGCATCCGGTGGAGCCGCTGCCGCTCGTGACGCTGCGTACGAAGCACGGCATGAAGATGACGCTCTCGCGGCAGCAGTAGCCCGTGTCATCGCCTCCTGTCCGGCGCATTCTCGAGACCGTGCTCTACTGCGACGATCTCGCGCTGACGGCGGCCTTCTATCGGACGCTCCTCGACACGACGCCGATGCTGTCCGGCGATCGGCTGGTCGCGCTCGACGCCGGCGAGGGGACCGTGCTGCTCCTCTTTCAGCGCGGCAACTCCGGCCCGCTCGAATCGCCCGGCGGCCTCGTCCCGGGACACGACGGCAGCGGTCCGGTGCACGTCGCGTTTGCGGTGGATGCGGCGGTGCTGCCGGCGTGGGAATCGCGGCTTGCGGAATTGCACATTCCGATCGAGAGCCGCGTGCGATGGGAACGCGGCGGAGTCAGCGTGTACTTCAGAGATCCTGACGGGAGGTCCGTGGAGCTTGCGACGCCCGGATTGTGGAGGTGCTATTAATCCCGTGGATCTCGCGCGCGAGGAGAACGTGCTGTGAATGGAGGCGGTGTGAAGGTCATCGTCGCTGTGTTGATGCTCGCCGCGTGCGCGCGCGCGAACGCCGAAACGATCGACGGCCGGTGGAAGCTCATTTCCGCGGTGGACCTTCGGGCAGACGGAAGCGTGGGGCGCTATCCGTGGGGACAGCATCCGGTCGGATCGATTGTCGTCGAACGCGGCTGGTGCTACCTGCAGATCATGGCGGGCGACGTGCCGTCATTTGCGGCCGCGACATCGGCGATCGGCGACCAGATGAAATCGGCGCTCCTCAGCACGTACATCGCATACGCCGGACCATGCACCGTCGACGCAGATGAAGGGAGCGTCACGCTGAAGGTCGAAGCCGCGTGGCGTCCCGATTACGTCGGCACCACGCAGAAGCGCTTCTTCCGTTTCGAGAACGGCGCGTTGATCTTCGGTCCGGCTCCCGGATCGATCCGGGCCGGGAGCGAGGCGCTCACGCGCCACCTCACACTCGAGCGCGCGACGGACGACTCACGAAGAGGTCGCTGACTCGGCCAAAGGGCCGCCGAGCAGTTTCAGGTTCAGCGTCCCTCCTGTGATCATCATTTCTTCAAGCGCGGCGTCGACGGCCGCCTGCTCGAGCACGCTGCCGCGCGAAAGTTCGAGCTGGAACTGCGCCGAGCGCCGCATCAGCTCCTTGATGAACGCGGGGCTCGCGTTCTTCGTTCGACGCACGATGACGTCGAGGACGGCGTCGGGAACCTCCAGACCGCGAGAGTAGAGCTTCACGAGCTTCGTGCGGCCGTCTGCATCGGGCAGCGGAAATTCAATCGCCTGATCGATGCGGCCCGGCCGCGACGCCAGCGCGGGCTCCAGCTGATCGGGCCGGTTCGTCGTCAGGATGAACAGCACATCGGCGTCCTCGCGGAGTCCGTCCATTTCGTTGAGAAGCTTGTTCAGCAGCATCTCCTCCCCCGGTCCGTGCATGTGCACGCGCTCCCGCGCGATGAGATCGACGTCCTCGATGATCATCATCGCCGGCTGAAGAAACCGGGCGAGACGGAAGTATGCGCCGATGAATGCGACCTGCTCCGCGGTGACCAGGAGCGTCGTGTGTTCGGGCAGCTGCGACGCGAGATAGTGAATCGTGTGCGTCTTGCCGGTTCCGGGCGGCCCGTAGAACAGCAGACCCTTCTTCGCGGAGAAGCGAAGTCCCTTGATGTGATCCCGCGCCGCCACGAACCGGCCGATGTTGCGATCGAGCAGCGTCAGCGTCTTCGCGGGCAGGATCACGTCTTCGCGTGTGACGGTGCGCAGGCGATGGACCTTGACCGCACCGCCGCGTCCCGAGCCGTCGTAGTAGCTCTCGAGCGAGATGACGCGGCCGCGATACGTGCGTCCCGCCGCCGCCCGCCGCTCGACATCGCGGAAGATCTCCTGCGAACACTCCGCGCCGCGCTCGCCGGCCGGCACGGCGACTTCAACGTGCACGCCGCCGGCCTGACCGTACTGCATCGTCGGCGCGAGCAGCACCGCAAACGGCAGTCCCTCCGCGTGCGACAGCCACAGCCCGTTCTTCAGGCAGCGGACCGGCATCTCGTCGCCGACATCGACCTCGTCGTTCTGGAGCGGACCGACGTCCATCGGAAACGGGCCGCGCGTCAGGATGTGCGCCATGGTCGGCGTCTCCTGACCCATCTGCGAGTGGATGCCGAGCAACCGCGCGGCGCCGTGCTTGGCGATTGCCTCTTCGATGGCGGCCTGCACGTCGATACGTGACGTGATCGGGAAATCGCGCGCCGCTGTGACGATCTGCGGCATGGCGATCCCTTTGAAGTGTCTTCGCAGCGTGCGCTGGAGCGCCGATCGGCCGAGCATGTTCTGAAGTACGTACCCAATCATGGCGGTGTGCGGGACATATTAAAGGATTCGATCTGCGGTACGCGCTCCGCACTATGCGGCGGCAGCGTGCGTTCACGGGTCTGGCTGGAGGCATTGGCGTCAATGCGATGGTCGGTGCGGCGAACGGCGGCCGCGCCGATGCTGTCGCAATCGCCAGCGGTTGTGTGCTGGTCGCGTTGACCAGCGCCGTGGCGGCGCTGAGCCCGGCGCTGCGCGCTGCGCGTACGGATCCCAAAGCCGCGTTGCAGGCACAATAGGCGAGTGGACACAACCGCGATCGAAAGCGCGCGCGAGCTCGCACGCCTCATTCGCACGCGCGACATCTCCGCACGCGAGGTGATGGCGGCGCACCTCGATCGCATCAACCGCGTCAACCCGAAGATCAACGCGATCGTCGCGCGTCTCGACGACGACGCGTGCCTCGCGCTCGCTGAGGAGGCGGACAGGCAACTCGCCGGCGGCACAGCAATCGGTCCGCTGCACGGATTGCCGTTCGCGTTCAAGGATCTCGAGCCCGCGGTCGGCTTCCCCTGGACGCGTGGATCGCGGATCTTCGCGCATGACATGCCGGCCGAGGATTCGGCGCTCGTCGCGCGGCTGCGCCGCGCCGGCGCCGTTCCGATCGGAAAAACCAACGTGCCCGAATTCGGAATGGGCTCGCACACCTACAACGCGGTGTACGGCACGACGCTGAACCCGTTCGACGTATCGAAGACCGCAGGCGGATCCAGCGGCGGCGCGGCGGCCGCGGTCGCCAGCGGCATGCTCGCGTGCGCCGACGGAAGCGATCTCGGCGGCTCGCTCAGGAATCCCGGCAGCTTCAACAACGTCGTCGGCTTCCGGCCGACGTTCGGACTGGTGCCGACGGCGCCGTCGCCGATGCCGACAGCGGGATTCGCGGTGAAAGGACCGATCGCACGAACGGTGGCGGATGTCGCGTTCCTGCTCGGCGTCATGGCCGATCTGGACTTCACGTCGTCGCTCGACCGCGAGCTCGGCGACGTGCGAATTGCGTGGTGTCCCGATCTGGGCGGCCTGCCGATGGACGCCCGCGTTCGAGACACGATCCAGCTGCAACGTTCCACCTTCGAGACGCTCGGATGCGTCGTCGAGGACGCGTGTCCGGATCTCGCGGTCGCCGACGACGTATTCCTCACGATTCGCGCGTGGATGTCGCACTACACGCATGGTCCGCTCGTGGAACGGCACCGCGATCTGATGAAGCCCGAGGCGCTCTGGGAAATCGAGCGCGGTGCCCGCCTCACGGCCCGCGACGTCGCGCGCGCGTTCGCGCTGCACGGCGAACTGCTCGAGGCGGTCCGCCGCTTTCACGAGCGATACGAGTTCTTCGTGTGCACCGTCAATCAGGTGCCGCCGTTCGACGCGGCGATCGATTGGCCGAAGGAGGTCGCCGGCGTCCGGATGGAACACTACGTCGCGTGGATGAAGTCGACCTACTGGGTCTCGACGCTGCTCGGTCCGGCGATTGCGGTCCCTGCCGGATTCACGAACGATGGCCTGCCGGTCGGCATTCAGATCGTCGGCCGCCGCGGGGACGATGCCGGCGTCCTTCAACTCGCACACGCATTCGAGCAGGCGACCGGCTTCGCGCGCGTGCGTCCACGTGTGACGTGAGTCACCGCCTGCGACTGGCGGACAGCCCATCCGTGCTCGCCGCAACGTGGCAGACCGATGGACACTCTGAATGCGAGTGGGAAAACAATTCCAGACCGGTGACGCGCCTCGAGGATATCCGGCTCGGGCGCGCGTCGAATCGCGCAGGTTTTCAGCGTTCGCGAGCGCAGCCTTTCACGACTCGGCTGGCAGCGTTTTCGCAGTCGCCGGGCGCGGAAGGAGCGAACGCGATGCTGTTCATCGTCTTCGTGTGCTTACTGCTGTGGTTTCTCGGCTTCATGACGACGACTACGCTCGGCGGCGCGCTGCACGTGCTGCTGATCATCGCCGTCGTCTTCCTGCTGCTGCACGTGATCCAGGGCCGCCCGATCGGCGATTGACGGGAGGAAGCAGCGAGGCGTACGCCCTGTCGAAGTGAACAAAACCTTCGACGGAGCGTAGTCGTGGTTCCAGGCGGAGCCCCAGCCGCCGCGCCACCGGCCGTCGGATTGCCATCGCAGGCGCACGAACGTGAACCGGCCGTCGTAGGTGAGATCGGTGCGATGCGGCCGGCCCGGCGCATCGAACTGCGTGGCGGCCGATACGGCCGCAGCGAACGTGACGGCGGCCGTTAGACGCAACAGGCGGGCCGAACGGATCACGGCGTCATTATGCTAAATTGACGCCGGTTCGTGAACGTCTTCACGCGTCCCACCCCGGCAACGGCGCCGACGCGCGCCGCCTTCATCTTCATCTTCGTCACGGTCGTCCTCGACATGCTGGCGCTCGGCATCATCGTTCCCGTGCTGCCTGCGCTCGTCGTCGCGTTTCGCGGCGGCGACACGGCGAGCGCCGCGAGCATCTACGGCCTGTTCGGGACCGTGTGGGCGGCGATGCAGTTCGTCTTCTCGCCGGTCGTCGGATCGCTGTCGGACAGGTTCGGGCGACGGCCGGTGATTCTGCTGTCGAACTTCGGCCTGGGCGCGGACTACGTGCTGATGGCGGCGGCGCCGTCGCTCGAGTGGCTGTTCGTCGGGCGCGTCATCTCGGGGATCACCTCGTCGAGTTTTTCAGCCGCGGCTGCGTACATCGCGGACGTGACGGCGCCAGAGGAACGCGCGGCGAAGTTCGGAATGCTCGGCGCCGCGTTCGGCGTCGGCTTCATCGTCGGGCCGACGGTCGGCGGCCTGCTCGCGGGCATCAGCCTGCGCGCGCCGTTCTGGGCGGCGGCCTGTCTGAGCCTCGCGAACTTCACGTACGGATTCTTCATCCTGCCCGAGTCGCTGCCTTCCGAGCGGCGTGCGCCGTTTCACTGGCGCCGAGCGAACCCGGTCGGCGCGATCCAGATGCTGCGATCGCATCATCTGCTCGCGCTCGCGACGGCCGGCTTCCTGTCGATGCTCGCGCACGACTCGATGCCGAACACGTTCGTGCTCTACACGAGCTACCGCTATCGGTGGACGGAGCGCGACGTCGGACTCGCGCTCGCCGCGATCGGCGCTGCATCGCTGATCGTCCAGGGCGGACTCGTCGGCCGCATCGTCGCCGCGCTCGGCGAGCGGCGCGCGCTCGCGGCGGGATACATCAGCGGCGCACTCGGCGCCGCGATATGCGGCCTCGCGCCGACGGGGCGGATCTTCCTGCTGGGCATTCCGTTCTCCGCGATATACGGGCTGTCGCAGCCGGCGATGCAGAGCATCCTCACGCGGCGCGTCGGCGTTTCCGAACAGGGACGGCTTCAGGGTGCGACCGCGAGCCTGAACGGAATCGCGAACATGTCGGCGCCGATCATCTTCACGCAGCTCTTCGCGTTCGCGGTCGGACGCTATCGCGATCTCAACGTGCCCGGCGCGCCGTTTCTGCTGGCGTCGGCGCTGCTCGTTGTGGCGTTGGTGGTGGTGTGGAGGGTGACAGGGCGGGAGGCGCGGAACGGGCGGGAGGGGCAGGAGGTGCGGCTCGTTTAATTGAAGAATTGTTTCAGGTCCTCCAGTTCCTGAACGATTCTCGCGATCAGATTCTCCGCGCCTGCGTTGGCGAGCGGTTCGAACTGCCGAAGCTGCAGCTTCATCGCGTCGATCTGATCGCGCGGGTTCATGACGTGCGTGCGTTGAGCCTTCCACGACGGCTCCAGTCCATCTGCGAGCAGCTGCCGGATCTGATCTCTCGTCCCGTCCAGCGTCAATCCGTAGCGCCACAGCAGCGGCGTCGCGACCGCGTCGCCGACGCGCAGGATTCCGAGCAGCAGATGCTCGGTGCCGATGTCTTTGTGCTGCAGGCTGTCTGCTTCTTCCACCGCATACTGCAGCGCGCGCGCCGCGTCGGCGCTGAACGGAATTTCGACCGACGTCGCAACTTTCTGACGGTTACTGCCTGCGCTCTCGATCTCCGCGCGGGCATTGTCGTACGAGAGTTTCGCCGTGCTGAAGATGCTGCGGGTCAGGCCTGCGGTCTCCCGCAGCAGCCCAAGCAGCAGATGCTCGGTTTCGATAGCGGGACCGCCGATGAGTGATATTTCATAGCGAGCGTAGAAGAGTGTCCGCCGCGCAGCTTCGCAATAGCGCTCGAACATGATTCCCACCCTTCGCCCTACGGCGAGCGTGGACCCTCCAAGAACTGTTTGAGTTCGTCGAGGTCGCGAACGATTCGGGCGATCACGTCCTCGGCGCCAGGTCTTGCCTGGGATCCGAACTGTTGAACGCGAGTTTTGAGTGCCTCGATCACGTCGTGCGGATTCAGTGACTCGCCGCGAGCATGCCACGACAGCTGGATGCCGCCCTGCATCATCTGGCGAATCGTCTCGCGCGTGGCATCGATCGTGAGGCCGTGACGTTCGAAGAGCGGCGTCGTCAGTGGATCCTTCTCGTGCAACGTCGCCAGAAGCAGGTGCTCCGTTCCAATCGCTGTGTGATGTAAATCGTCAGCTTCCTGCATGGCGTGATTTAACAGGCGTTTCACAGCCGGACTGAACGGAATCTCGACTGACGCCGCGACTTTTTCGCGCACTCCTCCACGTGCGCGGATCTCCTCGGATGCGTTCTCGTATGAGAGTCCCGCTCGAGCAAAAACGCTGCGTGTCAGCGGGCTCTTGTCCCTGAGCAGTCCGAGCAGAATGTGCGCGGGCTCGATCTCGAGGCCTCCGATTTGCAATGCCTCGTACCGCGAGAAGAACAGCGTCCGTCGAGACGCTTCGGCGTAGCGCTCGAACATACTTCGACATTCTAGTTGAGGAATGACCGAGGACTATCGCGCTGATTACCCGCCGACGCGCGCGTAACCGCGCATTGTATTCACGGGCGACGCGAGTCGAGCGGCCTCACGGCGACAAGAGCGGCTCGAGATACGGCCACACCGTGTCGGCGATGCGCTGGGCGCCGGCGGCGTTTGGATGCACACCGTCGGGACCGTTCAGCTCCGGGACGAGCGCCACACCGGCGAGAAGAAACGGCACGAGCGGCACGCCACGGGCGGTCGCGACGCGTGGAAACACGAAATGAAACGTAAGCGAGTAATCCAGGCCGCGCGTTGGCGGCGTCTCCATGCCACACAGCAGCACGCGCGCGTTGTGCTGCTGTCCGGCCGCGACGAGCGACAGCAGATTCTGTTCAACGGTCGCGACATCCACGCCCTGCAGCCCGTCGTTCGCGCCGAGTTCGAGGACCAGCACGCCGACGTCCGGCGCGAGCAGCGATGCGACGCGCCGGACGCCGTCAGCGGTCGTGTCGCCGCTGATGCCCGCGTTGGTCACGGTCCAGGGCAGCCGCTGTTGCAGAACGCGCGCGCCGAGGCGCGAGGGAAAGCTCTCGGCGAGCGTTGGTGTGACCGCGAGGCTGTCGCCGAGCACGACGACGCGGCGAAGAGCCGGGTTTGACGCACCCTCGGGCGCTGCCGGTGCACTGCACGACGCGGCGAGCGTTGCCGCGAGCAGCGCAACCAGCACGACGGCGACGTGGCGCCGGGGACGCGCGCGGATCCGATGATTGCGCTGACAGCAGAGTGGTGAACGGCTACGGCGATTCTGCCACCGTCTCATCGAGGCACACGATCACACGCGAAAGCTTCCACGTCCGTTCCGAACGCGTATACAGCCACAGGTACTTTCCTTCGTTCACCGCCGGCGTTCCGCCTCCACGCGGAACAACGACAAATGCAAACGTACCTCGATCGAATGCTGTATCGCCGAGCAGCCGCGTTTCAGCGCTCGTGTAGGTGATGCGCCGATCAAACTCCTGAAGCAGACTCGGGAGTAGCGCCCGCAGGAACGCCGCGCATGCGGCTTTGCCTTCCTGGACCGGTGCGTTCGGGACCATCAGCACAATATCGTCAGCCATCGCTGAACAGATAGGCTCCGGGTCGCCCGCGTTCTCTGCGGCGGTAAGCCGTTCGCGGATCTCGCCCAGCACGCGCAGTTCGGACACGCGGACACGCTATCACGGGAACCTGTTTGATTGTTCGTTGGGATTCATTGCAGTGGCGCGACCACCGTCAATGTCGAGGTCGGCGTTCTGGGACGGGATGTCGTCGAGCTCGAAGCTCGCCCACGTCAATGGACGGCACGATCAGTCCGCGGCTGTATGATCCGTTTCTGAGGCTGCCGCCGAACTCGAGCACTCGTTCGAAGCCGCGTTTCAATCACGATGTCTATTCTCGGCCTTCATCATGTCACCGCGACGGTCGACGACGCGCAGGACGATCTCGATTTCTGCATAGGAGCCTTGGGCCTCCGGCTCGTCAAGAAAACGGTCAACTTCGACAACCATCACGTCTACCACTTCTATTACGGAGACGAGAAGGGCGCGCCCGGCACCATCTGGACGACGTTTCCCTATAAGGATCGCGGTGTGGCGGTCGGGACGAAAGGTGCGGGTCAGGTGACGGTGACGTCGTTCTCCGTGCCGACCGGCGCGCTCGCCTGGTGGCGTGTGCGGCTCGGCACCCGCGGCATCGCCGTCACGGATGTCGAGCCGAGATTCGGCGATGCAGCGATCCGCTTCTCCGATCGATCGGGGCTCACGTTCGAGCTGATTGCCGCCGACGGCGACGCGCGGACTCCGTGGATCGCGGACGAGGTCGAGCCTGCCGCTGCGATTCGCGGTCTTCACAGCGTGACGATGGTCGTGCGGGATGCGTCGCGGACGATCGAGTTGATGACCGGGCTGCTCGGATTCAAGGTGATGGACAAGGATGGCCACCGCATCCGTGTTGCCGCCGCCGACGGCGGCGGCCCGGGCAAGACGATCGACGTCGCGCAGCTGCCCGATTCGGCGCAGGCGGTGAACGGGCTCGGTACCGTGCATCACGTGGCGATGGCGGTCGCGACCGACAGCGAGCAGCTCGCGTTGCGCGAGGAGCTCATTCGTTACGGCTGCCGCGTCACGGAGGTACGCGATCGCTGCTACTTCAAGTCGATCTACTTTCGCGAACCGGGCGGCGTCCTGTTCGAGGTCGCGACCGTCGAGCCTGGATTCACGCTGGATGAAGACGCGAGGCATCTTGGGCACGATCTGAAGCTGCCGCCGTGGGAGGAACC
>Ga0075423_10005281_pt1 | contig 12045 bp, 8 predicted proteins | sample SoiMethybrSBSTD2_FD_80114 | JGI IMG/M metagenome (GOLD analysis project Ga0075423, IMG submission 80114) | Bulk soil microbial communities from a Populus tree surrounding site in Tennessee, USA - Soil MetaG P. TD hybrid SBSTD2 | ecosystem: Environmental > Terrestrial > Soil > Tree plantation...
GAGATCGGTCGACCGGCCGATAGACTGCGCCCGATGGCCACTTCGTCCGCGCCGGGTTCCGCCGCGTCGCCCGCGGCGGGTGCTGCGCTCCTCGAGGCGATCCGGGCGGCCCTGCCGGACCTGCGCCTCCTGACCGACGCGACGGACCGCGAGGCGTACCGGAACGACGAGACGGCCTATCTCCAGGCCGGCCTCCCGCTCGCGGTGGCGCTGCCCGAGACGACGGCGCAGGTGTCGACCCTCGTCCGGCTCGCCGCGGAGCATCGCGTGCCGGTTGTTCCGCGTGGCGCCGGCTCCGGGCTGAGCGGCGGCGCAGCCGGCATCGAGGGCGGCCTGACGATCGCGCTGACCCGGATGGACCGGGTACTGGAGATCGATCGCGAGAACCTCGTCGTCGTGACCCAGCCCGGCATCCTCAACGCCCGGCTGAAGGAACGCGTCGCCGCGGAGGGCCTGTTCTACGCCCCGGATCCCGCGAGCTACGAGATCTGCTCGATCGGCGGCAACCTCGGGACGAACGCGGGCGGCCTGTGCTGCGTCAAGTACGGCCAGACGCGGGACAGCGTGCTGGGTCTGGAGGTGGTGCTGCCCGACGGCCGCGTGATCCGGACCGGCGGCCGGAACGTCAAGGACGTCGCCGGCTACGCGCTGACGCATCTCTTCGTCGGGTCGCAGGGGACGCTCGGGATCATCACCGAGGCGACGCTCCGCCTCCACGTCGCGCCGCCGCCGCGGTCGACGCTCCTCGCCTTCTTCCCGTCCCTCGCCGCGTCGGGTCACGCGGTCGCGGCGATCCTCAACGCAGGTCTCCATCCGGTGACCCTCGAGCTGCTCGACCACGAGACCATCCTCGCCGTTGACGACGCGTTCCAGCTCGGCCTGGATCGCGACGCCGCTGCGATGCTCCTCATCGAGAGCGACCTGCCGGCGGTCGCGGCCGCCGCGGAGCTGGACGCGGCCGATACGGCCTGCCAGGGCGCCGGGTCGAGCAGCCTCGTTCGCGCCCAGGACGCCACCGAGGCCGACTGGCTCCGGCAGGCCCGACGGCTCGCCCTCCGGGCGCTCGAACGCCAGGGGACGGTCCGCATGGAGGATGTCGGGGTCCCACGCGGCCGCGTTCCGGAGCTGCTGGTCGAGATCCAGGCAGCGGCCGATCGGCATGGCGTCCGCGTCGCGACGTTCGGCCACGCCGGCGACGGCAACCTCCACCCGAACTTCATCTTCGAGCATGGGGACCCGCGGGCTCCGGAGCTGACCGAGACCGTGCGGAACGAGATCTTCGCGGCGGCCCTGGCGCTCGGCGGGACCGTGACCGCCGAGCACGGGATCGGCCTGTCGCGGCGCGAGGCGCTCGTCGACCAGGTCGGACCGGACGTCATCGACGTGATGCGGACGATCAAGGACGCTCTGGATCCGCTCGGGATCATGAACCCCGGCCGGGTGATCTAGCGACGAGGGGCTCGGGTCAGGACTCGGGGACGTCCCAGCCCGTGTTCGAGAACGTCGGAACGAATCGATAGCCCTTGCCCGGGACCGTCTCGATGAACCGCGGCTTTCGGAAGTCGTTCTGGAGCTTGCTCCGGAGGCTCCGGACGTGACGGTCGACGATGTTGCTCTCGGCGACGAAGTCCGTTCCCCACAGGACGTCGAGGATCTGGTCGCGCGTCACGACACGTCCGCCGCGGCTTGCGAGGAGATAGAGGAGAGCCTGCTCGAGGCCCGTGAGGTGAATGACCGAGCTGCCCGTGCGGACCTCGCGATTCAGAATGTCGATCTGCATCTCGCCGACGGTGATCGTCGGGATGAACGGCTGATCGGATCCCGTCGCCCGCCGCGCGATCACGATCACCCGGGCCAGGAGCTCCTCCGGCGAGAACGGCACGGTGAGGATGTCGTCGACCCCGAGCTCGAAGGCCCGCAGCTTGGACTTGAGGTCCCCCCGCCGGGTCAGCCCCATCACCGGCGTGACGCTGCGCCGGAGACTGCTCGACGCCCCCAGCGTCGCCATCAAGGCGGGGCCGTCGTCATGATCCATGTCGACGACGGCGAGGTCCGGGTGCCACGTTCGCAGGATCGCCTCGGCCTGGGCAGCATCCGCGGCGCCGTGGACCTCGAACACCCCGTGGTTCAACGTCAGCTCGATCAGCTCCACGAGGAGGGTCTGGTCGTGGAGCACGAGGACGCGTCGGACCGCGGGTTCGTTCTTCGGCATGTCGTCTTCGGCTTCACCGCCGTCGTCGATCTCAGAATCTAGTCGACCCGGCAAGCATCGTCGCCAGCTCGTCGGACTCGTTGCATGACGGAGCGTCATGACGCCGCGGGAAACCAGGTTCAACGTGGGCTCGCGTTGGCGCGCCGCGCGGCTGGAGCCGTGGTCCCCACAGGGATCCGCTTCGCGCGCGAGGAGTGTCATCGAGGGGGCCGCCCGAGCGGCTGGGGGCCGCCCGAGCGCGTGGGATGCCGCCCTCCGCGGAGCGCGGCGCGCCACCGTTCGTTCAGAGCGGGCCGACTGCGAATCGCGCGAAGCACGAGGGCGCTCCGCGGGCGGAAGAGCCGACTGCAGGCCCAGCTCGCATCGCACATTGGGCCGCTCCCGGCCGCCCTCGCCCCGACCCGCGCGACCACGGTCGGCAACCGCGACGTCGTCACGATCGATTCATCCGTCCGTCGCTGCCCTGCGCATGCACCGCCGAACGATCACGGGGCCGTCGCGACACCCGGAGGTCGCCCCAGCCGGTCGTCCCGTGCGGAGGCATCGGACGCCCGCCACGCAGATCCCAGAAAGGATCCATCGACCATGCCCTTGAAGAGTCGGCTGGCGGCGCTCGGCGCCGCGGCCGTCATCCTCACCATCGGGGCCGCCCCGTTCTTTGCGAACGCCGCGGATCACCTCGACGCCCCGAGCCTCGGCTCGCTCTCTGCCGGTTCGCTGCAGGGGGACCGAGACATCAACGATGTCTATGTCTTCGACGGCTCGAACGCCGGCAAGACCGTCCTGGCGATGACCGTCAGCCCGGCCGCGGGTCTGCTCGGCCCGCTCGCCTTCGGGACGAACGTCCGTTACACCCTGAACGTCGACAACACCGGCGACAACGTCGCCGACGTGAAGTACGTCGCGCGCTTCGGCGCCCCGGGATCGGCTCCCGGCCCGAAGCAGTCGATCACCCTGACCCGCAACGGCGCGACCGTTGTCACGAACGGCAAGACCGGGAGCACGAACCAGGTTGCCGGCGGTGGCAAGCTCTACGCCGGCCTGCGGTCGGACCCGTTCTTCTTCGACCTCCTCGGGTTCCGCGGTTCGCTCGGCCTGGGCCCGAACACGAACACGCTGTGCGACAGCGACCCGACCGACTTCTTCAAGACCCTGAACACGCTCGCGATCATCGTCGAGGTGCCCGACTCAGCGCTCGGTCGCCACATCGGCGTCTGGGCGACGACCGAGCAGCTGATCTCCGGTCAGTGGGTCGGACGTGACCAGATGGGCCGCCCAGCGATCAACACCGTCTTCAACCACACGGCCGCCGACAAGGAGCAGTTCAACGTCACGCCCCCGAGCCAACAGGCGACGGTCGACGGCGGCAAGTTCTTCGACAACGTCAAAGGCACCCTGCTCGCTTTGTCCGCCCTGGACACCGAGGGCCCCTACAGCGACGGACAGGCCGCGGCGCTGGCCGGCGTCCTGATCCCCGACGTCATCACCTATGACACGGCGACCCACGCGGTCGGCCCGCTCAACGGGCGCGCGCTGGCCGACGACGTCATCGACGTCGAGCTGAACATCACGACCGGCGGCGATCCGCTGGGTCTGTTCGCCGACCGCAATGCCACGGGCGGCGTGCCGTCCGATTGCGTCAGCGCTCACACGGACTACCAGTCCACCTGGCCGTACCTCGGGATCCCCCACTGATCCCTCCGCGGGAGGCGGCGATCGTGCCGCCTCCCGCACCCGTCCTCATCGCTCATCCATCCTCGATTGATCAGGGACGTCGACCACGATGACCACCTTCCGGACCGCCCTCCGCCCACCTCGCCCGACGCGCATCCAGCCGCTCGGCCTCCTCGCCGCGGCGGTTGTGATCGCCGGCGCGACCTACCTCATCAGCGGAGCGACGCGACCATCGTCGACGAGGCCGGCGCTCAACCGCGACGAGTCCTTCGTCCTGCAGCCCGGGGCAGCCGACGACGCGGGCCCGACCGACCTGGCCGCGATCGACGCGCAGATCCAGGTCTGGAGTGCGAAGGCCGCGGCCGACGCTCGCGACGACATCAGCGCCGGCAACGTCGCCGTCCTCTATCTGGGCCGCGGCCGGCTGACCGGTGACGCCGCCGACTACGAACGATCCCTGGCGGCTGCCGATCGAGCCGTCGCCGCCTACCCGGGCTCCGCGGGCACGCGGGCGCTCAAGGCCACCGTGCTCCAGGCGACCCACGACTTCACGGGCGCGCTCGCCCTCGCCGAGCAGGTCATCGCCGAGGATCCGCGGAACGTGGACGCGCTGTCGGTCGTCGGGGACGCCCAGCTCGAGCTGGGACGGCTGGCGGATGCCGCGACCACCTACCAGCGCATTGCCCGGATTCAGATCGGACCGGCGCTGGACGTTCGCCTGGCCCGACTCGCCTGGCTGACGGGCGACTCGGAGAGGGCAATCCGCCTCGCGACGAAGGCACGCGACGAAGCCGCGGCCTCGACGAGCAGCGACCCATCGTTCTACGAGGCACAGCTCGGGGAGATGGCACGGCTCAGCGGCGACGTGGCCGTCGCGCGGGCCGCGTACGACGCGGCGCTTGCCATCCGCACGACGAACCAGCTCGCGCTCCTCGGCGACGCCCGCCTCGACGCCTTCGCGGGCGACGACACCGCCGCGATCACCCGACTTCAGGCGGCGGCCGCGATCGCGCCGCGCCCCGAGACGCTGGCGCTGCTCTCGGACCTCCTCGCCCGGACCGGCGACGCAACCGGAGCCCGGCGGGCCGCCGACACCATCGGGGTCATCGACCGGCTGGGTGGGACCTCGGCGCAGCTCTTCGACCGGCAGATCCTCGGGTTCGACCTCGACCACGGCCTGGGGACGCGCGCGGCGCTGGACCGTGCCATCGCCGCGGCCCGGATCCGTCCGGACGCCGCCGGCCTGGACACCGTCGCGTGGGCCGCGTACCGGCTCGGCGACATGACGACCGCACGTTCGGAGAGCGCGAAGGCGTTGGCGACGGGCAGCGTCGATGCTCGAATCCTCTACCACGCCGGCGCGATCGAGATGCAGGCCGGCGACCCCGTCGTGGGACGCGCCCTCGTCCGGACTGCCCTGTCGCTTGGCCCTGCCCTCGACCCCGTCGACCGGGAGGGCGCCGAAGCCCTGCTGGCGCCCTGACCACGTCGCGACGGACGCGTCGTCACACGACAGCAACGACCGCGGCGTAGGGTTCGCCCGTTCCGGCTTCCGGATGCTGGAGCGAAGGGTAGGGACAGAGATGGCGCACTGGACGATCGGCCCGGGCGACTGGTGTCACATCGAGCTCCTGACCGGAGATCGGGATCGCGCGAAACGCTTCTACGGATCGGTGTTCGGCTGGGAGATGGAGGACATCCCGGGCGCCGACTACACGATGGTCCGAACCAGCGAGGACGGCATCGAAGGCGGCATCGGCGGACTCGCCCAGGCGATCGGCCTTCGACCGGCCGTGGCCAACGGGATCGTTCCCTATATCCGACCGGAAGACTTCGACAAGGTGCTCGCCGCGGTCGTGGCGTCCGGCGGCGAGGTGCTCATCCCGAAGACCGACGTGATGGGCTACGGCTGGTTCGCCCACTTCCGCGATCCGGATGGCAACGTCATCGGGCTCTGGGACGACGCAGCCGAAGGGGCTTCCACGCAGGCGGAGAATCGCTGAGGGAAGGCGATCGGCGCGATCGAGGGTGGTGCCATGACGAGACGCGGGTCCACGCGACAGTCCGGCCTCCCGACCGGGACCGTGACGTTCCTGTTCACGGACATCGAGGGATCGACGCGCCTCGTTCAGGAGCTTGGTGATCGCTATCGCGACCTTCTGGACGACCACTGCCGGATCCTTCGGGCGGCGATTGGCGACGCACACGGGATCGAGCTCGGCACCGAAGGCGACAGCTTCTTCGCCGTCTTCCCGAACGCGGCCGACGCCGTCGCCGCGACGGCCACCGCTCAGCGTCGGATCGCGGCTCACGAGTGGCCGGACGGGACGACCGTCAACGTTCGGATGGGACTTCACACGGGCGAAGGCACGCTCGGCGGAGACAACTACATCGGCCTGGACGTCCATCGCGCCGCGCGGATCGCGGCGGCCGCGAACGGCGGCCAGGTCCTCCTGTCGGATGCCGCCCGCAGCCTCGCCGAACCGGCGCTTCCCGCGGACCTGACGCTGCGGCCGTTGGGTGCGCACCGGCTGAAGGACCTGGCGAACGCCGAGCGCCTCTTCCAGCTCGAGATCCCCGGTCTTCGCGCCGACTTCCCGGCCCTCCGGACGCTCGACGCCCGACCGAACAACCTGCCGGTCCAGCTGACGAGCTTCGTCGGCCGCGAGCTGGAGGTCGCGGCCGTCGGCGCCCTGCTCGATCGCGCTCGGCTGGTCACGCTCACCGGGCCCGGCGGCACGGGCAAGACGCGCCTCGCCCTGCAGGTGGCAGCCGAACGCCTGTCCCGCTACCGGGACGGCGCCTTCTTCGTCGAGCTCGCGCCGATCACGGACCCCGGCCTCGTCGTGTCCGCAATCGCCGGGGTGCTGGGCGTCCGTGAGGCGGCCGACCGATCGCTCGCGGAGACACTCGGCGAAGCGCTCCGGGATCAGGAGATCCTCCTGGTGCTCGACAACTTCGAACAGGTCGTGGATGCCGCCCCACGTGTGACCGAGCTGCTCGCGGCGGCCGCCCACCTCCAGGTCCTGATCACCAGCCGTGCGGTCCTTCATGTCCACGGCGAGCACGAGCTCCCGGTACCGCCGCTTCGGATCCCTGATCCGAGCCACCTCCCGCAGCTCGACGTGCTGTCGCAATTCGAAGGTGTTGCGCTGTTCCTCGAGCGGGCGACGGCCGTGCGGCCGGACTTCGCCATCAACGCGGAGTCCGCCCCGGCCATCGCCGAGATCGTCGCGCGCCTGGACGGACTGCCGCTGGCCATCGAGCTCGCGGCGGCCAAGGCCAAGCTGTTCGGCGCCGAGGCGATCCTGGGCCGGCTCGGGAGCCGCCTGGCCTTCCTGGGCGGCGGCGCCCGCGACCTGCCGGCCCGCCAGCAGACCCTTCGGCAGGCGATCGATTGGAGCTACAGCCTCCTGGCCCCGACGGAGCAGGCGCTCGCCCGCCGGCTCGGCGTGTTCGTCGGCGGATGGACGGTCGAGACCGCGGAGGCCGTCTGCGACACGCGCCAGCTCGACCTGGATCCGGTCGATGCGCTCGCGTCGCTCGTGGATCAAAGCCTCGTCCGGCGCGAAGAGGCGGAGCGCGGCGAGCCCCGATTCCTGATGCTCGAGACGATCCGCGAGTTCGCGCTCGACCGGCTCGATGCCGCGGGCGAGACGAGCGATCTGCGGCGTCGCCACGCGCAGGAGTTCCTCGATCAGGCCGAGAAGGCCGAGCCGAATCTGACGCAGGATCCAGCGACCATCGAGCGGGTCGGTCGCGATCACGACAACTACCGGGCCGCACTGGCGTGGGCGATCGAGACCGGCGAGACCGAGCTGGGATTCCGGCTCGGCTTCGCGTTGTGGCGGTTCTGGCACCAGCGTGCGCACCTCCGGGAAGGCAGGCGGTGGTTCGAAGGGCTGCTCGCCCTGCCCGGTGCGGACGCTCGAACCGGGGCGAGGGCGAAGGGGCTGACCGGCGCAGCCGGGATCGCGTACTGGCAGAACGACTACGAGACCGCCGAGGCCTGGTACGCCGAGGCGGAATCGATCGACCGTGAGCTCGGCGACCCGGCAGGGCTCGCCGATGCCCTCTACAACACCGGCACGATGGCCGGCCTCCGTGGCGACATGGCGGCGGCCCGGGAGAAGTTCTCCGAAGGCGCAGCCATCGGTCGGGAGCTGGGGGACGACGCGGTCGTGGAACGCTTCCTCGAGGCGGACGGATACATGGCGTTCATGACCGACGAGCTCGACCGCGCGCGCCTCCTCCTTGACGAAGGCCTCCGTCTGGCCGAGGCGAGGGGCGACCGGATGGCGATCGCGGTGGCTCACCACACCGTCGCCCAGGTCGCCCGGCTCCAGGGCCGGCTCGACGACGCGGCGACGCACTATCGCCAGGCGCTCAGGCTCGGCCACGAGCTCGGCGACGCCGCGTCCCTGACGGAGCCGCTCCAGGGGCTCGCCGCCGTCGCGATCGCCTCGGGCGAGACGGAGCGGGGGGTCCGGTTGCTGGCGGCGAACGCCGCCATCCGGGAACGGATCGGCGGTGGGCCGCCGCCTGAGTGGCTGCGGCTGGGTGACCCGCTCGCGGACGCCCGCTCGAGCCTCGACTCGGACGCCTACGGCCGCGCCTGGGACGCCGGTCTCGAGCTCAGCGTCGAGGCGGCGGTCGAGGAGGCGCTGTCGGGCGGAAAGCGCGCGGCCGTCTCGCCGACATGAGGTGAGCCGGCTTGGTACAGCCCAGGTGCCAAGCGACCGCGGTTCGCTTCGGTGCCGCTCGAATCGGCACGGTTGGTGCGGCATGCGCACCGGAATCAACGGAATCGGGGGGTCTGGAGCCGATCCGCGGTCCGGTGGAACGCCGGGTGCACCGATTGGACCCGCCGCCACCGCAGTTGGCCGCGGCTTGACGGCTCCACGGCGGCCCGCGACACTGCACATCTGCACAGTACAGATGTGCACGCGCCGGTGCCGACCGGCTCGGAGCCGATCGGAGCGTCGTGTCGGACCTGCAGCAGCTCATCCAGGCGAGCCGCCTCTACTACGAGCTCGGTGAGACGCAGTCCCGCGTCGCCGAGATTCTCGGCGTCACGCGGCCGCAGGTCTCCCGGCTCCTGAAGCGCGCCCGCGCCGAGGGCGTCGTCGAGATCCGGATCGTCGATGGCGCGGCGGTGTCGTCGACCGCGGGGGATGCGCTTCGCGAACGGTTCCGGCTCGCGTCGGTTCACCTCTCGCCGGCGCTCGTCGGGCCCGAGGAGGTCAGTCGCCGGATGATCGGCCGGCTTGCGGCCGAGGTTCTTCGTGGCGCCGTCCGCGACGGAGCGGTGGTCGGGATCGGCGACGGCGCCTCGATCTCCGCCGCCGCCGACGCGCTCGCGGCCGATGAGCCGCTCCACGAGACCGGCGCCACCGTGATCCCGCTGTGCGGCGGCTACTGGTTCACGGGACCCGCTCGCGAGCCGTTCCGACGCGTGGCCGATGGGATCGGCGGGCTGCCGATCGGCCTCCTGGCGCCGGGCCACGTCGACGACCCGGCCACGAAACGGTCGCTGGTCGCCCATGCGGGCGTCCGCCGGATCGCCGACCTGTGGGAGCGCCTCGAGGTCGCCGCCTTCGGGATCGGCGGGCCCGCCTGGAGCGCCGCCGCTCTTGGTCCCGACATCGCCGAGGATCTCGCCCACTCCGGTGCCGTCGGCGAAGTGCTCGTCAGCCCGTTCGACCTCGAGGGCCGGTTCGTCTGCGACGCGCTCCGCGAGCGCACGATCGCGTTCGACGCGCGCGAGCTGGGTCGCGTCCCCGTCCGAATCGGCGTCGCCGGTGGGCTGGGCAAGGTGCGGCCGATCCTCGGCGCGCTGCGCGGCGGGATGCTGACGACGCTCGTGACGGATCAGCCCACGGCGGAGGCGGTGCTCGCCCTCGACGACTCGGGCGCGGCGGCATGAGCGGCGAGACGGCCGTCCTCGCGATCGATCTCGGCACCACCGAGGTCAAGGCAGGGCTCGTCGGGCTCGATGGGCGGCTTCTGGGCCTTGCCCGGGCGGGCTACGCGACCGACACCGATCCGTCGACCGGCCGCGCTGAGCAGGACCCCGAGGCCTGGTGGGGCGCGATCGGCCTCGCCGTTCGCGAGCTGGCCCGGCTCGACGTCGGCGAGGTCTGCGCGATCGGGATCGACGGGCACGGGCCCACGCTCGTCCCCGTTGATGCATCGGGGCGCGCCACCCATCCCGCGATCATCTGGCAGGACACGCGCTCGACCGCCGAGGGGGCCGAGCTCGCCGCGGCGACCGGCCTCCTGGGCTGGAGCCTGGCGGGACTGCCGGCCGCGCTCTGGCTGGAGCGACACGAGCGGGACGCCGCCGCGGCGACGTGCTGGTACCTCGCCACCTGGGATGCGGTCGCGATGCGGCTCACGGGCCGGGCGACGACGAGCCTGGTCGAGGGCCAGCCCTTCCCGGACGCCGCGACGCTCGATGCGGCGGGCGTGCCGGCGTCGAAGATCGCGCCGTCCGTGCGGGCCGGCTCCGTCGTCGGGGAGCTCCTCCCGGAGGTCGCCGCCGGTCTCGGGCTGCGGTCCGGGCTGCCCGTCGTCGCGGGCATCGTCGACGCGTGGGCAAGCTTCCACGGCGCGGGGATGACCCGGGCTGGCGATGCGATGGATCCGGGTGGGTCGGCCGGCGGGTTCGGCGTGTACTGGGATGTGCCGCTGGACGTGCCGGGGTCGTTCTCGACGATCGCGCCGTTGTCCGGCCTCTACTCGGTGGGCGGTGCCATGGCGGCCACGGGCCGAGCTCTCGACTGGTACCGCCTCGACGTCCTGGGCGGCGCAGCCTCGACCGAGCGTCTGATCGAAGAGGCCGGCACGATCGCACCGGGCGCCGACGGCGTCGTCTTCCTGCCGTATCTCGCCGGGGAGCGCTCACCGTTGTGGGATCCGAGCGCGCGGGGCGCGTTCGTCGGGTTGGCGCTGGGCCACGGGCGCGCGCACCTGACCCGGGCGATCCTGGAAGCGTCCGCCTTCGCGATCCGCCACGTCGCCGAAGGGATCGTCGCCGCCGGCGCCGAGGTGCGCACGATGCGCGTCTGCGGCGGACCCGCCCGCAGCGAGACGTGGAACCAGGTCAAGGCCGACGTCACGGGGTTCACGGTCGAAGTCCCGGCTGTTCTCGAGACCGCGGTCGCCGGGGCGGCGATCGTCGGCGCGACCGCGGTCGGCGCCTGGCCGGACCTGCCGGCCGCGATCCGCGGGATGACCCGCGTGGCGCGTCGCCTGGAGCCGAACCCCGCGAACCGGGAGTTATACGACGCGACGTTCGCGGCCTATCGACGGCTTCACCCGGCGATCGCGCCGATCGTCCGCGATCTGGCGGCGGCGCGATGAGCGGCGCCCGGAGCGGCCACCTCGCCGCCACGGACATTCGCGTCGCCTTTCCCGGCGCGAGCCGCGGCGCCGCGCCAACCGTTGCCCTCGATGGGTTCTCGCTCGATGTCGCCGCCGGGGAGATCGTCGCCCTGATCGGCCCAAACGGCTGCGGCAAGTCAACGTTCCTCCGCGTCGCCGCCGGCCTCCTCCGGCCGGACCGTGGCTCTGTCGCCGTCGACGACGACGCGATCGTTGCCCCCGACCCGCGGATCGGGCTCGTCTTCCAGGAGCCGCGGCTCCTCCCATGGCGCTCCGTCGCGGACAACGTGACGTGGCCGCTGGAGCTGGCCGGCTGGTCGGCGGAGCGCCGCGAGACGCGGCTCGGAGAGCTCCTCGACGTCGTCGGGCTCGAGGGTTCGGCGGACCTCCGACCAGTCCAGCTGTCGGGCGGGATGCGCCAGCGGGCGGCGATCGCCCGGTCGATGGCTCTCGCGCCGGAGGTGCTGTTGCTCGACGAGCCGTTCAGCGCGCTCGACGCGTTGACCCGCGAGCGGTTCAACCTCGAGATGCTCGGGCTCCAGGAGCGGACCGGTTCGACGGTGGTGATCGTCACCCACAGCATTCCAGAGGCGATCCTCCTGGCCGATCGCGTCGTCGTCATGACGCCGCGACCCGGCCGCGTCGCGGCGGAGGTCCGGATCGACGCCCCGCGGCCGCGGAGCCTCGCGACGCTCGATGGCGCGCTCGTCTCTGCGGCAGCCACGCAGATCCGCCGGCATCTCGAGGGCGTCGAGGTCGCCGCATGACGGCCC
>Ga0075423_10005282_pt1 | contig 12042 bp, 9 predicted proteins | sample SoiMethybrSBSTD2_FD_80114 | JGI IMG/M metagenome (GOLD analysis project Ga0075423, IMG submission 80114) | Bulk soil microbial communities from a Populus tree surrounding site in Tennessee, USA - Soil MetaG P. TD hybrid SBSTD2 | ecosystem: Environmental > Terrestrial > Soil > Tree plantation...
GAGCGGTGTGCTAGTCGCCGATAGCGGCGTTGGTAAGTACATGAAGCCGATTTGCTTCGCGACTGTGTAGCCCCAGCTCGCGCTCCGCAGCCGTCCCACCACGCGCCGGTCGGCGTATACGGCCTCGCCCCCGTAGAGATCCGAGTGTTCAGGCATCTCCGCCGCCAGCGTGATCGTGCAGAGCTTCCGCGTAAGGCCCTCGGCCTTGATCCGGCTCAGTGCCTCGCGGCCGACGAAGTCTCCCTTCTGGAGGCGCACGCAGAACCCGAGCCCCGCTTCGTACGGGTTCTCGGCCGGCGTGAGATCGCTGCTCCAGTAGCGGTAGCCTTTTTCGAGCCGCAGGGAGTCGACGGCTTTGTACCCGACGGGCTCGATGGCGAAGGGCCGGCCGGCTGTGAGCAGCGCGTCCCAGACCGCGACCGCATGGCGGTTCTCGACGTAGAGCTCCCAGCCGAGCTCGCCGACGTAGGTCACACGCTGGGCGCCGACCGCGGCGCCGGCGATCTCGATCGGTCGTGCCGACATATAAGGAAGGGCCGCGTTCGATACGTCGCTCGCGGTGACGGCCTGGAGCACGCGCCGCGCGTCGGGGCCCCACAGGCCGATACACGCGAACGCGTCCGTCACGTCGCGCACCTGCACGCTGTCGTCGGACGGCAGGTGCATCAGGATCCACCCGAGGTCGCTCGCGACGAAGTTGCTGCCGGTCGTCACCCGGAATCGATCCGGCGCCCAGCGCGTGACGGTCAGGTCACTCTCGATTCCGCCGCGCGGGTTGAGGAACTGCGTGTAGATCACGCTGCCGACCGGGCGATCGACGTCGTTGTCGGCGAGCCGCTGCAGCAGCGCGAGCGTGCCCGGGCCGCTTACGTCGAGCTTGCCGAACGAGGTGAAGTCGAAGAGGCCGACCCGCTCGCGAACGGCGCGGTGCTCGGCGCCGACGCGATCGAAGAACGCCGCGCGCGCCCAGCCCCATCGGCGCTGATCGGTGCCCGCGCGTCGACCGGGTGTGCCCGGCATGAAATAGTTGGCGCGCTCCCAGCCGTTCTTCTCGCCGAACACCGCGCCGGCTTCGCCGAGTCGCGCGTCGAGCGGGCTCAGGCGGCGCGCGCGAGCCCACTCGTTCTCGTCGTGGGGATAGCGGAGCATGTAGTAGTACTTGTACGATTCGCGCGCGCGCTCGGCGGCGTACGCGCGATCCTCGTATACCGGCCCGAAGCGTCGGACGTTCAGCTCCGTCACGTCGTGCGGCGGCTCGCCGTCGACGAGCCAGTCGGCCACGATATGGCCGATCGCGCCCCCGGCGCCGAATCCGGTGTGCGACAGACCCGCCGCGACCCAGAATCCGGGGACGCCGGGCACCGGACCGAGCAGGGGACGGCTGTCGGGGGTGATACCTTCGGGGCCGTTCACCAGGTGCGCGAGCTCGGCCTTCGCCAAGATTGGCACGCGCCGGATCGCGCCCTCGAGGATCTCGTTGAACAGCTCCCAGTCGGACGGCAGGAGCTGCTGCGTAAAGTCCCAGGGCACGCCGCCGACCGACCACGCCACCGGGTTGCGCTCGAAGCCGCCGATCAGAAATCCGCCGACCTCCTCACGCATGTAGACGAGGTTCTCCGGGTCGCGCAGGCATGGCGTCGAGCGGGTGAGCTGGTGGTCTGGGATCGGCTTCGTCGCCAGGTGCTGATGGACCAGCGGCGTGATCGGCAGATTCACGCCGACCATCGCGGCGATCTGCGACGCCCACATCCCGCCCGCATTGATGACGATCTCCGTGTGGATCGCGCCCTGGTCCGTCTCGACGGCCGCGACGGCGCCCCGCGAGGTCCGCCGCATCCCGGTGACCCGCACGCCGGTGTTGAGCTCGACGCCCAGGCGGCGTGCCTGCGCGGCCAGCTCCATCGTCGCGCCGCTCGGATCGAGCCAGCCATCGCCCGGCAAGTACATCGCGCCGTGGAGGCTCTCGGCGGACATCAACGGGAAGATGCGAAGTGATTCGGCCGGCGAGATCGTGTCGACGTCGAGCCCGATCGCGCGGGCCATGCCGACCTGCCGCTGGAGGAATCGAAGCTGATCGCCGCTCGAGGCGACGCGAAGGCTCCCGACCTCGTGCCAGTGTTCCGCCGACCCGGGCTCCGCCTGCAGCCGCCGATAGAGCTCGATGCTGTACTTCCGCATCCGCATGAGCGTCGGCGACGTATGAAAATGCGTCACCATCCCCGCGGCATGCCATGTCGACCCGCTCGTCAACGCCCCCTTGTCGACGAGCACAACATCCGTCCACCCCTTCCGCGCGAGATGATACGCAACGCTACACCCCGCAATCCCCCCACCAACAACCACCACGCGCGCCCTCTCCCTCATAAGCGAGAGTCCACTCCGATCCGCTCCTCTCGAAGCCGCAAGCCCGGACGCGAGGGGAACGACGGGGGTCTCTGAGCGACACGGGGAGTTCGGGGGGCGCCGGGTGGATGCGGGAGGGGTCGACCGGACCCGTTCCCGCCCCGGGGTATCGGACGTCGTGCGCCGCGATGGAGCCCAGCCGCCGCGGAGTAGCGCCCGTGGGCCGCGTGGTCCGGCGATCCCTCCCGCATCCGCCCGGCGCCCCCCGGCCGCCACGCGCCGACGCAGAGAAGTACTAGCGCTGTCGCCACGCCTGAGTCCGCAGCGTGAGCCACCGAGCAAGGAGCAGATGGAGCATGCGAGCCGCGACATTGGTGTAGAAGATCATCATCGCCATCGCGGCGGCGGACGCGATCTCCCCCGTATCGTCCATGTTCAGGACCGAGATGGACGCCAGCTCCGTCTTCGGTCCATAGATGAAGACGACGCCCGAGACGGTTGTCATCGCGTTCACGAACATGTAGATCGCGATGTCGAGCGTCGACGGCAAGCACACCGGCACGGTCACGCGCCAGAAGGTTCGATAGAACGGCTGCTTCAGCGAGGCGGACACCGTCTCGAACTCGGGATCCATCTGGCGCAGCGCCGTCAACGCGGTCAGGTGCCCGACGGTGTAGAAGTGCACGATCGTGTTGATGACCAGGATCGCCATCGTGCGGTAGAGCACGTTGAGCGGATTCGCCGGCGCGTTGAAGAAGAAGATGTAGGCGAGGCCGAGGACGAGCCCGGGCACCGCCATCGGGAGCATCGCCAGGAAGTGGAAGATGCCTCGGCCCAGCGCGAAGCCCCGCGCCTTCTCGACGAGATAGGCGCCGGCGAACACGACCACGGTTCCGATGACACCCGTCAGGAACGCCAGCCGGATCGAGTTGTAGTACGAGGCCCAGCCCCCGCCGCCCTTCTGGTCGAAGTCGTAGTGCGCCGTCGTCAGGGTCAGGTTGTAGGGAAAGAACTTCACGACGGCCGCGAACTGGGAGATCGCGACGATGCTCAGGATGGCGAGCCCCGTGACGACGCAGTAGCCCAGCATCAGGAGGTCGAACAGGCGCTGCGGCTTGGGCTCGTAGGGCACGGCTCGCGCGGACAGGAGTGCCACCTGCCGGCGCCGCACCATGCGATCGACCATGAAAGCGAAGATCGCGGGCACCAGCAAGATCACGCTGACGACGGCGCCCATCTGGAAGTTCTGCTGGCCGATGACCTGCTTGTAGACGTCGGTCGCCAGCACGTTGTACTGACCGCCGATGACCTTCGGCGCGCCGAAGTCGGTGACGACCGTGGTGAAGACGACGAACGTGGCGCTGATCAGACCGTAACGCGCGCCCGGCAAGGTGACGGTCCAGAAGATCTTCGGCCGCGACGCGCGGAGCGCCACCGCCGCCTCGTAGAGCCGCGCGTCGGCGAGCGCGAGCGCGGCCAGGATGATCAGCAGGGCGTGCGGGAAGGTCGTGAAGACCTCCGCCATGACGATGCCGATCGGCCCGTAGATGCTGTGTCCGAGGAGCGCCCCCTTCAGCAACCCCTGATTGCCGAACAGATAGACGAGCGCCAGGCCGGGCAGGAGCGAGGGCACGAGGATCGGGACGAGGGCAACGGTCTTGAAGAATCCGCGAAAGGGCATGCGCGAGCGCGTGAGCGCGTACGCGTACACGAACGCCAGCGGCACCGTGATGATGGTGCTGAGGATCGAGACCCACAAGCTGTTGCCGATCGACTGGAAGAGCGCCGGGGTCGAGAAATATCGGACGTAGTTGGCGAGGCCGACGAACTCTTCCTTCGGCCCCTGCAGGCTCTTGGCGAGCATGAGACCAAGCGGCAGCGCGAGCGCGGCGACCAGGTAGAGCCCGATGACGCCGATGAAGAGGCGCATGAGCCGATCGTCGCGGCTCGACTCGGGCCGGACGATCGCGGCGGCATGATCTACGCGCGCGACCGCGGCGTCAGCGATTGGCGGCGCTCCCCGGGTAGACCCTGATGCGCTCCGGCGGCAGGAGCACCGAGAGAATGCTCTTCTCGGTGATCCCGCGGCGCCGGACCATCTCGACTGGAAGATCGGCCCGCAGGAGCACTCCCGGCGTAGTCTCACCGGACAGGTCGGCGCGGAAGAAGGAGCCCAGGAAGGCGAGCGCGTCCACGCGCATCGCCAGAGCGTTCGGCGCGCTCCGGCCGGCGTCGTGGATCTCGATGTCCTCCGGGCGGATCGCCAGGGTCACGTCGGTCCCGTCGGCCAGGCCGTCGACGTCGCAGGCAAGCTCAGTACGCCCGAGCCGAACCGCGCCGTCGTGCACGACCGTCCCGGCCACGAAATTCATCACACCGATGAAGTCGGCCACGAACGGCGAGGCCGGCTCACGATAAATCTCGAGCGGCGTGCCGATCTGCTCGATCGCGCCGAGGTTCATCACGACGATGCGATCGGCCATCGTGAGCGCCTCTTCCTGGTCGTGAGTGACCATGATCGTCGTCACGCGCAGGCGGCGCTGGAGCTGCTTGATCTCGTGACGCAGGTGCACGCGCACCTTGGCGTCGAGCGCGGACAGCGGCTCGTCGAGGAGCAAGAGGCCCGGTGAGGTCGCCAGCGCGCGGGCCAGCGCCACGCGCTGCTGCTGGCCGCCCGAGAGCTGGGCGGGATACTTGTTGCCGTGCGCGGCCAGGCCCATCAGATCGAGCAGCTCGAGGACCCGCCTGGCGAGCTCGGCGCGCGGCACGCGCGCGTTCTCGAGGCCGTACGCGACGTTCCTGGCGGCGGTCAGGTTGGGGAAGAGCGCGTAGGACTGGAACACGATGCCGAAATCGCGCTTGGTCGGGGGCAGCGCGGAGATGTCACGGCCGTTCTGCTCGATGCGGCCGGTCGTCTGGATGTCGAGCCCGGCGATCGCCCGCAGCAACGTCGTCTTGCCGCATCCCGATGGGCCGAGGAAGCAGACGAACTCGCCCTCGACGATCTCGAGCGAGATGTCGTCGAGGGCGGTGAAGGCGCCGAACTTCTTGGTGAGACGGCTGATTCTGAGATAGGGCGTCGTTACCCGTCTCCTTACTTCTTCGGCTCCGACTTCGCGCCGTAGCGCTTTTCCCACTCGCCAAGGATCTTGGCGCGGTTCGTGGCGGCCCACTGGAAATCGTTCTTGGCCATGTGCTCGAGCATGTTGCCCGGCAGGTACTCGACCGGCTGCGACATTTTCGAGATCGCGACCACGGCGTAGCCTTCGTTGTAGAGCTTCATGGCCTTGTCGGTGACCGACCAGTCGACCAGAGTCTTGGCCGCTTCGAGGTTCTTCGTGCCCTTCACGATCGCGGTGGCTTCCATGTCCCAGCCCGAGCCTTCCGACGGGAACACGATGTCGATCGGCGCACCCTGCTTCTTCTGACGGGCGGCGCGGAACTCGAAGGACACCCCGATCGGATACTCTCCGGCGCCGGCCATCGTGCACGGCTTGGACCCGGAGTGCGTATATACGCCGATGTTCTGGTGGAGCGCGTCCATGTACTTCCAGCCTTCGGTCTCGCCGAAGAGCTGCAGCCAGCTCGAGACGTCGAGAAAGCCGGTGCCCGACGAGGCCGGGTTCGGCATGACGATGGTGCCCTTGTAGATGGGTTTGGTCAGGTCCTTCCACGTCGCGGGCTTCGGGAGATTCTTCTTCTGGGCCTCGACGGTGTTGAAGCAGAGGGCCGCGACCCACGCGTCCATCCCGACCCACGCCGGCGGATTGTCCTTGTCCCGGAACTGCGCGTCGAGTCGCTCGACGCCCTTCGGGGCGTACGGCATCAGCATGCCCTCGGGCTTCAGCACCAGGAGACTCGTCGCGGCCAGACCCCAGATCACGTCCGCCTGCGGGTTTGCCTTCTCCGCGAGCAGCTTCGCGGTGATGACACCCGTCGAGTCGCGGACCCACTTGATCTCGATGTCCGGATAGTCCTCGTTGAAGCGGGCCGCATACTTCTTGAGGTCGTCAGCCTCGACGGCCGTGTAGACCGTCAACGTCGCCTTGGCGGCGCGAACGCTGGTCGCCGCGAATCCGATCGCCGCCGCGACGATCGCCGCGCACACCAGAAATGAGCCAAGCCTGACGCCGGTTCTGTGAGCCATTGAGGGCCCTCCCTTCGCGAGGTGCCGCGATTCTAGCCTAGACGCCGGCCTTTGTCAGGGCTCGCCACGAAACCGTCACACGAGCCGATCACGCAGCCGCGAGCTGATCGCGTCGACCACCATCACCATGGCCACCGTCACGAGCAGCACCGTCGACGCCGCGCGGTAGTCGATCATCCGGAGATAGGTTTGAAGATAAAAGCCGATGCCGCCGGCGCCGACGAAGCCGAGCACCGTCGCCGCGCGGATATTGGTCTCGAGGCGATAGAGGACATAGGAGAGGAACAGCGGCAAGACCTGGGGGATCACGCCGAAGCGCAGCACCTGCAGCCGCGTCGCGCCGGTCGCGGTGATCGCGTCGACGGGCCCAGGATCGACGCCCTCGACGGCCTCGCCGTAGAGCTTGGCGAGTGAGGTCGTCGTGTAGGCGACGACGGCGAGAACGCCGGGGAACGGGCCGAGCCCGACGGCGGCGACGAAGACCAGGGCGTAGACCAGCGTGTCCACGCTGCGGAAGAAGTTGAGGACGGCTCGCGCCGGGTAGAACACAGCGCCCGGCGCCACGTTGCGCGCGGAGAGGAAGCCGAGCGGCAGCGCGAGGACGGCGGCCACCGCGGTGCCGAGCAGCGCGATCTCGACGGTCTTGAGCGCGCCCAGTAGCGCGGCCGGCAGCACGCTGAGATCGGGCGGCATCATGCGCCGGAGAAAATCGAAGATCCAGGGCAGGCCGCGGGCGAGACGGATCGGGTCGGCGCCGGTGTCCCAGACGAGCCACGCGAAGACGAGCAGCGCGACGAAGAGACCGGCTCGGGTCATTGTAGCGGGGACCGTGAGGCCGGCTTGCGCCGAGGGTGGCCTGAGACAGACGCGGCGAAGCTCCGCACGCCCGGTCTTCTTCTCAACGTGGAATGGCCCGGCTTCATCGGACATCTCCATCGCCGTCACCGTAGATCGCGCGGACGACGGTCGGCGTCACGGCGGTGGGTCGTCCGTCGAACGTGACGCGGCCCTGACGGAAGCCGACGATGCGCGTCGCGTACGCCAGCGCCGTCGCGAGCTGGTGCTGGCTGACTACCAGCGTGAGTCCCTGCTCGGTGTTGATCGCTTTGAGGATGTCCATGATGCTGCTGGTGAGCGCGGGATCGAGGCTGGCCGTAGGCTCGTCGGCCAGGATGACCTCGGGCCGCTGCGCCAGCGCGCGCGCGATCGCGACCCGCTGCTGCTCGCCGCCCGACAGCTTGTCGGCGCGCCGTCCAGCGAGATGACCGAGGCCCACCTGGTCCAGACACGCGCGAGCCAGCTCGCGGTCGGCCTGCGGAAAGCTCCCGAACACGCTGGCGATCGGCGGCACGTAGCCGAGCCGTCCCGCGAGGACGTTGTCGATGGCGGTGGCGCGCCGCACCAGGTTGAACTGCTGAAAGACCATGCCGATCTGCCGGCGAACCTCGCGGACCGCGACCGCGCCGGCGCCGGTGACGGCGCGGCCGGCAACGCGGATCGTTCCCGCGGTCGGTTCGACGAGACGGTTCAGGCACCGCAAGAAGGTGGTCTTTCCGGCGCCGCTCCGCCCGAGGACGACGACGAACTCGCCGCGGCCGATCGAGAGATCGACTCCGTGCAGCGCGACCGTCGAGGGCGGCAGGACGACACGCAGCCCCGCGACCTCGATCATCGGAGAGGAGGCGGCGGAGGTCAGCGCGGCTTGACGCCGAGCAGCTCGACCGCTGCGCGCACCGGGTCGTAGTCGCGGTCGTCGGCCGGCGCGAACCCATCGATTTCGTACAGACGGCGCAGCAGCGCTGCATAAGCCGGCGCCCGAATCTGCAGGAGGGCCTCGCGTACCTTCGCGAACGTCGCTGGATCGAGGCCCGCGCGCGCGGCGATCCCGGCCTCCGGGATCTCGGGCGTCTCGGCGACATAGATGATGCGCTCGCGCTCGACGGGATCGGTCAGATACTGCTCGCGGGCCATGTCGAACGAAGCGAGCGCATCGACGTGACCGTTGAGCAAGGCTCGCATCCCTGCGTCATGCGCGCCCGCGAACAGCACCTCGCGAAAGAACGTCTTCGGGTCACGGTCCTTCACGAGGCCGCGCTGGATCAAGAGCACCATCGGGTAGGTGTACCCCGACGAGCTGGCCGGATCGATGAACGCCATTGTCTTGCCGCGCAGATCCTCGAGCGTCTTGAGCCCGGACTCTTTGCGGACGTAGATGCGTGAGGTGAACGAGCTCTTACCGTGCCAGAGATTGCGAACGACGATCGTCGCCTTGGCCTCGCGGCTCGCCAGCACGTAGCCGACGGGGTGCACGAACGCGAGGTCGGCCGTGCGGTTGCGCAGCGCTTCGATGACCGCGGCGTAGTCTGAAGCGACGGTCACCCGGACCGGGATCGACGTCAGCTTCGTCAGCACCTTCGCGAACTCGTCGCCGGTCGCCAGCAGATCGGTCGGCTTCTGCGAGGGCGTGAGGACCAGGTGCAGGCCGTCGGCGGCGAGCGCGCTACCCGGCGCGAAGGCGCTCAGCGCGAGCACCCACAGCGTCAGGCACGCAAGAGTGCGGGCGATCATCGGCGGTGAGTGTACCATCGAGAGACCGGCCATGAGATTCCTCTGGGCGCTGGTCTTCATCGCCGCGGCGGCGGGCGGCATCTATCTGGCTGATCGAATGGTCCTCGCTCCGAGCCGCGCGATGCAGCGCCAGCTCGAGGAGCGCGACGCGCAGATCCGCGCGCTCACCGAGCGCAATCAAGCCCTCGAAGCCGCCGTCCGGCTCCTGCGTTACGCCGAGCGGCGTGCCCGTCTCGTCGTGCTGGATCAGGCGCCCGGTCCCGAGGGCCATCAGCGGACCCGCGTCCGGTTCACCGAGCTCGACCCGCAAGGCGATCCGGTCGGCGAGCCGCGCGAGCTCACGCTCGACGGCGACGAAGTCTACGTCGATACGCTCGTCATCAAATTCGAGGACAACTTCGTGATCGCGGGCGACGCGCTCAAGGGCAAGGCGCTGCTGCTCTTCCGCCGGATCTTCACCGACCGCAAGCGGCCCGCGGAAGGCGAAGTGCTCGACAAGGAAGGTCAGATCCCGCAGAGCTACGCCGCGGAGCGCGCGCCGACGGTGTTCGAGCGCGAGCTCTGGGCTCGATTCTGGGAGCTGGCCAACGACCCGGATGAGGCGAAGCGGCGTGGAGTCCGCGCGCTGCACGGCGAGGCGGTGTCGACGCGCCTGCGTAAGGACCGCGTCTACTCGATCACCCTGCGCTCGACCGGCGAGCTGACGATCCAGCCCATCAAGTAGCGTTGACAAGCACGCGGGGCGTGCGACCATATCCCCCCGCATGAGTGCGCCCACTGCGGAAGTCGTCATCTGCGGCGCCGGCATCGCCGGTATCGCCGCCGCGTATCACCTGGCCGTGCGTCGCGGCGTCACCGGCGTCGTGCTCGTCGACGAAGGCGCGCCGCTCTCGCTCACCAGCGACAAGTCGACCGAATGCTATCGGAACTGGTGGCCGGGACCCGGCGACGACATGGTCGCCCTGATGAACCGGAGCATCGATCTTCTCGAGGATCTCGCGCACGAGAGCCACAATCGATTTCTGCTGAACCGGCGCGGCTATCTGTTCGTGACGGCCGATCCGGCGCAGGTGCCGGTGTTCGTCGAGCGCGCGAAGGAAGCCGCGACGCGCGGCGTCGGTCCGGCCCGCATCCACGATCATGCGTCGAGCGACTACGAGCCCGCGCCGGCCGACGGCTTCGAGGATCAGCCCACGGGGACGGACGTCATCACCGATCCGACGCTCCTGCGCCGGTACTTTCCACACCTGGCGAGCGATACGAAGGCCGTGCTGCACGCCCGTCGCTGCGGCTGGTTCAGCGCGCAGCAGCTCGGGATGTACCTGCTCGAGCGCGCGCGCGAGCACGGCGTGCGATTCGTCGAGGGCCGGGTCGAGCGCGTCGACACGACCGGCGGGCGCGTGCGCGGCGTGCAGGTCGGCGCGCGAGGCGGCGACATGCGGATCGCGACCGGCCGGTTCGTGAACGCCGCCGGGCCGTTCGTGGGGCGTATCGGCCGTTTGCTCGATCTCGATCTGCCGGTGTTCTGCGAGCGCCACGCGAAAGTCGCGTTCAACGACGTCCTGGGCGCGGTGCCGCGCTGGGCCCCGATGACGATCTGGACCGACCCGATCACCTTGCCGTGGTCCGACGAGGAGCGCCAGGAGCTCCTGGCGTCGGCCGAGCACAAGCGCCTCGTCGACGAGTTTCCGGGCGGCGTGCACGGCCGGCCGGAGGGCGCCGGCGACAGCCCGGTCGTCCTGCTGATCTGGACCTACGACATCGAGCCGGTCGAGCCGACGTTTCCGATGGAGTTCGACGGCGCGTACGGCGAGATCTGCATCCGCGGCATGTCGCGAATGATCCCGGCACTGTCGAAGTACCTGACGCGGCTGCCGCGCGTCGTCGTCGACGGCGGCTACTACACGAAGACCCGGGAGAATCGTTTGCTCTCCGGGCCGTTGCCCGTCGACGGGGCGTACATCCTGGGCGCGCTCTCCGGCTACGGGCTCATGTCCTCGAACGGCGCCGCGGATCTTCTGGCCGATCACATCGCCGGACGCCCGTTGCCGCGCTACGCGCCGGCATTCGCGCTGTCCCGCTACGACGATCCAGCGTATCGCGCGCTCGTGGAGCAGTGGGGAGACTCCGGGCAGCTCTGATGGAGGTGCGGCCGGTCGCGAGCGATCACCCGTAGCAACCATCGAGAAGAGGAGAACGATCATGGCGGCGAGGCTCGAGAAGTATTGCGCGCCGGGTGTCTACGATCCACCCGGCTACAGTCAGGCCATCAAGGTGACGGGCGCCCAGACGATTCTGTTCCTGGCCGGCCAGGTGCCCTACGAGATGGACGGCACCGTGAAGCACCGCGGCGATTTCCGAGGTCAAGCGCGGACCGTGTTCGGCGCCGTCAAGGCGCTCGTCGAGGCCGGCGGCGGCACGCTCGCCAACGTCGTGAAGATCACGACCTACGTCACCGACGTCCGCTATCGGATGGACTTTCGCGTCGTGCGCGACGAATTCTTCGGCGAACGGGGTCCGGCCTCGACGATGGTCCAGATCGCGTCGCTCTCGCACCCGGACTACATGATCGAAGTCGAGGCTCTGGCGGTCGTCTAAGCTCTAGCCCGCATGCCCGCACTGCCCAATTGCGGGCCATCGGGCGTGACGCATCTGGCAGATCGCAGCCGGACGCGCGACCGCGTGGCGGTGGGAGATGCTCGGCGAATATCCCGATCTGGGTATCCGCTTCCGCTGCGAACATGTGATAGGCGAAGTCCACGTCAGGGCGGCGCGATTCGCCTGTACCGGACGTGCTCGGGCCCGCGATATGCTGCGAGATATGCCGCGAGGCGGGGATATGCAGTTCTGGGGAATTAGAAGTTAGCCGCTGCGAGGTACTCATCTACAAGCGACAATCCAGCGGAACGCCCAACTCGGAGTAAATTCGCATGGGACTTCTAACATTCAGCCTCAACGTCACCCTGGACGGCTGCGTCGACCAC
>Ga0075423_10005283_pt1 | contig 12039 bp, 8 predicted proteins | sample SoiMethybrSBSTD2_FD_80114 | JGI IMG/M metagenome (GOLD analysis project Ga0075423, IMG submission 80114) | Bulk soil microbial communities from a Populus tree surrounding site in Tennessee, USA - Soil MetaG P. TD hybrid SBSTD2 | ecosystem: Environmental > Terrestrial > Soil > Tree plantation...
GGCCCCGTACTCGCCGACGAACGTATTGCCGGTCTTCGGGGTGATCGCGCTGGTCAGATAATGCACGCCCGCGCGCAGACAAAACGTCGTCGTGCCCGGATACTGATTGACGTTGGTCTGGATAGGCTGACCGGGCAAGATGTCGATCGCGCCGGCCGGACACGTAATCGTGGCCTGCGGTCCATATGAAGATGTCGGTGGGGGCGGCGGCGGCGGCGGCGGCGGCGCAGATGTCGCACCAGTCTCGCACTGTTTCGCCAGACCCGGCGCCGGATCGCCGAAGACGGCATTGGTACACGCGGTGCCGCCGGTCAACGTCTTGTAGGCATACAAGCCGTTGGCGCCGTATCGCACATCTTTCGTGCCGGTGAAGGCGCACACGCCCCCTTCGGTCGCGCAGAACGTCCACGTGCTCGGCGCGGTGTAGGTAACGGTCACGGAAAAGCTGCAGTTGGCGGTCTGGCCATCACTCGAGCGCGCAGTGACATTCACCGACGTCGTCCCGACTGGAAATGCACTGCCTGAGGCGGGCGTCCCGGTGACGGAAATGGGCGCAACGCCGCCGGACGTCGTCACGGTGTAGCTGACGGTTACTGCCGAGCCATCGCTGGACGCCACCGACTTGCCAGCGGGACACGTGACCGCGAGAGGAGCCACACCTGTCAGCACAGTGAGATTCACGGAGACGGTCACCGAGGCCGACGTCGGCGCCGTCACGGTGAAGATCGGATAGGTTCCCGAGCTCGTTGGCCGGTTCGAGGTGCCGACGTTGACGGTGATCGTTCCGGAATTGGTGCCCTTGCTCTGGGACAGGCTCACCCAGGGTGCGATGTTATTGATCGACCACCGGAGCGCGCCGCCTCCCGACTTCGCAATCGTCACGATCTGTGAGGGCACGCTGCTGCCCGGCGCCGCCGAGACGTTGAGAGTGGTCGGGTTCACGACCAGCGCTTGCGCAGATACGGACAGGGGCACGAACAACGCCGCGACAGCGATTAGAAGGCGGCCAATGGTGACGGAACGTGAATCCATTGCTACTCCCAAGTGCATCTGCGTACGGGCGTTGAAGCGTCGGCTCCGCCGTTTTCGACTCCCTACTGCCCGCACACACTGATCCCTTCAACGAATCAGGATCGACCCAATGACGAACCGCTTAGAACGGGGTGTGACCTAGCCGCTGGCAACGACTGTACCAACTGCTGAGTGACCCCGAAGTCCTTGTGCTTCGCGTGATGCCGCACGAGGGCATCGAACGATGGAGGACAGTTCCGCTGCGCAACTTACAATTCGCGCCATCGATGGAAGCGGCGACCTGGGAGGGAGCCGTGCTGCGACCTTCAATGTCTTGCGCGTGATCTCACTACACACCATGTGCTCTCGGCTTCTGTGCGCGATCGCATGATGTCGACCTCGCTATCCGCGAACGGACCTGACACGGGGGTCCCCCGCGCACGAGGACGTCTCATGCAGGGCGCAGCACTCACAGCCTGCGAAAAAGCATTGCGTATGATGGTGAGGAACAAAGACTAGCACGAGGTCGCCCTCTTCGACACCCACGATCTGTGCGCGGTCGTCGAAACGATCTGTGCGCGGTCGTCGAACCTAGCTCATCACTCGCCCGTTGTGTGGACTTCAGCCTCGTGGCCTTGCGAAGTGAGCCCACGTCGGTAAGCGTCGACGAGCGCGGCGGCGATGGAGGGCCAGGTGAAATGGGATTCGGCGACACGCCGGGCGCGCGTGCCCATGATGTGTAGCTCTTGACGGCTGAGATTGGCGGCCTGCCTCAGGCCCTTCGCAATGCTCGAAACACTCGTTTCCACAATGACCGCGGCCTGTGCGCGTTCGAGCTCACCGAGAGGATCGGCCTCACGCGTGATCAGGCATGCCTTGCCGGCAGCCGATGCGGCCAACACCGATAGCGACACGCCTTCCCATCGCGACGGATGCACGAACACGTCGGCAGCGGCGAAAAGGTTCGCTCTCTCCTGTCCAAATGCGGGCTCGATGAAGACCACGCGAGGCGAGATACCGAGTCGTTCAGCGCGTGTGGCCAGCGCACGGCGTGAGCCGCGGTAGTCGGGACCAACGAGGACCAGTGATGCGTCGGATAGCCCGGCGCAGGCGAACGCTTTCATTAACAAATCCAATCCTTTTTGCCACAGATCCAGTCGGCCCACGAACATGAACACACGTTGGTCGCGCAGCCACGGGTGTTCCGCATACAGCGCGTCCGGTCGCAATGCCAGCACATTCGTGTCGGGCGGAAGGCCATTCGGAACGACAACGATGGGCCGATTCACTCCGCAGCGCCGGATAACCTCGGTCTCCTGGGGGTTCAGCGCGTGGATGAATCGCGCCTCGTTCAGGTAACGCCGCTCGAAAAACAGATTGAAGAGCGTTTTTTTCAGCCAACCTCGCCGACGTGCGGCGGGAAACAATGCGCCGTGCACGGTCACGCAGTACGCGATTCCTACACGGCCGAGATAGGCCGCCAGCGCGACGTTCTGAGGAATATGGACCGAGTGAAAGTGAACGATGTCAGGGTGCCAGGCCAGTACGTCTTCGGCCAGGGTCTGTTCGAAGTGTCGCGAAAGCGTTCGCTGTCGGAGTGAGACGCTCGATGCCGGGATCACCGATCTCGGGGTGCGCGGTCTCGACTCGGCATCGTCGTTGAGGACATTTACTGCGTGGTCGTCCCTCGAGAAAACGACGACCGACTCGCCCATCTCGGCCTGCGCCCTGGCGAGACAATAGACCGCCTGCTGGACTCCGTTCGCGGTCTCCACACCGAACGCCTCATTCGTGATGTGCGCGATTCGAAGTGGCATCGGGGACCTACGTGGTCCGATCTGCTAAGGTGACGCCGAACACCGACTTGCGCACCGAGTCCAACGCGGGCACCGTGGCAGCGACGACGACAGCGAGCAGGGCGGCGACCGCCCAACTGGCGAGCTCGTCCCAGAGATCCAACCACTGCGACAGGCTGCCGACCCAGAGCAGCACGATGATCGCCACCAGCGTCGCCACAGCCAGCCGCGAGAGCCGGTGCGCCGGCATGCACGCCCACTCGATCAGTTGTGGAAGGGGCAGGAGCAGAAACACCAATCGATAATCGAAGTTGTTTGCTGCGGCAAATGTGCCCAGATAAATGAGAGCACCCACATGCAGGGCGATGAGGGCGGCGCTGGCAACCGTCGACTCATGACTCCGGGGCGAGACGTGACGGTGAACGTAAATCGCGATCGCGGCCGCGATGAGCGCCAGCGGCACGATGGCGATCGCTTGCTTGAGCGCCGATGGACCGGACCATCGTGCGATCGCGAAGTGATGGTAGAGGTGGGCCGGCAGTATGCGCGCACCGTATGAGAACTGCTCGCCCTGCGTGGCGATTGCAGCGACGTGTGCGATATCGCGGAAACTGTAGACGACGTAGACGCCAAACGCCGCCGCGCACAGCAACGCGGCACGAGCTGCCCGGCGACTGCTCGAGACGACGAAGGCGGGCAAGGCGAATATCGGATATATCTTCGCGGTGGCAGCCACGAGTACGACGATCGGGCTTGCGACTCGCGCGAGGTCGGGAACGACGCGCCACAGAAGAATCGAGACAGTCACGATCGAAAACAGCGCGATGTCCATGTTTGCGCGCTCGACGGCAAGCATGACTGCTGGCGAGCACACGGCGAACACGAGCACGATGCCTGTTCCGGCCGTCACCCGGCCAACGAGCAGCGCGAACGACGTGAACATCGCCGCGATCAGGATCGTGGACAGAACAAAGGTGTGCGACTGGTCGAGGCCGAGCACGCCCAGAAGGAGCCACGGGCGCAAGTACATCAGTGGCCGACGCCACGGGTCGCGTGGACTCTCGTACAGTGGATCGTAGCCAAGCCGCTCGCTTTCCCAGGCGGCGGTCACATTTCGAGCGTCCGAGAAGAGCGCCGGCCCCGACGGCACGCCGAGATACGGCCACAGATCGATTCCCCATTCGAGACGCCCCGCCGCGATAATCCCCAGATACGTCGCGACAGCAACGGTCACGATCACTCGACCATCGATGTCCGGTCTCCAGGTCAGGAGTCGCTGCAGATGGCTCATCGCCGCGGCCGATACACAAAATACCGGCCGACGAGACCATCGGGCCGATACGATTTTCGGAGCGCCGCCGCGACGCGGGGACCATAGTGGAAGTCGTTCCACCAGAATTCTACAGAGGGATCCTCGAGCGATACGACGAGCACGACCACATCGAAGCGCCGCTTATCGATCCATGAGATGAGTGGATCCACTTGTTCTGGATGCGCACGATCCAGTCTGGTGAGCATGAACGGATCCAGGACAACTGGTCGGCGACCGAGCGCGATTTCAATCGATGGATCTTCAGCGAGCACCTGGTCGCCTGGGCGGACCAGGCCTGTGACGAGGTCCACGGTTCGGTGAGGGACGGTGCCCGCCTTCAACGCCGCGACTGTGCTTCGCAGGTCTACGCCGAGTGTGCGCACGAGGTCCAGACCCGCTGCCCAGATCACCGCAACGGTCACGACGCCGATGAGGACTGCGTGGCTCCACCGATCGGCACTGGCGGCGGGAGCTGCCAGATAACCGGCGGCAAGCGCCGTCAGCACGACGAGGTCGAGCAGCTGATTGAACCCGGTGCCGACATCGGCGAACACGACGAGCAGCAGCAGAATCGAGTAGGTCAGCGCGACGTGAATGAGTGGCAGCTGCCGCCAACCGCGCGACAGCAGCGCGCCGAGCACGGCCAGCGGGAATAGCACGACGATCCCCGACGCGTGACCGATCAGATTGAAGAGAAGCTGGTTGGGGGCTCGCAAAAAGGAGCCGCTGCCCTGGACGCCGGCGAACGAGAATGTGAACAGGTGCTGGAAGAGGCCGCCTCCGGTGAGAAGTTCGACCGTCCCCAGGATGAGGGCCGCAACAGCTGCAGATGCGCCCGCAAAGATCGCAGCCTGTCGCCACTGGCGCTGCATCACGAGCCAGGTGGCTATCGCGAGAACGGCCCACACGCCAGTGAGCTTGCTGGCGATCGCCAACCCGGCGAACGCTCCGGCGATCACGATCGCGGATCGGTCTAGACGACCGCCGATCACGACGGCGAGAGCGCACACCTGCAGCACGACGGGGAGGAGATCTCCGTTCACGCCAGCGCTCGCCTGCAGGCCCGCATCCGTCGCAATGACGACGGCCGCCAACGCCGTCGCTATCGGCCACGGGCATCGGGCGCGACGCAACACGAATATGACAAGCGCGATCACGATGATCATGAGAAGCGACGCCAGTACCTTGCCGCCGATCAACGGATCACCGGCAACGCGGGATGCCAGCGCGTTCAGCAGAATCGGGAGCGGCATATACCGCGTACCGGCGTAGTGCTCGCCGTCGAAAATCGGTGGGTAGAGGCGGTCGGTGCGGGCAGTCTCAGCCAGTGCTATCCAGACACCGCCGTTGTGGCCGACGCGATAATCGTCGCCCACGTGGAGCACAATCAGTGCGCTCCAGCAGGACAGAATGCCAACGGCCACGAGCCAGAGAGGCACGCGCAGCCAGGGGCGCTCCAAGGCAAGCGCGTTGCTCTCTTGGATGCCCATCATGGAACGCTCTCGATCAACGTTCTCGAGCGTTACCGCTTCCCAGACGACCTCGGGCTGTTCATCGTTGCGCCCGAAACAGAGTCGGGAAACGAGGACTGTGTGAGGTGGTCTCGTGCATCTCCGTACGCACCTCTCATGTCCAGCATCTTGATACGCGCCAATTCGGGAATCACCTTGAACAGATACCTGAACTGCTGGACGGTGGTGACGTCGTCTTCGAATGTCAACTGCACCGGGACCTCGGCGACGGGAATGCCGAGAGCGCGGCTGCGTACGAAGATTTCGATATCGAAGAGGAAACCGTCCGTGTACAGCCGCTGAAATATCTGCGCGGCCGCGCCGCGCGAAAATCCCTTCAGCCCGCTCTGCGTATCGCGCGTCGTCAGACCGAACAGCGCGCGAACGAGTCTGTTGAACGCCATCCCTCCGCGGTGTCGGCGATAGACATACTTGACCAGCGTGTTCTTGACGACGTACACGGACTCGGGTAACCGTCGGTTCCCGACAACCAGCGGATGTCCGCTTTCCAGTTTCTCGAGCACCGACAGCAGGTTGCTCTTCGAATACGCCATGTCGACGTCGGTAAAGATGATGTATTTACCCGTCGAATTCAGGATACCGTTTCGAATGGAGTATCCCTTGCCCATGTTCCGCGGGTTCCGAAGCACGCTGATCGAGGCGACGCGCGTCTCCAACCGTCGCAGAATCGGAAGCGACTCGTCCAGACTTCCGTCGTCGACGATGAGTACCTCGTAAGCGCGATCGATGCCGTCGAGGAACGCCACGAGTTCAAGCAGTCTGTTCTCGAGGTGCCGCGCGGCGTTGTAGCAACCGACCACCAGCGACAGATGCTTGGTGGCCTGGCGCATCAGCGGTGAGTCGACGTCGGTGGGAAGCGTGCCCTGATTCGACATTGCAGCTTCGAAGCATTCACGATCAACTGCGACGAGCGAGCACAACGAGCGCGTCGGAGCGCCGGCGCAGCCACTCGATGACATTGATGGCGAACACCGCCGGCGCCAGGCAGTACGCCTGAGACCGACTGATGTCACCATCATGTGTCAGGCGGTCGATGATCGTCCGGCTCGGTACTTCCGGCAAATACCGAACATCGATCATGGTAAAGCCGTGGCGCTGCAACCAGCGCTGCAGCGACCTGCGATCGAAGTACACCGTGTGCGGAAACTCATAGTCAGTCTGCCAGAGCCGCCGCATGAAAGTGACGCCGATGGCCGGAGCCACTCGCGCCAGCATGGCTGACAACCGATAATACAGGCCCTCGGTGCTGGGAACCTTGATCGCCCAAATGCCGCCAGGAGCCAGAACATCCATCATCATGCGCGCGAAAGCCGCATGCTCAGTCGGGGGTACATGCTCGAGCACGTCGAGCGAGGCGACCACGTCGGCTGATCCGGCTGGCGGCTGCACTTGTTGCAACGTTCCCTGTTTCACGACTCCTGAACCGAGTACGTCGCACGCGCTCTCGCACGCGTGCTCGTCGGGTTCGATGCCCGCGACTGCGTAGCCTGCTTCTTTCGCACGGAGCAGGAAAGACCCGAAGCCGCACCCCACGTCGAGCACTCGGGCTCCGGGACTCATGTAGGGAGCGAGGAACGTCAGGATTTGCGACGATTGCTCGTGTCGAAGTGCGCCGACGGATGAGAGATACGCGCGCAGATCGACGTTTGCGTACTGGCCCAGCTTCGGTTTACGGCGCGTCATCGAACTGAGGATCAGGCCGCAAGACGTGCACGTGTGCGTATACAGGCATTCGTCGACGCGATGATCCACAAAGCCGCTGCTCCCGCACGCGGGACAGCACCGTTTCAGGTGCGCGTTCACTCGTGGAGCATCGGCAGCAAGCGCGCTCATCGTCTCAATCTTGATGGCGGCTTTCCGCAGTGGCGAGGAGCTCGTCATTGAAGCCGCTCATCCCTGGCTTCTCCAAGAGGAAGTTTCCAATAGCCAGCGCGTCCATGCCGCTGCCATAGAAGCAACGAAGAGCATCCGTGGGGCTGCACACGATGGGCTCGCCCTTGACGTTGAACGACGTGTTGAGCACCCCGGGCACGCCGGTGCGACGGCGAAACGCGTCAATCAGTGCCCAGAAGCGTGGATTGACCTCCCGGCGTACCGTCTGAGGCCGCGTGGTGCGGTCCGCGGTATGAAGAGCGCCGGCAATCTCCGTCTCTCGACCGGGGACGACCTCGAACGCCATCACCATGAAAGGCGCGTCGACAGCGTTGACGAGATAATCAGTCGCCTTCTCGGCGAGGATTGAGAGCGCGAACGGCCGCCATCGTTCGCGGAACTTCACCTTGTCGTTGACACGGTCGCTCATTCCCGGCTGCCGCGGATCGGCGAGGATCGAGCGGCCGCCAAGCGCGCGTGGACCGGCTTCCATTCGCCCTTGAAACCAGCCAACTACCTTCCCCTCCGCGATCAGCGCGGCCGCCGCGTCCGCGATATCGTCCGTTCGTCTGTACCTGACGCCACTGCGGAGCAGCACCGCCTCGATGGCCTCGTCGTCGTAGGCCGGTCCGTACTGAACGTGCTGCATGTCGAAGCGGGAGTCGACTCCGGCTTCTTCGCTTGCGAGCATCGCTGCTCCCAAGGCCACGCCCGCATCGTAGGAGAGGGGTTGCACGAAGAGGCGATCGGCCACATGGGCTCGGTGGAGCACGCCGGTCATTTTGCAGTTGAGTGCCACGCCGCCGGCAACGCACAGGTTCCGACTTCCGGTCTCGTGCAATGCGAGGCGCGCGAGGTGTAACGCGGCTTCTTCGAGACGCTGCTGGACGGCGAACGCGATATCGCGGTGACGCTGCGTGATCTCCTCGCTGGGTGCCCGAGGCGGTCCCAGGCGCTCGACCATCTTGTCACCGAAGAATCGACCGTAGCTGCGGCGACCATAGAAGATGAGATCGGGATCGATCCTCACGCCTTCTGGAGTGAGCTCGAGGAAATCTTCGACGAAGGCGCGCAAGGTCGGATCCGGTTGACCGTACGGCGCCAGCCCCATCAGCTTGACCTCTCCTTCATTCGCTTCCCATCCCAGGTACTCGGTTGTCGCCGAGTAGAACCAGCCGAGCGAATGAGGAATTCCGACGTGGCGTACGTCGCGAATAGAGCGTCCGTTCCCATGAAATATCGACACCGTCCGCTCTTCCCCATGTCCGTCGAACACCAACACCGCCGCCTCGTCGAGCCCCGAACAATAGAAGGCCGTGGCGGCGTGACACCGGTGATGGTTGTAGAAGTGCAGCGGAGGAATCGGATCGCGGACAAATCCTCCGTCACGTAACGCGAGAATCATCCGCTCGTGAAGGTTCCACGGGTTCAGGTGCAGCAGCGTATGCAGACCCGCGAGCGCCGCCGAGCCCATCCCAGGGCGTCCGGGTACTGCCGGGGTCGTTCGTGTGCGTCGTCTCGTCAGCCGACTACCGACAAACGAGCGCGCCATCGACAGCGGCAGACGAAACCAGTTGGCATTGGCGTCCCACCCGAAGGCCATTGCGTCTACGTTGCCGAGCGAGAGGCCCGCATCGCGGAGACACCACGCCATTGCGCGCGCGGGGAATAACCCACATGCCTGCTTCACGCGCGCAAAGCGCTCTTCCTCGGCGAACGCCACCAGACGGCCGTCGCGCAACAGACACGCAGCGGGGTGAACAACGTCCGTGGCGCCGAACACCCCGAGCACATTCATCTTGCTACCTTGGCTGGCGGTGTCGATGTCGCTCGATCGTCGGCGAACGTGACGTACGTGCGTAGCAGCTCACCGAGGAGCGGGCTGCAAAGGAGCTCCGCTTCACGGTCGCGGTTGGCGGACAGATAGAACGCCTGAAGATCGGGACGGTCGCGCCAAAGCGACGCCTCGTCGTGACGGGCACGACCGGGATGGAAAAGTATCTCTACGGTACCGGTGGTCCGTGAGCGACGCAGGTGGTCGAGCGCCGCGCGTACGTGCGCGAGACTCATCGCCCCTGTTCCAAGCACACCGACAAACGCCTGCGTCGTTTTCAAAGATCGCGACGTGAGCGCTGCAGTGGCTCGATGAGAAAGCAGGCGCAGCACGATGTTCTTAGCGATGTTCACCAGTGGCGGCCGCGGTGCTCCGGCCACGACTGGCCAGTAAAGCGATTCGCGGGGCAGACGAATGGTATCGATCGGATACTCACGGCAAAGCGAGAGCAGCTCACCGAAGACGGCGGGAAGGAGATGGTAGTGTACGTGCCCATCCACCGACAGCGGCGCTCGATCGGCAAACGCCGTCAGGAAACGCTCGATCTGTCGTTGCATTTCCACTCGCAGTTGAGCGCGCAGCCGCGCAGCGCTTCTCCCTGCACGTCCGCGTGCCCAGAGTTCAGCGAACCCTCGACAGAATCGTCCGCGGCTGTCTACCAGCAGATCAACCTCCCTCGCGGGCGAAAGGGGCCTCCCCTCGAACAAATTCAGATGCAAGCCGACCGAGAGGTGAGGACGACGCCGGAGTGTGGCGACGGCATATTCCCAGCTGGCGCCGTTGACGACGACGCTGGTGCGGCCGAGCCACCCCCGATCGTGGCACGCGACGATCGCGTCGGTGATGCCCTCGGATAAACCGCAGTCATCGGCATGAATGATCGCAACAAGTCGCGATCGACCGCCGTCGGCAGATGAGTGAACCGAGGACATAGCTAATTGGATGAGCACTGGACCTCATCCGAACCCAGCGCTCGGCACCTCCCGGATTATGATGACGAGCCGGCAATGGATCACGGCCGTACGCCGCTTGTCTCGGTGGTGGTTCCGAGCCACAACCGCGCCCGGCTCCTAAGGCGCACGCTACAGTCTATCTTCGCTCAGCACATCGTCGATTTCGAAGTGGTATTGGTCGACGACGGATCGAGCGACGACACCGCAGAGGTTGCGGCCGGGGCCGACCCGCGGATCGTTGTGATTCGCAATCAAGAACCCGGCGGAGTGAGCGCCGCCCGCAATCGTGGAATCGCTGCGGCGCGGGGTAAATGGATTGCCTTTTGCGATGACGACGACCTCTGGTCGCCGGACAAGCTAAGCCGTCAGCTGACAGCCGCTGAGCGAGCCGATGCCGGCTGGGTTTACAGCGGTGACGTGAACATCGACGACAAGCTGCGCGTCCTGAGCGGCGGGCCGCCATGGGACCCTCAGGACGTCGTGGCTCTGCTCCCTCGCTGGAATCCGCTTGCCTCCGGTGGATCGAACGTTGTGGTGCGCTCGGACGTTCTGGCGGCTGTCGGCGGCTTCGATCCGACGCTCCGGCGCACCGAGGATTGGGATCTGTGGATTCGCATCGCGCGCACAGGGCCACCCGCCTGCGTTCGCGAACCGCTGGTGGCGTATCGATTTCACATGGGAAACCTGGTGATCGATCCCTCGGAAATGGTGAACGAGGCCCGACGGCTGGCCCGCCGATACCGCATCCCCGTGGACGAACGTGCGATGCAGCGGCGAGCGGCCTGGTCAGCGCTTCGCGCCGGACGACGTCTGCTGGCGGTCCGGCATTACGCGAGCGCAGTCGCCGGCGGCGACTTCCGATCCATTGGCCGTGCCGTCGTGGCATTGGTCCATCCTGCCGTCGGCAACGATGGCATGTTCCGCTTTGTCGGCCGTGACTCGGCCTGGATCGCCGAGGCCGAACGCTGGCTCACTGCGTTCGCGACGGACACCGGCCCGAGCGGCGCTGCGCCGAACGATCGATGAGTCCCTTCGTGCGTCGCGTTGCCAACGCACTCTTGCGATCGTCCACGGTGAGCGGCGCCGTACGAACGCTCGCACGTGTCCGTGGACACCGTCTTGTGCTCGTCTATCATCGCCTCGGACCCACTGTCCCCCGCGGTTGCGAAGTTGTTCCGTCCGTACCTGTGGACGTATTCAGAGCGCAGCTTCGCGCGCTCTGCGAGGTCGTTGACCTCGTGACACTCGATGAAGTCCTCGCGTCCGATCGGCAGCGAGTCGGTGATCAGAGACGACCTGCTGTTGCACTGACCTTCGATGACGATCTCCCGAGTCACGCCGAGCACGCATTACCTGTGTTGCGCGAATTGGGTGTGCCAGCCGCGTTCTTTTTGTCAGGACGCTCCTTGCATGGCCTGGGACCCTATTGGTTTCAGCAGCTCGAGGCACTGCTCATCGCCCACGGTCCACAACGTACTGCGGCCCTGCTGCGTGTGCCCGGGGCCCACAGTACAACCCTGGCGCTGAGCTGCGAGGGAAGTATCGATCTGCGGCACCGCGTGAGCGAGCTGGCAGCTCCCATGTCCATCGCTCCAGCGATTCTCGAACGCGACGCAATTGCGGCGTTCGTCGCTGCGGGCATGACTGTCGGCTTTCATACCGTTGAGCACGAGGTGTTGCCTGACCTCGATGATTCGGCGCTGGAGAATGCCGTGTCGCGCGGCCGCGA
>Ga0075423_10005284_pt1 | contig 12038 bp, 15 predicted proteins | sample SoiMethybrSBSTD2_FD_80114 | JGI IMG/M metagenome (GOLD analysis project Ga0075423, IMG submission 80114) | Bulk soil microbial communities from a Populus tree surrounding site in Tennessee, USA - Soil MetaG P. TD hybrid SBSTD2 | ecosystem: Environmental > Terrestrial > Soil > Tree plantation...
TCCTTGATCATTTTGCAAAACGTCAGGCCCGCGATCAGCTGCATCTGCGTCCCGATCGACAAACCGACCACCTCCGGCTTTTCTTTGGCGACCGCCGGCAGCACGAGCTGGTTGCAGATGTCGCGGTAGACGTTCACCTGTTCGTCGTCGAGACAGGCCAACAGTTCCTTCGAGACGCCAGGCCGGTAGCCGAGGTTACTTTCCATCGGATAGAAGACGAGCGAGGCCGGATAGTAGGTGGCGGAGATGAACTGCATCGCCTCGCGGAAGGTATTGAGTGCCACTTCCAGCTTGTCGGCTTCGTAAAATTTTTCGCCACGGACCACGCGCTTGGCATCTTCAGCGCGCTCCGCGAGGTCGAAGACATCGACGGTCATCACCTGTTCCAGCAAGGCCAACTGACCGGCCTCCTGCTCCGTCAGCTCTCCCCGCTTCTCCTTCATCTGCAGCGACCGGAGCTGCATCGTCTGTCTGGCCCTGATCCAGACGAGGAACTCCGTCGTGAAGAAGTGGTCGTACATCTCGATGTTGACGTCGCGTTGGATCACGTGGTGGCCGGCTTCCCGCAGCACGGCAGTCAGCGACGGCAGCGCCAGGTAGGGCGCTGTCGGCACCCACTCGGGCGGAAACAGCAGCATGACCTTGGAGGTTTTGCGTGTGCCGTGCTTCAGCGGCGAGAGGCCGTCGATTTGTAAGAGACCAGAATCAGACATGGCTACATCTTACCCGCCAAACTAGGTGTGACGCCCGCCGTCTTCATCGCCTGATACTGCAAGTCGGGCAACTTCTGCAATCCGAACTTACAGATGTACAAGAAAATATATTCTCTGATGTACAGCCGCAGGTCCCATCCGGGATTATGGTTCCGCTCGAATTCCTGGAACACCCGCTCCGCCTCTTCGATGCTCAGGCCGTTCTTCACGGTGAAGTAGTAATCGAGCGCCAGGTCCCACTCCGGATTCTTGTAGGCCGTCACGCCCCATCGCTCCGGATGCTTCGCCACGGGATTGTGCCGGCCGAGATCGAACGTGCCAAACCCGAGCGAATGGACATAATTCTTGTTCTGTTCGAGGAACTCGACCGATTGCCAGGCTTCCTCCCGCGTTTCACCCGGAAAGCCGAAGAAGCCCATGCAATGGTTCCAGATGCCGGCCTCGGCCGTGAGCTTGAGGTGCTTCGTCATGATCTCGGTCGTCGTCGCCTTGTCCATGAGCTGCAGCACCCGCTCGACGCCCGATTCGTACCCGAAGTGGAGATAGCGGCAGCCGGACCGTTTCGCATCTTCCCACACGGCATCTTCAATCAAGCTCTTTTCGAACCGCATGTGCGTCGTCCAGAAGATGTCCATCTTCTCTTCGACCAGGCCACGCGCGAGTTTTCTAAATAAGGCCGGGGGATAGGACTCGTCGGTGAAGTGGAAATGCCGGACGCCGTACTTGTCCTTGAGATATCTGATGTCGGCGAGCACGTCCTGGATCTTCTTCGAGCGGTAGCCGGCAGTATAGCCCTCGCCGTGGTCGCAGAACTCGCAGCGGCCCCAGTAGCAGCCGCGCGTCGCCAGATACGGCAGGATCCGGGTCGGGACGAAGTATTTCTCGAGCGGGAGGCCGTCGAAGTCCGGGGGCGGCAGCTCCGCCATATCCTCGGCGTAGCTCAGTGCCGACTCGCGCACGCCTTTCGCATCCTTATATATGGTGTTCGGCACGCTGGACAAATCGCGCTTGGCGCCCACGGCCTCAACTAGCTGCAAGAAGGCCGTCTCCCCTTCGTAGACCACGGCACTGTCGAAGAATTGAAAGAGCGGCGACTGGGGCAGCACGTCACGCAGGCGCGTGACGGTATTGCCGCCGATTGTGACGTGGATGTTTGGGAACTGTTGTTTGATTAAGGCGCAGAAAGTCATGGTGGAGAAGATTTGCTGCTGGAGAACAATTGAGATACCGACGACGTCGGGCTTCTCCGTTTCAAGCACAGGCCTGACAATATGTTCGAACACGTCCCGGTACACATTCACTTGCTCGTCGTGAACCGCCTCGATCACTTCGTTTGACGCAAAAACCTTATAAGAGAGGTCGGTCTCCATCGGCGGCATGCAGATGCGGGCCGGCGCATAGACGAGCGAAATGGTCTGTGTGACTTCGCGGAAGACTTGAATCGCCCACTCTAACTGGTCGATATCGTAGAACGTTTGATCCCTGACGATGGCCTTGGCCTTCTCCGCCTTCTTGATCAGCTCGTCGATGCGCTGGCGGGTCACATCGCAGAGCGCCAGCCGCACGTCCATCTCATAGTCGGTGAGGTCGCGCTTGTTGGCGAGCTTCCTGAGGCGGTCGAGCTGTTGCGGCACCTTGCGCAGAACTTTCTTCAAGAAGTCCTCGCTGAAGTACCAATCCCACATCTCGAGATTGACGTCTTTCTGGATGACGGTATGGCCGGCGTTGCGGAGGACGGCGGTGAGGGAGGGAAGGCTCAAATAGGGTTCGGAGGGGAACCAGTCGGGCGGAAAAATCAGCAGAACCTTCATCTTCCGGCCGCTGGACTCGAATGAGGCTTTTCGATGGAGCTGGATCAGCTCTTTGGAGGCGCGGTCACCCTTCGTATACTCGATGCGCATACCGGTAGAAATCTCCCCCCTTGCGGCCTGTGAAAAAGACAAGAATAAGAAAGAAAGCCAAGGGGTTAGGAATTGTGCATTGTACGGGGGGTGGGGAAGGAGATGCAAGCGGGAGGCTGGGAGACCCCACTCCTTTCGCTAGACCCGGGCCTTGTTGGCCGCCGTTCGGCCTCGTGTTCGCTTGACCCATAAACTCGGTCCGTTCCAAGCAGGCTTGAACGGACCATCAAACATATGTGCCACCCGCTGCGCGGGTCGCTCCACTTCGTTAACGGCGGAAACACAAGGCCCAATGGCCGCGAAAAGAGAGGGGCGTCCCCTCCCGCCAAATAAGCGAAGGGGAAGAAAGAAACGGGCATACTCGCACTCCCCCCGTGTAGAAACCGCGCTGCGTGCGTGAGGGTACCCAGGCGAGCGCCACCCAAAGTCGACTTCTGGAAAGAAGGTAAGGGCTCAAAAGAATTTAAATATAAATATGTGATTTGAGGTCGCCACAAGACGCAAGCCCCAAGGCGAGAAGGCAGCCAGGACTCCCCTCCAATCAGAGAAAGAGGGAAGAAAAGAGGACGAGTCCTGTCGTCGAGCGACCTTTCCTGACTTGACGGCTCTCCCGTCAGCACATAAGTTGGACTTGGAGGTAAGGCATTGGACTGCATCTGCCGTCAGTGGCACGTTCCTGTCAGCGACTCAGTCCTGCTGGAAACATTTGAAGCAGTGAGGGAGAAGTGTCCGGCGATCAGAGAGCTTTTTGTACCGGACAATATCTGGCCGAAATTTCGCGCTTGGCATCTCAGACCGGACGACCAGGCATTTCACGTCTCAATTCTCATGCTCGCCTTACAGCGAGGTCACCTGTGGGACGTGACTTCCCCTGCACACCGCTATCTTTTCGCCTCCGGCGACCTGAACCCTGGAGTCAGAAAGCAATACGTTAACGACCTGCGCGAGCAGTGGATGACGATGGTCGAACCGATGGAACGGCATCATAAATTCAAGATGTTCTTCGGTCGCCTCATTGAACTTCAGTGTGCGCAGTGGTTGGAGGAACAGGGCTGGACGATTACTGGCCTTGAGGCTTATCGACAAGGGTCTGACATTGAGGCGCAAACCGCGGATGGAAACACGACGGCGTTCGAGGTCAAGTTTATCGGACAGAACGACCGGGGTTTCGATAGTGTTGCGAGAAGTCTCAGAGGTGAAGCAGGAGTTACTCTTGGCTCCCCTTACACTGGTGTAAATTATATTTTGTTCAGGGCCTATGAAGCCGCGAAGCAGCTGCAGCAGTCTTGCAACGCAGCTCGGATCGCTCTGATTGTTATCGATGAAATGACATGGTTCACCTTGGAAACACCCCTGAAGGATGGATGGATCAACTGGCAAAATCCTCGCTTCAATCCAAATGACCCATTTATCGACAAGCAGCGGGAAACGAATCCAAAACTGAATATGGAATTAGGACCTACCCTTCAAACTATCGATGCGGTGTGGATTTTGAAGGGATGCAGTGGACATCGATTAGAGCGCGAACACGAGCTGCTGATGACTCACTCCTAAGGTGTCAGAACCATTTAGCGGCAATGGGGCCAGCTATTAGTGCGTCATATTTGAGTCAACAAGCCAATCGCTGGGAGGAGCACGACGTACACCGGTCAATCCAGGATACGCAAGATATGGTGTCCTGAACCATTTCGCGGCGCGGGGCGGGCCGGCGCGTTCCTCGCCTCCCCGCTCCCTCACCGCTCATCGCACCTCACACCGCGATCTCCTGTAAGCCGCCGCCGCTCGCCTCGTGCACTTGCAGTATTCAACTTAGTAGTCCTACTCTAGTGCGTCGGATAGCGATGCCCAATCTATGGCTATGCCAAAAACACCCCTGCCGGTCCTATTTGTCTTATCGTTAATTTATCTAAGTCTCTCTGGGTGTGTCGCGCAGCCGGGCGACTCGAAAAGTATGGAGCGCAAGATCAAAGAGTCTTCCGCAGAACAGAACAAGCGAGTTGCAAAACAGAATCAAGAACTTGAACTACTCAAGAGCCAGGAACTTCCAAGGCTTCATGGACAATTAGAAACAGCGCAGCATCAAGCCCAGGAGCTCCAACGCGCCCACGATGACCTAAGTCAACGCTCCGCTGCGCTTGAGCAACAGACGAGAAAGTTGGAACAACTATCTTCCAATCTGGAGACCGAAAGCGCCACCCGGTATGCCCAGGTCCGCGAAAGTCTCAATGCTCAGGATATGAAGAACAAGTCCGACCGAGACCAACTGCGTAACGACGTGAATACGCGTTTGGACGACATCAACCGTCAGGTGGAATCGCTACGGAAAGATATCATCGACGCCATGGCGAAGACGAATGCCGCCTTGGCAAAAGGTGTCGACACTCGGCTTGATTCCATTAATGCAGAGATTCGTACGATCTTACATCGCGTGGAAGAGCTAGAAAAACGCCGTTCTCCCGTAAAAAAATGAGTATCTGGTAGCGCTAACGAAACAAGCATGGAAATGCTCGACAGACGGAAGGATCTCTTGCTCGCCTCTTGAGCGTCGAGAAAGATAAAAGGATATTGGGGTCAGGTCTTGCAATCGAACATTTCGCGGCGCGTGGCGGGTCGACTCGTTTCTCGCCTCCCCGCCCCTCCACTCATTGCACCTCACACCGCGATAGACCCCGCCTAGCTTCGTCGTAGAAACCTTCAGTGAACTCCACATCCGAACTTCGGCCACTTCAGTCGTTCGCCTGGCCCTGTGAAGAGAATGACATTGATCAACTCGCGGATGTGCCGGACGAGATAATTTCGCGGTGCGTGGCGGGTTTCTGGCTTAGATCTATCGCTGAAGTTGGTCGGCGAGTTTGGTAATCTCCGAGCAAAGTGCCAAGCGCTCCAGCCAGTGTGACGGAATTGACGATTCCCCGTAGAATGCACCAGCAACCTGTCCACAAACTGCAGCGATCGTATCTGCATCCTCGCCAAGATTAGCAGCCGTCAAAATCGCATCTGCGAAGCTCTGGGTCTGGGTGAATGCCCACAACGCTGCCTCCAATGTGTGCACCACGTATCCTGACCCACGAATTTCCGTTTCAGATTTTGCCTTATAGCAACCGCTGGCAATTGCCGCGACACGTTCTGAGCAAATGAATGACCCAGCATCTCCGAACAGAACTTCATCCTTTGACCTACCGGAGAGCGTACGAAATATGATTCGAGCAAAGAGCCGACAGGCATCAATACACTCCTCCGAACCATGTGTGGTGCGCGAACTGTCAGCCGCGAAACGTTCCGTGGCTTCAAGATCGGGGAAGAAATACATTGGTATAGGAGCCAGACGCATAATGCATCCGTTGCCAGATTGATCCGGGTCTGGCAAGCCGGCATAAGGGTCCCCTTCACGCTGAAACCGACGAAGCGAGCGAATCACCGTGGTCCCAATGTCGAAGCAGGTCCCAGTGCTGCTGAGGTAGCCGTGGTCGGCCCACTGACAGTAACGACGCATTTGATCAACCGAATCGAAGCCGCCTTTTTCGACCAGGCTGGTCGCCAGACAGAGTGCCATGGACGTATCATCAGTCCACTGACCAGGAAGTAACTGAAACGGACCACCACCGACCATGTCCGTCAACGGTTCGAAAGATCCTCGCGGACGAAACTCCACCGAAGTGCCCACAGCATCGCCCACGGCCAGTCCTAGCAAACAGCCTCTGAACCTTTCCTTCGTATTCATGGCGTCGTTCTATTGCGTTCTTTCGTAAATTTCAATTCAAGAATTCGCGGCGCGGGGCCGGCCGGCATTAAAAAAGCGTAATTTTTTATCTCATATACTTTTCTAAGGGATCTTCACTTGCCAAAAATATATGCTTCTGGTACCGTGCGCCCCGTTTATAGATGGGATTGGTATGCGTCCCTGCATGAGGTGATGGTGAAAAAGTTCACGATTTTCGTTCTTTTTCTCCTTCTTCCAAGTTGTGCCAGCTACGACAAACGCGAGACAGTCGACTCCCATCCAACTCCTCCCAATCCTGCCGCCCAAACACCGAAGAATGTAGTAGGCCCTTCTACCTCGTCGACCCGCATCTTGAAACGAAAAGTCGCAGTGGCGCGCTTCACTAATGAAGCGAAACAAGGATCAGCAAGTCTGTTCGGCGAAGCCTACAACCGCGACCCTAACTTCGATCGCATTGGCAAACAGGCTGCAGACATGCTATCCACCGAACTGACGAGGTCCGGCAAGTTTATCGTGCTTGAACGCATTGATTTAAACAAATTGGAAGCCGAAAGTGAACTGATGGGGCTGAGCCGAGAACAGTTTAAACAGAGTTTGGTCGGAGTTGACGCACTGATTTTTGGCTCCATTGCCGAGTTTGGGAGAAAAGACGTTGGGGAAGTGCAGATGTTCTCCCGATCCCGACAGCAAAGCGCTCACGCGAAAGTTAATGCGCGACTGGTTGATCCGCGGACAGGGCATGCATTCTTCAGTGACGACGGCGGCGGCGATGCCACACTCGAACAATCGACAATACTCGGTTTGGGTGACCGTGCGACATTCGATTCCACCCTGGGCGATAAAGCATTATCGGCAGCCGTCGTCAATCTCATGGACAAACTCATTAACAAGCTTTCCGATAAACCATGGACAACCAGCGTACTCACCGTTGACGGCCCTAACATCGTCATATCCGGTGGACAGCGCCAGGGCCTCCAAGTTGGCGACCGTCTAAAGGTGATGGCCCCTGGAAAAGTCATCAAGAGTCCGCAAACCGGATTTAATGTGCAACTGCCCCACACACAGGTCGGTGAGTTGGAAGTGGTCTCGTTCTTCGGCGATTCTGAAACAAATGAAGGGTCTATTTGTCGACTGGTCAACGGAGCGACACCAACGACAGACCATCTCATACAATTCTAGGGCGCACAATATGGTTATGAATGCCTCACGATTCAGAATGTGTCTGTTCGGACTCCTGTTCTTGTCCGGATGCGGGCTATTTGCCCCTATTTTCGGCCCAGTGTCCCAGGAAACGACATCCAACGTCGATCAAAACAAAGACGAAGGTTATATAAGGTTCACCAATATTGCCAGTCAGGACGAGATCTTCCTGGATGGTACGGGCATAGGCACCGGTGAAGCGTATCGATCAGGGGGGCAGCTGGGCGTCACTCCAGGCACTCATGAGCTAGAGATACGCCAAGCCGGATCCACTCGATTTAAGCAGAAGATTTATGTCGGTACCGGCTCGACACGCACCGTTGACGTAAGATGAAATCAGGGGTCATCCGCTCCGCCTCCTTCCTCCTTGGATTAGTCCTTACCATCACCGGCTGTGTTCAGCATCAGTTTTACTGGGGCTCGTACGAAGACAGTCTCTTTTCTCGACAGCAACATGCCGGACCAGAGGGTGAGACTGGTGCTGCTACCATGCTGATCTCTACAATCAACGAAGCCCAGTCTAATCCGGAACATAGAGTCGGGCCTGGCATCCATGCGGACTATGGCTATCTGTTGTTGAAACAGGGCAACACTGATGAAGCGATTGGCCAGTTCACGAAAGAAGGAACGCTCTTTCCCGAAGCCAAGCCGCTGATGGATACGATGATTACACGCATTCAAGAACGGAAAAAGAAAGAGGCGGAAGGCAAACGCGCACAATGAGATACCTTCTGTGGATGATAGCTCCACTCTCTCTCTTCCTGCTTTCTGGTTGTGTCACTGCGCCCACGACAGATTACGCAACATTTTTCGAACATCAGCCTCACTCGATACTAGTTGTGCCGCCTGCGAACAAGACCACAGCTGTCGACGCTCCTGCGGTCTTCCTCACGACGGTAAGTGCTGCCTTCGCCGAACGCGGTTATTACGTTTTCCCGGTATTCCTTGTTCAAGACATTCTCAATGATCTCGGAGCTACCGACGAAGGTGCAATCGCTGCAATACCACCGGATAAATTCAAAGAAGTCTTCGGGACTGATTCGATTTTGTATGTGACCATTACAGACTGGAGTACGTCCTATGTCGTTTTAGCCTCGAATATTACGGTTGGTGCCGAATATCGACTTGTAGATGCGGCCACGGGAGAAGCGCTTTGGACACATCAGGAACGAGTCGTTCACAACAGCGGGGGCGGCGGCGGCGGAATCGCCGGTTTGGTCGCTGCAGCGGTGAATGCTGCAGTAACGGCAGCGGCAGTACAGTATCGGCCCATTGCTCTTCAGACGAATAACTTGGCTGCCAACCATCGAGGTCGCGGACTCCCGGCCGGTCCCTATCATCCTGACTTCCAAAAGGATCACGAGAGCTATCAGTAATCGTTTTCCACCGCTCTAGCACTCATAGGAAGCGTTGAAACGTTTTCGACTGGCCCGAGATGTCAGGAACCGTTTCGCGGCGCGTGGCGGGCCGGCTCGTTCCTCGCCCCCTGCTCCCCCACCGCTCATCGCACCTCCGCGATAGACCCCGGCCACGTGAAAAAGTTAAAGACCTGGTTTCTTCGCTCCTGACTAATCCGCCACAGCGTGACACACTCGCCACACAATAAATCCATGAACTAATAAAGACTCACTAGGAAAAACATAGCTTTAGCGACGGTCCAATGGTTGCATTTCTGGCCTGCCGTAACATGGAATTCAAACCAAGGAGTATCCCATGTTTGTTCGGCTCGCCGTTGCCACCTTCCTTTCTGTCTCTGCCTTCCTTGTGACAACGGTTACGGTTCATGCCCACGGTGGCGGCCTAGACTCACATGGATGCCATCATGATCGGAAACACGGCGGGTACCACTGCCACCAAGGACCCCTCGCTGGGCAGTCGTTTGCATCGAAACATGAGATGCTTACTGTTCTGGAAGCACTCAATCAAGAGCCTAAAGCTCTTTCTATGAAGGTGTAGGCTCGTCGGCACGTCCACACGGGGTGTGAGAATGAGGAGGTTATTTGGATGGGCTGCTGGAGCGGCATATCTCAGCCTACTCTTGCAGCTCACGGCCTGTACTTACTTTGACTCACCCTTAGCACTGCACACCTGGCAACACCCAAGCAAATCGGCAGGAGACTTTCAGTTAGATGAAGAGGACTGCCAAAGTCGCGTGCAGGCGGCAGCCGACCATCTCGAAGAGGCTCACAATCCACTCAACCGGATCCACCGGGTGAATCATTGCCTACGAATCAAAGGTTACTCTGAAAAAAGGTGAAGTCCAGGAACCATTTCGCGGCGCGTGGCTGCCCCCCTAGCTTTTCACAAACCCACGGTTCAGCCCTGTCAATTTTGACAGTTCTTCACCCATAGGCACCCAGGTAAGATGCGACTGCTTTCCTTGTCGTGACCAAGCTCCAGCGAACGAAATAGTCATGGCGGGCAAGGCAGAATTTCCTAAAAGGAGCCACATTGAAGGAGATTTTTATTGGAAGCAGCAAGGAAGGACTTGAGCAAGCGATGCAGGTGGCTGCCGCCCTCTCGGAAGCCAAGGACGTAAAGCCCCTGCTGTGGACAGAGGTCTTCAAGCTCGGCGACATCACCTTCATGGGCATCGAAAACATTGCGAGTCGAGTCGCCGGTGCAGTGTTCCTTGCGACCCCTGACGATGAATCTGTCATTCGCGAGAGGCGCATTAGGACGCCCCGGGCGAACGTGTTGTTTGAGTACGGGTATCTCACCGCGATGCTGACTCGGAGGAGGGTTGCACTTTGCCTTTACTCCAGCGTTGAACTGCCCTCAGACTTCGCTGGACTTACCTATGTTCCCATGGGGACGTTTGAGCCAACCAAGCCCCTCGATCATCAATCGAGCGTGAAGCTCAAGTCATGGGCAACTGAACTCCCAGCTGTCCAAGTTGGATTTTCGCCGACCTGTCAGATGCATGGGTACTCAGGATTATGGCAAACTGAGATAACGTACCAAGTGTGGCGCCGCATCCAATTCAAAGACCCAGATTACGCCGCTCTTAGTGGAAAGACGATTCTGCAGATCTCACCCGATGGAGATGGTGGTACCGGCTGCTTTTTCGGCAATTTCCAAGTCCAGATTGGTAGTTGCTACGCGGAGTTTGAGATCAGCGACCGAGTGATCGATGTCAAAGTGTTGGGCGATGGAAGCATGAAAATCCGCAACGGGTTGCAGAGTCGACAGCGCATCAGATTGGAAGGCGACCCTCCCCAGCGGGACGGATTCGAGCCCGATTTGCGAGGCGCGCGGGAGATCGATCTAACCATTCACTGTCCCCCTGACGAGCCTGGCGTCCTCCGTGGACACCTCTCAAGCGATGTCGGTGGCAACATTTACTCCAAGGCAACCGGAAAGTGGTACAGGTAGTTCTCGACGTATGAATGCACGCCCCAACATTGTGGTGGAGCCAGCAGCTGCCCCGCTGCTGTGTTCCACTCGCTAGTGCGATTCAAAGAACTCTCAGCCTGGCATCGCTTCACGTACACGCAGTTATATCCAGCTGTACTCGGATCGATGCTCTATGATGTACTCCATGTCACAGAGGGATGGGGACCGCTCCAGGCCGTTGAAATCTCCATCACGCTCCTTTATTGCATCGACTTCTTCTACTTGCAGAGCGATCTCGGCTCCGACCAACTCCCCCAGGGCAATTGGCGAGATACGATGTTGGATGCAGCCATTGCTGTGGTATTCGGCGCCGCCTATTGGCAAGCGTCGGATCGAAAGTTGTTTACTTGCTACGCCTTGCTCGCGGTGGCCGGCGCCTTGATTGTCGCCTATCACTTCACCCCCAACCGCCGATTCCTGTGGGCAATTCTTCCACATTCGGTACTGACGGTGCTCTTCGTGAGCCTGGCCTGGCTTGCCCGCGGGTTGGAAAACGTCACATGGACGTTTGCCGTTGTGTCCTGGTTCCCGACGATTTGGTATGGCACATACGTCTTCTGGTTGGCGCACCGTATCTTACCGAGCGGTAAGTAACTGCTTGTAGAAGAAAATGGTGTCAGCACCCATTTCGCGGCGCGTGGCGGGCCGGCTCGTCTTCACTTCCGTTGGTCCTCTTCGTTAGACCGATGATGCGCTCTCCTTGGATATAATGGTTCTCACCTTGATTTTCCTCCACCTCTGGTTGCTGTTTTTGATGTGGTTCTGCGCGACAACGATCTGGGGGCAAATGGCTCAGCGCACGTATAAAGCGAGAATGAAATCTCGCTTTCGATGGTTTCTCATGCCAGCCAATCAGACCGAAGAATCGTGGGCACGCCAGCAGAAGCAGCTAGCATGGATCGCCCTAGTCGTCGGGCTCTTCGTCTACATCCTGATGATAACCAGAGTCCTCTCGGCGGACTTGCACTGATAAGTCGGTTTCTCTGGGATAAGAAAAGGTGTCAGCACCCATTTCGCGGCGCGTGGCGGGTCGACTCGTTCCTCGCTCCAGCGCCCCCCCACCGCTCGTCGCACCTCACACCGCGATAGACCCCGCCCACGTGAAAA
>Ga0075423_10005286_pt1 | contig 12036 bp, 7 predicted proteins | sample SoiMethybrSBSTD2_FD_80114 | JGI IMG/M metagenome (GOLD analysis project Ga0075423, IMG submission 80114) | Bulk soil microbial communities from a Populus tree surrounding site in Tennessee, USA - Soil MetaG P. TD hybrid SBSTD2 | ecosystem: Environmental > Terrestrial > Soil > Tree plantation...
AAGGATCGAAGCGGAACCGCGCGACCACGACCCACGTCTCCTTCGCACGCGATCCCGTCGTTACCTCGAAGCGCACGGTGCTCTCCGGGACGCGATCTCCCGCAAGCGGGAGGACGGGAACCGATGCGAACGCGGCAGCGCGATCGCTGCCCCCGTCCCCGCCCCGTACGGCTCCATGGGCCGACGGTCCCGCGAGAGGGAGGAGCAGCACGATGCCCAGGTGTGCGTAGAGACGGCGGCAAAGAGACACGACGGCACTCGCTTTCTTAGGTCACGGCCTTTGCCGGATCCTCGGGGAACAGGTCTGCGTGAAGCTGGGCGGGAAACTAGACCCTCAAGACGTTCGTCGTCAAGGTTTCTCCGAGAGAATGCATGTATTACGTAACATGCTGTAACACAGCGTTCTAAGTGTTACCAACGTGGCGTCATTACTTCTCTCAGATTCCTCTTGCACTCATCCAAGCCACAGAATATGGTCCCCGCGGTCGGACTCCGAAATCGGCGCCGGCGCACGTTCCCTCTTCCACGTGAGGTGTCCCATGCTCCTTCGTCACTCGAGGCTCATCGCCGCGGCGACCGCCCTCCTTCTCTCGCTGGCTTCGGCCGCCGGCGCCGATGTGCTGTGGGATCAATCCAACCTGATGCCCCCCCCTTACGATGGTGCGCTTGACGAGTCGGCCAACTCGTGCAGCCAGATCAGCGGAAACACGAAGGTCCACATCGCGAGCGACGTGCACTTCGACTACCCCGTGCACATCACGACGATCCGGATCTACGAGACGCCCGGCAACGTCCAGGCCGCGACCCTGGCGTATCTCTGGATCGCCCCGAAGACCGGTCCGATCCCCACCGTGAGCAGCGACCAGCTGGAGCCCGGTCCCCCGGCCATTCAGGTACCCATCACGCCCGTGACCGTGGGCCCCAACGGCCCCGCCCAGTTCGTCCGCGTGTCGGCCACCGCCTTGGATATCGAACTTCCGGCCGGGGATTACTGGGTGTCGCTCACCCCGCGCCACAATCTCGGCATCTTGCCGTACACCTTCCACATCATCGCGTCGGGCCCGGTGATTGGCGATCCGGCGCCGTCCATCGTGGCGTGCACGGTGAACTCGGACTGGGTCTACTCGCACCCGAGCCACCCCGACTACGCGATGAAGATCGAGGGCGAGGTCCATCGGCCGACGGCGACGATGCCGACCGGCCTGCGAGATGAAGTTCCGGGACCGTAAAGGCCTGAGTCCTCGCGATCCCCGTCCGCAGCTTTGGAGACGATGACTCCACTCTCACCACGCGGAGTAATGCGATGAAGACGATGCCCCGTCTCAAGCGACTTACAGCAGTATTCGCACTCGCGAGCATCTTCGCGCTGGCGGCGAACGCACCGGTAGTTGTCGCCGCGACCGTGACGAGCGTCGCGACCGGCCTGTGGAACAACCCCGCCACGTGGGACACCGGGGTTCCGTCGCCGACCGATGACATCGTCATCGGGGCGGGCACTACGGTGGACATCAATACGACACCGCTCACCATGAACAGCCTCACGGTGAACGGCACGCTCGAGTACGACGCCACGCTGCGCGCGGTCACGGTCACCACCAACGCGTACATCGCGCCGGGCGGGACCCTGCAGACGAACCCGACCGGCGCTCAGACCGGTCACACTCTGTCGGTCGGCGGCAACCTGACGAACGATGGCACGCTCGATCTGAGCACGTCCGGCAACACGTCCGGCGCCCGACTGACGTTCACGGGTGCGGCGAGCAACACGTTCGGCGGCGCGGGCGCCACGACGGATCTCCGCACGCTCACCATCAACAAGGGCACATCGAACGCCAACATCCTCGAGATCACCACCTCGACGCTTTCCGTACAGGGTACGGCCGTCGACGGTACTCCGATGGCGTTCCTGACGATCACGAACGGCACGCTCAAGATTTCGGGGACCTTTGCGTTCGCGGGCAGGACATTCACTGCCGCCGGCTACTCGATTCCCGCCACCGGCGGATTCTGGCTCAACAACCCGAACTACACCGTGAGCGCACAGGCCGGCTCACCGAGCCTGGGCGGACTGGGGGCAGCCGGCACCGGGACACCGGGCACCGCAGGCCTCCTGCGCATTTCGGCGGGTACGCTCAACATCGGAACCGTCGCCAACAATTCGATGGGGTTTGGCAACAACTCCACCGTCATCGTCGAGGGCGGAGCGATCAACGCCGCCGGGCGCTTCGGCGTCAACAATGTCGCGAACAACTTCTCGTACACTCAGACCGGCGGTGTCATCACGGTCTGCACGGTCGGCAACACATCGGCTGCGCTCGCGAGTTTCGACCTGGGTCAGGGCCTCGGCCCGGACGTCGTCATGAGCGGCGGGACGGTCATCTTCCGGATCAACACCACCGGCACCGGGCCATTCCGGGACTATCGCAATCAGCAGGGCGCCACGTCGCTCGGCATCACCAACACGGTGTTGCAGTTCGGCGATGCCGGCTCGGGCGCGGCCAAAACGTTCCGGGTCGAGGGGCTGCTGCCCAACGTCATCGTCAACAACGCCTCCGCGGGCCACACTGTGCTCGTCCTTCCGGCGACCATCTTCAGCAACAGCGCGCGCGACGTGACGATCAATCCGGGCTGCACGTTCGACATCGGCAACCAGGTCTATCTGGAGAGAGGCAACACCGTCACGAATGACGGAACGCTGTCGGCGAACGGTCCGTCGGCCCGCTTCGTCTGGTTCCTGGCCGGCGGCAGCGGCACCTACCAGGGCGCCGGCGTCACGACGGGCGTGCTGTCGAGCTGGGAGACGCAGGCGGCGAACCTGACGATGAACCAGGTTTCGCCGCTGAACGCGCGGCGGGTCATCATCTTCGCCGGCAACATCCTCAATTCGAACAAGCTGACGCTGGGTGACGCCAGCGCGACTCCGAACGTCGTCCAGATCGGCAACACGACGACGCCGACGGGCGCCGGAGCCTTCGACGTCGCCCCGACGTTCAACCTCGGCACGGGCGGGGAGCATCTCGCCTACCTCAGGACCACGGCGTCGCGCACCACCGGCGTCGAAGTCGAGCCGGGCCGCGCTCCCGTCAACCTGACGTACGACGACAACGACCTGTCCCACGCGCTGACGATCGCGGGTGGTGACCTCACGGTGAGCGGCACGACGGCGCTCACGAACGGCCGGGTCATCACCAACGCGAACACGCTGATCGCCAACGGCGCCGTGGCGCGGACAACAGGCTACGTCGACGGCTTGCTTCAGAAGCCGGTGACGGTGGGCGGCCCGGTTGTGCGGACGTTCGAGGTCGGCGATGCCCTGGCGTATTCGCCGATCAACGTGACGTTCGCGAGCGTGACCGGTGCGGGCGCACTCATCGGCAAGGCCACGGGGGGTGACCACCCGCAGATCGGGTCGTCGGACCTCATCCCGAGCAAGAGCGTCAACCGCAACTGGACGCTGACGAACTCCGGAACGACGTTCACGACAGCCGACGCGGTGTTCAACTTCGTGGCCGGCGACATCGACGGCGGCGCGAACTTCAACGCCTTCTTCGTGCGGAAGTACGACGCGCCGAACTGGTCTTCACCGACGACCGGCACCCGCACCGCCACGAGCACGCAGGCGACGGGCATCACGACGTTCAGCGACTTCGCCGTCGGCGAGCCGCCGACCCAGACGATCCTCGCCTCGGCCGGGACGGGCGGATCGATCTCGCCCTCGGGCAGCGTCGTGGTGCTGGTCGGCAGCAATCAGGCGTTCACGATAACGCCGGATCCGAGCTACATCATCGCCGATGTCGTGGTGGACGGTGTGCCGAAGGGCCCGGTGTCGAGCTACACGTTCACCGCGGTCCAGGCGGACCACACGATCCACGCGACCTTCGACGCTGCCACGCCTACGGTCGTGATCCAGTTCCAGGCGGATCCGGTGGGCGAGGCGCTCGCCCTGCGCTGGGAGCTGTCGCGCACCGTGGCCGTCGCCTCCGTGTCGCTCGAGCGCGCGGAGAACGAAGTCGGGCCGTGGACGAGCGTCGACGCAGAGCCGACGCAGGACGGATCGGCGACCGTGGTCACCGACCGCAGCGTGGTCGGCGGCCACACCTACTGGTACCGGCTCGTCACCGTCACCGCGTCGGGCGATCGGGCGACGTTCGGCCCGCTCAAGGCAACGGCGGTCCTCGACGTGAAGGAGTTCTCGCTCGACATGGTGGGGCCGAACCCCACCCGGGGCGCGCTGGCGATCAACTTCGCCGTCGCGAAGCCGACCCATGTGCACCTGAGCCTGCTGGACGTCCAGGGACGTGTGGTCGAGGTGTTCGCGGACGGCGAATACGGCGCGGGCCGATTCCAGGCGCAGTTCGACGGCCAGGGACGCAGCGGCCGCATCCCGGCCGGCGTCTACTTCGTGCACTACGTCGCGAACCGGCAGACGTTCACGAAGCGCGTCGTGTTCACACCGTAACGGTTGTCCCCCCCCGCGTGATGCGACCGCCGGGTCCACACTGCCCGGCGGTCCACACCGGGTCCTTGCTCCGAGTGCGGTCCGGACGGACCACCAGCCAGGGAATCCAGCCCCAGGGAGAAGCAACATGAAACACGCGGTCGCAGTTCTCGCCACGGGCCTCGCGCTGCTCGGACAGCCGGCCCACGCCGCCGTCACGTTCGAATACATCTTCGACAACGCATATCCGCTGTCGGTCTCCGACGACGGTTCGGTGATCGCGGGCAATCAGACGGACTCCCACTACACCCCATTCCGGTGGACGCAGGCCACCGGCCTCGTGTCGCTCGGCCGGCCGCAGATCCTGGGCGGAGGCGGCGTGCCCGCCATCTCCGCGGACGGCAGCGTCATCGCATCGAGCATCGGGAGCGCCGACAGCTCATACACGACGCAGGGGCGCTGGACCTCGGGCGGTGGCTGGCAGGAGCTAATGCCGCCCGTACCGGCGGACGGCGGCCTCTCGGACGGCAGCTACGGAAGCGTCTGGGGACTCTCGCGCGACGGGGCGACGGTGGTGGGACTCTACTGGCGCCCCGGCCATGGCAACCGCGCCCACGCTTCGAAGTGGACCCAGGCGACCGGCGTCGTGGATCTGGGCGGATGCGTCACCGGCCAGGCGAGCCGCGCGAACGGCGTCAACTTCGACGGCTCGGTGATCGCGGGCTGGGTCGAGACGCCGGTCGGGCCGTGGCGGCCCGCCGCGTGGGTGAACGGCTCGCTCGTGCTCCTGAGCGACGTCCCCGATCCCTTCAACTCGCACGCGGGAATTGGCGAAGCCAGGTACGTCAGCCCGAACGGCGACTACATCTCCGGTTTCATGAGTGACCCCGAGACTCAGCAGCGCGCCGCGACGATCTGGAAGCGCGTGGACGGCGCCTTCGGCCCGCCCCAGGTGCTGGGTTGGGTGGAGGGCAGCGAGCCGGAATACGGCATCAACATCGCCTTCGCCGTGAGCAACGACGGAAGGATCGCCGTGGGCTATTGCTCCTTCGACGGGTCGCCGTTCGTCACGACCGGGTTGATCTGGACCCAGGCTACGGGCGTCCAGGACATCAACCAGTATCTCGCGGACAACGGCATCCTCGTGGATCCCAACTTCACGATCCAGAGCATCAACGCGATGACGCCCGATGGAACCAAGATCTTCGGCTACGGTCAGATGCTCACGCCGCCCAACACGCGCAAGGCGTTCCGGATCACGATTCCCTTCAACAATGTCGCGGTGTCGCCGCCCGCGCAGCACGCGCGTCTCGAGCTCGAAGCACCGCGCCCCAACCCGTCGTCGTCCGCTACGCGGATCGATTTCGCGCTGACCTTCCCCTCCAGCGCGGATCTTTCGATCTACGACACGGGGGGGCGGCGGGTCTCCACGCTGGTGCACGCCGCGCTGCCCGCGGGCCGCAACTCGGCCACCTGGGATGGGCGCGACGCGAGCGGCCGCGCGGTGCCCGCCGGCGTCTATCGGGCACGCCTCGTCACGCCGCAGGGCACGCGCTCGCGGACCGTCGTGCGGGTGAACTGAGCGCCGATGGCTCGCGCGCTCCGGTTTGACTCGGCTGGTCGGATCGGCAGAATGCCGGAATGTCGCGAAAGAGTGTCAGGACCGCGAGCGGGCACGCCGAGGGTCGGGGCGCGGATCCAAGAGCGCGAGACGTGATGCCGACCATTGCGGGCGAAGCGGCACGCGGCGATCTCACGCAGCGCATCGAGGCCACCGGCTTCGAGCTGCGGCGCGCCATCACCGCCGTGCTCGAAGCCGTGGCCGGACCTCAGCCCCGGCCCACGCGCGTCTCGCGCACCATCGGGCTCGACAAGAGCCTGGCGAGCCGGCTGGTGCGCGCGGTGCAGAGCTCCTCCGATCTCGAGCTCATGCACCTCGTCCCCTCACCGGGCGGACTCCACATCTTCGCCGAGCTGGCGATGCGCTACGCGGATCCCGCCTCGATCAGCAACCTGCAGGCGGCCACCGGACGCTTCGAACTGCTGCTCGATTCCCTGCCCGGCGGCCGCGCCTCGATCGACGCACAGATCTCCGAGTCCTCCCAGGTGGCGCTCGCCAAGCGCCAGCAGATCGCGAAGCAGGCGTCGTTCAAGGCCATGTCGTTCCTGCTCGGCCATTTCTGTGACGTGCTCAGCACCACGCTGTTCCTCGTGCCTTCGGCCGATCCGCGGCGCGTCGACGGCATCGAGATCCAGCGCCGCATCGGCCTCAGGCGCATGCGCCCGAGCACGCCGCTCGCGCTGGTGAGCTTCTGGAGCGACCCCGAGGACAAGGAAGCCATCAGCTTCGACACGCTCGACGGCGGGCCCGGCTCCTCGAACCCCGCCGGCTTCCTGCTGCCCCAATTCTGCACCCAGCCCCTGGGCGGATTCGACATCGTGCGGCAGGGCCATATGACCACCCTGGTGTTGGGCGGAGATCCCGCCCTGCACACTCCATTTCAGCTCACCTCGGTGTTCCGCATTCGCAACGCGTGGCCGATCGTGCCCGAAGCATCCGTCGACCGGCTGCTCGGCTACGTGCTCACCACGCCGTGCCGCCAGGGCGTGCGCGAGGTGTACATCGCCGAGTCGCTCTACCCCGACGCCACGCCGCAGCTCTCGTTCGTGCTGCCGGGCCCGCCCGAGTCCAAGCGGCCGCCGCGCGACGACGGGTCGCGCCATTTCTCCGAGGTGGATCTCACCCACTCGATCGAGCAGCGCCCGTTGGGGCGGCAGTCCTACGACATTCCGGGGGTCGTGAACCACTCCGCCGTGGTGCGTCACGTCCTCGAACGCGCGGGCCACGGCATGACGCGCTTCCGCGGCTGGCGCTGCGTGATGACCTATCCCGTGCCGCTGGTCGAGTCGGTGTGGTGGCTGTCGCACCCGTCCACGGGGAACGCGAAGAAGCCCTGAGTTCGCGGGGCAAGCCGCCGGTCTACGGCGTGCGGACCGCCGATTCCCAGTTCTGCAACACCGTCGCCGCCTGCGGCGCCGGCTTCTCCGTGGGAACCAGCCGCAGCAGCAGCCGCTCGTCGTGGGCGAAGTCCCAGTTGCCGGGCTCGGTGGGCAGCCGGAACGCGATGCTCGAAGGGCCGAGCGAGAATGCAGGCTCGGTTCGGATCGGCGCGACGTGCACCACACCGGCGGAAAGCCGGTGATCTCGCGCGCCGGACTCCTGACCACGGTGGCGTGCGGCGCGCGCGGAGAAGCGGCGTATGCGCTCGAAGGCAGCGTGTTCATCGCCGGCGCGCGCGGCGCGCTGTTCGGGATCACGCGCGGCACCACACGCGCCCACGTCGTGCGCGCGGCGCTCGAATCCTTGGCGTTCCAGACCCGAGACCTGGTCGAGGCGATGGCGCACGACGCCGGCCGTCGCGTGACGCGCCTGCGCGTGGACGGTGGAGCGGCGGCGAACGACCTCCTCATGCAATACCAGGCCGATCTGCTGGGGATCCCGGTCGAGCGCCCGCGCGTGGTCGAGACCACGGCGCTCGGCGCCGGTCTGCTCGCGGGCTTGAGCGTGGGCTTCTGGTCATCGCACCGCGAAGCCGACCGCGCCCGCCGCGTGGAGCGCGTGTTCAAGCCGCAGCGCCCGCGCGCGTGGCGCGAGGCGGAGTACGCGCGGTGGAAGAAGGCGGTGGGGATGTTGCTCGGCGGCTGAGGGCCGCCGCGGTCCCTGCTGCGCTTCGTCCCACCACGACCTGGCCACGCGTCTGGTTGCGCCGCCACGTCGAGCACGGTCAACGGTAGATCGCCTTCAGCGCGCCCCAGGTCGTCGGGCGCGAATTCGTGGCCGCGCACGGGTTGGGTGTGCAGGTGGTGCCGGGCCCCGCCGGCGTGCCGCCGAGCAGCGTGCATTCGCCGGGGAACTGTATCGAGCAGGTGCCGTCCGACACATCGGCGATCGGACCGGAGAAGCCGAAGGGAAGAACGGCCGATACACATGGCGCAATGACGATCCTCTGGAGGCATAGGCGCGCGGCTGTCGCGGTCGCGTGGCTCGGCTCGTTTTCGATGCTGACCTCAGGCGCCTCCGCCGATCCCCTGGCGCCGCCCGCACTCAAGACGCGGCTGGTTTCTGTCGCCCTCTTCAAGAACGGCCTGGGGTTCATTACACGAGCCGCAGAACTTCCGGCCGGCCAGGGCATCGTGCTGATCGAGGGGCTGCCTGCCCCGGCTCACGGGACGTTCTGGGTGCACGCGCTGGATTCGGGGGCCGCCATCCGGGACGTGGTCGCCTTCGAGCGGGAGACGGTCGAGCGCATCGAGGCCACGAGCGTCCAGGAGATCATCGAAGCCAACGTCGGCCAGACCGTCGACCTGCGCCTCGGAGACAAGGAGACGGTCCACGCGAAGATCGTCTCCGTGCCAACCGATCGCGGGCCCGACCCGCCTCGCTCCAACCCCGGGCGCTTCGGATACGATGCCGGCGCCTACGCCACACCGCCCCAGGCTTCCTCGCTCGTCATCCTTCAGTCGAGCGGAGGGACCATGGCGGTGAACAAGAATGCGGTCCTGCAAGTCTCGAGCGCGAGTGGCGCGCTGAAGACCACGATCGAGAGGCGGAAGCGCACGGTGACGTTGCGCCTCCGCGCGGAGCGCCGTGGCGGCCCGGGCCGCATCGCAGTCGCGTACATGGCCAAGGGCATCACCTGGGCGCCGAGCTGCGCCATCGACATCACGGATGCCCGGAAAGCCAGGCTCACCGCCAGGGCCGAGATCATCGACGAGATCGAGGATCTCGACGGCGCTCAGGTGAATCTGGTCACCGGCTTTCCCAACTTGAAGTTCGCCGACGTCATCGATCCCATCGCGATGCGGGGCGACCTCGCCGCCTTCCTCAACAGCGTCTCGAATCCTGCCCCCGGCGGGTCCAGCGGCTATCGCGGCGCGGTCATGCAGCAGGCGGTCTTGTCCAATGCAAGGATGGACGACGAAAGCATGTTCCCGGCCTACGCGAGCGGCCCGCTGGAAGGTCAGACAATGGAAGAGCTGTTCTTCTACCCGCAGAGTGGCGTCACGCTAAGGCAGGGCGAGCGGGGGTATTACCCGCTGTACACGGCCGAAGTGCCTTACGAGCACCTTTACGAGTGGCACATCGAGGACGCGCTCGATCAGCAGGATCAGTACCGCACGCCCGAGGCGGAGCCCGAGAAAGCCGAGGAGGTCTGGCACAGCATTCGCCTGACCAATTCGAGCCGCGTTCCCTGGACGACGGCGCCTGCCCTGACGATGCAGGGGGGCCAGGTGCTGGGCCAGGACCTGATCCACTACACGAGCCCGGGCGGCAAGACCACCGTCAAGATCACGAAGGCCGTCGACATCAAGGCGGAGCGGGCCGAATCCGAGACCGCACGCCAGCGCAACGCCGCCAGTTTCTACGGCACGAGCTACGACCTGGTCGAGGTGCATGGCAAGCTCGAAGCCGTCAACTACAAGGACAAGGGCATCACGCTGACCATCACCAAGGAGCTGTCCGGCGAGGTCCTGGCGTCGTCACCCGCGGCCAAGGTTGCGAAGACCGCGAAGGGCTTGAAACAGGTGAACCCCAAGTCGGCTCTCACCTGGGAACTTCCCGTCCGGAGCCGGGCCAGAGTCGAGATCGATTACGGCTACAAGGTGTACGTTCGAGCCTACTGACGGCGCCCGAGGCCGATCTCGAGGGGGGTGCACACCCTCGCCTTCCACACTCCCCCCCGCTACACCACCAGCACCGCGTCCAGCCACCCGACGAGATCCCGCACCGCTTCGGCGCGTACCGGGTCGTTGTAGATCTCGTGGTAGCCATCCCGATAGGTGATGAGGCGGCAGAACTCGTGCGGGGCGGCGGCGACGAACTCGAGCGAGCCGTGCGGGTCCACCACGCGGTCGGCGGCGCCGTGCTGGAGCAGCGCCGGCACCTTGAGCTGGCGTGCATCGCGCAGCACGCGCTGGCGCGCCTCTTCGAATGCGAAGAAGAGACGCGGGCTGATCTTGTCGTGCATCAGGCGGTCGGACTTGCGCAGGGCGAGCACCTCGGGGTCGCGCGACATGGCGTTCTCCTCGAGCCCGTGCGGGAATCCGGCCGACGGCGCAGCCGCGCGCGCCACGTTCGCGAGTGCCAACTTCCACCACGGCGGGATCGCGGTCTTGAGGCCCGGGGCGGACGCGACGACCGCCAGGATCTCCTTGGGATGGGCGAGCGCGAAGTCGAGCGCCATCACGCCACCCATGCTGTGGCCGAGCAGCACGTGCGGCAGCTCGAGCGGCTGGCCGGGCAGCCCGCGCGATGCGGTGAAGAGCAGCGGCACGATGCGGTCGCGCACCATGGTCCAGGATGGCATGTCGCCGCGCGGGCCCGGCGCCTCGCCGTGGCCAGGGAGATCGAGCGCCACCACGGTGAAGCGCGCGCGCACGAGATCGGCGGCGAGCGCGGCGTAGCGGCCGCCGTGCTCGCCGAGCCCGTGCACGATCGCGACCAGCGCGCGCGGGTTGTCGGCGCACCAGGCGCGCGCCGGCAGATGGGCGCCGCGCTCGAAGCGCACCTCGATGTTGCTCGCAGGGACGGAGCCGGCCGAGGGATTCATCGCGAGGGGCCCGGATCCGGGAAAACGGCGGCCGCGCGCAGCCCGAAAATCGGCGGGCGGCGCGCCGCGACTCGTCGGCCAGGGGGGAGGATGACCATACGCGGGCGGCATCTTCTCCCAACCGGCGCGCGCTTGCACGCGCTTTTCGCGGCGCCGGTTTGAGGCGGCCCGCGCCGCGGGCTACACTTCGCGATTCGTCGCGCCTCCCCTTCCCGACCCCGGAGGACCCGGATGTCGCCCGATCCCAAAGAGCCCAGAGCCCCCGGTCGGATCATCGTTCCGGGCGCCGAGTCGGAAGCACCGGCCGAGAAGCCGCGGATCGTGGCGCCGGGCGACGCCGAACCGGAGGCAGCGCCCGAGCGGCCGCGCATCGTGCTGCCTCCGGGCGTTGCGCGCCAGACCGAGGAAGACGTCCCGGAGCGCCCGCGGCTCCGGCCGCTGGTGCTGGTGCCGGTGAGCGACGGCAACCGCGAGGTGCTGCTGGTGAGCGACCCGCTGGGCGTGGTGCGCGGCCAGCCGGTGCTCGGGATCGAATCCATCGCCATCCTCCAGCTCCTCGACGGGTCCGTCTCGCTCACCGACATCACCGCCGCGCTGATGCGCGACACCAAGGACATCCGCGTCGCCAACATGGTGCGCGACTTCGTGGCGCGGCTCGACCAGCTCCTCATGCTGGACTCGCCGCGCTTCGAGGCCGCCTACCGCGAGCTGCGCGACGAGTACCGCCAGCTCGAGATCCGGCAATCGGCATTCGACGGGCGCTCCTATCCGGCCGAGCGCGACAAGCTCACCGCGTTCCTCGACGGCCACTTCGCCGAGGCCGAGCGCATGCGGGGTGCGGCGGCAACAGCGGCCCGCACGCGAGCGCTGCTCGCCCCGCACCTCGACCCGCGCCGCGCCGGCCGCGCGATCGCGCGCGCCTACCTCGAGCTGGATCAAGCCGCGAAAACGCCGCTGCGCGTGGTGGTGTTCGGCACCGGGCACGCG
>Ga0075423_10005287_pt1 | contig 12036 bp, 13 predicted proteins | sample SoiMethybrSBSTD2_FD_80114 | JGI IMG/M metagenome (GOLD analysis project Ga0075423, IMG submission 80114) | Bulk soil microbial communities from a Populus tree surrounding site in Tennessee, USA - Soil MetaG P. TD hybrid SBSTD2 | ecosystem: Environmental > Terrestrial > Soil > Tree plantation...
CGATCAAGCCGATCTCGACCCTGACCAAGCCGCTGCGCTCAGTCGACACCGAGAGCAAGGAGCCGGCGCAGGCGCTGCGCGAGCGCACCGACTCGACCGTGGTCCCGGCGGCCGCGGTGGTCGCCGAGGCGATGGTCTGCCTCACCCTCGCCCGCTGCTACCGCGAGAAGCTGGGCGGCGACCACATCGACGACGTGCTCGCCGCGCTGGACTCGTACAAGAAGAGAATCGATTTCAGGGGGTGAGCCGGTGAGCCGACCGGCCATCGTCTTCATCGGGTTCATGGGGGCGGGCAAGTCGACCGCGCTGGCGGCGGCGCGCGAGGCCGGCCTGGAGACGACCGAGATCGACACGCTGATGGAGGCTGGGTTCGGCATGCCGATCGCGGAGGCCTTCGAGCGCCACGGCGAGGGGGAGTTCCGCAGGCGCGAGGCGGAGATCGTCGGCGAGCTCTTGGAGCAGGCCGATGGCGGGGCGATCGCCCTCGGCGGCGGCAGTGTCCTCTCCGCGCGGGTGCGCAAGGCGCTCGACCGTCACGTCGTCGCCTGGCTGCAGGTCGACGTCGGGGAGGCATGGCGACGGATTGAGGACAGCGACAGGCCGCTGGCGAAGAGCGTGAAGGACGTGGCCGAGCTGCTCGACGTGCGCCTGCCGCTGTACGAGGAGCTGGCCGACGCGGTGATCCCGCAGGGCGACGAAGGCCAGGCGGGGCGGGCCCTGCCCGCGATCCAAGCGCTCGCCGAGCTGCCGCCCGGCACGAAGCTGCTCTGGGCGGCAAGCGCGTCGGGGAATTATCCGGTGTTGGTGGGCGGTGGCCTGCTCGACTCTGAGTGGTGGCCGCTGGAGGGCCGTCGCTTCTGCGTCACCGATACTGCGGTCGGCGCCCTTTACGCCGAGCGAGTCGGCCGGTTGGAGGGACGAATCGAAGTCGAGCCTGGCGAGGGGGCGAAGACGATGGCCGAAGCCGAGCGGGTTCTGCGCGAGCTCGCCCGGGCGGGAATGACCCGTGCCGACCACGTCGTCGCCCTGGGCGGCGGGGTGGTCGGCGATCTCGCCGGCTTCTGCGCCCACACCTATCAGCGCGGCGTCGCGGTGGTCCAGGTGCCGACCACTCTGGTCGCCCAGGTCGACTCCGCCTACGGCGGGAAGACGGGGGTCGACCTGCCCGAGGGCAAGAACTACGTCGGCGCCTACCACCTCCCTGCGGCCGTGATCGCCGACACCGGTGTCCTGGCCGACCTGCCGCGAGAGGAGCTTGCGGCCGGCTTCGTCGAGGTGCTGAAGACCGGCCTCCTGGCCGGTGGGCCTCTCTGGGACCGGGTGCGGGCGATCGAGTCGCTCGACCCGGCGGAATTCGACGACATCGTCTTTGCGTGTGCCCGCTACAAGTGCGAGGTCGTCGCCGCCGACGAGCAGGACGCGGGATTGCGTCACACCCTCAATCTCGGCCACACCGTCGGCCACGCGATCGAGGCGGCGAGCGGCTACAGCCGCTACCGGCACGGCGAGGCGATCGGGCTCGGGCTGCTCGCCGTCCTGCGCCTCTCCGGGGCGTCTGATCTTCGTGACGAGGTCGAGGAGATCCTCCGACGCCACGGCTTGCCGACCGCGCTCGACTCAGCCGTCGAGTCCGAGGCGGTGCTCGACGCCTTGCAGCGCGACAAGAAGCGCACGCCAGCCGGGGTCGGCTTCGTCCTTCTCTCCGAGCCGGGCGCGCCGCGCCCGGGACAGCTCGTCGATCCGGCTAAGGTCGAGGCCGCCGTGAAGGAGCTCTACCCGTGACCTCCACCCACAACCGCGTCGCCGTCCTGCACGGGGTCAACTTCGACGTGCTCGAGCGACGTGACCCGGAGATCTACGGCGGGCTCTCGCTGAGCGAGCTGGAGCAGCGAATTCAGAGCGCCGCGCGCGAGCTCGGCCTGGAAGCGATCTTCTTCCAAACCAACTCGGAGGGCGAGTTCGCCGAATACCTGCACCGGGCTCCGGAGCTCGCGGACGCGATCGTCGTCAACGCCGGTGCCTGGACCCACTACAGTCGCGCGATCGCCGACGCGCTGGAGCTGACCGACCTGCCCGCGGTCGAGGTCCACCTCTCCGACGTCGAGTCCCGCCAGGACTGGCGCCGGGTATCGGTCTTCGACGGGCTGGTCCTGGAGAAGGTCTCGGGCAAGGGCCCAGAGGGCTACCGCGACGCGCTTGCGACCCTGGCTCGCCGCCTGGGCGTCTCCGCGGCGCGATGAGGGGGCGCGGAGACCGCCTTGCGGCGGGCCTGGCCGAGCACGAGCTCGACCTGGTCCTGGTCACCGACTTGACCAACGTCCGCTACCTGACCGGCTTCACGGGGACCAACGGCGCCTGCGTCTGCGGCGCCGACACGCGCCTCTTCCTCACCGACTTCCGCTACACCGAGCGGGCCGCGGCCGAGGTTGAGGGCTGGGAGGTGGTCACGATCAAGGACGACTGGCTCGGCGGCGTCGCCTCCCACCTGGGCAGCCGCTTCGGCTTCGAGGACGACCACGTCTCGGTCCGCCTGCTGGAGCGCCTGCGGGCAAAGCTGCCGCAGGGAGTGGAGCCGGTGGCGGCCGGCGGCGCGGTGGAGAAGCTGCGCCGGGTCAAGGACGAGGTCGAGCTGGCGGCGATTGCCGCCGCCGCCGAGCTCGCCGACGAGGTTTGGCGCTGGAGCACCGAGAGCGGGCTCGGCGGTCGCAGCGAGCGCGAGGTGGCGCGCGCGGCCGAAGCGCGCATCCGCGAGCTGGGCGGCGACCCCTCCTTCCCGGCGATCGTCGCCGCCGGCCCGAACGGAGCGCTGCCGCACGCCGAGCCGGGCGAGCGGGAGATCGGCACCGGCGAGCTGGTCGTCTTCGACATGGGCGCACAGCTCGACGGCTACTGCTCGGACGGCACCCGCACCTTCGCCGTCGGCGAGCTGGGCGAGCGCGCCCGTGAGGTCTACGAGACGGTGCGCAGCGCCCAGGCCGCGGCGCTCGATGTGGTCGCCGCGGGCATCGGCGGCAAGGCGCTTGACGCCGTCGCCCGCGCGGCGATCGCCTCCGCCGGCTACGGCGAGCACTTCGGGCACGGCCTCGGCCACGGGGTCGGGCTGGAGGTGCACGAGGCGCCGCGCCTCTCGCCGCGCTCGGAGGACGAGCTGGCGGCGGGCGAGGTGGTGACGATCGAGCCCGGCGTCTACCTGCCGGGCGAGCTCGGCGTGCGTATCGAGGACCTGGTCGTGGTCACCGGCGACGGTTGCCGGAACCTCAGCGGCATGCCCAAGGAGCTGCAGAACGTTACCTGAGCTTTTGGCTCTCGGACAAAAAGCTGAGTCGGATATCGCCCTGCAATCTCAAGTCTGCGGCCCTCTTGGTCGATGCGGATTCGGTGAAGCTGATCCCACGCACGAGCTACCGGGTGCGCCCCAGCGCGGGCCCGACAGTTTCGGACACCGCCAAGGAGTCGCTGGCGGCGATCCGCGACGACGCTCGTCGCGAGCGGCTGATCGACATGGAGCTGCGTCTGCGTCCCTACCGGTTCGCCTGCTTCGCCATCCTCGCGGTCGCCCTGCTTGCCTTCAGCTCTGAGCTCGGCTGGTGGTGGACGGCGCCGCTCGTCGTGGGCCTGGCGGGCTTCGCCGTCGCCGACAGCTTCATGCGCAGCAGCGAGCACCCCGCGCTCTGGGTGGCGGCCGCCTGGGGGATGCTGCCGCTGCTGCTCACCGACGCGGTCGTCACCACCGGTGGCGCGGAAAGCCCGGCGCTGATGTGGTTCGCCTTGCCGGCGGTGACCCTGGGCGCGCGCTTCGAGCCCCGCGGGATCGCCGTGGGCACGGCCTACATCCTCGTCCTGCTCGGGCTCTCGACCTTCGCCCTCGACGCGAGCGTGGCGTCCGCGCACGCACAGGAGGTGACCGCTGCGGTCGGGCTCGTCGTCTGCACCGTGATCCTTTCTGGCGCCCTGGTCGAGTCCGACCGTGCTCACCGCCGCCGCTCGACCCTCGACCCGCTCACCGGCCTCTTCAATCGCAACGCGCTCGAGCAGCGCCTCAGCGAGCTCGACGGCCAGCCGACCAGCGAGGAGGAGGGCCTCTCGCACGCGCTGTTGCTCTGCGATCTCGACCACTTCAAGCGGGTCAACGACCAGCTCGGCCACGCGGCGGGGGACGCCGTCCTCCAGGACGTCGCTTACACGATGCGGGCGACACTGCGTGCCGGCGATTCGATCTACCGGGTCGGAGGCGAGGAGATCCTCGTCGTCCTGCCCGGCGCGGCGGAAGCGGCCGCGGTCGAGATCGCCGAGCGCCTGCGCGAGGCTGTGAGCGAGCGCCGTCCGGTCGGGGTGCCGGTGACGGTCAGCATCGGCGTCGCGGTTCCCCGGCCCGGGCCGCTCGACACCGACGAGCTGATCAGGCTCGCCGACGCGGCGCTCTACTCGGCCAAGGCCGGCGGGCGCGATCGGGTCGAGGTCGGAATCAGCGGCTGAGGTCGACGCCGGCTTCAAGGCGGGCGGCAAAGGCGGCGACCAGCTCGACCGTCGCCTCGAGGTCGCCCAGGTCGACGAGCTCGACCGGCGAGTGCATGTAGCGGAGCGGGATTGAGACGAGGCCGGTGGGGATCCCCGAGCGAGAGATCTGGATCGCGTCCGCGTCGGTGTGAGAGGAGCGCCCGGTGGCGCTGATCGTGTGCTCGATGCCCTCCGCCCCGGCGGCTTCGACGAGGAGGTCGGCGACCTTGGGCGAGAGGGTCGAGCCGCGGAAGATCGCCGGCCCGGAGCCGAGCGGGTGGCTGCCCTCCTCTTTCTCGTCGATCCCGGGCGCATCGGTCGCGTGGGTGACGTCGACCGCGACGGCGAGGTCGGGTCGGACCTCGAATGCCGACGTGCGGGCGCCGAAGAGGCCGATCTCCTCCTGGACCGCGGCGACCGCGGCGAAGCTACCGCTGAGCGAGCCGCGCTCGTGGCAGCGCCGCAGCGCCTCCAGGGCCACGTAGGCGCCCAAGCGGTTGTCCATCGCCCGCGAGGCGAGGCGGTCGCCGGCGAGGCCGACCGGCTCGGCGGCGATCACGACCGGGTCGCCGACCCGGACCAGCTCGCCGGCCGCGTCCCCGTCGGCCGCGCCGATGTCGATGTGCAGGCCTTTGAGCTCGACCACCTTCTTGCGCTGCTCGCCGTCGAGCAGGTGGATCGGCTTGCGCCCGACGACGCCCGGCACGAGACCGTTCGGTCCGCGCACCTCGACCCGCTGCCCGACCAGGATCTGCGGGTCCCAGCCGCCGATCGGCGCGAACCAGAGGAAGCCCTTCTCGTCGATATGGGTCACCACCAGGCCGATCTCGTCGATGTGGCCGACGACGGCGAGCAGCGGCCCGTCCTCGCCGACGCGGGCGATCGAGGAGCCGAGCCCGTCGGTCGAAAGGGCCGCAAAGGAGGCTTCCTCGCGCCAGATCGCCGCGGCCGGGCCCTCGTGGCCCGAGGGGGCGCCGGCGCGGAGCAGCTTGTCGAGCAGTGCGGGGGTTTCGGCCATCGGCGAGTTGCGCAGTATGCCTACTCAAACAGACGTTCGTCGTCAGCCAATTCGAATAGTTTTCCTATCTATGAGCGGAGCAACGACGACGGTGCTCGTCACGGGCGCCTCCAGCGGCATCGGCGAGGCAACCGCGAAGCGGCTCGCGCGCGAGCCGGGCGCGGCCCTCGTCCTCGTCGCCCGGCGCGAGGAGCGCCTGCGGGCGCTGGCCGACTCGCTGCCCTGCGAGGCGAGCTGGCTCGCCGTCGACCTGACCGAGCCCGATGCGCCGCGGCGCCTCCAGGCCCACCTCGCCGAGCGCCACGGTGGCCGCCTCACCCTGCTCGTCAACAACGCCGGCGCCGCCTGGCGCAGCTCGTTCGCCGAGGGCGGCTACGCCAACGTCCAGCGCCACATGGAGCTCAACTTCGACGCCGTCGTCCGCCTCACCGAGGCGCTGCTGCCGGCGCTGCGCGCTTCGGCGCCGAGCGCGATCGTCAACGTCGCCAGCACCGCGGGAAGGGTGGCCCGGGCCCGCACCGGCGCTTACTCGGCGAGCAAGTTCGCCCTGGTCGGCTGGACCGACGCCCTCTACGCCGAGGAGCGGCCCCACGGCGTCCACGTCGGCCTGGTGCTGCCGGGATTCATCGAGACCGAGGGCTTCCCGGCGACCGAGCTGCGCGAGCGGGCGCTGACCCGCTGGACCGTCTCCAAGCCGGAGAAGGTCGCCGAGGCGATCGTCGAGTGCGGCCCGCGCGGCAAGGCCGAGCGCTACGTGCCGCGGCCCTACGCGCTGGCCGCCGTCGCCCGCATCCTCGCCCCGCGCCTGGTCCGGCGCGTCCTCGCCGGCGGGGCGGCGTCGAGCCTGACGACGAGCACCGCCGCCGAATCCGACGACTGAGCGGCTGCGCAGGGTGCTAGCCGCGATCGAGGTGGTTGAAGCGGCAGAAATGGAAGTGGAAGACGATGCTCGTGTTGTTGGCGGAGATGCCGCTGCGTTCGGCCAGGATCAACTCGTGCGCGGCTTTGATCTTCTCCCCCGCCTTGTAGTACTTGCCGACGTTGCGCAGCCGCTGCTTGAGCAGCCGCATCGAGTCGAACCAGCGAACGACGCGGTGCTCGTCGCCGACCGGCGGCGGCACCGGGGCGAGCCGCTCGATCAGGCCGCCGAACGATTCCGAGAGGCGGATGAACTGCCTGCCAACCGGCTTCAGCTTGTTCTCGTTGACCCGTTCCCTGGCGCCGGCCATGATCCGTTCGTTCGCTTCCCGGTTCCCCTCGCACAGCGGCTCGACCGCGGCCTTGTAGCTTTCGCGCGTCTGCTCTTCGCCGTGGGCGAGCGGCGCGGCAGCAAGCAGCGCGACGACGGTCGCAGCGAGTGTCACCAGCGGTCCCTTCATCTCCCAGGCGTGACACAGGTTAGAGCCTCGACTTCGGCGGGGCGACAGTTGTCTAAGCTTCGCCGCCGTGATCTCCACCAACCAGTTCAAGAACGGCAGCCACATCGAAGTCGACGGATCGGTCTTCAAGATCCTCGAGTTCCAGCACGTCAAGCCGGGCAAGGGCGGGGCGTTCGTGCGGACGAAGCTGCGCAAGATCGACGACGGCTCGGTCCAGGACAAGACGTTCAGGGCGGGGGAGAAGTTCCGCCCCGTCCACACCGAGGCGCGCAAGATGCAGTACCTCTACGACTCCGGCGAGGCGGCCGTCTTCATGGACAGCCGCGACTACGAGCAGATCGAAATCCCCAGCGAGGTCGCCGGCGAGGCGATGCGATGGGTGCTGCCCAACGACGAGGTCGAGGTGCTCTTCGTCGACGAACGGCCGAGCGACGTGCAGGTCGGCGGCGCGGTCGAGATGAAGGTCACGCAGACCGATCCGGGGGTCAAAGGCGATACCGCCTCCGGCGGCGGCAGCAAGCCGGCCACGCTGGAGTCGGGGGTGGTCGTCGACGTCCCGCTCTTCATCGACGAGGGCGAGACGGTCCGGGTCGACACCCGCACCGGCGAGTACGTCTCGCGGGCCTGACAGCGGCGCCGGCCGCCCGAGGCGCGAGAATAGGCCGATGCGCAGATCCGACCAGCGCCGCGACGCCGTCTTCGCCTGCTATCAGCGCGACGTCACCGGGCGTCCCCTGGCGGAGCTGCTGGCCGAGGCGCGTCCGTTCACCCGCGAGCTGGCCCAGGCGGTTGACGCCCGCCGCGGCGAGCTCGACGCGGCGATCGGCGCCCACGCGCGCGGCTGGGAGCTGGAGCGGATCGCGCCGCTGGAGCTCAACGTGATGCGGGTGGCGCTGTACGAGATCGAGCACAGCAACGACGTGCCCGCCGAGGTCGCGATCGACGAGGCGGTCGAGATCGCCAAGGAGTACTGCGGTGCCGACGCGCCCGGGTTCGTCAACGGCATCCTCGGCGCGATCGTGCGCGAGCGGGAAGGGGGTGCGGTGAGGTGACCGAGGGGACGAGGCTGCGCGAGATCTCCGCCCGCCTGCAGGCGATTGCCGCCGAGCTCGAGGGCTCGGAGGCAAGCGACGAGCGCGCGGCCGAGCTCGCCCGCGAGGCGGCGGAGCTCTCCAGCGAGGCGGTCGAGGAGGCGAACCGACGCATTCGCGAGTCGGAGGGCTCGCGGTGAGCGCACGGCTTCCACGGTGAGCTACCCAGAGGACCTGCGCACCGCGGTCGACGCCGAGCTGAAGCGCCTCAGCTTCTCGGCGCAACCGGCGACCGCCGGCCTGGAGGAGGCGATGCGCTACTCGCTGCTGGCCGGGGGCAAGCGGGTGCGCCCGGTGCTCGCCCTCGCCACGGCCCGCGCCCTCGGCGCCGAGCCCGAACGCTATCTGCGGGTGGCGGCTGCGCTGGAGCTGGTCCACACCTACTCGCTGATCCACGACGACCTGCCGGCGATGGACGACGACGAGCTGCGGCGCGGGCGGCCGACCTCGCACGTCAGGTACGGCGAGGACGTCGCGATCCTCGCCGGCGACGGCCTCTTCGCCGAGGCGATCCGGCTCTTCTGCGAGCAGGCGGGCGAGCCGGCCGCCGTGCTCGCCGCCCTCGCCGAGCTGGCGGCGGCCACCGGGGTTGACGGCATGGTCGGCGGCCAGTACGTCGACGTCGCTGGCGCCGCACGCGACGCCGGGGCGCTGCGCACCGTGCACGCGCTCAAGACCGGCCGCCTGATCGCCGCCGCGGTCGGCGTCGTCCTCGTCCTCGAGCGGGTCCCCGAACCTGAGACAATCCCCTATCGCCGGTTCGCCGGCGAGCTCGGCGTCCTCTTCCAGATCGTCGACGACATCCTCGACGTGACCGGAAGCGACGAGCAACTGGGCAAGCCCCGTGGAAGCGACGAGCGACATGGCAAACTCACCTACGTCAGCCTCTTCGGCTTGGAGCGGGCACGCGAGCTGGCGGCCGAGTCCCACGCGAAGGCGACGGCGGCGCTGGCCGAGGCCGATGGCGACACGGACGACCTGAGGAGCATCGCCGACTACATCTTCACCAGGAACGAATGAGCGACCGAGAGCACAAACCCGAGGGCGGCAAGGACGAGCTTTCGCTGCTGGAGGGAATCGACTCCCCCGCCGACCTGCACGAGCTCGACGACGAGCAGCTGCGGCGGGTCGCGCAGGAGATGCGCACATACATCATCGACACGATCGGCGAGATCGGCGGCCACTTCGGCGCCAACCTCGGCACCTGCGAGCTGGCCGTCGCCCTGCACAGCCTGCTCGACTCGCCGCGCGACAAGGTGCTCTGGGACGTCGGCCACCAGGCCTACCCGCACAAGATCCTCACCGGGCGTCGCGAGGGGCTGCCGACAATCCGCCAGTACGAGGGCCTGGCGCCGTTCTGCTCGATCCAAGAGTCCGAGCACGACATCATGGGCGCCGGCCACGCCTCGACCTCGATCGGCTACGCGGTCGGCCTGAAGGAGGCGATGCGCAAGGGGATCGGCGAGGACGGCCGCGTGGCGGCGGTGATCGGCGACGGCGCGCTGACCGGGGGGGTCGCTTACGAGGCGCTGCACGCGGCCGGCGGCCTGCAGACGCCGATCGTGATCGTGCTCAACGACAACGGGATGTCGATCTCGCCCAACGTCGGCGCCCTTTCCCGCTACTTCAACCGGGTTCGCCTCAACCCACGCCTCTACCACGCCCGCGAGGGGGTGGAGGACCGGCTGACCAAGCTGCCGCTGGGGCTGGGCAAGCGGATCGAGCGGCTCGGTCCCGAGATCAAGTCGGCGATCAAGGCCTACTGGGCGCCGGGGCTCTTCTTCGAGGAGCTCGACCTCGCCTACATGGGGGTGATCGACGGTCATGACGTCCACGCCCTGCGCGAGGCGCTGAAGGAGGCGTTCGACGCCGACCGACCAGTCGTCGTCCACATCCACACGGTCAAGGGCAAGGGCTTCGCCCCGGCCGAGGAGGGCGGCCTGGAGGGGATGGAGAAGTGGCACGCCGCCAAGCCCAACTCGATCGTCAACGGCGCCCCCGCGCCGAAGCCGGTGCCGGTGAAGGAGTCCGACTCGCCGGAGGCGATTGCCCCCGAGCGGCTGGAGAGGCCGCCCGCAGCGGGCTCGCCGCCGCAGTACACGCAGGTCTTCGCCGACGCGATCGTCGCCGAGGCCGAGCGCGACGAGCGCGTCGTGGGGATAACCGCGGCGATGGCGGGGGGGACCGGCTTGCAGAAGCTCGCCGACGAGCTCCCCGAGCGGTATTACGACGTCGGCATCGCCGAGCAGAACGCGGTCCTGCTCGCCTCCGGCCTCGCCCTGCAGGGAGCGAAGCCCGTCTGCGCGATCTACTCGACCTTCCTTCAGCGCGCCTACGACCAGATCATCCACGACGTCTGCCTGCAGGAGCTCGACGTCGCCTTCGCCATGGACCGGGCCGGGCTCGTCGGCGACGACGGGCCGACCCACCACGGGGCGTTCGACGTCTCCTACTTCCGGCCGCTGCCGAACGTCGTCCTGATGGCGCCGCGCGACGAGGCGATGCTCGTGCACATGCTGCGCACCGCGATCGCCCACGACGGCCCGGCGGCGCTGCGCTATCCGCGCGGTGCCGCCGAGGGTGTCGAGCTGCCCGCCGAGCCGGCCGAGGTCCCGATCGGGAGTGGCGAGCTGCTGGCGAGCGGCGAGCGGGTGGCGTTGCTGGGGTACGGCTACGGCGTCAGCGTGGCGTTGCGGGCGGCTGAGGTCCTCGTCGACCACGACCTGCGGCCGACCGTCGCCGACGCCCGCTTCGCCAAGCCGCTCGACGAGGAGCTGCTGGAGCGGCTGGCGCTCGGCCACGACCTTGTGGTGACGATCGAGGAGAACGTGCTCGCGGGCGGCTTCGGCTCGGCGGTGCTCGAGCACCTCGAGGACTCCTTCGCCGACCGGCCCGGGGACCGGGCGCGGGTGATGCGGATCGGCCTGCCCGACCGCTACGTCACCCACGGCAAGCCGGCGCTGCTGCGCGAGGAGGTCGGCTTGACCGGCGAGTCGGTCGCCGAGCGGGTGCTGGCGGCACTGCGAGCCGGCGCGCACGCGCTGAGCTGAGAGCTTTCGCGCGTTAACCGGATTTCTACCTGCGCTTGCGCCAAAGCGCTCAATCGGCTAGCCTGCCCGGCGGCCTCCTTGGTTGCACCGGAGCCGGCCTCGCTTCGCGAAGACGTTTCTGGGGTTGCTACAGGGAGAGGAGGCGCGTATCTCTGGATATGCAGGGTCCGTTGGGCAGGCGGACCTCTGCCCGAACACGGCTGGCGCGCCGGCTCCGCAGCGGATATGGTGAGGCCATGGCGGTCAAGCTCCATCGCTGCTCGAGCATGTGGGTCAAGATCAATGCCCATCCGTGCTGGCGGGTGCAGAAGGCGCTCGACGAGCAGGGAGTCGAGTACGAGGTCGTGAAGGGCCCGCTGCGGCCGGGCAAGCGCGACGACCTCGAGCGCATCTCCGGCCAGCGCAAGTACCCGGCGATCGAGTTCGAGGACGGCCAGGTCTACCGCGAGGAATCGGCCGACATGGCCGAGCGGATCCGCGCCGGCCGCCTCTTCGAGGGCTCGGGCGGCGCTACCGCGTCCGAGTAGCAGCGGGGCCGATCCCCTCGGGGAGGCCTCGTTTGATGCGCTATTATGATGCGCATGGCACGCACCACGGTTGATGTCGATGATCGAGCACTTGCTGCGGCAAAGCGCGAGCTGGGAACGAAGGGCCTGAGCGACACGGTGAACGCGGCTCTGCGGGAGGCCACGCGGCGACGGGTTCTCCAGGACTTCGACGTTCGGCGCGACATCGACGGAACGCCCAAGGAGGTCCAGGAGGGGCGGGAGCTCTCCTGAGCGCCGACGGCGCCCCGGTGCCGGTGGAGCTCGACCAGCCGGCGCTTTTCGATACGGGGGTTTGGACCTGGGCCCGGGATCGCCGCTTCCCGCACCTCGCGGAGTGGTTCAACGCCGAGGTCGCCGCGGGGCGGGTGCTGGTTTGCGATCTGGTCGTGTTGGAGCTGACCCGCCTTGCGCCGAACGAGGATCGAGCCCAGAGAGTCGCCGAGCGCCTGGACG
>Ga0075423_10005288_pt1 | contig 12035 bp, 8 predicted proteins | sample SoiMethybrSBSTD2_FD_80114 | JGI IMG/M metagenome (GOLD analysis project Ga0075423, IMG submission 80114) | Bulk soil microbial communities from a Populus tree surrounding site in Tennessee, USA - Soil MetaG P. TD hybrid SBSTD2 | ecosystem: Environmental > Terrestrial > Soil > Tree plantation...
CCCTGTTAGCTAAACTCGCGGCCACTAATACTATTGTAGGATCATTAACGAACTTCCTTTAAATAGAATAGTTCACCCATGCGTTTATGATAGTAGTAAACTACCATACAGATCATACTATCTTACTGGAGTCGACATATTTTGAAATTCCTTACTGTGCATAGATCTGCTATTTGTTATCAAGTTGTTAATCAATCCGCTTCAGCGTCTTCACTTTTGTCGATTTTAAGATTAGAATCAATCCTTAAAAGAATCGGATCGATCGTAGAAATCCCACAAAATGCGAATAAGGAATTTAGTAGCTTATCAACATAATAATATATTGGCTCGCCGGATTATGACTAATCTGCACAATCTATAACAGACAATATTTTGGAATCTTAATGTTACTTTATTATACATTTTCGATTCTTAAAGGCGCACATGACGTTACTAGATGTTATAATCATAAATACCAATTGCTATCTAAGAGATTGAGGCAAAATCGATGTAATTGGCTATGCAAAAAATTAATTTTGAATAAATCATTTATCAATTAGTGAATATAGTTATCTTATTAACCGGTCCCATTTATTATGATAGTTATGAAGAAAGAGGGACATAAGAACCCAATTCCTACTGTAGATGTCATCATACAAATGGATTCTCGTATTTTATTAGTTAAAAGAAAGAATGAACCATTTAGAGAATATTTGGCAATCCCAGGGGGTTTTGTAAATGAAGGAGAAACAGTAGAAGATGCGGCAAAACGCGAAGTAAAAGAGGAAACATCGTTGGATATTGAACTAATTGATATTCTCGGTGTGTATTCGGATCCTAAAAGAGATCCTAGGGGACACAATATGTCTACGGTATTTATAGGAAGAATTCCTACTAGTAGAAATGGGAAAGTTAAAGCAGCTGCAGCTGCTGATGATGCCTTGGAACTATATTGGATAAATTTAGAGGATATACCAGATGAAAAATTTGCATTTGATCATAAAAGTATCCTAGAAGATTATATGAAATGGAAAAAATTAGGTGGGACGTTCTGGTCATCCAAAAACCATGGGGACAAGGGTCTCTTGAACGTTCACTCATAGGGGAAAGAGAAGGAGAAAGAAATATGAGTCCAATTTTCGATATCTGTTATAAGGAAAAGATCACCATAAAGTATATCGAGATCACATGGATTGAAAATCGATATATATGAAGTGCATACTACTCATTTTTGATACCCAAAAAGAGGCGAGTTTTTTTATACATGCTACAGTTATTGGTATAAGCAGATCGTAAATGTTGTATTAAATCATCTTCGGTTAAGTACGTTTACCAAAAATGATCTCTAGATAATAATGCATAGTAAATTCGGCCCCATAATTTACCATATCGACTGAAATTCAAATTAAGTCTACATGGCTAATACCTGAACTTAGCAATGCACTGGGCATTGTTACGGAAGTTATCACAAAATCAATAATCAAGTAGAGATAGGAATTGACAATATTTTAACCAGTAATACCTACAAACATATTGCTTCAATGGAATGATTCTTGATTTTTAGAGAGAAGTAGATTTAATAGTCTAAATTACCAGAGATCTTGTAATAGTAGAGGTCTCATTGAGGCTGAAAAACGACCCAAACGTACAGATCGAATCCTGGATATTAATGCCTGACGAAGGCATGATTTCTCCGCTCATTTATACCTTCAACTATTCCTGTTAAGAACTACGACCCGATCAATAATTAACAATATACCCCCTGTATGTGGATTGTGTCGATCCATATCCATTAACTTAAATTCATTAAATCATTCAGCTCATCTATTGTCTGGTTAAGTGCTTTCGTAGTTACTTGGAATTACTTTAGACGATAGTCCATTGAAAAAACCATTCGATATGAAAATTTAATAGAGTAATCAACGTAAGTATATTATTGTAACTGAAAATTGGTATTCTGAAATATCTAGAACACAAAATCTAGCCTCGCCACCAGCATTACACAACAGTACCTTAGTTGAAAGACTGTTGTATCGAGCAGCCAGAAAGTGGGTCTCGGGCATGACTTCTAAGGAGGCATTATCAGCAGCCAGAAATTCCAATAAGAGGGGAATCTCTGCAATTTTGAATTTTCTAGGCGAAGATAATACCAATAACAAGAGTATTGAACAGACAGTAAAAGAATATTGCTTACTATTAGATTTTGTGAGTAAGGATGGAATAGACGGTAGTATTTCTGTGAAACCAACTCAAGTTGGATTAAAGAGAGGTTATGAAGAATGTTTAAATAATCTTCGGCAAATTTCTAAAAAAGCTAAAAGCCTAGGCGAATTTATGTGGATCGACATTGAATCCTTTGAATATGTCCAAAATACAATTTCTATCTACCTTGATCTTTTTAAGGAGAATTCGTTGATAGGGGTGGCTCTACAATCCTATCTTAGGAGGAGCGCAAGTGACTTGCTGCATTTGTTAGAAGAAGGAGCAAATGTTAGAATAGTAAAAGGTGCTTACAGACAATGTGAAGATAACGCCTTTCAATCAATGAGCGAAATCAATTCGAATTTTTCCAAATTGACAAAAATGTTATTTGAGGACAAGAACAGAAATAATATTTTTGCCATCGCAACGCATGATCCCAAACTGATTGATAACGCGATCTCGTTATCAGAAAAGTTTGGTACCGATAGAAAGAAATTCGAATTTCAGCTACTTATGGGTATTCATAATGAGTTAAAAGAAATACTTGTAAAACGAAAGCTTAAGACGGCTGAATATATACCGTATGGTAATCAATGGCTTCCATACTCCATACGTCGGATTAGAGAGAGAAAGAGAAACATCCTATTACTAGCAAGGTCTATTCTTCAGCCATAATACGGCAGATACAACTACTGTTATAAGTATTGTCAAAAGTTTCTTTTTTAACAATTACATTATTAAAGCCTTAGAAAAATGGTGCACGCAAAATAATCTTACTAAATTGAGATTAAGATGGTGTTACTTTATATTACTGTGGTATATATTCAAAAGTAGTATCGCACTAGTCTTTCTAAAAAGAGCCTCGGATTAGGTAACAACAGTCTGGCTCTGCTCTCTTAGAAATTGAGTCAAATAGTACGGTCCTCCTGATCCTTTGCCCGTCGTACCAGAATCTTTCCAACCACCAAATGGTTGAGAACCTACCATGGCTCCGGTTGTAGCACTAGCAGTCCTATTAACGTATACTACTCCAGATTTTGAGTTATCAAGAAACCTGTCGATTTCTTCATTTTTCTTGCTATAAATGCCCGACGTCAGTCCGTATTCTGACTCATTGCATAGTTTTAATGCTTCATCAAAATCTTTGTATGCTGCTACACACAGAATCGGTACAAATAGCTCTTCTTTAAATAACATATGACTTTTGGGCAGATCCTCAACAATAGTCGGTTCTACGTAATAACCATGCTTCAAACTACCTTGTCGTTTTACAGCTCCACCGAATATTACCCTACCATCTCTGGAGGCGATTTTTGCGAATTTTTGATAATTTGTATATGCATTCAGATTAATTAATGGACCCATAAATATACCCTGGTTTAGAGGATTTCCAATAGAGAGATTCCTTGTCTTCTCCACTAATTTTTGCATCAATAATTCCTTTACGTTTTTCTGAACATAAACTCTGGAACATGCGCTACATTTTTGACCAGAATAACCAAATGCAGCTTTTATGATCCCCTCTGCAGCCTTATTAATATCTGCATTTTCGGTAACTATTACCGGGTTCTTGCCCCCAAGCTCTGCGATAACTGGCCTGGGTATAACTTTGCCGGAATCTTCCATAATTCTGTGTCCTACCATTTTGGAACCTGTAAACACAATACCCGCAACATCACGACTTGCAACAATTACCTTTCCAATCTTTGATCCAGACCCCGTCACAAGGTTTAGTACTCCATCAGGTAAGCCTGCTTCTTTCAAAATTTCTGCAAATAGACTTCCGATAATAGGAGTATCACTTGCAGGTTTTAGAACTACTGCGTTGCCAGTAACAATTACCGCGATACTCATTCCCGCTAAGATAGCAAAAGGAAAATTGAATGGGCTGATTACAGCCCAAACACCGTATGGCTTCATCAAACTCTTGCTTACTTCATTTGAATTTGCATTCTTAGTTTGGACTACGAAGCCCTTATTTCTTTCCATCTCTTTAGAATAGTATCTGATGAAATCAATTGCTTCATCTACGTCAGCAATGGCCTCGTACCTATTTTTACCATTTTCATAAGAAATCCATGCGGCTAATTCAAATTTACGCTCAGATATTATATCTGCTGCAGCATAGCAGATGACAATACGAGATTTATAATTGACTTTCCCCCATTTCTCAAATGCGGTCTTGGCTGCTTTGACTGCCGTTCTCACATGTTTTTTAGTAGCCAAAGGGAAATAACCTAGTCTTATTCTTTTGTCTATTGGCGAAGTGTCAGTAAATGTCTTTGAAGAATTATAATGCTTGCCATTAATTATCATTGAGTATTTTTTACCGAAACGAGATTTGATATCTTTTACTGCTTTCTCATAGTTCTCATGAAATACCCTCTCATCATTTGATTTCATGAAGTTTTTGAGAGTATATTCATTTTCAAATCCCATTCGAACTAGATCCTCTAGTGTTTTCTTATCGGTCGTCCTCGTATATTTCTTATCCAAGCAATAATTTAGTGAGTGACGCCAGATGATTTCCTCGCTAAACCTTTTGAAATTAGTGAAGACAGGAGGCGGCAGACTGATAATCGCGATGTTGAGGCATATTTTACATTGTCACATTATCTTCATAACTAACATGACTCTTCTGAAACTTGCAACTTTGCTTATTATTATTTTTTCTGGATCATGCATTCGAATTGAAAAAGTTGTGGTAACATCAGATAAAGGTTCAATTACTAAATATCGGGCTTTTCTGGAACATTTTCGCGTTAATAGTTATAGCCTGACTGCCAAGTCCATAATAGTCTATACGAGCAAGATCGTACATGGCGTTTCAACTCTTTAAATGAATGAAGAATTAAGAGTTATATAAATGACGTCGGTATGCAGCCCGACTACACCTGTAACGATAATATCCCTGATCTAGAATAGGTTCCGCTACAGGAGGAAAGAGTAGAAAAGCTGTGTAGACATACTCCCCAAAGGCAACATTCACACTAAAAAATTATTTTAAATGAAGCTAAACATCCAAAATTTGATAATACCCATTCTCGGCGTCGCACGAGAAAAAGGCCCCCAACCTTAATGTAAGGCCACTCTTGGTGGCCTTAATGCATTACGCTTGCTGTTAGATAGATAACAACCGTCGAAGTAGGATAATCTCACGTGGATGTAGATAAAATTTTCTTTCGCATGAGAAATGCCCTTGAGTAATTTTAAATCTTAGAGAAGAACTGTCAAAAATATTCTAATCAATATATAATCTTCAAGTATGGTCTCTCCCTCTCTTATTGGTGTCACATGAATTATTAGCAAATCTTGCAGATTAAGGCCAATGTCAACAACAATACCTGCGGAAGCATCAAAACCGTCAAAAAAGATGCAAGAATGTAACAGATGCAAGGCAGCTGGATATCCGAACCAACTAATTGGCTTCGATAAGGTAGGTGACGATCCTGAGACTGGAAAAACAAGATGGAAACTAATTGATGAAAATGGCATTGAACATACACACAAATTCGTGCAGACCTCCTTACCGCAACAGGCACAGGTACAAATCAGTAACAACAAACCAATTTTTAGACGAAGGAGAGTGACAGATATTGCTACTATAACAAATGTAGATGAAGCAAGAACCCTCTTTGCGTCAGGCTGGGAATTCTACTCTTCGTATCCAGCGACTATTGCAAATATACCACACTATGTACTTGTAAAAAGAGAGTAGTCTTGAAATACAAGATAAGATATAGATCCTCGCCCGTAGTACATCCCACAATTTATGTGAACAAAAACTAACTGTCAAATCGACGACGGATGATCAGATCTCCCTGATCGATCATTCGTTATACGAATGAAGATCGCTTTCTTTTATTTTATTATCCCAACGGCAGTAGTTCTTGAATATTCACTATCTAGTATCTATTAATATCGGTATAGGTATTTATTTCGGACGTTCTATAAATTTTATAAAAATAAGAGCATTATAGCCCAGACGCAATGGGTCGCCTTGTGATGGGATAATACCAAGGACTGTTCCGATATTCGAAAATAGCTCTATCGTGGGATTACAGCTTCCATCATTTTTATATTTGATAATGAGTAGGTTGCCTAATGGTCTGTTATTTGCTATGTAGCCATAATTAAAACACTCTGATTTTATTGGATTTGGACTGTTGGGTGATAGGTTAGACAGCGCAGAAAAAGGGACCAAATTGTCTCCGATGGTGACCCTGTTCTCAGCAGCATTAGTAGTTGATTTGAAAATCGACTGGGCTGGTGTCGATATACTTGTGTAGCCTATGAGACCAATTAGCGTTATCAGTACTATTATCAAAATGGTAGTAGTTAGAAGAATCAATATTCTATTCATTCAAGTATGTTCATTTTAACTTGTCGATTGAATTTTTCGCCACCGAAATTAATGAGGATTTCCACTTATCTGTATAATTAAGAATCTACGTCAATAACGCTTAGCACTTACATATACGGAATCAGATCTTGTTCTAATTTCTAATCCAAATGGTTAGATTTTTACATACATCGCAACATCCGGAAAAACAGTATTGCAGTTGCATTTGAATTGGAGAGGAGGGAATGTGAGGCAGCATTATCAGCAAGTTGTCATAAATTAAATTGATATTGAATTTCATTTATGAAATTCGTAGAATCATTTTTTAATATGGATAGCCGCTATAAAATAGTCTTTTGAATAGTGGTGAATTAGAACTTTTCCGCTCATGAGAGGACAAATTCACACGATATCTTTCATAGCTACAAGCCCAGGGATTATGAACTACACCTGTCACATACATGTTCCAAACATGGTCGGCCAAATATTGATACTACCTAAATTAACATAAGCTCAATGAAAATAGACTGGAAACGAAATTATACATGCTCAGTTTGATATTAGTTGAAATCCCCTATTTCTTTTTTACTATCAATCCATTTGTCAACTGTAGGACATCAAGAAACCCGTGGTACGTTAGTTGCGAAACATATTCACGATTCATTATTCCATAAGGTCTATGGTAACTCAATGTAAAATTCTGCGTTGACGATAAGCGTAAGCAACAATTAGCCACTGACTTGAGTAGCCTAACATTGTTAAGTTAAGTTAATCAATCATTTATCAGCCTAGTCTAATATTAAAAATATTGAATATAGGATTTTTAGGTGTTGCTATCAATAGTAACGTAATATATATGAGAAGTTAATTCTATTACTGAAAAAAGATGGCATCCTTGACATTTTTAGACATACTGTGCATAGACTTGAAGATATCTTGTTCACAAACTAGAATATAATAATTTGTGTATTTGTTACCATCTTACAACGGCTATTGAAATATTATAAATATATAGATCACATATTAATTTAAAAGTTATGCTAATATAATTTTATAGTATTGCTGAAAGGCAAAGGCTTATAACAAAATATATCAAGTCCTTCTTAACTATTTATCAGGTCCACAATTACACAATATCATAGGCATATTAGGATAATTCCAAGGAATGAATGGATATTCTATGCTGAAGTATCAACTAACCGTATGTCTGATTTAAGCGTATTTTTGCCAGTTATGGTGTCGGATATATTCTTTTTTGCTTTCACAACGTTCTCTCGATAGAGGTCTATTCCTAAAAAATTTCGTCCAAGAAGAACAGAAACCATTCCAGTTGTTCCTCTCCCTGCGAAGGGATCTAAAACCCAATCTCCTCTTTGGGTAGAAAACTTGATTATATTCGCTATTAAATCTTCTGGAAATATTGCAAAATGCTCATTGCCATGATGAGCTTTGGTAGAAATTTCCCAAACATTTCCTGGATTTTTACCTGTTGGATTGCATACAGCAAATATAGGATAATGCCTATGATCGCCTATTCGCTTGCGCGTTGCATGACGCTTAAACTTACGATAACAGGTGGGGCAAAATTTCTCTGGATCATATCCATAAGCGCGAGCTATGTCGACAGTTGTAGGAAGTTCGTTAAACGGTGTATCTGACTGTGAATTATGAATAATTTGTTTGATCTTCTTAATTTTAGCCTTGTCTTGATTTGATGATACATATTGGATCATATCCCGAGGTGGTAGCTTATTTCTTCCCTCTCTAGCTTCGTTTCCCTGTATCCTGATGCTATTCATATTAGAGAAGCTTTTTTCGTTCTTCGACAAAAACAACACTAGTTCATAGGCCTGTGAAAAGTTAGCTGTTGAGCTAGATGAAACATTATTTTTCTTGAACCAAACTATATCTTCTCTTATTGTATATCGCCTTTGAGTTAATTTGAGAGCAAGTCGATGTGGTATTAGCAATTTTCTATACCTGTGTCGCGTGTCACCTATCACTATCCACAAACTCCCGTCTTCTGTTAAAAGCTCTCTACAAATCGCAAAGATATCGGCTAGTTTCTCAATAAAAATGTCATCAGTTTGTTCTTGCCCTATTTCGCTTGGATCCATCCCGTAGTGTCTGTGTCCGTAATACGGTGGAGAAGTTACGATTAGCCTATACTTGCCTAGTTCATTTGGATTATCCAACAGATTTTTCAATATATCATAACAATTACCATTGAGAACTTGATAATTCACGCTTTTTATTAATCCTCCATTCTCAAACCTGTGTGTCTTCCCTTCTCCTTATTTGATTTAACTAATTTACTTTTACCCGTTAAACTTGTGCAGTTAATAAGACAGCTACATGAAGGATAGCTGTTCTTGGTCGTCGAAAGTAGAATAATCCCGATAATCAACTATAAAAATTAGCATGATATATTTGACCTAATTATTTCGTATGCTCTCGCAGCATCCTTATTTCTCATTATTAATACGATTTCATTAGAAGTAAGAAAGGCATCATGCAGTGGAATATTGTTGTTATAGAGGATATTTAATATTTTGGACATTATATTATACGGATTACGTTTAAGATGCTCGTTGTCTTCTATCCTATTAGTGTCAATTAAGTGAGAATCATCATTCTTGTCATTATCACTAGCACGAGAGGTAGATGGTAAAGTAATACTTATGCGAGAAAGACCTTCATTGATTCTATGGCTAAATTTGCTAGAGACAACAGAAATCAATTTTCTTACCTCGGTGATGTCTTCAGCAAATAATCTTAAGTGTTTATTAGTCTGAAACAAACTATACCTTGCTTCCTTCTCAAGAATTTCTTCCAGCATCTCAGAAATCTCGTCATTAAAAAACTTGTCTTCAAGGTCGATACCGAACAGACCTATATCAACAATACTATCGGTTAGGGACATTCTTGCACCATTAAATAAAGTTTCATTTTGTTTGGCGAGGGTTTGCGGAGTACTATTTCTTTGAACTCCGTCTGCCTGTTTTTCACCAATATGATGCAGATGTCCATGTTGACTGTCCTGTCTCTCGTTTTCTAGTGAATCAGCTAATCGTTTTATCACCACAATTACTGTACCTAAATTTACAGTAGAGCCTACTAGTCCCTCAACTTCTGATTTGATTCTTTCTGCCAGCGCTGTATAGTTCGCAATCCCGAGTTGGAGAGCACGAAGATAAATTTCATTGGTCGATAGTACGTGTCGTATGGCTTGGGTGATAGTCATAGATCGATTTAGGAATGACATTACTTGAATCAAATTATATTGGAATATCGAAGTATTAAGCCTATCGATTAGTCATATACATTTATATGTGTAATAGGTATTACACTATGTAATGACAAGTAACATATCTCCGTGGAAATTTGGTGGATTCGGTTCAGTTTTTGAGGAAATGGACCGGGAATTTGCTAGGACAGAAGAGACGATGGGTAGAATGTTTAGAAGTATGCTAGAAAACATCTCGACACAAGATAGTCCCTCCTCGTATTATTATGGATATCAGATCACAGTAGGACCCGATGGCAAGCCTCATATCAAAGAATTTGGCAATGTCAGACCATCAGTCAAGGGTTTAGTGAAGCATAAGGAAAACAGGGAAGCATTGGTGGACTATTCTCTGGATAAGAAGAACAATCAAATAATCATAACAGCAGAGATGCCAGGAGTCAGTAAGGAAGGCATTAAGATAAGTATTACTCCAAAGAATGTATCAATACATGCCGAGAAGGGAGAAAAAAGGTACCACAATGAAATCCCAGTAGACGTTGAATTGGATGATAAATCTGCAAAAGCCTCCTACATCAACGGAATATTAGAACTGAAAGTAAAGACAAAACAGTTGACTGCCACCTCGTCTAAATCAATCGGTACCGATGTGAAAGTAGATTAAAGGATATGTGATCCTCAAGGCCATTTCCTCAATTTTTTAATATCAATTTTCTGGTAATTGCATCATAACCGAGTATGTTTTTACATAATGGAAATTAAAGCAAGTATTATTTCGAACATGTTACTTATTCAGTTGTTCCATGGTTGACTATCTTTATAATGTGATCGTATTCTAACCGATTACTTTTTTTTGAGCTTGTACGTGACAAATTTGACTTCATGTTTTGGAATATTACCATGAGGCGCATGTGATTTCTCTTGTTTGTGGGAAACTGTTAACTGTCCTACTTTATTATTTTTCTCTAATCGCTCCACCTTGTAGTGACATGAAAAGCAATAATTACACTTTAAACAAATGTGAGGAGTTCGCTTCTCACAGTCAGCACATACTCTATACGAGAGCGGAGGATACTCTGTAAAATATTCATGCATCAATGAGATCGATCATTCCTCTCCTTGCTGCGTAGATAACACATAGAGTAACTAATGGAGACGGAGGGGGGAATGAATTCCTCAATTTCATTGTTATTTTTATCTTGGGAATGTCAGCCAAAAAATGACCATGTTTTGCCTATGGACACCTACAATTTCTATCAAGAATTGTCAATCAATCCTATAGATCGATAATTAGTCTATGTTAATTTTCGATTTTATATTCTTACTAAATTTTTTGCCATGTTATATCGGAAAAGATAGTGCTAATCTGGTCCACCTGCGATTATCAAAACTGACACGGGATCGGATCAAGTCAATTCTCATAATTGCGGTCATTTACACAAACGACTCTCTGCCATAGAACAAATCCTAAGAATAGCCACAAATCTATAATTGCCAGGCCATCTTGTATACCTTAACTGACTACTCGAAATTCTATTCCTTTTTGTTTCAGAAATTCGATTAACCTCTTTGCATGGCTTTCGTTTTCCATCTCGAGGCTCAAATAAACTCCTGCGCTACCAGCCGAAACATTGGAGCTCAATCTATCATGTTCTACTTCGACAATATTGAGGCTTAGTTCAGCGATGCCATCAACTACGGTCTTTAAAGCCCCAGGTTTGTCTGGCAATTGAATAAAGATCTTTAGCATTCTGCCCATCTGCATAAGACCTTTCGTTACAACCTGTCCAAGCAAGTACATATCTACGTTTCCACCAGATAAGATTGAAACAATATTTGTGTTATTATCATGATGGCCATTTGAGAGTAAGTATGCTAGACTAGCTGCGCCAGCAGGCTCTACCACTAATTTCATCCTCTCCATTAACAAAAACATTGTTCTAACTATTGCAGAATCTTCAACTAATACTATATCATCTAAATATTTTGAGGCTATCTTATACGTAAGCTCACCAGGACATTTCACAGAAATACCATCTGCGATAGTGAATCCAGCTTCGATTTTCTGTAAAGAACCCTTCATAAGTGATTGTTTCATGGCAGGAAATGCTTTAGATTCTACCCCTATGATCTTTATGTCTGGTCTTCGCGATTTTACTGCAATCGCAATGCCAGCTGCCAGACCACCGCCTCCTATTGGTAGGTAGATTTGGTCAATATCATTTAGATCTTCCAATATCTCCAAACCTATTGTTCCCTGTCCAG
>Ga0075423_10005289_pt1 | contig 12034 bp, 10 predicted proteins | sample SoiMethybrSBSTD2_FD_80114 | JGI IMG/M metagenome (GOLD analysis project Ga0075423, IMG submission 80114) | Bulk soil microbial communities from a Populus tree surrounding site in Tennessee, USA - Soil MetaG P. TD hybrid SBSTD2 | ecosystem: Environmental > Terrestrial > Soil > Tree plantation...
TGTCCGGCCCCCAGTCCCGCTTGAGGTACTCGTCGTCCACCCGCAGCTTGGATCAATCGATGTACACCCCCGCCGTCCGGACGATGAACCCCTCGACGTACGAGCGGCCCCCCGAGATCTCCCGCACCATCCCGCGCAGGCGGGTCCGCTCCATCGGATCCTCGATCTTCTTCGAGATCCCCACCGTCGGCGCGAGGGGCGTCAGGACCAGGAACCGCCCCGGCAGGCTCAGCTCCATCGTCACCGAGGGCCCCTTCTCGCCGAACTCGTCCCGGATGACCTGGACCAGGATTTCCTGACCCTCCTTCAAGAGATCCTGGATGAGCCGCTTGGGGCGCGGCCCCCGGCCAGAGCGGCGCGACCGGCCGTCCTCGCCGGGGCCGTGGACTTCGGAGACATGGAGGAACGCGTTCCGCTCGAGGCCGATCGAGACGAACGCCGCCTGCAGGCTCGGGTGGACGTTCTCGACGCGGCCCTTGTAGATGTTCCCGACGAGCGTCTCGCGCGAGGACCGCTCGACGTGGAAGTCCTCGAGCCGCCCATCGACGAGGATCGCGATCCGCGTCTCCTCCTTCTCGAGGGCGTTCACGAGCATGACGGTGCTCGTCGGGAGCGGCGTGGGGTCGCTCATCGGGTCCCTACTTCCGTGTAGGTCTTCTTGATCCGGACCCCGGCGGCCGGGTCGAGCCCGATCGAGCGCAGGACCTCCTCCGGCTTCGCCGTCCCCTGGTCGGTGACGCGGACCCGCATCAGGACCTTGCCGGGCTCCGCCTCGAGCGCCAGGACGTACCGCCGGATCTCGACCTTCTTCCCCCCCTTGTCCGATTTCCGCTCGATCCACGCCTCCTTCTTCGCCAGGAACTCGCGCACCCCGGCGACGAGGTCGGCCTCCTTCGGGACCGTCGCCTCGTACTCGACGTAATCGATCGCCGAGCGGTCCTTGCGGGCGAAGGCCTCGACCTTCGAGAGTTTCACGCCCTCGGGAAGCTGGACCGCGAGGGCCTGCTCGATTTTCGCGGGCGGGGTCCATGCCGTCAGCTCGACTTCGAGGATCTCGTCGAGCGATTCGATGCCGAGGCCGAGGGCGGTGGGAAAGGAGAGAATCGGATGCGGGTTGTACCCCTCGGTCATGCGGAGGGGCAGGCCGCTCCGCCGGAAGGCGCGCTCGAACAGCCTCATCAGGTCGTGGTGGGACAGGAACCGGAGCTTGCCCGTCTTCGTGAAGCGCACCCGGTACGGAAAGATATTCATGGTCGGCCATCCGCCATAGTCCGTTCGCCCGCCGCCGAAAAGCGGACAGCGTGAGGCGGACAGCGGAAACGGTCTCACTCACAGGAGGGGGGGACGGGCGGAACGACGTTGGCACGGCCCTCCCCTACCGGGGAAGGCCGTGAAATATTTCGAGAGGGCCCGCAGCGGACCGGCCGATTCCGGCCGAGGCGCTACTCCCCGCCCTTCTTCAGTTTCTCGAGATCCTGGCGCGAGCCCTGCATGCGCTGCTCGTCCCCGCGCCTCAACTCCTCGGAGGCTTGGCGGCGCTTGATGTTCTCAAGCTCCTGCCGCTCGCGCTCGCGGATCGCGTCCAGGTCATTCTTGAGGTTCTCCTGGTTCACGTCCGAGGGCTGGATGATCGTCGGGGTCACGAAGATGATCAGGGTCTCTTTCCGCACCGTGTCGTTGCGCTGCTTGAAGAGGAAGTCGATGAGGGGCAGGTCGCCCAGGAAGGGGACCTTCTTGTCCTCGTAGCTCGACCGCTCGCTCTTCAGGCCGCCAAGGACGGCGGTCCGGCCGTTCTCGATGAGCAGCGTCGTGACGAGCGTGGTGTTCTGGATGCGCGGCAGGTCGATCGAGATGTCGGTGCCGTTCTGGCTGCCGCCGGCGAGTGTAAACCGCTCGAAGCCCGCAACAAGGCCCGGCGCCGTGCCGGTCCCCGAGAGGAACTCGTTCTGCGGGATCACCGTCAGGAGGACCTGGTTGGTATCCCTGATGATTTTCGGGATGACGAGGAGCTGGAAGCCGATCTTGACCGGCGACCGGCGGCCTTCCGCGACCGTGAAGGCGATGCCGCCCGTCTGGGTCTGGGTGACCTGGGATTCGGCGTAGGGCACCTCTTCCCCGAGGAAGATCGTGGCGGCCCAGTTGTCCTTGACCGAGATCTGGGGCTCCTGGATCAGCTTCGAGTACTTGTCCCGCTTAAAGGCCCGGAACGTGGCCAGCATGTCGAACTTGGTGAGGAAGAACTGGCTCGAGATGAGCGCCTCGCGACCGAGACCGAAGGGCATGCGCGTCAGCTTGCCCGCCCCGCTCGTGGTGAAGGGGCTCCGCGTGGACGTGCCGGCCGCGACGGTCGTGCCGTCGATGCGCACCGGCGGAAGAGCCTGCGTGCTGACCGTGATGCCGTCCTCGCCCGCGAACGAGTAGTTCATGCCGAAGGTGAGCAGGTCTTCGTTGACCGTGCTGATGTACTTCAGGGCGATGTTCACCTGCGAGGGCTGGACGTCGAGCGACTTGATCGCGCGCTCGATCTCATCGAGGCCCGTGCGGGTGTCCGTGACGGCGATCGTGGCCGACTGGGGGTCGAACGTGATCGACCCGACCGGCTTGCCGTCCGGCCCGCGGGTGAGCAGGGTCTCGAGCAGGCTGAGGAGCGTGAACTGCTTGGCGATATCCGCCTGGGTCTTGGGCGTCTCCGCGGGCTTGCCTTCGATGTACTTGCCGGCCTCCATCTTGGCGACGTAGGCCGGAGGGCCGGTGATGTACTTCAGCGTGAAGAACCGGCGCTCCAGCTGCTTGAGGAGTTCGTCCTGGTGGACGATCCGGATGATGTCGAACGACTCGCGCACCGTGGTGTACCCGCAGGTCTTGCAGACGACGCGCAGGACCTCGAACCACGGGACGTTGTTCACGCTCATCGAGATGATGCCGGCGACGCCGCCGAACCGGGAGCCCGGATCGCCGGTGTTCATGACGATGTTGGCGCCCGACATGCGGGCGATGAGGCCGATGACCGTCTTGATGTCCGCCTTCTCGAAGGAGAACGTGACGCGCGGGGGACGGCTCAGGCGGATGAGGGTGGCCGACTCCTCCTCGACCGTCATCTCGGCCTTGGCGACGAACGCGCTGAAGGCCGACCGCCACGGCTCGTTCCGGACGATGAACTCGTCGATGCGGAACTCCTCGGGCACGTTGCGGAGGTCGGCGACGAAGTTGATCGTGCGGACCTGGCGGCGGAACTCCTCGATGATCTCCTGGACCCGGGCGTTCCGGAACTCCATCGTCACCTTGACGTCGACGCCCTGGAGGGTCGCGCGGAGGTTGCGCTCCAGCTGTTCGCGGGCCGCCTCCTCGGGGGACTGGGGCTTCTTGTCCTCCTTGGGCGGCTCCTGCGCCTTGGGCTGTTCCTGGGTCGGAGCGGGAGCCGGGGCCGGTGCCGGCGCCGGTTCCTGGGCCACTGTCGTGGTGATCGCGGCGAGCAGGAGCGCGACCGCGAGGTACGACAGGTTCAGGACGCCCTTCATACAGCCTCCTCTGATGATTGAAACCGACGTCGACTATTTCTTCAGGGTCACCTGGCGGACTTCGCCCTTGTACTCGACTTCGACCGCGTGGCGGTGGATCTTGAGGACCTTCACCCCTTCGCGCGCGATGATGTCGCCCTCGCGGTACGCATCGTCGTTGATCACGGAATAGGTCACCACGCGGCTCACCTTCACCGGCTCCGCGAGCGAGAACCGCGCCCCGCCGATGTAGAGGTCGAACTTGACGACGTCCTGGACGACCTCGGTCGTGGTGATCGTGCCGGTGAGGATGAGCGACTTCTTTTCCAGCTCGATCCGGGCCAGGCACTGCGCCCGCTTCTGCTGGGCGCCTCGGATCGCCAGCTCCAGCGTCGCGAGGCCTTCCTCGCTGCGCCAGAACTCGGGCAGGGTCCGCATCGCCTCGAGCTCCCGGATCTCCCGGTCGATCGCCTCCAGGTTCAGGGCGTTGAGGAGATCGTTGATCCGGTCGACCTTGGCCAGGGCGACGTCGAGCTGCTTCTTGACGCCGCCGTAGATCAGCTCGGCGTCCTCGCGGAGCTTCTCGACGTTGGTCCGCTTGACGACGTCCGCCTGCGACAGCGGGTAAAGGCCGCGGTAGTGCTGGAGAACCTTCAGGTACGTCTTCTTGGCGTCGTCCAGGAGCGACTTGGCCACCTCGTCCCGGAGCTGGGGGATCAGGGACTGGGCTTCCGCGTAGACGGCGTCGAACTGCTCGGGGGGGATGTCCTTGACCTTCCGCGTCGGCTCATCCTTGGGGCCGACCTTGGCGATGTCCTTGTCCCTCGCCGTCAGCGCGCCGCTCTTCGAGAAGGGGTCGCGCCGGCCGCGCGGGGTGAGGCCGCGCTGGCCCGAGCCCTTGGCGGCGGTCTCGTCCTTCGCGAACTTGAGGACGACCGAATCGTCCGAGGTCTGCGCCTCGATGACCCGCCCGTACTTGTCGATCCAGAACTTGGTGAAGGGCGCGAGCTCCCCGCGGTCCCAGCCCTCGAGCCGGACGGGCGTCACCTTGACCGGCTTGTCGAGGACCACCTTGGAGATCATCGTGTCGGTCGCGTAGCTGACCGAGACCGGGTCCTTCTGGCCGGGGATCAGGACTTTTTCGCGCAGCCGCGTCGACTGGGCGAGCGAGCCCATCTGGCGCAGCTTGTAGAACATCGGGTTCAGGTACAGGTGGGCCGACTCGGCGATGAGGAGCTTGGCTTCCCGGGTCTCGGGAGGGGTGTTGGGATCGGTGGAGATGGTGTACTTGATGACCCGCTCCTCGGTCTCCGGGAAGGTCCGGACCTGGATGACGGTGCGGCCCGATCCCGTGGTGAGCGTGTAGTCCATCCAGAAGATGTCGAAATCCTCTTCGAGCTGGGCCGAAAGGTCCTCGCTGATGACGAAGCCCTCTTCCTCGCCCGTGGTCGACCGGCGGCTCCACTCGTACTCCGACTTCACGGTGTAGTCGTAGCGGTAGTTCCGCATGGTCGTGGTCGTGAGCAGCTCGTGGAAGTACCCCTTCGGTTCCTTGTCCTGCTCGACGCGGTACCACGTGTCGATCATGGCCGGGATGGGGGCGCGATCTTCCTGCTGGGGTCCGGGCGCGGGGGCGGGGCCGGGGTCCTGCGCGGCGAGGAGCCCGGCCGACACCGACACGGCTAGAAAAGCCCCGAGACCTCGCATGATGCCTCCCCGGCGTACATCCTATTCGCAGGAAACGGGGGTCCGGCGTGCGCCGGCCCGACAACCTGGTCCTCCGCCCTCTCCGGGCGGTCTGCGGATGCACGGGAACCGAAGAAATTATATGCCCCCTTTCGGGGGTGTCAACCCTTTAATAATTCAGGAACCGCCGGTACACTTCCGGGGCGATGATCCTCCTCGTGGACAACTACGATTCCTTCACCTGGAATCTCGTCCAGGCCTTCGGAACGCTCGGCGCGGAGGTGGAAGTCGTGCGCCACGACCGCATCGACGCGGACTCGGCGGCCCGGAAACGGCCCCGGGCGATCGTGATCTCCCCCGGACCGAAGACGCCTCGGGATGCCGGAGCCTCCGGGGAGCTGATCCGGCGTCTCGCCGGCCAGGTGCCGATCCTGGGGGTCTGCCTCGGCCACCAGTGCATCGCGGACGTGTACGGCGCGCGGGTCGTCCGGGCCCGCCGGCCCGTCCACGGCAAGACGAGCGAGGTCCGGCACGACGGTCGAGGGCTCTTCGAGGGCCTCGGGAACCCGATGACGGTCATGCGCTACCATTCGCTCGTCGTGGAGGAGACGTCGCTCCCGCCGGAGCTCGAGGCGACGGCGCGGACGGAGGAAGGCGAGCTGATGGGACTGCGCCACCGGACCCTGCCGCTGGAAGGGGTGCAATTCCATCCCGAGAGCTACAGAACCCCGGCGGGCCTTCAATTGCTGCGAAATTGGATACGGTCGTAGATTCCAGCTCCAGGATCCCAGATCCCAGGTTCTGAAGCTTTGAGTTACGAGCCCGAGTGGGGTACGCGGAATCTCTCGTTGTTTTGTCTGGCTCGGAGCTTGGAACTTCAGGAGCTCGGATCTGGGATCTTGAATCTGGAAACTAGACCCTTCCCTATTGGGCTTTCGGCCTTACAATCCTGATCCAAGTCTCGAACGGGGGATTGATGCCATCTTCGTTGAAGGGTGAGTGGGCGCTCGTCCTGGGCGCGTCGAGCGGGTTCGGGGAGGCCACGGCGCTGGAGCTGGCGCGCCACGGGATGAATGTCGCGGGGGTCCACCTCGACCGCAAAGGGACGCTCCCGCACGTCGAGGAGATCGTCGGGGAGATCCGCAAGTCGGGGGCGCAGGCCGAATTCTTCAACGTCAACGCCGCCGACGAGGCGAAACGCAAGGAAGTTCTCGACGCGCTCGCGCCGAAGCTCGGCGGGAAACCCGTGCGGACGGTGCTCCATTCGCTCGCCTTCGGCGCCCTCAAGCCGTTTCTCGCGGAGAAGGAAGAGGACCGGATCACGAAATCCCAGCTCGAGATGACGCTCGACGTGATGGCGCACAGCCTCGTGTACTGGGCGCAAGACCTCCTGGGGCGGAAGCTGATCGGCAAGGGGTCGCGGATCTTCGCGATGACCTCCGCGGGCGGCGCGCGGATGTGGACGAGCTACGGGGCGGTCTCGGCGGCGAAGGCGGCGCTCGAGTCGCACATCCGCCAGATCGCGGTGGAGCTGGCGCCGATGGGGATCGCGGCGAACGCGATCCGCGCGGGGGTGACGGACACGCCGTCGCTCCGGAAGATCCCCGGCCACGAGGAGATGATCACGATGGCGACGGCGCGCAACCCGGGCAGGCGCCTGACGACGCCCGAGGACGTGGCGAAGGTTGTCGCGACCCTGTCGTCCGAGGGCATCGAGTGGCTCACCTCGAACGTCATATCCGTGGACGGGGGAGAGTTCGTGACGTAACTTCGTCCCGGCGCGCCCGGCCGAGGGCCGCCTCGAACGATTCTCGGGAGGTTTCCTATGCGCGGGTCGTTGCTCGCCGGCCTGGTCATCTCCTTCTGCCTGCTCGCCTGCGACTCGAAAGCCGGCGCCCCGCCGTCGCAGGAAGCCATCGGGGACCGGATCGCCTACGCCAAGCAGCTCCTCGCCGAGGCCGGGTATCCCGGCGGCAAGGGAATCGACAAGATCGAGGTTCTCTACAACACCGACGAGGGCCACAAGAAGATCGCGGCCGCGATTCAACAGATGTGGAACAAGAACCTCGGGATCAAGGTGGAGCTCCGGAATTCCGAGTGGAAGGTCTACCTCGACGATCTCTCCAAGCTCCGGTACCAGGTCGCGCGGCGGGGATGGATCGGGGACTATCGCGATCCCTACACGTTCATCGAGCTCATGAAATCGGACAGCGGCAACAATAACACGGGCTGGAGCGATCCCGAATTCGACCGCCTGGCCCTGGCGAGCGGCGCCGAGGCCGATCCCACGAAGAGGTATGAAATCCTCCGACAGGCCGAGGCCATCCTGCTTCGGGATCTTCCCGTCCTGCCGCTCTACTACTACGTCAGCCAGGCCGCCTGGACCGACAAGGTCAAGGGCGTCTACCAGAACATCATGGACTACCACCCTCTCAACGAGGCGTACGTCGAGGGATCCGACACGATCGTCATCAACAACGGCACGGAGATCCAGGCGCTCGATCCCGCGCTGGCCCGGGGCGTGCCCGAGCACCGGGTGCTCAACGCGGTGTATGAGGGCCTCACCCGGAGCGACCCGAGGACGTACGATCCGCTCCCCGGCGTGGCCGAGTCGTGGGACATCTCGAAGGACGGAAAGACGTACACGTTCCATCTTCGCGACTGCGCCTGGACGGACGGCAAGAAGGTCACGGCGCACGATTTCGTATTCGCGTGGCGGCGCATCCTGAACCCGACGTTCCCCTCGGACTACGCCCACATGCTCCACGTGGTCAAGGGAGCGGAGCCCTACAATTCCAAGAAGACCTCGGATCCCCTGACGGTCGCCATCGAGGCCAAGGACGACCGGACCTTCGTGGTCGAACTGGAGCATCCGGTTCCCTACTTCCCGGAGCTCGTCACCCACTACGCTTTCCACCCGCTGCGGAAGGACGTGCTCGAGAAGTACGGAGACGCGTGGACGCGGACCGAGAACATCGTCACGAACGGCCCCTTCAAGGTGAAGGAGTGGCGGCCCAACGAGCACGTCCTCCTCGAGAAAAACGACGGGTACTGGGGCGCGGCCAAGACGAGAACCAGGTACGTAAAATTCCTGCCGCACGACAATCGGCTCACCGCGTGGAACCTCTACCTGACCGGAAAGTGCGACTGGGTGACGACGCTGCCGGTGGAGAAAATGAAGGAGATCATCCAGCGCCCGGACTACCACGGGGCGACCTACCTGGGAATCTACTACTGGTCGTTTAACTGCACCGAGGGCCCGCTCAAGGACCGCCGGGTCCGCAAGGCGCTGACCCTGGCGCTCGATCGCGACGTCATCGTGAAGCACATCGCCATGCAGGGACAGGTCCCGGCCTACGGTTTCGTGCCCCCGATGTTCGACGCCTACAAGAGCCCGCGCTTCGACGTGAAGGATTGAGCGCCGGTGCTCGGCTTCCTCATCAGGCGATTCGCCGCGGGGCTCGCGACCCTGTTCATCATCGCGGTCTTCTCGTTCTGCTTCACGCGCCTCGCCCCGGGCAGCCCCTTCTCGTCGGAGCGCCAGCTTCACCCCGAGATCATCAAGGCCTATGAGCAGTACTACGGCCTCGACAAGCCCCTCTACGTCCAGTTCTGGCGCGCCCTGAAGGGATACGTGCGGTTCGACTTCGGTCCCTCCACGATGTACCGCGGCCGGTCGGTGAACGAGTACATCGAGCCGGGGTTGGGGAAGTCGATCCAGCTGGGCTTCCTCGGGGCGGTGTTCGCTTTCCTGATCGGCCTGCCGCTCGGGGTCTTCGCTTCGGCCCACCAGAACCGGATCCCCGACCACGCCGCCATGAGCGTCGCGACCCTGGGCATCTGCGTCCCGAATTTCCTCCTCGGGCCGCTCCTCGTGCAGCTGTTTTCGCTCAAGTTGAAGTGGCTGCCGAGCACCTTGTGGCCGGAGGATGGGAGTCTCAAGGAGTTGAGCAAGCTCATCCTTCCCACGATCACGCTGGCCATGGTCCACATCGCCTACATCTCGAGGCTGGGCCGCGCGGGCATGCTGGACGTGATGAACAAGGACTACATCCGGACGGCCCGCGCGAAAGGCCTGAACGAGTGGACCGTCTTCGTGAAGCACGGCCTGAAGAACGGCGTGACACCCGTCGTCTCGTACGCGGGTCCGATGGTGGCCCTCGTGCTCACGGGTTCCATCGTGGTGGAGAAAGTCTTCGCGATTCCGGGCCTCGGACAGCACTTCGTCAACGGTGCGCTCAACCGGGACGCCAACATGATCATGGGTTGCGTGCTGGTCTACAGCGCGCTGGTCATCGCCTTCAATTTCGTCGTGGACGTCATCTACGGCCTGCTCGATCCCCGGGTGAGGGTGAGCTGATGGGCTCCGATCCGATCGAGGCGCTCGCCGCGGTGGAAAGCCGCTCCCCCGGCCGCATGGCGATGCGGCGGTTCTTCAAGAATCGCCGGGCCGTCATTTGCATCGCGCTGCTGCTGTTCGTCGGGGGCGCCACGCTCGTCGTCCCGTGGGTGACGCGCCACGACTATCGCGAGTCGGACTGGGAGTACACGTACGGCGAGCCGAACGGCAAGTACTGGATGGGCACGGACGCGATCGGGCGCGACCTCATGGTCCGCGTCTTCCTGGGCGGCCGGATTTCATTCGCGATCGGTTTCCTCGCCACCGCCGTCAGCGTGATCATCGGCGTCGCGTACGGCGCGACCTCCGCCTTCGCGGGCGGGCGCATCGACGCCATGATGATGCGATTTGTCGACATCCTCTACGGCATGCCCTACATGCTCGTGGTCATCATCATCATGTCGCTGACGGAATCGAAAAGCGTGCTCATCGTCTTTTTCGTGCTCGGGGTGTTCAGCTGGATGACGATTTCCCGGATTGTCCGCGGACAAGTCCTGTCGTTGCGGGAGCGCGAGTACGTCGAGGCGGCCCGGGCCCTGGGCGTGAGCGCCCCGGCGATCATCTGGCGCCACATGATTCCGAACATCCTCGGCCCCGTGATCGTGTACACGACCCTGGCCATTCCCTCGGTCATGCTCGCGGAGTCCTTCCTCTCCTTCATCGGGCTCGGCGTCTCGGAGCCCGAGACGTCGTGGGGCGTCCTCATCAGCGAGGGCCAGCAGGCCCTCGATCGCTGGTGGTTCGTGACGTTTCCCGGCGCCGCGCTGGCGATCACGCTCTTCTGCCTCAACTCGATCGGCGACGGATTGCGGGATGCCTTCGATGTCCAGCAGCGGTAAGGCCGCCGGATTCGTCCTGCTCCTTCTCGCGGGATGCGGGAAGTCCGATTCCCCGGCTCCGCCCCCTCCTCCCGCGGCCGCAGCCAAACTCGCACCGCTGGACCTGTCCGCCCCGGTGGAAGCGCGAATCGCCGAGGCGCGCCGGCTCCTCGCCGAGGCGGGTTTCCCGGGCGGCAAGGGATTCCCCGTGCTGGAAGTCCTCTACAACGACTCGGAAGCGCTCAAGAAGATCGCCGCCGCCATCCAGCAGATGTGGAACAAGAATCTCGGCATCCAGGTCGTCCTCCGCAACACGGAATGGAAGGTCTACCTGGACCTCGTGCAAAAAGGGCGATTCGACATCGCGCGGCGCGCCTATTTCGGCGAGTACCTGGATCCCGAGTCCTTCCTGTCGCTCTTCACCTCGGACAGCGGCTTCAACTCGGGCGGATGGACGTCGGAGGAGTTCGACCGGCTCGTCGCCGCATCCGATCGCGAGAACGATCCGGCGAAACGGCTGGCCCTGCTGGGCCGGGCCGAACGGCTGCTCGTCGACGAAGCGGCCCTGATCCCCCTCTACTCGGGCGTCGGGCACAACCTCATGAAACCCTTCATCAAGGGGGTGTACCACAACGTCCGCGACATGCATCCCCTGCAGGGGGTCACCCTCGAGGGGCCGGGCGCGCCGAAGGACGGGGTGCTCATCTTCAACATCGCTTCAGAGCCGCACTCGATCGATCCCGCGCTCGCCGACGACATCGCGAGCCTCAAGGTCCTGCAGCACGTGTTCGAGGGCCTCGCGAATTACGAACCGCGCGACGGGACGCCCGTTCCCGCCGCCGCCGAGCGGTGGGACGTCTCGCCGGACGGCCTGCGCTGGACTTTTCATCTGCGTCCGGCCGCCTGGTCCAACGGCGATCCGTTGACCGCCGCGGACTTCGCCTGGTCCTGGCGCCGCGCGATAGATCCGAAGATGCCGTCCGCGTACAAGGAGCGGCTGTACGTCGTCAAGAACGCCCGCGCCATCGCCCGGGGCGAAGCGCCGATCGATTCCCTGGGCGTCCGCGCCGAGGGAGACCGGACGCTGGTCGTCGACCTCGAGCACCCCGCGCCCTACTTCCCGTGGCTGGTCTGCCTCATGGTGTACCTCCCCGTGCATCGCGCGACCGTTGAGAAGTACGGGGACCAGTGGATCCAGCCGGCCCACATGGTCCACAACGGGGCCTACCGGCTCGTGGAGGCGCGCCCGGCCGAGTCCATGACCTTCGAAGCCAACCCCCGGTACCGCGCGGCGAAGGACGTGAAGCTGAAGAAGTTCGTCTTCCTGCACGTGGTCAACGACATCACGGCCCTGAACCTGTACGAGACGGGACAATGCCACTGGCTGTTCCGCATCCCGCTCGAGAAGATGGACGCCCTCCGCGGCGGGCCGGGCCACATGGAGGGCCCGATCCACGCGTCGCAGTTCTACACGTTCAACCTGAAGCGCAAGCCGCTCGACGACGTCCGCGTGCGCCGCGCCCTCGCCCTGGCCGTGGACCGCGAGACGATCGTCAAGCGCGTCCTCCGGGGAGGGGAGGAGGCCTCGGAGCGCCTGACCCCGCGGCTCTACCCGGGGTACGAGATGAAATGAA
>Ga0075423_10005290_pt1 | contig 12033 bp, 14 predicted proteins | sample SoiMethybrSBSTD2_FD_80114 | JGI IMG/M metagenome (GOLD analysis project Ga0075423, IMG submission 80114) | Bulk soil microbial communities from a Populus tree surrounding site in Tennessee, USA - Soil MetaG P. TD hybrid SBSTD2 | ecosystem: Environmental > Terrestrial > Soil > Tree plantation...
CAGACTTGATCACGATGCCGCCCAGGTCGGTGGCGGCAAGCTCCTTGAGCGAGCCGAGCAGGCGGCCGATGGGCGTCCTCGCCCCGCCGGTGATCACCGCTTCTGGCATGTTTCCTCCGCTGCTCCCCCGCCCCGGTGTGGTGCGGGCGGCACGTCTGCCACGATACCGAGGGATTACCACGATGACATTTCCGCGGCTCCCGGGGCTGCCCAGCACCGGGAGCGGCCTGACCCCCGGGAGGCGGCGGTGCTGCACCAGATTGACCACGTGGGGATCGCCTGTTACGACCTTGAGGCCGCGATCGCCCGATACGAGTCCGTCTTCGATCTCACCGTGGCCAGCCGGGAGCTGCACGAGGACCAGGGGGTGCGAGAGGCCATGCTCCGCGTGGGCGAGGGGCCCGGCGGCGCATCCTGGATCCAGCTGCTGGAGCCCACCGGACCGGACACCCCGGTCGGGAAGTTCCTGGCCCGCCGGGGCGAGGGCATTCACCACATCGGGTACCGGGTGACGGATATCACTGCGGCGCTGGAAGCCATCGGCGCGCGCGGGGTTCGCCTGCTGGACCAGCGCCCCCGGCACGGCTCGATGGGCGCCGCGATCGCCTTCCTGCATCCGGCTGACATGGGCCGGGTGCTGACGGAACTGGTCCAGCCGCCGGGGGCCTGAGCGCGCCGCGCATCCCTGCATCGGGGCAAGGCGAATCTTGGCCGGCGGGAAGCCCGAAAGGCACCGTCATCACCTGCGTAACGGGAGTACGCTGCCACTGATCGGGCGAGCGGTCTTTCGTGGCCGCCCCGCAGGGGGTTGCCGCAGTTCGCGCTAGTCCCCTATCGGGTGGTTGCTAGGAACTCGTCTGCGTCCCCCCCGCATGCCCCCCTCGTCTAGCCAGGATCAAGCCACATGCAGCCTGAAATCGACGCTCAGCTCAGCAATTTCTTCGAAGACGCACCGGCTCGCGACTTCGCCAAGGTCATGCGCGGATATGACCAGCACCAGGTCGATGAGTACCTCAAGCAGTCCGACCTGGAGATGCGCCAGCACCGCGAGCAAGTTCAGGCGCTCCAGCAGGAGCTGACCGAGGCGCATCGCCAGCTCCGCGAGCAGGAGCGGCCCACTTATGCGGGCCTCGGCTCCCGCATCGAGCAGTTGCTCCGCCTCGCCGAGGAGCAGGCGACGGAGATCGTGGGGGAAGCCCGCTCCGCGGCCAACGAACTGCAGGCCGCCGCGAAGGTGGACGCGGCCGAACTGCGGGCCGGCGCCGAGAACGAGGCGGCCGAGGTGCGGGCCAGCGCCAAGCGCGAGACCGACGACCAGCGTGGCTCCGCCGAGCGGGAAGCCGACGCCATCCGCACCGCGGCACGGCGTGAGTCCGACGAGCTGACCTCCACGACCGAGCGCGAGGCCGCCAAGCTGCGCGCCATGGCCGACCACGAGGTGGCGGAGAAGCGCGCCGCCGTGGAGCGGGACATCGCCAAGCTGCGCACCACGACCGAGCGCGAGGTCGCCCAGCTCAAGGCGTCCGCCAAGCGGGAGCGCGACGAGATCCTCACCACGTCCAAGCGGCAGGCGGACGAGATGCGCAGCCAGGCGCAGCGCATCCTGGAGGAGAGCGAAGCCCAGCGGGCGCAGGCGGAGGCCGAGTTCGAGATCCAGCTCGCCTCCCGGCGCGAGGAATCCGAGCGGCAGGAGGCCGAGCGGCTGTCGGCCGCGCAGGCGGCGACCCAGAAGCTGGTCACCGAGGCGGAGCAGCGTGCCGCCACGGCCGAGCAGCGGGCCGCCAAGGCCAGCGCGCAGGCCGACCACACCCGGCGCGAGGCCGAGCAGCACTCCAAGCAGCTCGTGTCCAACGCCAAGAAGAACGCCGACCAGATCGTCGCCCAGGCCAAGGCCCAGGCCGATCAGCTCACGGCGGACGCCAAGAACGAGATGGAGCGGCACCGCGCCGCGGCACAGCGCGAGGTCGACGACCTGACCAGGCAGAAGGAGAGCATCTCCTCCCACCTGGCCCAGATCAGCCAGCTGCTGGGCACCCAGATGCCGGGCCTGTCCGAGGTGCTCAAGCCCCAGCAGGGGCGGCAGGCGGTCGGCCAGCCTGCCGCGCCCAAGGCCGTTGCCGGCCCGCCGCCCGCGCCGCGGGAGGAGTCACGGGCCCAGGCGGGCAGCCCAAGGCAGCCGACTTCGGCCAAGACGGCCAAGGCCAGCGACGAGGATTGGTGGACCGAGTAACCACGCACAACGCGGGAGGGGCGGCGCGCACGCGCCGCCCCTCCCGCGTTGTGTGGCTTTGCGAGTCTCAGCTCACCGTGGTCTGGCCGCCGTCGACGACCAGGGCCTGGCCGGTCATGTAGGACGATGCGTCGCTGGCGAGGAAGACCGCCGGGCCGGCCATCTCGGTCGCGCGGCCCCACCGGCGCATGGGCACCGTGGCGATCGTCGCCTTCCCCGTTTCCTCGTCCTCCCACAGGTTGCGGTTCAGCTCGGTCGCGGTCCAGCCGGGGCACAGGGCGTTGACCCGGATCCCTAGCGCCGCCCACTCCACGGCCAGCGTCTTGGTCAGCGAGATCAGCCCCGCCTTCGCCGCCCCGTAGGGGGACAGGAACGGCGAGGCGGCCAGGCCCGCGACCGAGGCCACGTTGATGACCGAGCCCTGGCCGCGCTCGGCCAGGTGCGGGCCGAGCGCGTGGCACACGTACACGGCGGAGGTCAAGTTCAACCGCATCAGCTTGTCCCAGCCCGGCACCCGCAGGTCCAGGAACGGGGCCACGAAGTTGGACCCGCCGGCGTTGTTGACCACGATGTCCACGTGGCCAAGCCGCTCGATTGCCGCGGCGACCGCGCCCTCGACGGCGTCCTGGTCGGTGACGTCCGCGCGAATCACGTGCGCCTCGCGCCCGTACCCGGCGGCTTTCTCCGCGGTGGCCCCGAGCCCGTCTTCGCTGCGCGCCACCAGCGCCAGGTCGGCGCCCGCCTCGGCGAACGCCACGGCGATCTCCTGGCCGATGCCGCGGGAGGCTCCGGTGATGAATGCCTTCTTGCCGTTCAGGTCGAAAAGGGTCACCGTGGGTCCTCCCACTCGGTTGGCAGTGGCCACGCCTCCGGGTTCACCCGGCGCACGATCTCACCCAGAACAGTACGCACAGCAGGCTCGCCGACCCACAGGTGCTTGGCGCGCTCCCCCGCGATCAGTTCCGCGTTCGGCACCCGGGCGAACCTGGCCCGCGCCTCGGCCGGGCGGAGGTAGTCGTCGAACTCCGGCACCAGCACCAGCAGCGGCTTGCCCGACGCCGCCCAGGCGTCGAGTTCCGCCTCACCGGCCCGGTGCAGCGGCGGGGACACAAGGATCGCGCCCTCCACCGCCGGGTCGTTGCCCCACAGCAGCGCGAGTTCAGTGCCAAACGACCAGCCCAGCAGCCATAGCCGCGGCAGCCCGGCGGCCACGCACCAGGCGATCGCGGCGGCCACATCGTGGCGCTCGGCCGTGCCCTCGCCGAACTCACCCTCGCTGCGGCCGCGGTCGGAGGCGGTGCCGCGGGTGTTGAACCGGACCACGGCCAGGTCCGCGAGCGCGGGCAGCCGGTAGGACGCCTTGCGGAAGAGGTGGCTGTCCATCATCCCGCCGTGCGTGGGCAGCGGGTGCAGGCATAGCAAGGTGGCCACCGGGTCCTTGTCCAGTGGCCGCGCGACCTCGCCGACGAGCGTCAGCCCGTCCTCGGTGCGCAAGGCGAATTCCTCACGCCGGGCGGGCAGCACGGTGCTGGCCCTGATCTCCATTGCGGTGCTCCTCACCTGCCGGGCCGGCCGCGCGCGTGCCGGCGCAGCCGCTGGTCCCAGCACGGGCGGTGCCAATGCCGCCGTTCCGCCAGCCCCGGCGTGTACGCGGGCCACACGACCAGGTGCGCCGTCCCGGGCTGAATTTCCTGGTCACAGCCCGGGCAGCGGTAGGCCTTCACGGTGGCCTCGCCGGGCATGGCCCGGACCACCCAGTCCCCGTCGGGCCCGGTCTCGATCCGCTCCGGGCCCAGCCGCAACGCCGGGTTTTCCGCGTCCTCTGCTGCTTCGCCGCCGGGATGCCCGGGCGGCAGGCCACCGCGCGGCCGGCGCGGCATGCTGGCCGGCAGGCGCCGGGCTCTGCGAGGGCTCACGGCCGTCACTGTAAGGCATGACACCTGTTTCCGGATCGCCTGGGAGCGTGGCTGTGCCGCCGTCTGCCGACGATCCCCATGGCGTGCCCGGCCGTGCCGCCGAATCCGCCCGGATCGAAGTTCCCGTCAGCGCGGACAGACTTCCCGCAGCCGGCGCTCGAGGAAGTCCCGCTCGGCGGCGTTCCCGGTCCGCTCGATGGCCGCCCGGTACGCGCGGGCCGCCTCGGCATCGCGGCCGAGCCGGCGCAGCAGGTCGCCGCGGATGGCATGAAACAAGTAAAAGCCTTCTACTGCAGAACGATCCGTCAGGGCCAGCGCGACTTGCGGGCCGTCAACCTCCGCCACCGCGACGGCGCGATTGAGGGCCACCACCGGGCTCGGCGTAACGGCCAGGAGCTGATCGTACAACTGCACGATCTGCCGCCAGTCGGTGTCTGCCACCGTCGCGGCGTCGCTGTGCACGGCCTGGATCGCCGCCTGGATCTGGTACGGCCCCGGCTGGTCCCGCCGCAGGCACCGCCGGACCAGGTCCTGCCCCTCGGCGATCAGCGCCCGGTCCCACCGGCTGCGGTCCTGGTCGGCGAGCCGGATCAGCTCACCGGAGCCCGTCGTGCGCGCGGGCCGGCGCGCGTCGGTGAGCAGCATGAGCGCGAGCAGCCCCATGGCCTCCGGCTCGTCCGGCATCAGCCCGGCCAGCAGCCGTGCCAGGCGGATCGCCTCGGCGCACAGGTCGTCGCGGACGAGAGCTGGCCCCGAGCTTGCCGTATAGCCCTCGTTGAAAATGAGGTAGAGGACGGCGAGCACGGCACGGAGCCGGTCGGGCAGATCGGCCTCATCCGGTACCCGGTACGGGATTCGCGCATCACGGATCTTGCCCTTGGCCCGGACCAGCCGTTGCGCCATGGTCGGCTCGGGCACCAGGAAGGCGCGGGCGATCTGTTCCGTGGTGAGCCCGCCGAGCAGGCGCAGCGTCAGCGCGACCTGGGCCGCCTGGGCGAGCGCAGGGTGGCAGCAGGTGAAGATGAGGCGCAGCCGTTCGTCGCGCACGGGCCCCTCCTCGGCGGGTTCGTTCTGCGCGTGCAGCAGGGCCGCCTGGGCGTGCCGGTCCTCGCGGGATGCCTCCCGGCGGAGGCGGTCGATGGCCCGGTTGCGCGCGGTGGTGATGATCCAGCCGGCCGGGCTCGGCGGCAGCCCGTCGGCCGGCCACCGCTGTACCGCCACGGTGAACGCGTCCTGGACCGCGTCCTCGGCGATGTCCAGGTCGCCGAAGCTGCGGTTCAGGACGGCCACCGCCCGGCCGTACTCGGCCCGGAAGATCTCCTCGATCTCCGCAGCGGACGGGGGCATCAGCCCTCGGCTTCGCCCTGGAACGGCCGTACCTCGATAGGCAGCGTGGTCACGAGCGCGTACCTGCGGGCCCACTCCAGCGCCGCGTCCAGGTCCGGCGCCTTGATGATGGTGAACCCGCCCAGGTGCTCCTTGCCCTCGGTGAACGGGCCGTCGGTGATGAGCACGTCGCCGTCCTTGGGCCGCAGCACGGTCGCCGTGCTCGGGGCGTGCAGGCCACCGCCGAAGACCCAGGAGCCTGCCTCCTTGAGTTCGGCGCGCATCGCGTCGATCTCGGCCATCACCTTCGCCAGGAACTCCGGCGGCGGGACTTCCCCGTCGGGCTGGTACATGCTGATCAGGTACTGCTTCATCGCCTGTTCCTCCTCGTGATCGCGGGCCTTCTCACCTGCTACACGAACGCCTAGCGCCCGGATCGACATCTGACGGAGTTGTTCCCCGGAGAAATTCGGGCCTGGGCTGTTGCCCCTGGCAGATGTACCGTCAGCCATGCCTACCATGGCGCTGCGCGCCCAAGCCCGCTGGGCAGTGCTGTTGTCCGCAGCGGTGGCCTGCGCCACGAACGGTCTTCAGCCAAGGCCGGCTTGCCCGGACATCGGGGACGGGTCCAAGCCAAGGTCAGGCTGATTCCTGCCCGGTCATCCTGAGCTGCCCCGGCGCCCATGGCAGCGAAACCAGCCAGTCGTGCTGGTTCCCCTCGCAGGTGATGCAGGCGGATAAGGTTAGCTCCCGTGCGGCTTGTCATTGCCCGGTGCAGCGTGGATTATGTGGGGCGGCTCAGCGCGCATCTGCCGATGGCAACGCGCCTGATCCTCGTCAAGGCGGACGGCTCGGTGCTCGTTCATTCCGACGGCGGCTCGTACCAGCAGCCGAACTGGATGTCCCCGCCGTGCCGGCAGGAGGAGTCGCCGGGCTCCTGGCGGGTGGTGAATAAGGGCGGCGAGGAACTGCGCATCACGATCGAGGATGTGCTGCACGACTCCACCCACGAACTCGGCATCGACCCCGGGCTGAAGAAGGACGGCGTGGAGGCACACCTGCAGGAACTCCTCGCTGCGCAGGTCCACCTGCTCGGCATGGGCTGGCGGCTGGTCCGGCGGGAGTACCCGACCGCGATCGGCCCGGTCGACCTCATGTGCCGGGACGAGGGCTCGGGGGCCGTGGCCGTGGAGGTCAAGCGGCGCGGCGACATCGACGGGGTGGAGCAGCTGACCAGATACCTGGAGCTGCTCAACCGGGATCCGGCGCTGTCCCCGGTGCGAGGGGTGTTCGCGGCCCAGGAGATCAGGCCGCAGGCCAGGGTGCTCGCCGAGGACCGCGGCATCCGTTGCGTCACCCTGAACTACGACGCCATGCGCGGGATCGAGCTTGAGGGCACCCTGTTTTGACCTATCGGGTTCGATATACGTTCGCGCGGTGATCAATCAGTACGACGTGGACGGTCCGTTCGCTCTCATCGATGCGATGGATCACCCGGTATGCGCCACGACGTGCCGAGTGATAGCCGCGCAGTTCGTGGGTCAGTGGCTTGCCGACCCGATAGGGGTTGTCGAGCAGTGGTCCAATCAGGAACTCTGTGACCGCTGCCGCGACCGCTAGAGGCAGGCCGCGAGGCGGCGCTTCGACGAGAACGCGGCGGGCAGAGGACGCCAGTGACAAGGTGTACGCCTCGTCGGTCACTCTCCGTCCTGCTCGGCTTCTGCACGCTGTTCCATCAGCCGTCGCAACTCCTCAGCACCGATGGTTTCGCCCCGGGCGATCTCGGCCTCTGCGGCGCGGACCTCGTCCAGCGCATCCGGCGTAGACAGCAGGTCCAAGGTCTCCTCCAGCGCCTCCAGATCCGACACAGACATGATCACTGCCTCGGGGCGGCCATTGCGGGTGATCACCACCCGGTCATGGGTGTCCCGCACCTCATCTAGCACAGCGGACAATCGGGCTTTCGCGTCCGCCAACGGAATCGTCGTCATGACCTGAATTATAGTCACCAGCATCCCGGCAGGCACGACTGCGAAGCACCTACTACCAGACCGGGTGCGCGCCATGGCACTGGCCATCCGGCTGCGCTCGCAGGCAGCGCGAACGGCCAGCGGTTGCCTGGCCGGGCACGATTAACGACTGTGACCCGATTTGTCCGCACTGAGGTGGCCTGCTTGGTTACGATGCGCTGATATGAGTGCTGACCCAGGCTCGGCTCTGCCAGCCCGTACCACCCGTTACCGGCGGCGCGGGCGCCATTCCAGCCCACACCAGCTTTCGCTGCCTTCCGACAGCCCCGCGCTGGTTATTGCCGTGCCCGGGTCAGCCAGGCCGGAAAGCGAAGACACCGCAGTGCGGGTCGCCGACCAGGCGGCGGCATCGTGCCACGGCGCCGAGATACGGATCGGATTCCTCCGTGGTGGCCAGGATTCGCTGGAAGAAGCGCTCAGCGACCTGCCGAGCCACAACGGGCTGCCCGCGGGCGTAGTGGTGCCACTGCTGCCGTTCCCGTACCCGGAGGTGGACCGGGCCATCGCCGCCGTCGTCGCGGCGGCCGAGGCGCCGTTTGTCATCGCGGACCATCTGGGCCCGCATCCCTTGCTAGCAGAGGCGCTGCACGGGCGACTGGCCGACGTCGGGCTGGCCCGGGCCGCCAGGGTGGGGCGGATCAGCATTGGAACGGCGGCCGACGGGGTCATCGTGGGCACCGTAGGTGACGGGGAAGCGGTCCAGGCGGCCGAGGTGGTCGCAGTGCTGCTCGCGTCCCGGCTCGCCACGCCCATCGCGGCCGCCTCGCTCACCGACCCCGGCAGCATCAAGGACGCAGCCGCCCGGCTGCGGCAGGCAGTGCCGCGCGTTGCCCTGGCGCCATGTATGGTCGGCCCGGAACTCACCTCCGGAACGCTGGAGGCGATCGCCGCGCTCACCAGCATCGATTGCGCACCGCCGCTGGGCAGCCATCCCGCTGTAGGTCAGCTTGTGGCCATCCGTTACGGCGCCGCGCTGGCGGATCCGAAGGTGGCATCGCTCGCCGCGGAGGCCAAGAGCGAGCCGCTGCCCGCCTCGGTCCCGCCCGCCGGTACAGGCGCACAGTAACTCGGTGAGGGCTAGTACGGGCCCGGGCCTGCGACCGGCCAGGAGTCCACTGGCGCCCGCGTGACCGCGACGTATAGCCGGGCGTCACCGGGGCGCCACATCGCGACCTGCCACGCATCCTGTAGCCCCACATCCGCAACCAGCCGACCGCTGCCCGCTTGCCAGCCGAAGTCAACACCGATTCCGGCGCCGATCGTGGTTCCCGGGACCGCGGTCAACCTCCTGCCCGCGACGGCCGCCACGACCAGCCGGGTGGTCTCGGCGCGGCCGCCCGCTCCGACCCTTGCGGTCACCTGGAGGGCCAGAAGCCTCCCGTCCGGGCTGAACGCACCCGCATAAGCCTGGCTTCGCCCGGGGAGCGGAATGACGCGGCCCCGCCCGCCGCCCAGATTCAGCACGTGCACGGGGCAGCGCGCCGTGCAGACCGGCATCCAGGCGATCTCACCGGCGCTCACCGCGATCACGTTCTGGAAAGAACGCCTAACCCGGCGTGTGCTGGGCTCCCAGAGCTGGTACGGCACCGCGCCCTTACCCGCGAGTTCCGGCACCAGCAGCAGGCCGGCGGCGGTGCCATGGTCGATGACGTACCCGCGCGGCAGCCTGCGCCGCGGCCCCAGCGCCGCGCCGGACACGCTGAACTCTTGCGCCGTGCCCCGGGTGGCGGGCATGACGGCGCCGGCACGATAGCTGACCAGCCACACCGCACCTGTGGTCGCGGCTGGTGCGACGAAGTCCGCGGCGCCTAGGCGGCTCGCCTTCCGCGATCCGTCCGCGATGTAGTAGGCAGGCATCGGGCGGGGCGCGCAGTTCTCGCACGCAATGCCGTTGCCGCGGAACGGCAGCGCGGCCCAGCCGCTGGTGACGCGGATGAGCTGATAGCCATGGTCACGTCGCGGCAGCCCGCGAATCGGCTCAGTCTTGCCGGTGGTAACCCAGAGCCACGCCGGCCTCTGGCCGCCCAGCATCAGCCGCAGCCCGGCCTCGCGCGGCAACGGCTGACCGGCCATTCGCGCGGGCTTGCTCGACGGCATCCGAATGCCATCGTTGCCAGCGGCGGTGGCCGGGCTCGTGACGCCTGAAGCCGGTGTGGCCCGGTGCAGCCCGGTGCGCGCAACTACCACGCCGGCCAGCACTGCCACCGTGGCAACTGCGGCGAGTGCCCACACCCACCGCGGCGGCCGGGGCCAGCCACCGAACTCAGTCGTATTGCTCACCGCACACCTCCCCTCATGGTAAGCGGCGGCATTCGCCGTGCTCCCTGAGAAAGGTGGGGCTGTGGTTTGTGGTCGTTGCTGCCAACGCGCACATTCTTGTGTGGCCGTTGGCGTAGCCAGCCACAAACGAGCCGGCCGGCGTGATCACGGGTGCGGGGGCTGCATTGTCTGCGGGGGCCCTGTGGGCGTGCGGAGGCGACGAGCGTCTGGGGCTGTCAGTGCGCGGAGGCCGGTGAGGGGACGCCGAACGCGGCGGTGACGCGGCACCAGGCGCCCAGGGCGGTGTCGATGTCACGCGCGGTCACGTCGGCGTGGGTGAGCATCCGGATCTTGCCGGCGACGATAGTCACCAGTACTCCCTCGGCCGCGAGGCTGGCCTGCCACGCGGCCAGTGGCTGGCCGGTGCCTGCCACGTCCACGAACACGATGTTCGTCTGTACCGCGTCAAGATCGACGTTCGCGGGCAGGATCCCGGCGATGCCCTCGGCCAGCCTGCGGGCGGCGGCGTGGTCCTCGGCCAGTCGTTTCGGCCCCTCGTCCAGGGCGATCAGCCCCGCCGCCGCCATGATCCCGGCCTGCCGCCACCCCGCGCCGAGCAGGATCTTCAGCCGCCGCGCCTCCTCGATGAAGGCGGCGTCGCCGGCCAGCATCGAGCCGATCGGCGCGCCAAGCCCTTTCGACAGGCAGAACATCAGCGCCGCTGCCTGCGCCGCGTAGTGCGACACGTCGGTACCGGTCACCGCGCAGGCGTTGAAGATGCGCGCCCCGTCCAGGTAGAGCGGCACGTCCCGGTCGGCGCAGGCCGCAGCGATCTCGGCCATCGCGGCGACCGGCATGACCGTGCCGCCGCCTACCTGGTGGGTGTTCTCCACCGTGACCAGGTCCACCACGGCGACGTCGTAGGGCACCGGGTCCAGCGCGGCCGCCACCTGCGCGGCGGTGACCATGCCGCGTGGCCCGTTGACCGTGCGGAAGGTGATCCCGGACAGCAACGCCGAGGAGATCAGTTCGTGCGTGCCGACGTGTGCCGTCTCCTCGCACACCACGGCGTGCCCGGAGCGGGTGAACGCGTGCATCGCGATCTGGTTGCAGAGCGTGCCGGTGGGCAGGTAGAGCGCGGCCTGCTTGCCGGTCAGCGCGGCAGCCCGCTCTTGCAGCCGGATGACGGTGGGGTCGTCTCCGAACAGGTCATCGCCCACCTCGGCGTCGGCCATGGCGCGCCGCATCGCGGGCGTCGGCCTGGTCACGGTGTCCGAGCGAAGATCGATGTATCCGCTGCCGCTCATGGTCCTGCCCCGTCCCTGGTCCGTCGTGTACGGGCGCCGCGCCGCCGGGCGGCCGGCCTCACCACGCTAACGCCCGCCCGGCCGCGGGCGGGCACCCGGCCGGGGAACAGCGGGCGGGCCGATCGTGTTGTTGCTGGTAGAAGGAATGGCGGTTCGCCGGTAGCAGCGGCGGGCCGCCGCGTATTCAGGAGCCAGGCAAGAAAGAAATGCGCACATGCGTTACGTGCGGCGCAGAGCTGCACCCGGAAAGGGCCAAGAAGTACGACTATTGCATGTCACCTGAGTGCCAGAAGAAAAACCTCAAGGGCCTGACCATGGTCGCCGTCGGGGTTAACAAGGCGGCAGAACAGTATCTGCTCTTGGACGACGACACCAAGGCCGAACTGGCCAGCGGTAAGTACCATGATCAGCGCCGTGGCTCGTTTGGCACCTCACTGGCGTCGCCGGGCACCAACTCATCGCCGGGCGCGGGGGCGTCACAGCGCACCGCCCCGCCAGCAGGAACCGGCCAGGGGGCGGACGCCAGCCCGGTAACGGGCACGAGCCCGGCAGCGCACGCCAGTCCGGCGGCGGGCACGAACCCGGCAGCGCACGGCGGCGGCCCGCGAGCGGCCGTGCGGGCACGCACCCGGCCACGGGCAGCGAGGTCGGCCGTACAGCCCAGCACGGTCACCGAGGCCCGCCAGCCGTGGACGGGCAAGCAGGCCCGGCTCGCGCTCCTCTACAACGAGCAGGGGATGCGCCCGGAGGAGATAGCGCAGAAGCTGGGGCTGAGCAGCTACGCGGTGACCCAGATCATCCTGACCGCGCGGAACCGGGGGAAGCTCTAACAACCTCGCCACGACCCTGGCCCGCATCCTGGGGGGGGTCGTCCGGCGATTGCACTGGCGCTGCGAGCCGCGGCCAGTGCTATTCGCCGAGGATAGCGGCGTGGGCCGCGCGGGGCTATTCGCCAAGGACGCCGG
>Ga0075423_10005291_pt1 | contig 12031 bp, 23 predicted proteins | sample SoiMethybrSBSTD2_FD_80114 | JGI IMG/M metagenome (GOLD analysis project Ga0075423, IMG submission 80114) | Bulk soil microbial communities from a Populus tree surrounding site in Tennessee, USA - Soil MetaG P. TD hybrid SBSTD2 | ecosystem: Environmental > Terrestrial > Soil > Tree plantation...
AATCAACTGATGAGCTGCAAAAATCGTGGGTGCAAGCTTCAATCGATAAACGATATTATCTAATCGACACTCTAGCAATTGTGCAAAATGCTCTGCAGTGTTGCTAGCATCTCTAACAGCCTGCTTATAATAGCGAACGAGCTGTTTTTCAGTCAGCATTCCGTAAATTGCCTTCAATTTTTGCTTTTCTTCAAGAGAGACTCCAAAGTCTGACTTTTTTCGGCGTCGAGCTCCATGCATTCGGCGCCGACCAGTGCCTGCACGCTCTGGTAATGCAGGACCAGGCTCCGAGGCCCCGCATAGGCCCGGTAGAGCACGAACCGCAGGTCCGGATAGCGGGCGAGGGCCTTTCCCCAATAGACACGGAGCGCCGGCTTGCCTCGGACGGTCACCTGCCCCGGCCCCAGCACGGCCTCCACGAGCGGAGAGGTCACCTCGACGTTCTCGGCGTAGTGACTGAGGATCCGGTCGAGGTCGTGGCTGTTCCAGGCCGAGATCCACTCGTGCGCGAAATCCTGCGCCTCGGCTTCCGTCATGAGAGTCTCTCGTCAGCCGACCGGCCGGGAATCCACGGCTCCTCGCGCGGCACGCCGCCGCGGAAGTCGAAATGCTCGGTATCGAGGCCGCGGAGCGGCCCGCCCACACTGGTGCGATCGGGATGGCGGACGAGCCACGCGCGATAGTAGGCGGTGACGCTCGCGGCCGGGTACCACGCGCCCGCGTCGAGCCCGGGATAGTGGGCGGCGAACTCGGTCCGGAGGCGGACCAGGCGGACGATGGGTTCGCCCGGCACCTGGACGGGCAGCGCGACCGGGACGGGCTTCGGGGTGGGATCCGCAGGGCTCATGCTGGCCTCGGAAATAGTTCAGCGGGTTTCGGAACGCATTGCGGCGGCGGCGCGACTCTTTCGAGGTCACCCGCCCTCCGCCCGGTTGCCCCATGGTTGATCATGAACACCGCGGCGCCCAGCGCGAGCTCGGCCTCGCCGGCCGGCGGCAGCAGCTCGATGACATGCTCATGGCCGTCCTCGTCGCGCAGGCGGCGTCCGCGCAGCGACCGAAGGGTCGACGCCAGGCTCATGCGGCCGGGGGACGCACTTCGCTCATCAGCCCGAGCAGGTTGCCCTCCGAGTCGTGGCAGAAGGCCATCCAGAGATCGTGATCCGGAAGCCGGGCGACGGCGTGCGGCTCATCCACGAAAACGGCGCCGCGCGCCACCATCGCCGCGTGAGCCGCCGGCAGGTCGGGCACGAGGTAGTACAGAACGCCCGCGCGGGAGGGAGCATCGGGTCCTTCGGGCCGACTCAGCATCAGCCGGACGCCGCCGCAGTCGAAGAACGCGAGCCCCGGCGGAGCCCGGAACAGGAGACGGAGACCGAGGACGTCGGCATACCACGCGACGGCGCGATCGAGATCGCCCACTGGAACGGCGACCTGCCCGATGCGCGTGGGACGGTCGAAGCCCGGGCTGCCGGCGGCGCCGGTCGGCATGCGTCCCTCCTGCGCTGTTCATCGCGACGGCTGCAGCCCTATCGAAAGTGAGCTAGTGCCGTCCGAACGTCCACTCGGTGAACAGGCCGATCCAGATCATCGCGGCGGCGATCGCCAGGTAGAGGCCGGCGGTGGGCTCGTCGCCGATGAGACCGCGGAGCCAGCGCGCCCGGTAGTTGTCCCAGAACCACCACGGCCGGGCCAGCGTCATCACGGCGAGGAAGGCGCCCACGCCCACCCACAGCGTTCGGTGGCGCGGCCACCCGAGCTCCATCGCGCCCAGCCAGAGGATGGCCACCGACAGTGCGCACACAAGGAGCAGGATGAGCCCGCCCATGAAGCCGCTCCGCGCGGGCTCGGGGCCGCCCGGCTGGTCGGACGAATCGCTCCATTCGCTCACGGCCAGCGCCGCGAAGAGCAGGCTCAGGAGCGCGAGCGCGATCGCGAGCGACTTCAGCTCACGCCTCCGCGCCGGCAGTCGCCTGGGTCACGGAGCGGCTCATCCGGGCCACCGGCACCTCCACACCATCCGGCAGGGTGAGCACGAAGCGCTCATCGAGCTCGAAACCGAGCGCGCGATAGAGCGGCTCCCCCGGCATGGTCGCGACCAGCGCCAGGCGACGGAACCCGGCGGCTCGCGCCGCGGCCTCGCACTCGCGGTAGAGCCGCCGGCCGAGCCCCCGGCGCGCCCAGTCGGGGTGGACGAAGAACGCACGGATCCGGGCGGGCTCGCCCGCCGCATCCAGCAGCGGGTCCTCCGCGCCCTTCATGCGGTCGGCGCCGTACAGCGTCCGCCGACGGCTCCACCCGCCGGCCGCGGCGAGCGCGCCGGACCCGGCCTCGATCACGTAGTAGGTCCCATCGCGGATGAGCTGGGTATCGGCGCCGAACACGTAGCGGAGCAGGCTCGCCACCTGCGTGTCGTTGTAGAAGCCCACGCTGAGCTCCCTCGCGGACCGCGCGATGAGCGCTTCGATGGGGGCGAGATCCTCGGCGCACGCCCGGCGGAGCGGGAGCGCCTCGGACGCGGGAAGGCCGGGCATGAGCAGCCTCGAAGGTAGCGCCCGCGCCGGCGCCCGCCAGAGGCGGCGCGCTACTGGTGGCGCAGCCTCCGCCGGTCCGCTCTCAGTGACCCTGGCCAGGGCGCGGCACGCGCGCCCGGGCATGCTGGTCGAGCAGCGCGAGCTCCGCGCGATAGACCCCACGGAGGTACCGCGGTGCCAGCCAGCGCTCGACCCAGCCTGCGAGCCCGCTCCTGCGCCAGCGGGTCTCGAAGGTGACCCGCGACGAACGTCCCTCGTCGGCCGGTTCCACCAGGAACCGCGTGGCGGCGCCAGACTCGACATCGGTCTCGACCAGCTCGCGCCCGGGAACCGGCTCGCTCACCGCGGCGCGGAAGGTCCGGACTCTGCCCAGCGCCCGCATCCTGACCCGGATCCGCGTTCCGGCGCCGATCCCGCCGCTCTCGACGTCGAGCGCCTCGAAGTAGCGTCGCGGTAGAATCGCCCGATGGCCCTCATGGTAGTCGGCGATGATACCGTAGACCACCGGCGCCGGCGCCGCCACGATGGCCGACTGCGAGACGCAGATCTCAGGCACCGTCGAGATCGGTGGAACGCTCGATGATCCGACCGACGAGGCCGTAGCGGAGTGCTGCCTCGGCGCCCAGCCAGAAGTTGCGATGGGTGTCCTCCTCGATGCGCTCGAGCGGCTGTCCGGTCTCCCGCGAGAAGATGCGGTTCAGCCGGTCGCGCATGCGCAGGATCTCGCGAGCCTCGATGTCGATGTCGCTCGCCGAGCCGCCCGCGCCGCCCGCGGGCTGGTGCAGGAGGAATCGGGTGTTGGGGAGGCAGAACCGCTGCTCGCGCGGGGCGGCCACGTAGATGAGGGCGCCGGCGCTCGCTACCCACCCGGTGCCGATCATCCGCACCCGGGCCCGGATGAAGCGGACGAGGTCGTGGATGGTGTCGCCGGCCTCGACGTGCCCGCCCTGCGAGTTGAGAAACACCGTGATGTCCGCGTCGGAGTCGGCGGCGAGGGCGAGCAGTTGGCTGGACACGGTGGCGGCGAGGCGCTGGGTGATCTCGCCGCTGATGATGATCGTACGGGCTCGGAGCAACCGTTCGGTGACTGGATCGTACCCGGGGACCGGCGGGCTCTCGGGCTCGGACTGGCGGAGCATGGATGTCTCCTGTCTCGGGACGATGTGCGCAGGACCTCCCTCAAGGTACCCAGGAGCGCCCGCGGTAGCGCATCTCGTTGGTGGCGACGAAGCCGAGTCGCTCGTACAGGGCGCGTCCCTGGTGGGAGGCGTGGAGCACCAGCCGGTCGAGCCGCTCCTCCTCGGCCCAGCGGAGGACGTGGCGCATCAGCTCCTCGGCCACCCCGCGCCGACGCCAGGCCGGCTCGGTGTAGACGTTGAGCACGATCGCGTGGCGCCCTTCCGCTACCGCCACGGTGCCATCCGGAAGCCGGTAAGGATGCGGCAACACCAGCCGGCGCTGCGCCCCGGCGCCCCCCACCACGGCGTCGCCGTCCGCGCCCATGGCAAGCCAGCCGACGTACTCGCCGGCGGCGAGCGCGTCCCGCAGCCGCACTTCCGCCGCAATGAGCAGGGAGTCGAACGCGTCGGGCGGGAGCTGCCCCATGTCCTCGAACATCCGCGTCCGATGGCGCGCGATGACCGGCGCATCGGCGGCGGTGGCACGCCGGACGCGAAGTGGCGCGGCCGCAGCGGGCTCGGACGCTGTCATGCGGCAGCTACTCGAAGCGCGCGCAGGCCGGCGTGCGCTCGCGCAGCACCGCCTCCTGCCGGAACCGTCGCTTGTACTCGCCCGCCACCTCCGCGACCGCCCCGCGATCCGCCTGGCTTCCCGTATGCAGCAGCGTCACGATCGCCGACCGCTCCCGCTCGACGACGCCGCTCTGTCCCTTCCACTGGCCGGTGGCCTCGATCACCGTGAACCCATTGGGGAACCTCGGCGTCACCACCTCGTCGAGAAAGGCCCGCCATTCCGCGTCGGTCACGCTGCCGCCGTCGGGGCGGTTGCGGCCGAAATAGACGGCGTCGCGGACCAGCGCGGTGTCGCCGGCCGCGCAGGCGGCGGCCGGCGTGGGTGTCGCGGCCTGGGGCCGTGCGCACGCAGCCGAGGCCACCACGGCGGCGACGGTGATCGAACGAAGGCTCGGGGTCACGGCGACGTGCGTCGGACGCGTCATGCCTCCACCAGCTCCCACCGGCCGGCGTAGCGGCGGACGAAGCCGTCGGCATCCACCTGGAGGTCCGCCACGAACGCCCCTCCGTCCGTCTCGTAGCGATAGGTCTCGGGGCCGGTGCGGTGGTAGACCTGATCGAGCGGCTCGAACGTGAGGCCGGGGAACGACAGCCAGGCCGCGCGCGCCGCCGCCGACTGGCCTGGCGCCAGGGCCAGCCGGCGAATCGGCAGGAGATTGGTGGACGGCGTGAACGCGAGATCCACGTCCATGCACCCATCGAGGTCGGCGGAGCCGCGGCCGTCCACCTGCCAGCGGCGATCGGCCGCCACCAGCACGTCGAGCCGGACCCGCCGCGCTCCCACCCAGCCGGCGATCCAGGCGTGGCGCGTGTGCCAGGCCGCGTCGCACACCACCGCGTATTCCAGCCGGCATGGCTCACCGTCGTTCAGGAACACCGCCATGCCGCCGAGCTGCCAGAACGGCTCGTGAAACACCAGCCGCGCGGAATCGTGGCCCGGTTGATCGAGTCGGCGCCACAGCAGGGTCCTGACCGCCGTCGACACGCGCATATATCCATCATAGCCGCCCGGACGACCCCGCGCGGCCCTTTCCGAGCGCGGCCCGCCGCAGCCGGCCGGCCTCCGCCTCGCTCTCCCGGTGCACCAGAGCCTCGAGCCGGCGCCGGAACGCGCCGCCGAAGTAGTCGGGCACGCACTCGGGCAGGCCCAGCTCGCCCGGCTCGCCGGCCCAGGTGAGCCGCGCGGCGAACGGCTCAAGGTCGCGCCGGGCGGCGGTCAGGGCGAGCTGCAACGCCTGCACGCCATCCTCGCCCAGTGCGCGACCCGTGCGCAACCGCCCGAGCCCCCGAATGCGGTACACACAGGCCCACTCGCCGCCGCGCCGCTCTCGCGGTGCCTGGATCTCGAGCATGACCGGCTGACCACCCGGCAGGAGCGAGAGCCGCCGGGACAGGAAGGAATCGGTATCGGCGGTCACGCGCCCTCCGGCATCAGAAGGTCGCCGTCTCCCACGACGTCAGCTCGAAGAAGTCCCGCGTCGTGGCGATCGCGACCTCGTCCTCGAACTCGGCGCAGGTGTACAGGATGACCGAGGCGAACCGACGGGCCGACCAGACGCACACGTAGATCCCCGAGTCGATCAGCGGCACGAACGCGTCGTACCCCTCGTTGGCGGCCTTGCCCTGCCCGCTCGTGGCGTGCACGATCGGCTCGCCATAGGTCCGAAGGCCGAGCCGGCCGGTGATGAGGGTGAAGTACTCGCGGATGGCCCCCGAGTCGAGGGTCGGGCGCGCGAAGTAGCCCTCGATCAGAAGCCGCTTGCGGAAGATCTCCGGCGCGATCCGTCCCATCGCTTCCCTCCCTGTGTCATCGGAACGCTTCGCGGACGCCGCTGAACACGAACTGCACGGCCACCGCGGCCAGGATGAGCCCCATGATACGGGTCACGACGCGAATGCCGGTCTTGCCGAGCCGGCGGAGGAGCGGCTCGCCGAGCCGAAGGGAGACGTAGGAAATGAGTCCCGTCAGCACGATGGACGCGTATACCACCGCCGACTGGGCGACCCCGCGCGCCTGGCCGGCGACGACGATGACGGTCGAGATGGCCCCCGGTCCGGCGAGCATCGGGATGGCGAGCGGCGTGAGCGCCACGTCCTCCTTGATCTGTCCCTCGTACACCTCGTCCCGTCCCTCCTGGGTGCGGCGCTCGCCCTGCAGCATGTCCATGGCGACGAACCACAGGATCAGGCCGCCGGCGGTGCGGAACGCCGCCAGCGTGATGCCGAAGGCGCGGAACAGCATCGTCCCGGTGGCGCCGAACACGACGAGCAGGACGGTCATCGCGAGGCACGCTCGTCGCGCGGTGCGCTGCCGCTCCACCGCGGTCTCCTGCTGCGTGATCACGAGGTAGGTCGGGATGGCCGCGACGGGGTCCACGATGAAGAAGATCGAGGTGAACGTGACCAGGGCGAACCGCCCGAGCTCCCCCATCGCCCGTCAGGCTCCAGCGAGTGCGGCGAGCTTGAGCACCGTGTTCCAATTCCGGCCCGTGCCGGCGGTGCCGAGCTTCCGCTCGATCAGCGCGATGGTCAGCTTCGACGTGCCGATCCCGTCCGGATAAACGAGATAGGCCTGCCGGCCATCAGCGCGGACGATCTCCCGGCCCGAGATGGCGCTCTGGAGCCGCTCGACCGCTTCCGGGTCGGGCGCCGCCTTGAGACACAGGAGCACCAGGTGCGCGGGATCGCGCCGGGCCTCCTCGCGGAAGGGATTGCGCGAGACGATCACACCCCAGTCCGCGGCCGTGCGCACGAAGAACCTGGTCTCGAGGCCGAGGCGGCTGGCCGCCTCGCGCTCGAGCAGCGTCTCCAGGGTGGTGCCGGTCGGCCGGCCGTTCCGGAACACGAGGTTGCCGCTCTGCAGCAGCGTCTTCGGCTCGTCCAGCCCGAGCGCGCCGGCCAGCTCGCGCAGGTCGGCCATGGCCACCTTGTTGTGAGGGCCCAGGTTGACCGCGCGGAGCAGCGCGATGTGCGTCGGCATCGGGCTAGGACGACGCCGGCGGCTCGCCGACGAGCCGCGCGGTCTCGGCGTCGAGCCGCGCGCGGAGGGCCTCCAGCAGCGGTTCGCCCGCCGTGAACCGGCGGCCGTAGGCGAGATTGAAGGCGTAGTCGAAGTCCGCCGGATTCTTTCCCTGGGTGTGCTGCAGGATCGTCTCGAGCTTGTCGAGTCCCTTGGCCAGCCGCGCCTCGGGCGAGGCCGCGGCCTCATACTCGTCCCACAGCTCCACGATCTCCTCACGCAGCGGCGCGGGGAGCGGCGCCGTGAGCCGCAACAGGTCGGCCCGCTCCTGGCCGGCCTTGGGCGCGGCGGCCTGCTGCTCGGGTGCGGGGACGTCGCCTCCCAGCGCCTCGCCCAGGTCGTGCACGAGGCACATGCGGAGCAGCCGCGCCAGGTCCACGTCCGGCGAGCCGCCGTAGAGCAACATCGCCATGAGGCAGAGCCGCCAGGTGTGCTCGGCCACACTCTCCCGCTGTCCCTCCGACGTCCAGCCGCTGCGGGTGACCGTCTTGAGCCGCTCGGCGTCGCGCAGGAAGGCCAGCACGCCGTCGAGCTGGTCCGGGGAGATCGTCATGCGGGGATAGTGGCGGGCAGCGTCGCCGTGCGCCAGCCCCGCTCAGCGACTCGCGTTGCTGAGCAGGCGCCCGCGCCAGCTCTCGCGCGGCCGGGTTACCCGCACGCGCGGCCAGCTCAGGCCGCGCGAAGGGGTCGCCACGAGGAGCGCGAAGGTGATGGCATCCGGCCGCGCCGTCTCGATGCCGGCGACACCGAGGGCCACGCAGGCGACGCGGGCCTTGCCCCATTGCGGCGTGTCCCGGCGCGAGCTGCATTGCCGCCAGGAGCCGAGCATGGTGTGACGCCCGGGCACGCGCATGAGACTCAGCGCGTAGGGCGTGAGCGTGGCGGCCTGGTCCCGACGGTCGGGCACGAAGAAGGCCGGGGCCTGGGCGGGCAGCGAGACGATCCGCGGCTCGACCACCACAGTGTCACAGGGGGACTTCGGCGTGCAGAGCGTACCCCACCCGGTGGGATCGTGATCCCACGGCGCGGCCACGACCGCGGCCACGGCCGCCTCACCGATCGCGGCCTCGGTCGGCGGCGTGCGCGCGGGCGCGGCAGCCCGGGGCTCCTTCGGCTTCGGCGCCTCGCACGCGGCGAGCGCCAGGAGCAGCATCAGGCAGTGGGCCGATGGCCGAGTCATGGGAGGCTCCAGGAAAGGTGTTGCAATCGCTTCGTGTCGCAGCGTTCTCGGTGACGGGCCGTCTGGCTCACTATTCGGACTAAACCGGCGCCAGGCGCTCGAGGTACACCAGGGGCGCCGGGCCCGGCACGAACCCCGCCTTGCGATACACCGCCTCGGCGTCCCGCGTGAGCAACGCCAGGCGTCGGAAGCCCTGGAGTGCGGGGTGCGCCACGATGCACTCCGTGAGCCAGCGGCCGAGCCCGCGCCCACGGTGCGGCGGCGCGATCACCAGGTCGGTCAGGTAGCCGAAGGTCGCGAAATCGGTGACCACCCGACCGAACCCAACCAGTCGGTCGTCCTCGTACACCCCGAAGCACACCGAATTCGCCATCGCCCGGGCGAGCACGTCCGCCGTTAGGCTCGCGCCCCACGGCGTCGTGGTGAGCAGCTCCAGTGCTGCGCCTGTGTCGAGCCGGCGTCGATCGGTCGACACCGTGCAGCCGCTCCGCCTCCACTCGACCGGTGCGTCGTCCATTCGAGTCTTCGTCTCGCGTCTCGCGTGCGCGTCAGCGCGCCATCGCGAACCGCCGGAGCGCGCGGAAGGCGCGCGCCAGGTCCGCGAGCTGGTGGTTGGCGTTGAGGCCGCTCGGATTGGGCAGCACCCACACCGCGGAGTCACCGAGCGTCTCCGGCTGCAGGCCGAAGTCCCCCCGCGGCCGCTCGAACGCCGTACGGTATGCGCCGATTCCGAGCACCGCCACGCAGCGTGGCCGGTAGCGCCGCGCCTTGGCCGCCAGCCGGCGGCGCCCGCGACGGAGCTCCTCGGGCGTGAGCTCCGCGGCCGCGGCCGTCGCGCGGGCGACCAGATTCGTGATGCCGAGCCCAAGGTCCAGCAGCTGCGCCTCTTCCCACGGTCGCAGGAGCCCCTCCGTGAAGCCCGAGTCGCGGAGGGCCGGCCAGAAGCGATTCCCGGGCCGGGCGAAGTGGTGCCCCGTCGCGGCTGAGTAGAGGCCCGGATTGATCCCGCAGAACAGGACGGCGAGCCCGGGAGCGACCAGGTCGGGCACCGTCCGACCCGCGGCGTCCTCGAGTCGGCTACTCGGCAAAGTCGGCCGGATAGAGAGCGGCGCTGCCGTCGAGATCGCCGGTCTCCGCGCAGGGCCCAGTCATGACTGGATGTTAGCGCAGGAGCTCGTCGATCGCACGGCGCACGTGGATGCGGCTCGCGTCGAGCAGCGGTACGTCGCCCGCCGGGCCGTCGCGGAGCAGGAGCGGGAGCTCGGTGCCCGCGAGCACCACGCCGTCCGCTCCGGCCGCCCCCAGGCGCTGGATGACGGCCTCGACGCCGCGCCGGGTCTCGGCGAGATACCTCTCGGGGATCAGCTCGGTCACGTACTTCTCGTGCACGTAGGCGGCGTCTGCCGCGGACGGACGCAGCACGGCGATGCCGTAGCGCCCGAAGACGTCCGGGTAGAATCCGCCGCTCATGGTGAACCGCGTGCCGATCACCGCGACGGTCCGGAATCCCAGCCGGCGCGCCTCTTCCGCCGCGGCCTCCACGATGCTGAGCAGCGGAATCGGTGAGACCCGCGCCAGCTCGTCGAAGACCAGGTGCGGGGTGTTGGACGCCAGCAGCCCCAGGTCCGCGCCGGCCCGCGCCAGGCGCTCCACCTCCGCCAGCAGATACGCCACGAGCTCGGCCAGGCGGCCCTCGGCGATCAGGTCGAGCAGCAGCTTGAGGTCGATGCTGTTGATCACGACGGACGGGTAGCTGCCGTCGTTCCGGCGCTCACGATACTCCGCGATTAAGGCGCGGTAGTAGTCCACCGTGGACGGGGGAGCGATCCCGCCGATCACGCCGAGGGTCCTGGAAGAGCCCATCGCGGCCCGTCGTCCGGGTCAGGCCGCCGGGGCCGACGGCTCAGGATGGCGGCCGTGCTTGAAGAGATGGTACCGCACGTTCCTGGCCAGCACGAGGCTCTTTGGGCGGGACATGGTCAGGCCGCACCCTCCAGGATGCGAATGTCGCGCTCCGCCGCCCCAGCGAGCAGCCGCAGCGCCGCCTGGTAGTCCGGTCCCTCGTAGGTCGCGATCGCCTGCGCCACCGAGTCGAACTCGATCACGACCGCGCGCTCGGGGAAGCCGCCCTCGTAGGCCTTTGCGGGCATACCTCGCGCAAGGATTCGTCCGCCGCCGGCGTGGATGGCTGGGACCGCGAGCTTGCCGTACTCGGCCAGCGCCGCCGGGTCGGCGACCGAGCGATAGAACGTGACCCAGTACCCTTTGGCCATCGGTGCTCCTCGTGGGGAGAACATCGGTCAGGAATCGCGGTGGGCCGACGCGTGGTGGCGCTTCCGCCAGTATCCGATGCGCCTCATTCCCGAATATCTGCCAGCCGAAAGGTGAACATCACGGGCGGATCGGCCAAATCCACGCCACCCACCGATTCGTACAGCCGCACGGCTGGCCCGTTCGCCGGGCTGGTCAGGACCCAGGCCTCGCGGCAGCCGAGCTCGCGCCCGCGGGCGAAGAGCGCCTGGAGCAGCCGCTTCCCGAGGCCCTGCCGTTGGTGGGATGGCGCCACGCCCACCTCGTTGATCCACAGCTCGGCGGGCTTGTCCGGGTGAACGTAGTGCACGCCGGACGCGAAGCCGACCACCGAACCGTTCTCGATGGCGACCACGAGGTGGTGGCGCGGGTCCCGGAGGAACTCCGAGACCAGCTTGGGGTCGACCTCGTGGTCGAACACGCCGACAGCCACGCGCTGGAGCACGCGCTCGTCGTCGGGGCCGAGGTGGCGGATGTCGAGGGTCACTCGCGTCTCCCGTTGCGGCGGGCCGGATGGCTGAACCTGCGCGGACACGCCGAACGAAACGCACGCCGGGGGACCATCGTCAAGCGGGCGTGCTGGGATCCGCGAGGCCTCACGGCTTCTTCGCGAGACTCTTGCGGTAGCTGTGCTGCGTCTTCACCCGGGCATAGCCCAGGCGCTCGTAGAACGGGTGTGACTCCGTCCGGGCCACGTTGCTGCGGACGGCGATCTGGTCCAGCCCCCGCGCGGCGGCCCAGTCCTCCACGGCGGCCACCAGACGGCGGCCCACGCCGCGGCCGCGATGCCTCGCGTCCACTATCAGGCCGAGCAGCTCGCAACGCCGGCCGGACTCGAGGAGGAGCTGTTCCGACCCGTGCACCCAGCCGACGACCTCGCCCGGAACCAACTCCGCCACGAGCACGATCTCACCGTCGCGCTCAAGGAGGTATCCGAGCCGATCCGCGAGCGCGCCCGCGGGCACCGGGTATCCCAGCTCAGCGCTCAGGGAGGCGAGGCGCCCGGCATCCGCGATTGCGGCGCGCCGGACGATCACTCGGACAGGCGGCGGAAACGGGCCGGCGCGCGGATGGAGCTCACGAACCCCAGCGCCGGGCCGACGACGCCACAGCCGGAAGCGTGCGGTCCTTCCAGTTCCACCACTTGAGCAGCCGGGGGCTCGGGCGTGCGGTGCGTGCGGCATAGGCCGCACAGCGAAACGCGTAGAGCACACACGGATCCTGGCGCTGCCCGCGCA
>Ga0075423_10005293_pt1 | contig 12030 bp, 5 predicted proteins | sample SoiMethybrSBSTD2_FD_80114 | JGI IMG/M metagenome (GOLD analysis project Ga0075423, IMG submission 80114) | Bulk soil microbial communities from a Populus tree surrounding site in Tennessee, USA - Soil MetaG P. TD hybrid SBSTD2 | ecosystem: Environmental > Terrestrial > Soil > Tree plantation...
ACCAGGCGATGCTCCTCTATCTCCCCTTCGTCGGAGGGACGGCGGCCGACTTCGAGGAGGACGAGCGCACGCTCCTCGCGCCCGAGGTGAAGCTCCGCGTTTCCCGCGTGAAGGGGATCGACCCCGACCGCCGGGTCGTGACGCTGGAGGACGGCGAACTCTCCTACGACTGGCTCGTGATCGCGACCGGGTCGCGGGTGTACGACCGGGCGGTGCCGGGGTTCCGGGAGCGCGGCGACCACTTTCACTGCCCGCCCGCGGTCGAGCAGCTGCAAAAAAAGCTCTCGGAATTCGAGGGAGGGCGGGTCGCGGTCGGATTCGCGAGCCATCCCTACAAGTGCCCGCCGACGCCCGTGGAGTTCTCGCTGCTCTTCGAGGAATGGCTGAGGCGCCGTGGATTGCGGGAGAAGACGGAGCTCACCTATTTTTCGCCGATGGACCGGGTCCTGAACCATCCCGAGATCGCCTCCGCGGCGCGCCCCTGGCTCGAGGAGAAGGGGTACCGCATCGTCACGGGATTCGTGCCCGCGTCGGTGGAGGAGGGCGTCCTCCGGTCGAAGGGGGGCGAGGGGCTCGAATTTGATCTCCTCGTCATGGTGCCGCCCCACGCGGGCGCGCCCTTCCTGAGAAACTCGCCGCTCGCCGGGCCCCTCGGATTCGTCAAGGCCGATCCCCATACCCTCCGGGTGCGCGACCGGGTCTACGCGATCGGCGATACGACCGACCTCGCCGTTCCCAAGACCGGGGTGGCGGCGCAGGAGCAGGCGCCCGTGGCGGCGGCCAACATCCGGGCGGAGATCGACGGCCGCGAGCCGTCGAACCGGTACGACGGCCACGTGATGTGCTTCATGGAGACCGGCGACCGCGCCGCGGCCCGGATCGAGTTCGACTACGTCCACGCGCCGCGACCCCTCGAGCGCGCGGCGCACCACCACGACCACAAGGCGATGCTCCACCAGTTCTACTTCAAGACGCTGCCCCTGAAGTGAAGGTCAAGCGACTCCCCGAGGATTTCACGGTCGAGGAGCGGACCGACTTCCGCCCCGGCCGCGGCCCCTTCGCCCTCTACACGCTCACGAAGCGGTCGCTGGGGACGCCCGAGGCGCTCGACGCGGTCGCCCGGCGGTGGAACCTCCCGCGCGAGGTCATCTCGTTCGGCGGCCTCAAGGACCGGCACGCGCTGACGACGCAATGGATCACGATCCGCGGAGGCCCGGCCCGGGGCCTGAAGCAGGCGAACCTGGAGCTGAAGTACGCCGGCCAGGCGGGCCGGCCCTTCGGGCCGAAGGACATCGCCGGGAACCGGTTCCGGATCGTCCTGCGCGACTTTTCGCGGGAGGGCGAGGAGCGGGCCCGGGCTGCGCTCGAGGAGCTCGCCCGCGATCCGGTCCCCAACTACTTCGACGACCAGCGGTTCGGATCGCTGGGCCCGTCGGGCGAGTTCGTCGGGCGCGCGTGGTGCGAGCAGAAATACGAGCGGGCCGTCTGGCTGGCGCTCGCGGAGGAGAACGAGCACGACCGGCCCGAGGATCGCGACGAGAAAAAGGCCCTGCGCGACCGGTGGGGCGACTGGCCCGGGTGCAAGGCGGCGCTCGCGAAATCGCACCGCCGGAGCATCGTGACGTTTCTCGCCGACCGGCCCGGCGATTTCCGGGGCGCGCTGGCGCGGATCAACGCCGACCTCCGCGGACTCTACCTTTCCTCCTTCCAGAGCTTCCTGTGGAACCGGCTGCTCTCCTCGATGATCCGCGAGTCGTGCCCTGGACGGACGTTCGAAGTGGATCTCAAGGCGGGGCCGGTGCTGTTCTTTCGGGGGCTCGACGCATCGACGCGCGCGACGATGGCCTCCGCGGTGATCCCGCTTCCTTCGGCGCGGGCTCGCATCACCGATGAGGCGATGCGCGCACGCGTTGAGGCATCGCTCCAGGAGCTCGGCCTTGACCTGAAGTCACTGAGGATCCGCCATCCGAAGGACAACTTCTTTTCGCGCGGCGAGCGGTCGGCGACGTTCGCTCCGGCGGGGCTGTCGGGGAGTTGGGCGGCGGACGATCTCTACCCGGGCCGCCGCAAGCTGGAGCTCAAATTCGACCTGCCCCGCGGCTCGTACGCGACGATGCTGGTGAAACGCATCACGCTCGCGTGACCCCCCTTATTCTAGATTCCTGATTGCTGATTCTTGATTCCTTGTTCTTGATTCCATCCGCTCCGGCCTCCCTCTTGCCGATGATCTTCGCTTGTGCCACTATGATGGGCTCATGACTCCCGAGTTTCTTCAACTCAAGGTCGACCGCCACACGATGCATATCGTGGGGCCGCCGCCGGGCGCCCACGACATCGATCCGGCCGAAACGCGCGAGTGGATGGAGGCGTTCGACGGCCTGACGCGCGCCTACGGCGAGGGGCGGGCGAAGTTCATCCTCGAGTGCCTCGTCGACCGGGCCCAGCGGGGCGGGCTCAACCTCCCCGCGCTGGTGCAGACTCCCTACGTCAACACGATCTCCGCCTCCGAGGACACCCCGTACCCCGGCGACTCGGCGATGGAGAAGGAGATCCGCCGCATCATCCGGTGGAATGCGGCCGTCATGGTCATCCGGGCGAACCACCACGACCCCGGCATCGGCGGCCACCTCGCGACGTACGCCTCGGCCGCGACGCTCTACGAGGTCGGCTTCAACCACTTCTTCCGGGGCAAGGACTCGGGGCGCGCGGGCGACCACATCTACTTCCAGGGCCACTCGTCGCCGGGCATCTACGCGCGGGCGTTCCTCGAGGGGAGGCTGACCCAGGATCAACTGGAGCGATTCCGCCACGAGGTCGGCGGCGGGGGGCTCTCCTCCTATCCCCACCCGCGGCTCATGGCCGACTTCTGGGAATTTCCGACGGTCTCGATGGGCCTCGGCCCGCTCTCGGCGATCTACCAGGCGCGGTTCAACCGGTACATGCGCGACCGCGGCATCAAGGACACGGACGACTCGCGCGTCTGGGCCTTCGTCGGCGACGGCGAGTGCGACGAGCCCGAGACGCTGGGCGCGCTCGCGATCGCGGCGCGGGAGCGGCTCGACAACCTCGCCTTCGTCGTCAACTGCAACCTCCAGCGGCTTGACGGCCCCGTGCGCGGCAACGGCAAGATCATCCAGGAGCTGGAGGCGGTCTTCCGCGGTTCGGGCTGGAACGTGATCAAGGTCGTCTGGGGCGCCGACTGGGATCCGCTCCTCGCGAAGGACGCGGACGGCCTGCTCGTGCGCCGGATGAACGAGGCGGTGGACGGCGACTACCAGAAGTACTCCGTCGAGCCCGGCGCGTACACGCGGAAGCACTTCTTCGGCAAGTATCCCGAGCTGCTCAAGCTCGTCGAGGGCCTCACGGACGACCAGATCCGCGCCCTGCGCCGCGGCGGCCACGACCAGCGCAAGGTCTACTCGGCCTACCGCGCGGCCGTGGACCACAAGGGCGCGCCGACGGCGATCCTCGCGAAGACCGTGAAGGGATGGGCGCTCGGCGAGGGGGCCGAAGGAAGAAACGCGGCCCACCAGGCGAAGAAGCTGAGCTTCGAGCAGATGAAGAAGTTCCGCGACGAGCTCCACCTCCCGATCCCCGACGAGGGGCTCGAGGAGGCGCCCTTCTACCTGCCGCCGAAGGGCGACCCGATGTACGACTACCTCCACGAGGCGCGCCGCCGGCTCGGCGGCGAGTGCCCGCGCCGCGTGGCGTCGGTCGCGGTCGAGGAGATCCCCCCGCTGACGCACTTCGGCGATCTCCTCGTCGGCTCGGGCGAGGGGGAGGCGTCGACGACGCGCGCCTTCGCGAAGATCCTCGCGGACCTGCTGAAGGACGAGAAGTTCGGCAAGCGCGTGGTGCCGATCATCCCCGACGAGGCGCGCACGTTCGGCCTCGACGCGCTCTTCAAGCGGTTCGGCATCTACTCGTCGGTGGGGCAGGTCTACCAGCCCGTCGACAGCGAGATGCTGATCACGTACCGCGAGGCGAAGGACGGGCAGGTGCTCGAGGAGGGCATCTGCGAGGCGGGGGCGATGGCGACGTTCACCGCGGCGGGGACGTCGTACGCCACGCACGGCGTCACGATGATCCCGCTCTATATCTTCTACTCGATGTTCGGGTACCAGCGGACGGGCGACCAGGTGTGGGCGTTCGGCGACGCGCGCGGAAAGGGATTCCTGCTCGGCGCGACGGCCGGCCGGACGACGCTGAACGGCGAGGGGCTCCAGCACGAGGACGGCCACAGCCCGCTCCTCTTCAGCGTGGTGCCGAACTGCCGGATCTACGATCCCGCGTGGGCGTTCGAGCTCGCGGTCATCATCCGGGACGGCCTGGCGCGGATGTACCAGAAGCAGGAGGACTGCTTCTATTACATCACGCTCTACAACGAAAATTACCCGATGCCCCCGATGCCGCCCGGCGTCGAGGACGGGATCCTGAAGGGCCTCTACCGATTCCGCCCGGCGGCGAAGATCCCGGGGGCGAAGGGGCGCGTTGCGCAGATCCTGGGGAGCGGCACGATTCTCCGCGAGGCGATGAGGGCGCAGGAGATGCTGGCCGAGAAGTGGAAGGTCGCGGCGGACGTCTGGAGCGCGACGAGCTACACGCTGCTCCGGCGGCAGGCGCTGGCCGCGGAGCGGTGGAACCGGCTCCATCCCGCGGAGAAGCCGAAGGCGGCGTACGTCGCGGAGCAGCTCGGCGCGACGGAAGGTCCGATCGTCGCGACGAGCGATTACATGAGGGCGGTGCCCGACCAGATCGCGCGGTGGGTGCCGGGTCGCTTCCTGCCGCTCGGCACGGACGGCTACGGGATGAGCGATTCGCGTCCCGCGCTCCGCCGCCACTTCGAGGTCGACGCCGAGCACGTCGTGGTGGCGGTGCTCCACGAGCTCTCGCGCCTCGGCAAGGTCCCCGCGACCGACGTCGCCGCCGCGATCAAGGAGTACAACATCAACCCGGAAGCGATCGATCCCGCGGCCCGCTGACGCCGGAGTCACGAGTCGGGAGTCGACCGTCGAGAGTCCCAAATCACGCGCCACTCGACTTGCCCAGAAGTGGCTCACGACGCAAGACTCATGACTCACGACTCCCGCCGAAGGCGGGTTCGGCGTACAATCCTGAGAGACCCATGAGACTCGCCGCGGCCCTCCTGCTCCTCCTCGCCCTCATTCAGGATCCGCCGCCCGACGAAGCGCCCAAGATCACCCCGGCCGACGCCGACCTCGTCGCGCTCGCCGGCCGGTGCGGACGCGACGTCAAGTGGCGGAAGGAAAACAACCTCGACGCCGCCACGTCCGAGGCGGAGAAGACGGGGCGCCTCATCCTGGCGTACGTCTACGACCGCCGGCAGAGCAACCGGTTCGGCAATGGCTTCAAGGACCAGTTCATGATGGCGGGCCCGTTCTCCGATCCGGACCTAGTCGCGTACATCAACCGGAAGTTCGTCCCCGCCCGCTTCTACATGGACCCCGAGTTCGCGGAGGAGATCGGCACGAAACTCAACGACGTCGTCGTGCCCGCCTTCCTCTTTCTCGATCCCGACCGGAAGGTCCTGTTCAAGTACGACAGCATCACCTCGACCTCGCCGGAACTCCTCTTCCGGACCTGCCGGACGGTCCTCGAGAAGAATCCGGCATTCAACAAGCCGGGGCCGGAGCTCGGGGACCGCGAGAAGGCGGTCGCGGACAAGCCCGCCGACGCGCGCGCCCGGTACCTCCTCGGCCTGGAGCTCCTCCGCGAGGGGGAACTGGAGAAGGCGCTCGCGACCTTCGCGGACGTCGTGAAGCGCGCCCCGAAGACGCGGGAGGCGGTCGAGAGCCTCTACCGATCCGCCTGGGTTCACCGGCTGAAGCGGAGCCCCGACGCCGCGCTGGCCGCCCTCGACGAAGCGAAGCGCGTCAACGCCGAGGCGGGGGTGAAGATCGAGGGGGACCTGCTTCTCGAGCGGGCGCTGCTGCACCTGGGGCAGGGCCGTCGGGAGGACGCCCGCAAGCTGCTCGAGGGGATCGTGAAGGACCATCCCAAGGGGATCCGCACGCCGGAAGCGGGTTACTACCTCGGGGCGGTCCAGTGGATGGCCGACCTCGAGGACGAGGCGAAGAAGACCTGGGCCGGCGTGGCCAAGGGGTATTCCGCCAACCCGTGGGCGCGGAAAGCGGCGTCGGAGGCGCTCGAGAGCGGGCCCTTCGTCAACGGGTGGGAATCGTACGAGTGGATGGCGGCGGACCTCCTGACCGGCGACACCCGGGGCACCGAAAAACCGCGCAAGCCCGAGGAGTATCCCGAGGTCGTCTCGACCGCCGTCGCGTACCTCCTCCGCGAGCAGCGGAAGGACGGCTCGTGGCGAAACGTCCAGGGGCAGTTCGAGCTGCGGAACGGGATCTCCATCATCGCCCTCATGGCGCTCTCGGAGTGGGAGGCTCAGCACCCCGAGGGGAACAAGGCCGCGCGCGACAAGGCCCGCGCCTTCGCCGACGAATGGAGCGACCGGCGGTCCAACGCCGAGGACATGGCGATCTGGGACCACATGTTCGCCGTCTTCCTGTACTCCCGCATGCTCCCGGGCGCGCCCGACGACGCGGCGAAGAAGGCGATCCGCAAGCGTCTGAAGCGGTCGATCCGGGCGCTCGAGACCGTCCAGCGTCCCCGCGGAACCTGGAGCTACGTCGGCCAGGGTCCGAGCAGTTTCACCACGGGCGGGGTTCTCGTCGCGCTCTGGGAGGCGAAGCAGGCGGGGATCGAGATCGACCCGGAAATGATCGATCGCGCCTTCGAAGGCCTCTTCCTGATGAAGACCGAGCAGGGGACCTATTTCTACTCCGACCAGTCCTCCGACGATTTCGACGACGCGAACCTGAAGGGGTCGGTCGGCCGGATGGCGGTCTGTTACCTCGCCGAATTCCTCTGGGGGAAGTGCGACCTCGCGAAGCTCACCTGGGCGATGGACAAGTTCGTCGATTTCCGGATCCACCTGAAGAAGGTGCGGAAGTCGACCGACTGGCACGCCGGCAAGTACGCGAACGCGTCCTATTTCTTCTTCTACGACTACTGGTTCGCCTCGATGGCCATGCTCAAGATTCCCGAGAAGGACCGGGGCAAGTACCTCGCCGTCCTGCGAAACGACATGCTCGAGATCTGCGAGGTGGACGGCTCGTGGGTGGACACGCACTTGTTTGGAAAGTCCTACGGCACCGCGATGGCGCTGATGATCCTGAAGAACGCCGGCAGGCCGTAGCCGGCGATCGCCGATTTCAGGAGTCGAGATCCTCAATCCCCACTCTGCAATCCGCAATCCAAAAAATAACGGCCCGGCAAGAAGGTTCTGGTCCTCCCTACCGGGCCGGTGGTGGTGGTGCTGAGTTGGATTACCGGATCGCGCGCCTCCGGAAGGCGACCATGGCGAGGAGCGCCAGCCCGAGCAGGGCGCACCCGATTCCCGGGAGCCCGCCGGCAACGCCGAACCCGCAGCTCTTCTTCGCGTCCCCGGCGCCGTGGTCGAGCTGGTCGTCGAAGACCACGCGGAAGGAGAGCGCGTTGCTCCACGCGCTGATATTCCCGCCGACGTCGTGGGCCCGCAGGCGCCAGAACTTGTTCGTCCTCGAAACCGTGAGGTAGGCGTCCATCGAACTCGTCCCGGCGGTCGAGGTGAACTGGCCCTCGAGGTTGATGAAGGCCGCGTCCCGGGCGACCTGGATCTCGTAGGTGATCGCGTCGGCGGGGCCGTTGTCGGTGGACTCCGTCCAGGCGAGCGTGACGTTGCCGCCGACGGGGTCATGGACCGCGACGTCGACCGCATTGGGCGTCTGCGCCAGCGGGACGGCGGGCGGGATCTGGTCGCTCTGGAAATCGGGCGTCACCGCGTTCGAGAAGGCCTCCTCCCACGCGGGCTGGCCGCCCGACTGGGGGGTGTAGTTGTTGAACGTGTCCGCCACGCGCCAGCGCCAGTCGTACGACCCGTTCGCCGGGATGGGATAGCTGATGGTGCGGAGCCCCTGGGCGCCGTTGCCGCTCGTGAGGATCGGGCCCCAGACCTGGGAACCGGAGGGCCGGACCTGGACCTCGAGCCGCACCTGCTGGCCCGCGTCCGGATCGGTGACGTTCGCCTGGAACTGGATCTGGGCGTTGGTCCAGCCGCCCTGGGTGGAGGACGAGGGCTGGGCGCCCACCTGGGCGACGCTCGTCGGGAAGTTCGGGGGCGACCCGAAGTCGGGCGGGATGAACCGCTCGCGGGTGTACCAGGCGCCGTTCGATTCGCCGCCGTACACCCAGCCGTTGCCGTTGATGACGCCGAACGCGAAGCCGTACCGGCCCGAGTTCATGTTCGCGCGCTGGATCCAGCTGTTCGACGGGGGCGAGTACTCCAGCGTCGTGGCCTGGTAGCCGTTGTTGTAGCCGCCGACGAGGTAGAGGTGCGACCCGAAGACGAATCCGCCCGGGAAATACCGGGTCATGGTGGCGGAGCCGTTCGAGATCGCGGCGCGCGTGAACCAGAAGTCGGTCGCGGGATCGTACTCGAGGTTGGCCGAGGAATCGCCGTTGTTCCCCTGGCCGCCGATGAAGTAGACGCGGCCGTTGAAGGGCATGCCGGCGCCGAAGGGAAGCGACAGGCCCTCGGGCATGTCGGCGAGGGTGGTCAGCGACAGGTCGGAGGGATCGAAGACCTCGAGGGCCGCCGAGTACCCGCCGTTGAAATTGTCGAAGCCGCCGGCGATGTAGATCTTGTCGTCCAGGACCGCGGCGCCGCACTGGTACCGGTTGTTTTCCAGCGTGCCGAGCGAGCTCGACCACATGTCGCTGGAGATGTCGTACCGGTAGATGTCGCCGTTGCCGTAGTAGCCGTTGCCGAGGATGTAAATGTGACCCGAGACGTAGGCGCCCCGGAAGTACACATTGTCCTGGGGAAGCGAGGAGAGGTACTGCCACGAATCGTTGGCGGGGTCATAGCGCCGGAAGGAGACAGTGCTGTCGAAATACCCGCCCATCATGTACAGGTAGGTCCCGTCGGAGGCGGATCCGCCCACGGTGAAGCCGTTCCCGGTCGAGAAGGCGTCCGAGTTGGGCCAGGAGCCCGTCGGCTGGGATTGGGCCTGGGCGGCCAGGGATCCCGCCGCAAGCAGGATCGCGGCCAGCGTCGAAACGGCAAAATTTCGCATGAGGCGGACCTCTCTCAAAAAGTGTAAACTCTTCACGCTAAACAACTTATCAGGATGGAAGGGGGGTTACTCCACCGGAGGGGGGGGTTACCACGCCTACCACCACTACACTACCAGCTCCGTATATTATACGCCGGTCAAGCCGGTCGCCATTAACTTCATTTGGACGTTTATGAAAATAACACATGCCTGAGGGGGGGTATTCCGAGATAGGCACGCGATTTCCGGACCTTGGACCTGGGCCAGGCCAAGGACTTGGGACCTTGGACAGACCAAGGACTCGGGACCCTGAACAGACTCGGGACTCAGGACTCCGGACTCAGGACTTCCGGAAAAGAAACAGCCCGACAGAAGGGTGAGGCACCCTTCCGCCGGGCCGATGGTGGTGGTTCTCCGGAGCGCGCTCCCCGTGTCCCGATCCCCGTTTCCCGCCTCGCGGCACTACACGCGAGATTTGGATCGGCTGCGCAAAGGAGCTGTAACCCTACGCGAGTTTCCTCCGAAGGCGCGTCGCCGCGAGGCCCAGCAAGGCCAGGCCGTACAGCAGGCCCGTCATGCTTCCCGCCGCGGTGGCGGCCATGCCGCATCCTTTCTTGGCGTCCCCCGCGCCGTGATCGAGCTTGTCGTCGTACACCACGCGGAACGCAAGCGGGGTGCTCCACTGGCTGAAGTTGCCGCCGACGTCGCGGGCGCGCAGCCTCCAGTGCTTGTCGTACCGCGAGACGGTGAGCTGCACCGGGTAGCTGCTCGTCCCGGCCGTGGAGAAGATCTGCGCCTCGATGTCGATGAAGCCGCCGTCGCGGGCGACCTGGATCTCGTAGGAGATTCCCGCCACGGGACCGTTGTCCGTCGATTCCGTCCAGGCGAGCGTCGCGTAGCCGACGACCGGGTGGTCGACCTGCAGGTCGACGTTGTTCGGACTCTCGGCCAGCGGATCGGCGGGCGGGATCTGGTCGCTCCGGAAATCGGGGCTGGTCACGTTGTCGAAGGCGTCGACCCAGCCGTTGATCGCCGCGGGGTACGAGTTGGCGTAGGAGTCCTCGACGCGGTACTGCCAGTCGTACGCCCCGTCGGAGGGGATGTTCCAGTTGAGCGTGATCAGCCCCTGGTTCGTCAGGCCGCTGTCGAGGTTGGTCCACACCGCGGTATTCACGTTCTTCACGCGGACGCGGAATCGAACCTGCTGGTTGGCGTCGGGATCGGTGACGTTGGCTGAGAAGCTGATCTGGTTGTTGGTCCAGCCGTTGTACAGGTTCGGGTCGGCCAGGGCCTGGGACGACGTCTCCGCCCGGCTCCCGACCTGGGTCACGTTCGTCGGGGCGTTCGGGGGCACGCCGAAGTTCGGCGGGGTGAACTCCTCGCAGTAGGTGCCCGCGCTGGGGCCGCCGTAGACGTAGCCCTTGTTGGCGATCGCGCCGCCGCCGAAGTAGTACCTGGAGTAGGACATGTTGGCGCGCTGGTTCCAGGTGTCGGTGATGGCGTTGTACTCGTAGGTCTGGTTGGTGTTGTTGCCGCCCATCACGTAGACCCGGTTGTTCAGGCACATGGCGATGGGCGAATAGCGGGTCTGCGCGGCGCCGCTGCTGTTCACCATGCCGGTCTTCGTGGCCCAGGAGCCCGTCCCCGCGGCCGTCGTCGGGGGCGTGTACTCGTAGCAGACGTTGCTGAGCTGGTTGTTCTGCGAGTTGTACCCGCATATCGAGTAGACCTTGCCCAGCGCCGGGATGCCGGCCATCGTGTGCTGGTAGAGGCCGTAGGGCATCGTCGCCCGGGCGGTGATCGTGTTGGTCGAGGGGTTGAATTCGTCGTTCTGGTTCGTGTAGCCGTTGTAGTAGCCGCCCGTGATGTAGATCCGCTCCCCGAGGTCGGTCGAGGTCGTCGCGGCGGCGAGCAGGTACCGGGTGGTGCTCAGCGTCGCGCTCAAGGTGGTCCAGGTGTTCGAGGCGACCGTGAAGGCGTCGATCCGGTTGTAGTACTGGCCGGTGGTGGGGTTGTACCCCCCGAAGCAGAAGACGCGGCCGCCGCTGTAGGCGCCGGCGCAGTAGTACTGCGGCACGGGCATCTGGGCCATGATGGACCAGACGTTGTTCACCGGGTCATACCGCATGCACTGCTGGTAGTAATACGGGTAGGAATAGGAAGCCCCGTATTGATAACCGCCCAGCAGGTAGAGATAGGTTCCGTCCGAGGCCGAACCTCCGCAGTAGAAGGTGTAGCCGCCGGTTTCGTTCGCCCAGGAACCCGTGGGCACCGACTGGGCCCACGCGCCCGAGGCGCACGCGACCACGAAAGTGAGCGAAACGAGCGCTTTCGATCCCATGCTCCGCCTCCAGTGCAATTGCTCCAAGACCACCGCTTAGAGAACCACCACCTCTTCGTGAAATGTACGGAGGGCGCACGGGTGTCCCACCACCATGCACCCGATGGTTAACAACACCCCCATAATGGGCTGGAGTTTCAAATTTCGTCGAAATGGCCGCCGATTGAGGAAATAAGAGCGGCCCGACAGGAAGCGTTGGCCGCTTCCCATCGGGCCGATGGTGGTGGTTCGCTGGAGCGCGCTCCCCGTGTCCCGATCCCCGTTTCACGCCTCGCGGCACTACACGCGAGACTTGGATCCGCTGCGTCAGGGAGCTGAATCTCTACGCGAGTTTCCTCCGAAGCTTCGTGGCGACCAGGCCGAGGAGCGCGAGACCGTACAGGAGCCCGGTCAGGCTTCCGGCGGCCGCCGGGACGGTCATTCCGCAGCTCTTCTTGGCGTCGCCCGCCCCGTGGTCCAGGTGGTCGTCGTAGACGATGCGGAACGTGAGCGGGGTGCTCCACTGGCTGAAGTTGCCGCCGACGTCGCGGGCGCGCAGCCTCCAGTGCTTGTCGTACCGCG
>Ga0075423_10005295_pt1 | contig 12030 bp, 8 predicted proteins | sample SoiMethybrSBSTD2_FD_80114 | JGI IMG/M metagenome (GOLD analysis project Ga0075423, IMG submission 80114) | Bulk soil microbial communities from a Populus tree surrounding site in Tennessee, USA - Soil MetaG P. TD hybrid SBSTD2 | ecosystem: Environmental > Terrestrial > Soil > Tree plantation...
GAGGTGCTGCCCGTCGGCGATACGAGGCCGATGCCCGTCGACGTACGGGTCGTGTGCGCGAGCAGCCGCGATCTCGGCGCCCTCGCGGAGCAGGGGAGGCTCCGGCGCGATCTCTTCGAACGGCTGGCCGGATACACCGTGACGCTGCCTCCCTTGCGGGAACGCGTCGAAGACATCGGGCTCATCGCGGTCGCGCTTCTGCGCAAATTGTCGCCGCGTGGAGCAGGCCCGGTCGCGCTCGGGGCCGACGCGGCGCGAGCGCTGCTGCGGTACGCATGGCCCGGCAACGTCCGCGAGCTGGAGAATTGCCTGCACGCGGCGCTGCTGCTCGCAAGCAGCGGGCGCATCGAGCTCGCGCACCTCGCACCGGGGCCGCGGCTGTCGCTCCGCGGCGGTCGAGATGGCGAGGCGAGGAGCGCGCTGCAGCTCACCGAGGAGCAGATCAAGCAGCGCGACGAGCTCGCGGCGCTCCTCGCGGACAACGGCGGGAACGTCTCGGCAGTCGCGCGCCGCATGGGAAAGGATCGCGTGCAGATCCAGCGCTGGCTCCGGCGCCTGGATCTCGACGCGAGGACCTTCCGGCGCTGACTGATGGCCGGCGCCCGGGGTGATTGCGCCGACGCTGTGCTTTTTCGAAGGGCCGGAATCCGCTCGATCCGCCGGCTTGACACTACGTTCGGCGCAGCCGGTATCCTCCTCGTAGACCTTCGTCGCAACGGAGCGGTCTCCGCGAATGCGGGCTGACGAGTTTCCGGAGTTTCCTGGGAACGAGCGGTTTCGACTGCTCGCGAAGCTCGGCGCGGGCAGCATGGGCGTCGTCTACCGCGCGTACGATCAGCAGCAGTCGCGCGAAGTGGCGCTGAAGACGCTGCAGAAGTTCGGCGCCACTTCGCTCTACCGCTTCAAGCGAGAATTCCGCGCGCTGGCCGACATCGTCCACCCCAACCTGGTGTCGCTCTACGAGCTCTTGTGGGACCGGAACAACTGGTTCTTCACCATGGAGCTGCTCGACGGCGTCGGCTTCCAGGCCTGGGTTTCCGGCGCCGGCGGCGCGCAGGCGGCACCGTCGTTTTCCCTCTCGTCGTCGGGCGGCGTCCGTGCGCGGACGGTGCCGGAGTCGATCAGCTCCACTCCTGGCGGGGCGGCCACGCCGAAGGCTTCGCGGCCGGAGCACGTCTGCGACCTGGAGCGGCTCCGCGCGGCGCTGCGCCAGCTCGCCGTCGGCGTCGATGCGCTGCACAGGGCCGGATGGCTGCACCGCGACGTCAAGCCGTCGAACGTGGTGGTCACGCGCGACGGCCGCGTCGTGCTCGTCGACTTCGGCCTGGTCACGGAACGCACCTTCGATCCCGCGCGCACTTCGGCCGAACGCGTGATCGGCACCCCCGCGTACATGTCGCCCGAGCAAGCGGCGCGGAATCAGCTCGGGCCGGCGAGCGACTGGTACAGCGTCGGCGTCCTGCTCTACGAGGCGCTCACTGGACGGCTGCCGTTCGAGGGCGCCACCGGCGACATCCTTTCGCGCAAGCAGCACATCCGGCCGCCGCGGCCCTCGGAGCTGGCGGCGGTCCCTGCGGATCTGGACGCGTTGTGCGCGGCGTTGCTGCAGGTCCGGCCCGAGGATCGCCCCGCCGGCGCCGAGGTGCTGGCGTCGCTCGGAGCGACGGGGAGCGGCCGCGGAATGCACGAAGCGCCGCTGCGGCGCCCGCCTTCGTTCGTCGGGCGCGCGACCGAGCTCGATGCGCTGGCGGCGGCGCACGCCGCAGCGCGCGCCGGCGCGGCGGTGACCGTTCACGTCCACGGCGGCTCGGGCATGGGGAAGACGGCGCTGGTCGAACGGTTCCTGGAACGGGTGCGCGCCGATCCAGGCACGACGCTGCTGGCCGGACGGTGCTACGAGCGCGAGTCGATGCCGTACAAGGCGCTGGACAGCGCGATCGATGCGTTGTCGCGCCATCTGCGCCGGCTCGGGCGCGACGCCTCGGCGCTCCTGCCGCGCGACGTCCGACCGCTGGTGCGGCTCTTTCCGGTGCTCAAGCGCGCCGAGGCGGTCGACGGCGCGCCGCTGCCCTCGATCGAGATCCGCGACGCGCAGGAGATGCGCAAGCGCGCCTTCGCGGGGCTCAAGGAGCTGCTCGCGCGCACGGCCGACCGCCGCCCCGTCGTGCTCTGGATCGACGACTTGCAGTGGGGCGACGCGGACAGCGCCGCGCTCTTGTCCGAGATCGTCCGCCCACCCGACGAACCGGCGCTCCTCCTCATCCTCAGCTACCGCACCGACGACGGTGGGCGCAGCGCGTGCGTCCAGGCCATGCAGCGCGCGCGCGGGCGCTCCGCCGACGTGCGCGAGATCCACGTCGGTCCGCTGCTGCCCGCAGATGCGCTGGATCTCGCCCGGGCGCTTCTGCCGGGCCCGGACGCGGCGCGCGTGGCGCAGGTCGCGAAAGAGGCGGAAGGCAACCCGCTCTTCGTCGGCGAGCTGGCGCGGCGGGGCCATCCCGAAGCCGCCTCGTTCGAGGAGATGGTGCTGGCGCGCGTCGCGCAGCTTCCCGCGACCGCTCGAGGCCTGCTCGAGGTGATCGCCATCGCGGGCGGCCCCATCGAGGCCTCGTCGGCCGTCGACGCGTTGGGCCGGCCTGCCGACGCGTTGCTGGGCTTGTCGATGCTCCGCGTCGGCCGCCTGGTGCGCGCCAGCAGCGGCGGCGACCAGGTCGAGACGTACCACGACCGCATCCGCGAGATCGTCACCGCGCACGTCGATCCGGCGCGGCTGCGCGACCACCACGCGGCGCTCGCGCGTGCGCTCGAGTCGCGCGGTGGAACGGACCCCGAGGCGCTCGCGGTCCACCTGCACCGCGCCGGCCAGAAGGAGCGTGCCGGTGCCTATGCCGTGGCGGCAGCGCGGGCCGCGGCGGACGCGCTCGCATTCGATCGCGCCGCGCGCCTGTACCGGCTCGCGCTCGAGTTGATTCCCGCCAGTGACGCGTCGGTGCCGCGGCTGCGCGTCGATCTGGCGTCGGCGATCGCGAACTCGGGACGCGGGGGCGATGCGGGTGCGGCGTTCCTCGCCGCCGCGGAAGGAGCGACGGCGGTCGAGGCGGTCGATCTCCGGCGGCGGGCCGCCGAGCAGTACCTCATCACCGGCCACGTGGCACAGGGGACCGCCACGCTGCGGACCGTGCTCGAGAACGTCGGGATGCGGATGTCCGCGACCCCGCGGCGCGCGCTGGCGCGCCTCCTGCTGGGGCGCGCCCGGATCCTGCTGCGCGGCCTCTCCTTCCACGAGCGCGATGCGAGATCCATCGATCCGTCCGAGCTGATCCGCATCGACGCTTGCCGGTCGGCCGCGATCGGGTTCAGCATGATCGACACGATCCACGGCGCGCAATTCCAGACGCGTCATACGCTGCTCGCGCTGCGCTCGGGCGAGCCGTCGCGGATCGCCGTCGCCCTGGTGCTCGAGGCCGGGCACGTCATCTCCGTCGGCGGGCGGCGTGCGGAGTGGTGCGGCGAGTGGATCCGCCGCACGGGCGAGGAGCTGGTCCGGCAGATCGGCGATCCCTATGCGTTCGGCCTCTTCGAGCTCATGCGCGGAACAGGAGATTTCCTCAACGGCCGCTTCCGGCCCGCGCTCGAACGGACCGAGCGCGCCGCGGCCATCTGGCGCGACCGTTGCGCGGGCACGATCTGGGAATCGGACACCGCCGCCTGGTTCGAGGTGACGGCGCGGTTCTATCTCGGCTGCTATCGCGACCTCGCCCACCGGCTGATGCTCCTTCTCGACGACGCGCACCTGCGCGGAGATCTGTACGCGAGCACCCTGTTCAGCACGCTGCTCGCCCAGAGCGTCCTGCTCGGCCGGGACCAGGTGGACAAGGCGCGCGAGACGCTCGAGCGCGCCCGCAGGCAGTGGCCACACGAGGCGTTCCACATCCAGCACTACTGGCTGGTCCTCGGCGACGCCTTCGTCGACATCTATGGCGGCGAGGGCCGCCGCGCATGGGATCGCGTCCGCCGCAGCTGGCCGGCGTTCGTCGGCTCGCAGCTCCCGCGGCTCGGCATGGTGCGGGCTCAGATGGTCCACCTGCGCGGCGCCAGCGCGCTCGCGGCGGCGGCTGGGGCGCGCGACGCCCGCGAAGCGAACGACCTCCTGCAGGTCGCCGAGCGCGCCGCCGCCGAGCTCATGCGGTGCCGCATCGTGCGAGTACGGCCGCTGGGGCTGCTCCTGTCCGCGGGGGCGTACGCCGCTCGCGGGAAGGTCGAGCACGCCGCGCGAGTCCTCGCGCGGGCAGCTCCGCTGTTCGACGAGGCGGAGATGGCGCTGTACGCGGCCGCGACCCGCCGCCGCCTCGGACAGATCTGCGGAGGCGATGCCGGCCGCGCGGCCATCGCCGCGGCCGACGAGCGGATGGCGGCCGAAGACGTCCGCGATCCGGCCGCGATGACGCGGATGTTCGCGCCCGGATTCGATCAGTAGATGGCCAGCAGCCGGACGCGCGCGTGGGCCCGCTTCTGCAGCGGGTGCCAGCAGTCCTTGGGAATGAAATCGTCCAGGGCGCATCCCAGGACCGGCAGCGGCGGAAGCTGCGAGAACTCCGTCTCGAAGGCCCACAGCGTCTGCAAACCTTGCCGCGGGGGCCCGAGCTCCAGGGCGCTCAACGAGCGCGCCTGCCGCATCACCAGCTGATCGTAGGCTCCGTTCCCGCTGCCGCCGACCAGCTCCACGGAGAACAGCGAGCCGTCCTCGCGTTGGGTGACTCGCACCGAGGCGACCAGTCGATATTGCCAGATCCGGCCCGACGCCGTCGCGGCCATCGTGAGCATGCCCGCTTGCGGAAGGCTTCTTCCCAGGCTCACGCTTCCCAGGCCGCGGTCCTCGTTGGCGAGCTCGAGGACTTCCTCCCCCAGCGGCTTGCGGGCGCCGGGGGCGTCGGGCAAGCCCGCGAACGGGTTGCCCGTCTTTCCGTACGCGGCGGCCTGCTTCTTCCACGCCTCGACGAGAGCGCCGAGCGTCGAGCTCGGGGTCTTCCGGGAACCACCTCGTTCCAGCACGTCCCATCCGGGGTCGAATCCGCGACCGAGGGCGTCCTCGACGGCCTGCCAGTAGTCGTCGCGGGACTGCGCGCGCTCCTTCGCCTTCCAGTCCGACACCAAGCCTTCGAGCCGGCGCGCCACGGTCTCCTTCTCCTCCGCAAGCCGCGCTTCGGGCGACTTCTCCGGGACGGGGCCCGGGAGTCGTTCCGCTTGCGGCGCGTTGCCGGCACCGAGCGCATCTTCCGGATGCTCGAGCCGCAACGAGGGCTTACCGCCCGCGCGATCGATTCCCTCGCCGACGCGCCAGTCGCGCGACCAGGGTGCCGGCTGGGACGGAGCTTCCTTCGCGGTGACGGGCGCCTCGCCAGGCGCCCTCTCACGTGTCGGTCGCCGGCGGGGCTCCTGCGACGCAACCGAGGTCGGCGGAGCTTTCCGTGCAGGCGAAGGCGCCTCGCCGCCTGATTCGAGCTGGCGCAGCTCCACGCGAAGTGGCGTCGGCCGGGCCGGTACCGGCGACCGCTTGCGCAGCAGGAGCGTCACGGCGAGCAGCAGCAGAGCATGGAAAGCGACGGCTCCGGTTAGCGCCACCCAGAGTCGCAGTTTCCTGCGGAGCATCGGCTACTCGTTCACGGTGGGCTTGCCATCCGGACCGATGGTGGTTCCCTTGCAGGCGCACACTTCGCAGCCGCGCTGCTTGTCCATCGCGCACGTCTGCCCCGCCAGGCAGCGTTGACCGCGGTACTCCGGGCAGATGGTGCGATCGTCCTTGCCGTGGGCACACGCACAGAGGAGCAGGATAGCGGCGAGGCAAGCGCGCATCGAAGGACCTCCGGGCGGCAAAGTACGGTAGGAGGACCGTCGCCACAATCGAGAGGGTCTGTTGGGGCGCTCGAATCGTTCGCTGCACGAGGATCCTAGAGGCGCGCGACCGCTTCGCGCATCCGGCCGAGCGCCTCGCTCAGCACGTCGGGCGCGCTGACGTACGAGATGCGCAGGTGCCCGTCTCCTCCGGGGCCGAACGCGGTGCCGGAGAGCGTCGCGACGCCGTGCTCGGCGAGCAGGCGCGAGGCGAGCTCGTCGGAGGAGATCGGCAGCCCGCGGACGTCGGGGAACGCGTAGAACGCGCCGCCCGGGACGGCGCAGCGGATGCCGGGAATGGCGCGCAGGCCCGAGACGACCAGATCGCGGCGGCGGCGATACTCGCCGACCATCTCGTCGACCGCGTCCTGCGGTCCGCGCAGCGCGGCGAGCCCGGCGAGCTGCACGAATGCCGCCGTGCACGAGTTGGAGTTCACCACCAGGCGCGTGAGCGGCTCGGCCAGGCGGCGCGGGACGACCCCGAACCCGAGCCGCCAGCCCGTCATGGCGTACGTCTTGGAGAACCCGTCGCAGAGGATGGTCCGGTCGCGCATCCCGGGGAGCGCCGCGATCGAGCGGTGCGGCTCCTCGTACGAGATGCGGGCGTAGATCTCGTCGGCGAGGACCCACAGGTCGTGCCGCTCGGCGAGCGCGGCGATGCGCTCGAGGTCGCGCTGGGTGGTCGCGCCGCCGCTGGGGTTCGCCGGGCTGTTGAAGATGACGATGCGCGTGCGGTGCGTGACGAGCCGCTCCGCCGCGTCGACGTCGAAGGAGAAGCCGCTCTCCTCGCGCACCGGCACGGGAACGACCTTCGCGCCGGCGAAGCGCACCACCGACTCGTAGATGGGAAATCCCGGGTCGGGGACGAGCACTTCGTCGCCCGGGCCGACCGTGGCGAGCAACGCGAGGAACAGGATCGGCTTTGCGCCGGGCGTGACCACCACTTCATCCGGCGTGGCGCGCACGCCGCGCTCCGCCAGCAGCCGCTCGCAGATCGCTTCTCGCAACGCCGGCAACCCCGGCGGTGGACCGTACCGGGTGTGACCGTCGCGCAGCGCGCGGATGCCGGCCTCGACGATATGCGGCGGAGTGGGGAAGTCGGGCTCGCCGATCTCCAGGTGCAGCACGCGCCGGCCCTGGCTCTCGAGCGCACGCGCCCGCGCGAGCACGTCGAAGGCGGTCTCGGTGCCGAGATCGGCCATCCGGGAAGCGAGGTTGCGCATGGGCGCAGTGTACCGCGCCCGCCCTTACTCCGAACGTCGTACCCCTGCTACAGTGCACCACCGCTGGATCTGCCCCCCTCCTTCGGACCGCGCCCGAGGATTCGAGATGGCGCTGCTCGAGATCGCCGGATTGTCGCTCCGCTTCGGCGGCGTAACGGCGCTGCAAAACGTCAGCTTCTCCGTCGAGGCGGGCGCGCTGTCCGCCATCATCGGTCCGAATGGCGCGGGGAAGACCAGCCTGCTCAACTGCATCAGCGGGGTGTACCGGCCGCAGCAGGGCAAGATCGTGTTCGACGGACGCGACGTGACTCCCTTGCGGCCGGCGGCGCGTACGCGCCTTGGAATCGCGCGGACCTTCCAGAACATCGCGCTCTTCAAGGGCATGACCGTCCTCGACAACCTGCTCATCGGCCGCCACTGCCACCAGAAGACGGGCGTGCTCGGCGGCGGCCTCTACTACGGCCTGGGCGAGCGCGAGGAGATCCGCGACCGCGCCCGCATCGAGGAGATCATCGACTTCCTCGAGATCCAGCCGATCCGCAAGCAGGTGGTGCACACGCTGGCCTACGGCCTGCAGAAGCGCGTCGAGCTGGCCCGGGCCCTCGCGCTCGAGCCGCGCCTGCTCCTCCTCGACGAGCCGATGGCGGGGATGAACGCCGAGGAGAAGGAGGACATGGCGCGCTTCGTCCTCGACCTGAGCGAGGAGCGGGGCACGACCATCGTGATGATCGAGCACGACATGGGCGTGGTGATGGACCTCTCGCACCGCGTCGTGGTGCTCAACTTCGGCCAGAAGATCGCCGACGGCACGCCGGAGGAGGTCCAGGGGAGCCGCGAAGTCCAGCTCGCCTATCTGGGAGGGGAGGCCGCGGCGTGACCGTTGCGCTCGCAGGCGCAGACACCTTTCCCAAGCTCCTGGCGCGCAATGCAGAGCGCCTGGGCGCGCAGGCAGCGCTGCGCGAGAAGGACTTCGGCATCTGGCGCGAGACGAGCTGGCGCGTCTACCACCAGCGCGTGCGCCACTTCTCGCTCGGCCTGGTCGCGTTGGGGCTCTCGCGCGGGGGCAAGGTCGCCATCGTCGGGGACAACCGCCCCGAGTGGGTCATCGCCGAGCTGGCCGCGCAGTCCGCCGGCGGCGCGTCGGTCGGCATCTACCAGGACTCGAACCTCACCGAAGTCGGGTTCGTCATCGACCACAGCGACGCGCGCTTCGTCGTCGCCGAGGACCAGGAGCAGGTCGACAAGATCCTCGGGATGATCGAGCAGCTGCCCAAGGTGACCCACGTCATCTACTCGGACCCGCGCGGGCTGCGCCGGTACCACCACGAGAAGCTGCTCTCTTTCGACGAAGTGGAGCGTCGCGGCCGCGAGCTGGCCAACGAGAAGCCGCGGCTCTACGAGGAAAACGTCGCGCAGGGGAGCGGCGGCGATCTGGCGATGATCTGCTACACCTCGGGCACCACCGGGCAGCCGAAGGGAGCGATGCTCTCCTTCTCGAACCTGCTCACGATGGCTCTCAACCTGCACCAGGTGGACCCCCGCAAACCGGGAGACGAGTTCGTCTCCTTCCTGCCGCTCGCCTGGATCGGCGAGCAGATGATGTCCGTCGCGACGGCCCTCGCCATCGGCTTCACGGTGAATTTCCCCGAGGAGCCCGAGACGGCGCTGCACGACATCCGCGAGATCGGCCCGCACGTGCTCTTCGCCCCGCCGCGCATCTGGGAGGGGCTGAACTCGACGGTGCAGGTGAAGATCATGGACACGACGCGCATCAAGCGCTTCCTGTACGAGCGCTTGATGCCCGTCGGCCACAAGGTTGCCGACCTGCGGCTGAAGCACGGGCGCGTTCCGTTCTTCTGGCGCGCGCTGTACTTCGTCGCCGACCTGCTCTTGTACCGGCCGCTCAAGGATCGGCTGGGCCTGTTGCGGCTGCGCAGCGGCACGACCGGCGGCGCCGCGCTGGGCCCCGACGTGTTCCGCTTCTTCCACGCCATGGGCGTGCGCCTCAAGCAGATCTACGGGCAGACGGAGATCAGCGGCATCTCCTGCATCCATCCCGACGACGCGATCAAGTTCCACACCGTCGGCAAGCCGATCCCGCAGACGGAAGTGCGCATCAGCGAGCGCGGTGAGATCCTCTCGCGCAGCCCGTCCGTGTTCATCGGGTACTACAAGAACGACGCAGCCACGCGCGACGCATTGTCCGGCGGCTGGCTGCATTCCGGCGACGCCGGGTACCTCGAGGACGACGGGCAGCTCGTCGTCATCGACCGCTTGAAGGACGTGCTGAGCCTCGCCGACGGGACGCAGTTCTCGCCGCAGTACATCGAGAACCGGCTGAAGTTCTCGCCCTTCGTCAAGGAAGCGGTAGTGATCGGCAAGGACCGGCCTTACCTGACGGGGCTCGTCTGCATCGACTCGGCGGTCGTCGGCAAGTGGGCCGAGAAGCAGAAGATCTCGTACACCACGTACACCGATCTCTCCGCCAAGGGGCAGGTCTACGACCTCTTGCAAAAAGAGATCGACAAGGTCAACGAGACGCTTCCCGCCGCCGCGCGCATCCGCAAGTTCGTGCTGCTCTACAAGGAGCTGGACGCGGACGACGAGGAGCTGACGCGCACGCGCAAGGTGCGCCGCGCCTTCGTGGAGGAGCGCTATCGCGCGATCATCTCCGCGCTCTACGGCGACCAGGAGCGCATCGCCATCGACACGACCATCAAGTTCCAGGACGGGAAGACCGCGCGCATCCAGGCGAACCTGTCGGTGCGGCGCCTCGAGGCCGGGGGAGCGTGATGGAGTTCTTCCTGCAGCTGCTGCTCAACGGCCTGGTGGTCGGCAGCATCTATTCGCTGGTCGCGCTCGGCTTCGTCATCATCTTCAAGTCGAGCGGCATCCTCAACTTCGCGCAGGGCGAGTTCCTCCTCCTCGGCGGGTACGTGTTCCTCGCCATCTCCACCGCGCACGCGCCGATCGGCGCGGCGCTGCTGCTCACGTTCGGCTTCTCGGCCATCCTCGGCATCGTCCTCGAGCGGCTGGTGCTGCGGCCGCTGATCGGCGAGCCGATCATCTCCGTGATCATGGTGACGCTCGGCCTCTCCAGCGTCCTGCGCGCCATCGTGCAGGGCATCTGGGGCACCGATACGCGGCCGATGCCGTCGGTGTTCTCGCTCGACCCCATCCGGCTGGGGCCGCTGCCGATCGCCCGTGGCTACCTGTACAGCGCCGCCTGCGTCGCGGTGCTGCTCGTCGTGCTCACGCTGTTCTTCAAGTACGCGCGCCCCGGCATCGCCATGCGCGCGACGGCCGATTCGCAGCAAGTGGCGCTCTCGATGGGCATCTCGGTGCGCCGCATCTTCGCGCTCTCCTGGAGCATCGCCGCCGTCGTCTCCGCGGTCGGCGGGATCCTGCTCGCGACGATGCGCGGCGGAGTCGACGGCTCGCTCGCGGTGCTCGGGCTGAAGGTCCTGCCCGCGGTGATCGTCGGCGGGCTCGACAGCATCGGAGGCGCGATCCTGGGCGGCCTGCTCATCGGCGTCCTGGAGAATCTCTCCGGTGGCTACCTGGACCCGGTGTTCGGCGGCGGGGTGAAGGAGGTCGCACCCTTCGTCGCGCTGGTGCTCATCCTCATGGTCCGGCCCTACGGCTTCTTCGGCAAGGTCCGGATCGAGCGGGTCTGAATGCGCAGCGGCGAGTTCTACACGACGTACCGCGCGGACATGGCCATCTTCGAGACGGCCCGCGCCCGGCGCATCCTCGCCGCCTTCCTGCTCGTGCTGTTCGCCGTCCCGCTACTCGGGTCGTCGTACTGGCTCGACGTGCTGAACCGCACCGCCATCGCGGTCGTCGCCGCGATGGGGCTGAACATCCTCACCGGGTTCACGGGACAGATCTCGCTGGGCAACGCGGCCTTCCTCGCCATTGGAGCGTACGCAACCGCATACCTCGCCGGGCACGGCGTGCCGTTCGTCTTCGTCATCCCCGCCGCCGGGCTGCTGACCGCGCTCGCCGGGATGGTGTTCGGCTTCCCTTCGCTGCGGCTCAAGGGCCTCTATCTGGCGATGGCGACGCTCGCAGCGCACTTCATCGTCGAGTTCACCGTCACGCACTGGGACGCCGTCACCGGCGGGGTGGCCGGCACGAGCGTGCCGCCGCCATCGCTCTTCGGATTCGCACTGGCGAACGATCGCACGCTCGCGTTCCTCATCCTGCCGGCTTGCATCGCGCACCTGTGGTTCGCGAAGAACCTCTTCCGCACGCGGGTCGGCAAGGCGTTCGTGGCCATCCGCGACCAGGACATTTCGGCCGAGGTGATGGGCGTCGAGGTGTTCCGCTTCAAGCTGCTCGCTTTCGGCGTCAGCTCGTTCTACGTGGGCGTGGCGGGATCGTTGCTCGCGTACCACGCGCGCATCATCAGCCCGGAGAACTTCCCGCTCTCGCTCGCCATCGATCAGCTCGGGATGATCATCATCGGCGGGCTGGGGAGCGTGCTCGGATCCATCCTCGGCGCGATCTTCCTCACTCTGCTTCCCGAGGTGTTGCGCCTCTTGACCAGCGCCCTCTCGGGGCAGTTTCCGGCCCTCATCCAGCTCTTCGCGCCCCTCAAGCTGGGCGTCTTCGGCATCACCATCGTGCTCTTCCTCATCTTCGAGCCCGACGGGCTGGCGGCGCGGTGGAGGCGGATCCGCAACTGGTTCCGGCTGTATCCTTTCTCGTACTGACCTCAAGGAGGAGTCCCATGCATTCGATCCGGACGGCGCTCTTGGTCCTCTGTGCGGCGGCGGCGGCGCGCGCGCAGGCGCCCGCGGGTGGGGAGATCAAGGTGGGCGGCATCTTCGACCTGACCGGCCTCACCTCGGACGTAGGCAAGCCTTTCGCGCAGGGAGTGCGCGACGCGGTCCAATGGACGAACGACAAC
>Ga0075423_10005296_pt1 | contig 12030 bp, 7 predicted proteins | sample SoiMethybrSBSTD2_FD_80114 | JGI IMG/M metagenome (GOLD analysis project Ga0075423, IMG submission 80114) | Bulk soil microbial communities from a Populus tree surrounding site in Tennessee, USA - Soil MetaG P. TD hybrid SBSTD2 | ecosystem: Environmental > Terrestrial > Soil > Tree plantation...
CTGCTCCAGGATCGGGTCCATCATCGATGAATGAAAAGCGTGCGAGGTCTGAAGATAGCGCCATTGAATTGCCCGCTCTGTGAGTTTTTGCTCGACTGCCGCAATGGCCAGAAGGTTGGTTGCTAATCCGTTGGATGCTGAAGGATACTAGCCCTGCTTGAGCAACAAACAGGCCACTGGGTAAGACGTGGAATTCTCTGCTATTTGGCGTGACAACTGACTCTCCGTTGTCACGCCCGCGACAGGACTGACATTGGACTAGGCAGGGGTCCATATTCTGTATTCTTATTCTGAGGGTTTGAGTTCGATAATGCCGCTATCCGACAACGGTCAAATTGCCCATCAGAGCGGACTGCGATATGTAGGCGCTTCGCCGTAAGATCGGTTCCAAGCCTAATTATTCAAATAAAAAAGCCATCGGCTCATATCCACGACGTTGTTGGTTCGGCCCCTACCACCGCCACCAAATTCGCGAAGTCGAATCAACTTATATCAGCCCGGTTCGCCTAAAACTTCGTCGACCACTCGTCTCGCCCGTAGCGCTCGAGAACGAGCGCGTCAATTCGATCCGACGGAACCGCGAAAAATTCTCCCACGGCATTCCACCCCTCTCTGAGGCAGTCGCGAACCTGCGCTGATTGCACCTTGAGATTGGTTAGGAATTCCAAGTGTGAGCGATGTTGGCGATAGGCAGGCTGTTTGGCGGGCATGCGTAAATACCGAGCGATCATAGACAGATCAAAATTCAAAAGAAATGTCCCGTGCACGAGGACATAGCGGGCTTTCCGATATTGCGCGTTACCTGAGAATTTGCGCCCTGCAACGGTGAGATCGCTACTCCCTTGCATGCACACCTGCACGCCGACGAGTTGGCTAATCAGGCGACAATGACGCTCCAGGACATAGCGAAAAGCGGCACCGATACTTCGGAGCCGAAGTGCCTGCGCGTTTAATACTAAACAGTAATTGAGACAGCCGGGGCCCTGCATTACCACTCCGCCGCCGCTCACTCGGCGCAAAATGGATACTTGATCCCTCTGGCAGGCCGAAATGTCGACTTCGGAATGCAATCGGTTTGAATGGCCGAGGACGATGAAATGATCGCGCGGTTCCCAGACTCGCAGCAGCGCGTCATCGGTTTTTTCACTTTCATAGAGCTCCAACAGCGCCTCGTCGCAAGCGAGATTTGTCGCTGGGTTAGCAAAGGTCAGATCAAGATATTTCATTAATTTCAGTTGATTTTGCTTGTATTTTGTTGTCTGCTTACAATGCAAGGAGCGCGCGGATGGAACCCGAAAAGAAGGATCTCGTCAACGGAACTTGGCTAACTGGTGACCGCGAGAACGGTAAAGGTGGCCCAAATGACCGTAACAAATGGGTCACATCTTTGGAGCATATCCTCGAATATATTTTAAAGAACGAGCAATCGGAACAAGCTGGGCTATTGCTCGAAGAACTGAGCGATCGATTACGAGAATCAGGGCTCAAAATTCCCCTCTCGGTTAACACGCCGTACATTAACACCATTCCACCGGAAAATGAGCCGATTTATCCGGGCAACCGCGAAATCGAACGGCGGATAAAGAGTTATATCCGTTGGAACGCGATGGCGATGGTCGTCAAGGCCAATCGTCTCCATCCCGATATCGGCGGTCATATTTCTACCTACGCCTCGGCGGCCACACTCTATGAAGTCGGGTTCAATCAGTTCTTTCGCGGCGGCGGGGAAAATCACCACGCCGACATGATTTACTTTCAAGGCCATGCGTCGCCGGGCATGTATTCGCGCGCCTACGTCGAATGGCGTATCAACGCACCTAAGCTCCATCACTTTCGCCAAGAGTTATCCGCGGTCGGCGGCGTATCGTCATACCCCCATCCCTATTTGATGCCGGATTTTTGGCAGTTCCCAACGGTTTCCATGGGGTTGGCGCCGATTATGTCGATTTATCAAGCTCGCTTCGTTCGCTATCTCAAGAGTCGAGGCTTGCTCACCGGCGAGGAGCCGCGGATATGGTGTTTCCCCGGTGACGGCGAAATGGATGAGCCGGAGGCTTCGGGCGCATTGACGCTCGCGTCTCGTGAAAACCTCGATAATCTTATTTGGGTAGTTAACTGCAACTTGCAGCGGCTCGACGGCCCGGTGCGCGGCAACGGCAAGATCATTCAAGAGCTCGAGGCGCTTTTTCGTGGCGCCGGCTGGAACGTTATCAAAGTGATCTGGGGTTGCGATTGGGATCCCCTCTTGGCAGCGGACGATAAGGGTCTGTTGGTGAAGCGCATGGAGGAAGCCGTCGACGGTGAATATCAGAAATATACCGTCGAGCCCGGCAGCTATACGCGCAAAAACTTCTTCGGCAAGTATCCCGAGCTGCTGGAAATGGTCAACCATCTGACCGATGACGACATACGCAAGCTGTTGCGCGGTGGCCACGATCCGAAGAAAGTCTATACCGCCTACAAAGCCGCCGTCGAACATAAAGGATCACCGACGGTCATCCTTGCAAAGACAGTGAAAGGTTATGGTTTAGGCGAGGCCGGCGAGGGGCGAAACATCACCCATCAGCAAAAGAAACTCAACGAGCGAGAGCTGCGTGAGTTCCGCACCCGCTTCGACATCCCGCTACCCGATGAAGAAGTGGTGGAAACGCCTTTTTACCGCCCGCCGCTGGATAGTCCGGAGACCCAATACTTGCTCGAACGGCGCAAGCAACTTGGCGGCTTCGTTCCGGTAAGAAAAGTCAGAGCAAAACCGCTCAGACTTCCTGACGTGGCGGACTATGCCGAATTTCTCAAAGGTTCAGGTGAGTACGCGATGTCGACCACCATGGCGACCGTGCGCCTGTTAACCAAACTCTTGCGTCATGATGAAATCGGCAAATGCATCGTGCCGATTATTCCAGACGAAGCGAGAACGTTCGGCATGGACTCGTTGTTTCGACAGATTGGCATTTACTCGTCCAAGGGCCAGCTCTACGAGCCGGTCGACCGCGAAACCCTGCTCTACTACAACGAGATGAAGGACGGACAGATACTCGAGGAGGGCATAACCGAAGCCGGCTCCATGTCATCGTTTATTGCCGCCGGCACGGCTTACGCCAACTTGGGAGTCAATATGATTCCCTTTTATTTTTACTACTCGATGTTCGGGTTTCAACGGATCGGCGACTTGATCTGGGCGGCGGCAGACAGCAAAAGCAAAGGATTTCTCCTCGGCGCAACCGCCGGACGCACAACGCTCAATGGCGAGGGCCTGCAGCATCAAGACGGTCACAGCCATTTGCTCGCCAGCGCGATTCCAACTCTGCTCACATACGACGCCGGCTTTGCCTATGAAATCGCCGTGATTGTTAGAGACGGCCTACGCCGCCTTTATGCCGAAGGGGAAGAGTATTTTTATTATCTGACACTCTACAACGAGAACTATCAAATGCCGGAAATGCCTCATGGCGCCGAAGAGGGCATTCTCAAAGGACTGTACAAGCTGAAGGCGGCGGTCAAAGGAAAGAAGTTTAAGGCGCATATTTTCGGCAGCGGTCCGCTGTTGCGCGAGGCGCTGCGCGCTCAGGAGATGCTCGCCGAGCAATTTGACGTCTCGGCCGATGTTTGGAGCGCCACCAGTTATAAACTCTTGCGCGGCGAAGCGCTCAGGACGAAACGCTGGAACATGCTTCATCCGACATCGGCGCCGAAAAAATCCTATCTTGAATCGCTGCTGCAGGACGAAGAAGGCGTGTTTGTCGCGGTATCCGATTACATGAAAATGGTTCCCGACCAAATCGCCCCCTGGGTCCCGGGCGGTTTGACCACTCTCGGCACCGATGGTTTCGGACGCAGTGACACGAGACCGAATCTCAGACGATTTTTCGAAGTGGACGGCGAACTCACGGTCATCGCGACGCTTTACGCGCTTTATCAGAAGGGTTCCTTGCCGGCGCAAACCGTCGAAGACGCCATCAAAAAACTCGACGTCGATCCGGAAAAATCATTTCCGTTTTATCTCTGATCCGCTGAAAACCTTCCGCAACTTTTTCGATGGATGTTAAACTCCCGCAGCTCGCTGAAGGTGTAGAGTCCGGCACAGTCGTGAGCATTCTCGTAACCGAAGGACAGGAGATCAAAAAAGATCAGTCTTTCATGGAGCTGGAAACTCAGAAGGCCGTTGGCTCCATACCCGCACCGAGCTCGGGCGTGGTGACCAAAATCCATGTAAAGCAAGGCATGGAGGTCTCAGTGGGCCAAGTCCTGATCTCCATCGATACCGGATCCGCTACAGCAACTTCTGCCAGCGTCGCCAAGTCGCCTCAGAACTCCGTATCGGCGGAGCCGTCGCCATCAACTCCCTCTCAACAAGCGCGCTCGGCAGGTTCAACTACGAGCCCCGCTACTGAAGACTACCGTTATGAGTCGAAGAGCGGCGCGCCACCGCCGGCGCCGCCGTCAATTCGCAAGATCGCGAGCGAACTCGATATCGATCTTACGAGAGTGAAAGGCAGCGAAGCGGGCGGGCGAATCACTCTCGCTGATCTACGCGGTTACGTACAGCGACTCCAACAGATCGCATTTCAGGGTGCGCCCGCAGCGACAATACCTCACGAAGGTCGTCCAGCGCCGAGCGAAGCCGTAGATTTTGCCAAATGGGGTCCGGTGCGGCGGGAAAAACTATCCCCGCTAAGACGGACGGTCAGCCGGCGCATGGTTGAGTCGTGGACGACCGTTCCCAAGATCAATCAGTTTGCCGAGGCGGACATCAGCGCACTGTTAGCGTTGCGCAAAAAGCATGCAGCCGCTTACGAGAAAAAGGGCGCGCATCTCACCATAACCTCTTTCTTGCTCCTGGTGCTCGGTCGCATGCTCAAGAAGCACCCGCGGGCGAATTCGAGCCTCGATGAGGCGGAAATCGTCTTCAAAGATTACTGCCACATCGGCGTCGCCGTGGACACCGAAGGCGGTCTGATCGTGCCGGTTCTACGCGATGTCGACAAAAAGAATCTTTTTCAACTCTCCACGGAGCTTCATGCGCTCACGGAGAAAACCCGGCAACGAAAAGTCTCCATCGAGGAGCTTCAGGGCGGCACGTTCACGATCTCCAATCAAGGCAGCATCGGTGGCAGCCATTTCACGCCGATCATCTACGCGCCTCAGGTAGCGATTCTTGGCGTCGGCCAAGGGCAGGCAAAACCCGTGGCACTCGACGGCAAGATCGCTATTAGAACTATCCTGCCACTCTGTCTTGGCTACGACCATCGTGTCCTCGATGGCGGAGATGCCGTGCGCTTTTTGAAGGATATAATCGCCGGCCTTGAATCATTTAATGAAACCGACCTCGTGCTAAAGTAGAATTCATCTATGGAACCGACCAATACAGAAATCTTGGTTCTCGGCGCAGGGCCGGGGGGCTATACGGCGGCGTTTTATGCCGCCGACAAGGGGAAAAAGGTCACTCTAGTCGAGCAGAACAAAAGGCTTGGTGGTATCTGCCTCAACGTCGGCTGCATCCCCTCAAAGGCGCTGCTCCACGCGACTGAAATTCTCCGTGAGGCGACGGACTCCGCGCATCGTGGCATCGAGTTCGGTCCACCAAAAATTGATCTCGACAGGCTGCGAAATTGGAAAGAGGCGATCCTGGAAAAGCTCGGCCAGGGCATCAAGAGTCTCGCTCAACACCGCGGCGTGCAGGTAGTTCACGGTCGAGGCCACTTCGAGGATTCCGAGACGCTCAGGGTCGAGACCGCCGAGGGACAAAAATTCATTCGCTATCAGAAGGCGATCATCGCGGTCGGCTCGAAACCGACGATGCCCAACGCTTTCGATCTGGGCAACAAACGAATCATGACATCGACCGAAGCTCTGGAGCTGCCGGACATTCCTCAGGATCTACTGATCGTCGGCGGCGGCTATATCGGCATGGAGCTTGGCACGGTGTACGCCGCCCTGGGGAGTAAGATCGTCGTGCTCGAAGCGTTGCCGTCGATTCTCACGGGCATTGATCCCGATCTGGTTCGCCCGGTGGCGCGCGCGGCACAAAAGGTGTTCAAGGAGATTCGCGTCAATACCAAAGTCCTGAAGATGGCCACCGCCGGCAAGCAAATCAAAGTAACCATGGAAATGAACAAAGAGTCACGTGAAGAACTTTACGACCGCGTGCTGGTCAGCGTCGGCCGTTTACCCAATTACGCCGATCTCGGTCTCGAGAATACGAAAGTCACTAAAGACGACAAGGGCTTTATTCAGTGCAATCCGCAGCAACAGACCGAAGACCCGAACATCTACGCGATCGGTGACGTCAACGGGGGCGCTTTGCTCGCCCACCGAGCGTCGAAAGAAGCCAAGATCGCCGTAGAAGCGATGCTCGGGGAACCGAGCGCCTTTGAGAACATTGTGATTCCCGCGGTTGTCTACACCCACCCCGAGGTAGCCTGGTGCGGGCTCACTGAGACCGAAGCTAAACAAAAAGGCATCGAGATCAAAGTCGCCAAGTTTTTGTGGGGAGCATCCGGCCGCGCGCTCACACTGGACCGACCCGATGGTTTGACCAAGCTCGTTATCGACCCCGATACGGAGCGTGTCCTGGGCGTTGGTATTGTCGGCGCCGGCGCCGGCGAGTTGATCAGCGAAGGCGTGCTGGCGGTCGAGATGGGAGCGACGGCGCGCGACATTGCCGATTCCGTGCATCCCCATCCAACGCTTTCTGAAACCCTGATGGAAGCCGCGGAGAGCTTTTACGGCACCGCAACGCATACGCTTTCGCGGCGCGACTCGTAGCAGTTCGGCGACTTTCCTGTTTCATCCTTTTTATTTCCAGCCAATCCCGGAGGATTTGGTGTTCTTGTTTCATTTCCAAGGTTGGGTGCTATAATCAACGTTGTTGGCGGGGGGTCTCATCAACATGAATCCCTCTCTCATAGAAATCTCCGGAGATGGCCTGACAATCGAGAGGGTCGCTTCGGTAGCTCGCCAAAACAGCCGCATCGAACTTACTTCAAACATCGACGTCCGGAAAAAAATTTCCGCATCTCGGCAGCTGTTAGAACAAAAACTAGCGGCCGGAGAGATCATCTATGGAGTCAACACGGGCTTCGGCGGCAATGTGCGCTTTGTCATTCCCCAAAGTGATCTGCCCTTCCATCAGGAAAATCTTTTTCGTGCCCTCACCTGCGGTGTTGGCCAGCCGCTCGCCGCGGACGCCGTCCGCGCAGCTATGCTTCTGAGAGCGAACGCTCTCGTCAAAGGCCTTTCAGGCGTAAGAATAGAAATCATCGAGCGCATAGTTGATCTCCTCAACCACGGGATTACGCCGGTCGTGCCGCGTTACGGTTCCGTGGGAGCCAGCGGCGATTTAATTCCCTCCGCCTACATCGGCCGCGTCTTGCTAGGCGAAGGCGAAGTCCTTTATCAAGGCAAAAAGGTCGGTGCGGCCGAAGCGCTGCAAAGCGCCAAGTTGAAGCGTTCAAAACTCATGGCCAAAGAAGGATTGGCGCTGATCAACGGCACGACGGTGATGACGGGCATTGCTGCTCTTGTGACCCATGACGGCGCTTATCTTGCCCACCTTGTGCTTGCCTGCGCGAGCTTGGCGATCGAGGCGTTGCAGGCAACCGATGATCCGCTTTCAGAAGCGATCCATCGGGCCAAGAATCATCCGGGTCAGATGGAAGCGGCAGAGATCTGCAGGAAGCTTGTCCATCAGAGTCGTTATATCCGTAATCTCGACGAGATTCGCGCCAAGATCCGTCAGACCCGCACCGCGGCCAAGGGAGAGACGGTTCGCTCCGAAGAAGCGATCCAGACTCCCTATTCATTGCGCTGCGTGCCGCAGGGAATCGGTCCTGTGCTGGATGCTTTGCGTGGACATCGACTCGTTTTGGAGCGCGAGATCAATTCGGTCAACGACAATCCTCTCATTGACCCGCTCGAGGGTCGTGTTTACCACACGGGCAACTTCTACGGCGGCCATGTTGCGCGCGCTCTCGATAGCTGGAAAATCGATCTGGCGACCCTTGGCAATTGGCTTCACTCGATCATGGCCATGCTCGTTGATGACAGATTCAGCAACGGGCTTCCTCCTAACCTATCGCGGCAGCCGGGGCTGTCGTCGGGCTTCAAAGGGATGCAGCTTTGTCTCACGAGTTTGGTCTGTGCCATGCGCCACCTAGCCAACCCGAGCATGATTCATAGCTTGCCGACTGAGCAGTACAATCAGGACATGGTCAGTCTGGGAACCCACGCAGCGCTTACCGCGATGGATATGACAGCGATCGCGCAAGACGCCGCGGCAATCTCGCTGCTTGCTCTTTGCCAGGCCATAGACCTGCGTGGCGGCGGCAACCGCTTGGGAACCGGTAATCGAGCCATCTTTGAGACGGTTAGAAAGGAGGTGCCCACTTTAGAGAACGACCGATCGTTGGACAGTGACATCGCCCTGGTTTCCGAGTTAATTCGAACAAAGCTGATCCCCATTCCCGAATTGGAGGGCGGTTTATGAATATCTTCAATGCCTTGCAACAGAGCAAAAATCGTTATCCCGAGAAGGAGGCCATCCTATTTGGCGCCGATCGTATCACCTACGCCGAACTCTATGATCAGGCGTCGCGCTTGAGTTCGGCCCTGAAGGAGATCGAGAATTTGCAAAGGGGCGAGCGCGTGGCGCTCTTCCTCCCGAATCGGCCTGAGTTCGTGATCTCTTACTATGCTGCGGCGGGCCTCGGCGCGATTGCGGTCTCGCTAAACGTTATGCTCAAGCGTGACGAAGTGAAATTTATTCTTAACGACTCCGAAGCGAAGATACTGATCACCTCTAGCCGCCTGCTTGATCAAGTGCCGGATGTCACCGAGACTCCCTCGCTGAAGAAAATCCTCTGCATCGAAAATGCCGATCGCGCGGGCGTCATCGGAATCGATACTCTATCAACGCGTGCTCCCGCAGCCGGCCCGGCGGCCGAATTAGCGCAGGATGAAGGCGCGGCGATCCTTTACACATCCGGGACCACGGGTAAACCGAAAGGCGCGTTGCTTTCTCATGGAAATCTCATATCCAATGTCGCTGCGACTGTTCATCATACCCAAATGTCTCCCAATGACAGGCTCATCTGCTACCTGCCGCTGTTTCACTGCTTCGGTCAAAATTTCATCATGAACGCATCGATCAGCTGTGGCGCAACCCTGGTGCTTCATGAGCGATTCCAGCCGGATGAGATTCTCGATTCCATGAAGTCGAACCGGGTGTCGATGTTTTTTGGCGTTCCGCCGGTCTATCTGCGCTTTCTCACAGTGCCGAAGATCGAAGAACACTTTCGCCAGGTCCGCTATTGCTTCACTGCGGCGGCACCGATGCCAGTGACGGTGACCTGCCAATGGAGGGACCAGGTTGGTCAAACGATCTATGAGGGCTATGGCCTCACCGAGACCTCTCCTTTTGCCAGTTATAACCACGACGTTCACTATCGGGAGGGCAGCGTCGGGACCCCGATCAAAAATGTCGAGATGAAGGTTGTGGATGCCGAGGGACATGCCCTGCCGCCGGGTGAGCAAGGCGAGATTGCCATCAAAGGACCCAACGTGATGCTGGGCTACTTCCGTCGGCCCGAGGAAACCGCGGAAGTTATACGCGACGGCTGGTTTCTAACCGGTGACATCGGAAAGATGGACAGTGATGGCTACTTCTATCTCGTCGACCGAGCCAAAGACATGATCAATTTATCGGGCTTTAAGGTCTGGCCGCGCGAAGTTGAGGAGGTCTTGCTCCGGCACCCGAGCCTCAGCGAAATTGGCGTGGTCGGAATCGCAGATCCCGTTTGCGGGGAGGCCGTCAAGGCTTTTGTTGCTTTGAAACAAGGCCAGTCGATTACCGAACAGGAGCTGATCGATTATGCGCGCCAGCGTATGGCGGCTTACAAAGCACCACAATATGTCGAGTTTATCGACGCGCTTCCGCGAAATTCCGCGGGAAAAGTCCTCAAGAGAGAACTCAGAGCACGGGCAGAACAGCCACAGAAGGCTACGGTAAAAGTAGCCTGAGGCGGCCCATCATGTCAGAACGGGTCGCCATCATCGGCGTCGGCTTTACAAAACTCCGGCCGGCCACGCCACTCTGTTCGTTTAAAGAACTTGTCTTCGAAGCGGCGCAAAAAGCCTACGCCGACGCCGGCCTTCGCTTTACCGCGATCGATTCCTTCGTCACTTGCGCCGAAGACCTCAATGAAGGCATATCGATTTTCGACGAATACACTCCCGACCAGCTCGGCGCTGTGCAAAAGCCGATGCACACCTTAACACAGGATGGGCTCCACGGTATCGCCGATGCGCTGATGCAAATCCGCTCCGGGATCGTGGAAACGGTCGTCGTCGAGGCGCACAGCAAAGCGTCCAACATCTTGACTCCGGACTGGCTCCTCGACTACGCATTGGATCCGGTTTACAACCGGCCCTTAGATTTTTCTCCTCATGCCATTGCCGCTCTGGAAATGAACCGGTTTCTCAGTCAAACCGGCATCACCGCGGCACACTGCGCGGAGGTGGTTATAAAGAACCGGCTCAACGCACGCCGTAATCCGCTAGCGGCCTACCCTCTAGAGACAGACCCGACGACCGAATCAGCCCGTTACCTCTGTTATCCGCTGCGTGAAAAAGAGCTGGCTAAGACCGCCGACGGCTGTGTGGTTGTCGTCTTGGCCAACGAAGCAGGGGCGAGCAAGGCTCGCAGCCAACCCGCGTGGATCTTAGGTACGAGCTTCGCCAGTGACAGTCCGACTCTAGAATCGCGCCACTGGAGCAATGCTGAATATGCCCGCCTTGCAGCGCAAGCGGCCTACCATCAAGCGGGTATTAAGGGTCCGGGTAAGATCGATTTTTTTGAAGTCGACGATACCTATGCCTACAAGGAGCTGCAACATCTGATTGGGCTCGGGCTCTACGACGAGCCCGTCCAGGCCGGCCGGGCAATTGAGACGGGCGAAACCAGGCCAGATGGTAGAACTCCAGTTAACGTCTCTGGTGGGGCGTTAGGTATGGGTCTCCCGTTGGAAGCCAGTGGGCTGTACCGCATCGTCGAACTAGTTCTGCAGCTTCGCGGTCAGGCCGGGGAGCGCCAGCTGTCACGGGCGAAAATCGGGCTGGCGCAATCGTGGCGGGGCGTACCCACTACGAGCGGCGCGGTCGTCATACTCGGATCGGAACCTCCTCATGTCTAGGCGAAGAGTTGCCGTCATTGGTGCTGGCATGACTAAGTTCATGCATCGCGCGCTTGAAACTCCGAAGGAGCTTGCCTGGTTGGCGGTCCAATCCGCTCTCGCTTCAAGTCAACTGAAGCTCAATCAGATCGACTGCGTTGTTCTCGGTAGCGCTCCGGACGCTTTCGACGGGGTGCACATGAAAAGTGAGTATCTGTCCGACGGCTGCGGCGGATGGCGAAAGCCGTTTCTTCGATGTTACGTCGGCGGCGGCACTGGTGTTTACGCAGTCGCTCAAGCTTGGTTTCAGGTCGCCTCCGGAATGTTCGACACCGCCGTTGTAGTCTGCGAAGAAAAGATGTCGACTTGCCAACCGCATCCTCAGGCAGCGTTTCTGACGATCTTCGATCACATCACCGAACAACCCTTGAAACCGAATCTGCTCTGGATCTTTGCTCTGGAACAGACTCGCTATATGGAAACGTACGGCATCACCGTTGAAGAGATCGCGCGCGTGTCGGTGAAAAACAAACGCAACGCTCTGAATCATCCGGCCGCTCAGCTTGGCGCCAAGCTTACAGTGGAAGACGTTTTGGCGTCGGAGATCATGGCATGGCCGGTCCATCGGCTCATGGTCAGTCCAACCAGTGACGGTGCGGCAGCCATCGTGATCGCGGCGGAGGAAGTCGCTCGACGCGTGACTGATAAACCGGTTTGGATCCAGGGCGTTGGCTGGTGTCTAGATACCGCCTATTGGACCAACCGCGATCTCGCCTACCCCGAATACGTAGAGAAGGCTGCTTGGATGGCGTACCGGATGGCCGGCGTCAAGGAGCCCCGAAGCGAAATCAATATCGCCGAA
>Ga0075423_10005297_pt1 | contig 12027 bp, 10 predicted proteins | sample SoiMethybrSBSTD2_FD_80114 | JGI IMG/M metagenome (GOLD analysis project Ga0075423, IMG submission 80114) | Bulk soil microbial communities from a Populus tree surrounding site in Tennessee, USA - Soil MetaG P. TD hybrid SBSTD2 | ecosystem: Environmental > Terrestrial > Soil > Tree plantation...
CGGTGCACTACGCATGGTTCCGCGGGTTGAATCACCAGATCAAGGACAAGCGGACGCAGCTCGAAGCCCTGCAGCAGGAGATCCAGAAGGGCCGCGCCGCCGAGCGCAAGCTCGCACAGTTCCGCGAGGAGGTCCGACGGCTGGAGCTCGAGCTCGGAAAACTCCTCCAGGTTCTGCCCTCCAAGCGCAACACGGAAGACCTGATCAAGCGGATCGAGACGCTCACCCGGCAGGGGGACTTCACGCTGAAGAAGTTCACGCCGGGCGACTTCGTCCCCAAGGAGTTCTATGCGGAATGGCCAATCGACATTGCGCTCGAGGGCACGTACCACAATCTCGCGCTCTTCTTCGATCGGATGAGCCGGTTCTCGCGCATAATCAACGTCGAAGATCTCAAGATCGGCGCGCTCGAGAACGTTCCGCAGAAGTCCATCTCCGCGAACTTCGTCGCGAAGACCTTCATTTACACGGGCGACGAGACGGGAGCCACAGCCGTGGAAGGGCAGCTGCCGGGTGCGACCGGCACTCCTCAGCCTCAGCCTCCGGCAGCGAACAGCGCCCGGAAACTGAAAGAGCGCGCGGAAGGCAAGGGGGTCGAATGAAGCGACTTTCGACCGGCGCCATCCTCTTCGCCGCCGCCGCGGTTCTGTCGGCTGCGAGTCCGCCGCGCCCGACCCCGGCTCCCACGCCGGCGCCGACTCCGGCCCCCAGTTCGCCGGGCGAGGCGATGATCGAGCAGGACGAGGCGGCCCTGTCCGGGCGCTCGTATACGTACGATCCCGCCGGCCGCCGCGACCCGTTTCGCTCCCTTCTCGTCCGGCCGGAAGACCGCGCCCGCGGCGAACGGCCTCCGGGGGTCGCCGGTATGTCGATCGACGACGTCGCCGTCCACGGCATCTGGAAAGTGCGCACCGGCTACGTGGCCCAGGTCCGCGGCACGGACAACAAGAGCTATCTCATCCGGGCGGGCGACCTCCTCTACGACGGGGAAGTCACCCGCGTCGGTCCGAACGAAGTCGTGTTTCGGCAGAACATCAATGATCCGCAGAGCGTGAAGCCCTTTCGCGAAGTGACCAAGCAATTGAACGTGACGGCAAGACCGTGAAGATCCCCGGCTCGAGGAACTCCGGCGCGACGGGAGGGACGATGAGAAGGACTTTGAGAGCAGCCGCGGCGGCGATCGTGATGACCGCCGGACTCGCGGGGGCGTTCGGGTGCTCCGCCGTCAAGAAGGGCAACCGCGTGTCGGCCGGACCGACGAACCCCTCTGTGGCGGCCGCAACGAACTCCCCGGCGGCGGCGGAACCGAGGTCGTCCGGTCAGGTAACTCAGGCGGCGTTCAACGAAGACGGGGACGGCGCGAGGGTCGTCATCTCGGCCGACGCGCCGCTCCTGTACACCTCCTACGAGCCGCGGCCCGACCTGCTGATCGTCGAAATGCCCGGCGTCCGGACGGCCGACGGATTCGCCGCGCCCACGGCCGCGGGAAGTCTCGTGCACTCGGTCCGCGTCGAGACGCTCAACGAGCTCGGGAAACAGGTGACCCGGCTCTCCGTCGAACACCGGCCCGGGCTGAAGTACGAGCTGCGATCCGTCGGGCGCGGGCTCGCTGTCGCGTTCGAAACCCCCCGCGAGGCGTCGGCCGAAACGGCGCCCGCCGTCGCGGAGACGGCCCCGGTCGCGGGAGCGGCGCAGCCCGTCGTGACGGAGCCCATCGCGGCGCCCAGCGCCCCGCCCGCGCTCGTTCGAGCGGAGCTCGCGCACGCGCTCGAGGAGGTCACCGCCGAGACCACGGGCGAGACGGTCGCCGTTCACTTGCTCGCCGACGGCACGCTCCAGGCGAGAGATTTCGTCCTGGCGAACCCCCCGCGCGTCGTCATCGACCTGCCCGGGGTGAAGAACGCCGTCCGGCGGAAGGTTCTGCCCGTCAAGGGCGGACCCGTCTCCCGGGTCCGGGTCTCTCAGTTCCAGTCGGCGCCGGATCCAATCACCCGCATCGTGCTCGATCTCGTCCGCCCGACCGCGCATGCGGTTCGCACCGACGGCGAGCGCGTGTCGATCGTCGTCGGTGACGCCGAATCGGCCGCCGACGATTCGCCGCCCCCCGCGGTCGTCGTCGCGCAGGGGCCGCCGCCTCCCCCGATCGCACCGGTGGAAACCGCTCCCGAGCCGGCTCCGCCGCCCTCGGTGGAGAAGACCCAGCCGTCCCGTACCGAGATCGTCGTTCCTCCGCCCGCTCCCGCACCGGTCGAGGAGCCGCCGGCGCCCGTCGCGAGCCCCGTCGCCGCGCCGCCCTCCGCTTCTCCTTCGAACGGGGCCGCTCAACCCGCCGTTCGGAAGACGGACTCCATCCCGCCGGCGGCCCTTCCCCCGGGAATCCGCGAAGCGCGCCGCACTCGCCCGAAGGCGACGGCGCCCGAGCAGCCCGTCAAGGGAGACGCGTTGTTCGAAGCCGCGGCCGCCGTTCTCGCGCAGCAGGAGCAGACGGCGCAGGCGGGCGAGCTGACGGCGTTCCAGTCGCGCACACTCGCCGAAGGACAAACCCAGTTCACCGGCGAGCCGATCTCGCTCGACCTGAAAGACGCGGACATCAAGGACGTCTTTCGCACGATCTCTCAGCTGACGGGGCTGAACATCGTCATCGACCCGGAGGTCCGCGGGACGGTGACCGTCCAGCTCGAGAACGTTCCCTGGGACCAGGCGCTCGACCTGATCCTGAAGCAGAACAGCCTGGGCTACGTCCTCGAGAACAACATCATGCGGATCGCGACGACCGCGAAGCTCCAGGCGGAGGAGACCGATCGGGCGCGCCTCGCGGAGGCCCGCCAGGCGGCCGAACCGACGCGGACCGTCATCAAGAAGCTTTCGTACGCGCGCGCTCTGGAAATCACGCCGACCCTGAAGAGCATCATGTCGCGTCGCGGCGACATCGTGGTCGACGCCCGCACGAACACGCTCATCATCCGTGAGATCCCGACCTTCCTGCCGGCGGTCCTTCAGCTCATCGACAACCTCGACACGGCCACGCCTCAGGTGATGATCGAGTCGAGGATCGTCGAGACGACCAAGACTCTCGGTCGCAGCCTCGGTATCAACTGGGGCTTCACCGGAGTCGCCGACGTCGCCCACGGAAACACGACGAATCTCGTCTTCCCCAACAACGGCGAGGGCGGCTTCCGGGTCGGGCTGGAGAACGGGCCCACCGTGGGGACGATCCGGCTGGGCAACATCCTCGATACCTTCAACCTCGACCTATCCCTGACCGCCGCCGAGAACCAGGGCTTACTCAAGATCATCTCGTCGCCGAAGCTCGCGGCGTTGACGAACACCGCCGCGCTCATCCAGTCGGGAGTACAGATCCCGGTTCAGACGACGGTCAACAACACGACGACGGTCGTCTACGTCGACGCGACCCTGAAGCTCGAGGTCACGCCGCAGATCACGGCGGAGGGCACGATCCTCCTGAACGTCGCGGTTCAGAAGCGCGAGCCGGCGGTCGCGTTGAATCTGACCCTCGGCGCCAACGTCCCGCTGACGATCCGCGAGTATCGCGGGCAGATCCTCGTTCGCGACGGCGGCACGACCGTCATCGGCGGCATCTTCCAGATCAACGACCAGGATCAGAACAACATGATTCCGGGACTCTGGAAGATCCCGATCCTCGGAAACCTCTTCCGCAACAAGACACGCACCGAGAAGCACGACGAGCTGCTCATCTTCATCACCCCCCGGATCCTCCGTTGACGAAAAAGGACGAAGCCATGAAGAAAAGAGCTCTGATCCTGGCGGCCGTCATCGCGATCGCGGTCGCGCCGGCATGTACGAACAAGGAGGGCGAGAGCGAGTCACCGGTTTCCATAACGGTGGATCTTCCTCTCCAACCACTCGCGGTGAGCGCGTCGTCTGGGCTCCCGATCACGATCCAGACCATGACGTTAGTCAGCCATTTGAAGAATCCAACGGCGACCGACCCGCACGGTTTCGCCAACGTGCAGATCAACACCTACAGAGTTACGTACGCGAGGAGAGACGGGGGAACCCGCGTCCCTCCGCCGGAAGAGTTCTCGGCAGCCGGTCTTTTGCCGTCGAACGGGACCACGACCCTGACGGGATTTCCGATCATGGCGGCTTCATCGCTTCAGCGCTCGCCGTTCGATCAGCTCCTTCCATTCAATGGGGGGATCGACAGAGAGACCGGTTTGAATGAGATCCATATCTTTTACTCAATCACCTTCTTCGGCACGACGGTCTCCGGCCATCGAGTGCAGAGTCAGACGGCGACCGGCGACGTGTTCGTCACCCCGTAAGTGGGCAGCTTGAGTACGGAGGCCTTCATGCGCCGGATCGCCATCACCGTGACCGTTCTCGCGCTCGTCGCGGGCGCCTTCGGGTGCTCGTCCGATGCGCCGACGCCCCCCAAGTCCGGCGGACCCGGGGGAGGACAGGGACCCACGGGCTCGACCGCTCTGCAGATCCGGCTCTTTACGAGCAATCCCAACCCGCCCGCCGGGACGTGCACGCTCATTCAGGCTGTCGTCACTCTGAACGGCACGAGCGTCCCCGACGGCACCGGCGTCGCGTTCTCGACGGACTTCGGTCTGTTTGCTCAGAACGGTCTTCCGCTCATCTCGGTCGTCACTCAGAACGGATCCGCGGTCACGGCGCTCTGCTCGGAGTTCTCCGGAACGGCGGTCGTGCGGGCGACTTCGACCATCGGAACTGAAACCGGCTCGGCGACGATCACGATCGCATTCCAGCCGGCGGCGGCGGGAGCCGGTCCGTTCGTGTCGTTCTGCGATCCGAGCTTCGGACCCGCCACGGGAGGGACGGCGCTGGCGCTCCACGGCGGCCGGTTCTGCGCGACGTCCGGCTGCACCGGTTCTGAGGCTGCGAACACCCGCGTCGTCTTCTTCGTCAACGGGGTCGCCCGGGAGGCGACCGTCGTCAGCGTGACGAACGACGTCATAAACGTCCTGACGCCAGGGTTCCCGGAGGCCACTTCCCCGTCCACTCCGGTCGAAATCCGCGTCACGCTCGGCAACAACACGGCGACGCCGACGGTTCTCTCGCTGCCGAACTGCTTCGCCTTCGGGACCATCGGCTCCTCGACGCCGAGGATCACGGCAGTCCTTCCCGCGTCCGGCGTGAACGAGGGCAATACCCGCGTCACGATCATCGGGTCGGGCTTCCAGGCGCCCGTCCAGGTCTTCTTCGGTGAAGTCGAGGCGACGATCGTGTCCGTCTCGTTCAATCAGATCGTTGTACTCACGCCGCCGGCGTTCGGCGCCGGACGGGACAACCTGAACCAGCAGGTCGACGTGCGGGTTCGTAACGTCACGTCGGGGCTGGAATCGACGCTCACGGGCGGCTACCGCTATACCCAGCCGCTGCAGATAACGGGGATCTCGAACAACGAGCAGCGTCTGGATCAGCCGCTTACCCCCGTGACGATCTTCGGGCACGGCTTCCAGTCGCCCGTGTCGGTGACCGTCGGTGGGCGCGCCGCGACGATCATCTCGGTGGCCGAGAGCGAGCTCGTGATTCTGCCTCCTCGGCCTCTGACGCCGAGTTGCGGGAACACGACGGTGCCCATTTCGGTCACGAACGTGAACACCGGAGATACCTTGGGCGGAGTCTCGTTCACCTATGTCGCCGGTGGAGCTAACGCGCTCTCGATCACTTTCATCTCGCCGACTCAAGGGCCCCCGGGAACCGTCGTGACCGTGAACGGGACGAATCTGCCTCTGCAGCTGTCGGATGCGAGCGTGACGTTCGGCAGCATCCCGGCGCAGGTCGGCACGACGTCGGCCACTCAGATGACGGTGACCGCGCCGCAGCAGCCGAGCCTCAACAACCCGCTCTGTCCGGCCGGAGTCGCCACCGGCACGCTGGTGAACGTCGGGAATTTCCCCGTCAACGTCCGCAACGTGCTGACGGGTTGCAGCGACAGCGAGCCTTTCCAGTACCAGCTCGCGTGCGTCCTCCCGACGCCGACTCCGGTGCTCACGGCCACCACGACACCGACCCCGACGACGACCCCGGTCCCGGGAGCGGATCTCAGCGTAACGAAGGGAGAGCAAGTCGACCCAGTACCGAGCGGAGCCGCTTTTTTCTGGACCGTCCTCGTGACCAACAATGGTCCCGCGCAAGCGTCCGGCGTCACCATGACGGATCCTCTGCCCAGCGGTGTCATTTTCGTCTCGTGCACGGCGAGCGTTGGATCGTGCAGCGGGAACCCCGGGACGAACGATACGGTGACCGCCAACCTCGGGAACATCGGTCCGTCCGGCGCGGTGACCGTCACGATAAACGTAACCGTGACGGCCGGTTCCGGTACGGTGCTTTCGAATACGGCGACTGCCGCCTCATCCACACCGGACCCCAACCCGGCGAACAACAGCGGAACTGCCTCGACGACTGTCAACTAGGGCATCGGCCCGTGAATCGTTTTTCTTCTGCGATTTCTGCCGCCCCCCTCGGGGGGCGGCTTCGTTTCCGGCCTCATGGCTGACGCCGACTCCCGCATCCGCGAGCTCGAGCGGCGCGTTGCCCGCGAGCCGGGATCGCGCTTCTTCGTGCCTCTCGCCGAGGAGTATCGAAAGGCGGGCCGTCTTGCCGAGGCGATCCAGGCCCTGGAGAGCGGGCTCGCCGTTCACGACGGTTACGTCGCGGCGCGGATCGCCCTCGCCCGCGCCCACCTCGAGGCGGGCCGCATCGACGACTCCGTGGCCGCGTTTTCGAAGGCGCTCGCCGAGGACCCGTCGAACCTCGTCGCCGCCAAGGCTCTCGGCGACCTGCACCTCTCGCGCGGCGAGCGTCTCGAGGCTCTGAAGAAATACCTTCGATATCGCGCCATCTCCGGCGACCGACGCATGGACGCCCTGATTCAGCGGCTCCAGGCGGAGACGGCGCCCGGCGGCGAGGTGGCCGACGGCGCTCCGGCGGTTCCACTTCCGGTCCCCGTCGCCGCCGCCGCGATCGACCCGGCCACTCCGATCACGCCGCCCGCGGCTCTCGTCGATCCGATGGCCATTCCGTCATTCCAGTTCGGTCCCAAACGGCACACTGATCCCCACCGCGTGACCGAGATCTCCTACAAACGGCCGTCCGGTCCGGTTCCGACCGGCGCGCAGGACTTCGACGTGCCGTCGCGGGATCTTTCACTCGACTCTCTGGCCTCCGGACCGAAGGTCGAAGAGGAGATCATCACGCGCAAGATCCGCCTCCCCGAGGCGATGTGGCCCTTCGAGGCCGTCCCTCCTCCGGAACCCGCGCCGCCACCGGCTGTCCCGGAAGGGAGCGCGGAGTCGACGCCCGCACCCCCGGTCGGCCGGACCCTCGCCGACCTCTACTTCGAGCAGAAGCACTATCCGGAGGCGGAGGGCGTATACGCCGAGCTTCTCTCCGCGGATCCGGGCAACGACGAGCTTGCGCGCCTCCGCGACGATGCGGCGCGCCTCGCTCGGGAGCTCACACCGGCCGCGCTTCCCGCCGGAGATCCGGCCCGGGAACGGCGCCTGGCGAGAATCCAGGTTCTGAACGAGTGGCTGGCCGTCATACAGACGGGAGCGGCCAGGCGGTTCGACTCCTAGGCTTCATGGGGAGCTTCGCCGAGGCACTTCGAGGGATCTCCGACCGCGTCCACGGCACGCGGGCCGTCTCGCTCGTTGGCGCCGACGGTATCCCGGTCGAAACCTGGGGCTCCACGGAAGGTCTTTCCATGGAGACGGTTGCGGCGGAGATGGCCGGGCTCCTCCGGGCCGCACGCAACGCGGCCACGGCGGCCCGGAGCGGGCCCGTTCGCGAAGTCGCCACGGTGGCGGATGGAGCCATCACGGTCCTCTCGCGGGTGACCGGGGAGTATTATCTGCTGCTGCTGTTGGGTCGGGAGGGCAACCTCGGGCGCGGCCGATTCGAGCTTCGCAAGGCCGCGGCGGCTCTCGAAAAGGAGCTCTTGTAGGAAGCGATGCTCTCTTTCAAGGAAATCAAGGAATTGATCGACCTCGTCTCGGAGCGCGGGCTCGCCGGCGTGGAGATCGAACGCACGGGATTCCGACTCCGAATCGAAGGCAGCCGGCCGACCGGGAACGGAATGGTCGAAGGGGCGCCGGTGTCGTCCGCGGCGTCCGGAGCCCCGGTCCTCGCAGCGCCCCCCGCGGCACCGGCGGACAAGGAGGCCGAGGACGTCCACGTCATCACTTCGCCCATCGTCGGAACCTTCTATCGCTCCCCGTCTCCCGAGTCGGATCCGTTCGCCGAGGTCGGAGAGAGGGTCGGCAAGGGCAAGATCCTCTGCATCATCGAATCGATGAAGCTGATGAACGAGATCGAGTCGGACGTCGAGGGCGAGATCGTCGCCGTCTACGCGCGCAACGGCCAGCCGGTCGAGTACGGGGAGAAACTCTTCGGGATCCGGCTGGCGGCATAGCCGCCCGTCTCAAGCGTGTTCAAGAAAATCCTGATCGCCAACCGGGGCGAGATCGCGCTCCGGATCATCTCGGCCTGCCGTGAGCTCGAGATCAAGACCGTCGCCATCTACAGCGAGGCGGACCGCGACGCCCTCCACGTCCGATACGCCGACGAGGACGTCTGCGTCGGCCCGTATCCCTCCGCCGCCTCGTACCTGAACATCTCGGCGATCGTATCGGCGGCCGAGATCACCGAGGCCGACGCGATCCATCCCGGCTACGGCTTCCTGTCGGAAAACGCGTACTTCGCCGAGATCCTCCAGGACTGTCACATCGCCTTCATCGGGCCGTCCCCCGACGCCATGAGGAAGATGGGGGACAAGTCGCTCGCGCGGCGCACGGTGGCGGCTGCCGGAGTCCCGACGGTTCCCGGATCTCCCGGTCCCGTGGAGTCCGTCGACGAGGCGCTCGCTTTCGCCCGGAAAGCCGGCTACCCGGTCATCCTGAAGGCCTCGGCGGGCGGAGGCGGACGGGGGATGCGGGTCGCCAGAGACGAGCGCGAGCTGTCGAGCGCCTACGACACTGCGCGAAACGAGGCCGAGAAGGCGTTCGCCAACTCCGAGGTCTATCTGGAGAAATACCTGGAGGCGCCCCGCCACATCGAGTTCCAGATCTTCGGAGACTCTTACGGAAACGTCCAGCACCTCGGCGAGCGGGAGTGCTCGATCCAGCGGCGGCATCAGAAGCTGATCGAGGAGGCGCCGTCGGCGGCCCTGACCGCCGACGTGCGTCACAAGATGGGGGCCGCGGCCGTTGTGGCGGCGAAGGCGGTGAACTACACGAACGCCGGCACGATCGAGTTCCTGCTCGATTCCCAGGACCGGTTCTACTTCATGGAAATGAATACGCGCCTCCAGGTCGAGCATCCCGTGACGGAAGAGGTCACCGGCATCGACATGGTCAAGGAACAGATCGCGGTCGCGGCCGGGGAGCCGCTCTCCTTCGCCGGGAGAGAGCTCGTGCCGCGCGGTCACGCGATCGAGTTTCGCGTGAACGCCGAGGACCCCGTCACCTTCGCGCCGTCCCCCGGCCGGCTGACCACGTTCCATCCTCCGGGCGGGCTGGGCGTCCGGGTCGACACGGCGGCGTACCATGGTTACGTCATACCGCCCCATTACGACTCGCTGATCGCGAAGTTGATCGTGAGGGGTCGGGATCGGCTCGAGGCGATTTCCCGGGCGCGCCGCGCGCTCGACCTCTTCGTGATCGAGGGAATCAAGACGACGATTCCGATGCACCGCCGGATCCTGGACGACCCGGATTTCCGGGAGGGCCGCCTCTCGACGCGGTTCATGGAGCGGTTCGCGGCGGCGTCCTGAAGCTCCCGCCGATTTACGCCATAACCGACGGAACGGCATCCACGACGGAGGACGTCGATGAGCGCGCCGGACGCCTGTTCTCGGCCGGAGTTCGTCTGCTCCAGGTGAGGGAACGCCGAATCGACGATCGGCAGCTCCTCGAGGCCGTCGAGTCCGTCGGCCGGCGCGGGGCCGCGGTCGGCGCCACCGTCCTCGTCAACGACCGGGTCGACGTGGCGAGCCTCGCCGGAGTCGGTGTCCACCTCGGTCGCGACGACCTGCCGGCCTCCGCCGCCCGGCCGTTGCTCCGGGCGGGCGCCCTTCTCGGCGTTTCCACCCACGACGCCGGCGAGGCCCGGGAGGCCTTTGCCGACCCGGCCTGCGACTACGTCGCCTTCGGCCCGATCTTCGACAGCTCGACGAAAGCCGGCCGCGCGCCGGTCGGCGTCGCCGCGCTCGCCGACGTCGCGCGCGGGAAGACGAAACCGCTCGTCGCGGTCGGGGGGATCACCGCGGACCGGCTCGACTCGGTTCTGGACGCCGGAGGCGACTCAGTGGCGGTGATCGCGGCGCTTTCCGACTCGAGCCGGCTCGAGGAGAATGCCCGCGCCCTCCTCGATCGAGCGCGGCGCCGCTCTGCGCCGGGCCGGATCTTTCTCGTCGGCTTCATGGGCAGCGGAAAGACGGCGATTGGACACCGCGTCGCCGAGCGCCTGCGGGTTCCGTTCGTCGATCTCGACGCCGAGATCGAGCGCACGTCCGGCCTCACGGTCCGCGCGATCTTCGAGACGGCCGGAGAGGCCGCGTTCCGCGAGCGCGAGGCGGCATTCCTCGAGGGGGCTGAAGCCCTGCCGAACGCCGTCATCGCGACGGGCGGAGGCTCGTGGATTCCGGAGAGGAATCGCCGGACGATCACGCGTCTCGGAACGGCCGTCTACCTCGACGTTCCGTTCGACGTCATCCGCTCGCGCCTCGCGGGAAAGGTCGACCGGCCGCTGTTCGTTACCGCCGCGCAAGCGGCCGCGCTCCACGCCGAACGCGAGCCGTCCTATAGAATGGCCCCGGTCCGCGTTTCGCTGACGGGTTCCGAGTCGATCGAAGAGTCCGCTGACCGAGTGCTCTCCGCCCTGTACGACCGGCGGGAGCTGGGGGTTCTGCTCTAGTTTTCAAGTTCCAGGTTCCCGGTCCCGGGGAGCGCCGGCGCGCGTTCACCATTGGACCTCGAACCGGACCTTGGAACGTCTTTCCGAACATGCGTTACCTAATACTTTCGGACATCCACTCGAACCAGGAGGCCCTGTCGGCCGTGCTCGCGCGCGCCCAGCGACGACAGTACGACCGCGTCGTAATCCTCGGCGACTTCGTGGGTTACGGAGCGGACCCGAACGCCGTGATCGAGCGCATCAATCGAATCCGGAAGCGGAAATCGATGATCCGCGGCAATCACGACAAGGTCGTGTGCGGTCTCGATTCGGGCGACCTGTTCAACCCCGTGGCTCTGAAGGCGGCGCGCTGGACGACGGAGACGATCACGTCCTCGAACCGCCAGTTCCTCGAGGAGCTGCCCGTGGGACCGGTGGAGGTCGACCGCGCGTTCGTCATCTGTCACGGGTCGCCGCGCGACGAAGACGCCTATATCTTTTCCGACTACGACGCCTACCTGAACTTCACCTTCTCCGACGCGAGCGTCTGCTTCTTCGGACACAGCCACATTCCGTCCGTCTTCGCGCTTCAGCCGCACGGGGTCCGCGTGGACGTCATCCGTGGAGACCGCGTCAGGATGCGGCTGAAACGCGACTGTCGTTACCTGATCAATCCGGGCTCGATCGGACAGCCGCGCGACCGGAATCCCGACGCGTCCTTCGCCTTCTATGACGGCGAACAGCGCACCGTGACCTTCGAACGCGTCCCTTACGACGTCGAGAAGGCGCGGGGGAAAATCCACTCGGCCGGACTGCCCGGGATGCTCGGCGACCGGCTGTTGATGGGCGCGTAACCCCGTCGCGCTCGCTCGCGAGGGAGCTGCTCACGCACCGGCGAGCGGCTCGCCAAACGTCGCTCCCGTTCGCTCGGAACCTGCTCCGCACCGGCGAGCGACTCGCCAGCCCCGGCTCGATCGCTCGCCTGGTTCCGTGAACTGCTGCGGGTGCAGGTCCGCAGGACCTGTCCCCGCGGTGATCACCGGGCGCTCCCGCGGCGCGAGGCTCCTCCGCTCGGTTACTTTCCGGAGAGTCCTCGCGCCGCGAACGAATCCGCCCCTA
>Ga0075423_10005299_pt1 | contig 12024 bp, 12 predicted proteins | sample SoiMethybrSBSTD2_FD_80114 | JGI IMG/M metagenome (GOLD analysis project Ga0075423, IMG submission 80114) | Bulk soil microbial communities from a Populus tree surrounding site in Tennessee, USA - Soil MetaG P. TD hybrid SBSTD2 | ecosystem: Environmental > Terrestrial > Soil > Tree plantation...
AGAGCCCCAAGGAAGAGAGCCATGAATAACACCTCGATGTTCACCGCCGACCGCATGACCCACCTCAAGATCGTGGTGGTGTCGCTCCTCTGTGCGACAGTGGTCGCGGTGGTCGGAGTGACCTCCCGCATCGCTGATGCCGGCAATGGGCGCCTGGATGCGACCGTGATCAAGGCCGGCGCCCCGATGACGGCATCGAGCGAAACGAGCTTCGTTCGCTGACACCCAATTCACTGACACCCAACGAGAGACACCCAACCAGAACCAAGAACCCCCGGAGATCTTTGACCCCCCCGCAAGGATCTCCAATCCCCCCACACTCAAAGCGCACCTCACGGTGCGCTTTTTTATTGGTCAGGGACTTATTGCGGTCTGGAGCGTCTCTCTTTGGCCGAAGAGACTATTCCTCGAACTGTGTCCCGTGCTCGGCCGGGGTCCGTTCGGACGGGCTCCATTCGCCCAATCCCAGAACCGCGATTGGCTGCAGCCCCTGCGGCAGACGATCGGGCGCAAAGCGCCAGGCGGCGATCAGGGTGAAAAGACCGAACGCCAAGAATGTCATGAGCAACGCTGTTGCCCGCCAGCGGCCGATGCGGAGCTGCTGCCTGTGGACCGTAATGTGCGCGACATCCGTCGGTGACATCAGCATCGTGCCATCGCGGTGCGGGCCGGTATCGCGGATCGGCGGCGGCAAATCCTGGGCTGCAGTGGCATCGTCGGGCCAGATTTCTGCAACTCGCTCGTCGTGATCAAGTTCGACCGACGGCTTGGTCGTGATCGCATCGGCCGCTTCGGCTAAAAGCAAATCTGCATGCGATGACTCGGTCAATGCATCGGTCTGCGGCTCGGCCGGCAGCTCCTGTCCCGGTTCGGGCACGGGCGGTGTGCTTGCCAGTCCGCTCAGCTGCGTCGTGAATCTGTCGGCTTCCGCGATCAGGCTGGCCAGTTCCTGCTCAGGCGTGCGCGCGACACTGGGCTGTGGCGGTGGCGGCGGAAAAGGTGGCGCCGATGGCAGCGATCGGGGCGTTGGAGACGCCGGCTCAAACTTTGATTCGAAAGTTGGCTCGAGCGCCGGTGCGGCCGGGGCGGCTGACGCTGGCGGCGTTTCCGAAAGTGGTGTCGAGACTGTTGCAGCGAATGGCGTTGCCGCAGGCGTCGCCGCCGGCTGCGGAACGAATGGTGGCGGGACGAATGGCGGCGGCGCAGGCGTGCGAACGCCCAGCCGGTCGCTGATTCGGTCCCAGATCCGCCCGTCCGGCTCAACGGGCTCCACCATCAGATGCAGTTCGCCGAGCCTGCGCTCCCAGCCCCGAACCAGAGCGCGGAAGCCCTCGTCGATTTCGAGCTGAGCGTTGGCGCGCGCGCGCTCGTCGGGATCGAGCGTCCCGATCACATATTCAGCTGCAAGCGCGCTGAGATCGGTTTCGTTCACGATGCCAGGCATTGCTCAATCTCGGACAAGCTACGCCGCAACGATAATTTCAGCAGATCGGCTGGGGTATCGAGCTTGAGCGCCAACTGGTCGCGGCTGAAGGCGCCGTAGTAGGCGAGCAGCAACATACGCTGACGGTCAGGCTCGAGCCGGCCGATGCAGGTCAACAGGCGCTTAAGCCCTTCGGTCATCTCACGCCGCGGCAGCGCACCTGGGCTCTCGGCGTCGGCGATCTCAGGCTCGGCATCGCCCATGGCAACATCCGGGTCGCGCGCGCGATCAATGGCCCGGCGGCGCGCGATCGACACCAGCCAAGCCATCGGGCTCACCTGCGACGGATTGAACTGCTCGGCGTCCTGCCAGATTTGCGCATAGCTCTCCTCCATGACATCCGCGGCCATGTCATGCCGCCGCAGGATGCGCAGCACCACGCCATAGACCTTGGCGCAGCTTCCTGCATAAAGCTGCTCGAAGGCTGCGGCATCGTGCTTAGCCGTCGCCATGATGAGCCGCGATAGATCAACCGAGGATAGAACCGCCACCGCTGCCTCAACGTCTCTTGCGCCCCCGGCCGGGTCATGGCCGGCAGAGGCGTCGCCCGTACCAAGGATTTACCATGATTAATGGCACGGGAAAGACCACCCGGCCACCGCAGCCAAAGCTGGGGGAAAACCGCAGCCAGCGAAGCTGCTTCTTGGCACGCCCAGACGCGCCAACGAAGGGCGCGCCAACCAAGGCGCGCCAACGACGGCGCGCCTTGGAGGCAATGCGAAAAGGCGATGGTATCCGGGATGCCTGAGCGTCAGGCGCGCGCGGAGCTGCGCATCAGGCCGATGGCGTCGAGGCCAGCCTGCTCGCGCGCGGCTTCCTCCTCGCGCTCGCGCATCTGGTCGCGCTCATCCAAGAGCTCGACCTTCTTCATTTCCTCAAAAGCCTCGCCCAGGTGCGCCTTGGCGTCCTCGAGCTGAACGCGCAATTCGTCAGCCGAACGCTTGAGATTGTCGCGCCGGTTCATCGCAGCCTTGGCATAGGTCGGATAGGCGAAATGGCCCGGATCATGGATCCCGGCGCGCTCCTGCTCGACCTTGATCTCGCGCTCGAGATCGCCCGACATGCGGTCGAACTCGGCGATCATGCCCTCGATCTGCGCAACCCTGCGCCGCTTCTCGTCAACCTGAAATTTCTTCAGCCGAATGAGCGTCTCGCGTGACTTCATCGACTCATACTCCCCCGAAGTCCCTGCCGGGCCGGACGCTGGTTAAGGTATTCCAAAACCACTGCGGTCCAAGCGATCCAGGAGCTTGACAGGACAACGTTATTTTTCGGTTTCCGCGGGCCGCAAAATCTGTGCAAGGCGCTGGTATCCCTGTGCAAGGCTGCTCGATTCCTCCTTGGCCTGCCCAAGAAACTCCTCCAGGGGCTGGTGCAGCTTGATCGCCTCATCGACCTCGGGGCTCGAGCCGGGCCGGTACGCTCCAAGCCGGATGAGCTCTTCCATATCTGCATAGGTCGCCATCACCTGCCGGGCGTGGGCCAGGACCGGCAGGAAAGCCTGGTCGGCCGCCTTCGGCATGGTGCGGGAGACCGAGCGCAGGATGTTGATGGCCGGATAGCGGCCGCGCTCGGCGATCTGCCGCTCCATCACGATATGGCCATCAAGGATCGAACGGACCGCGTCGGCGATGGGCTCATTGTGGTCGTCGCCCTCGACCAGCACGGTAAACAAACCCGTAATGGTGCCCTGCCCTGTCCCCGGCCCCGCCCGCTCCAGAAGCCGCGGCAACTCGGTGAACACCGTGGGGGTATAACCCTTGGCGGTGGGGGGCTCGCCGGCTGACAGCCCGATCTCGCGCTGCGCAATGGCAAAGCGGGTGACCGAATCCATCAGCACCAGCACGTCCTTGTCGGCGTCGCGGAAATATTCGGCGATTGCGAGCGTGAGATAGGCGGCTTGGCGGCGCATCAGCGCCGGCTCATCGGAGGTGGCAACCACCACCACTGAGCGAGCAAGGCCCTCAGGGCCGAGATCGTCCTGCAAAAACTCCTGCACCTCGCGGCCGCGCTCGCCCACGAGCCCGATCACCGACACGTCGGCGTTCACGTTGCGCGCCAGCATTGACAACAGCACCGACTTGCCGACGCCGGAGCCCGCGAAAATGCCCATCCGTTGGCCGCGGCAGCAGGTAATGAAGGTGTTGAGCGCCCGCACCCCGAGGTCGAGCGGAGCGCCGACCCGCCTGCGTGCGTGGGCGGGCGGTGGCGAGCTACGGAACGAATAAGGTGCCGGCCCGGGCGGCAATGGTCCCTTGCCGTCGATCGGCTGGCCCATGGCGTTGATGACGCGGCCAAGCCATGCAGGCGAAGGCCTGACGGCGGCCGGCGTGCTGCTCACGATCGCCCGGCAGCCGCGGCGCACCCCTTCGAGCGGCGCAAACGGCATCAGCAGCGCGTTGGCGCCGGAGAATCCTACCACCTCGCAGGGAATGCTCGGCGCCTGCCCGGTCTCGATGAGGACCCGGGCACCCACCGACATGGTGTGGATAGGTCCCGCCACCTCGACCATCAGGCCGCGCACGCCGATCACACGGCCATATACCTCGATACCATCGAGCTCGCGAATCTGGTCGGCCAGCGCTTTCATGAGTCCGCGCCCAAAATACCTCAATTCTTACGCGCTTTAACGTGGTGTTTACCCGCATCGTTAATCATTGCGTCACCGTCTGGAGGGACTGTCAGGCGAGTATCGCCCGGCCAGGACGGAGGCTGCGAGACTTAGAATCGGGTAACTCCGATTCTTAACGCGAAACATGAACTAGTGCTTGGCTAAAAAACCACTCTCATGCAATATCTTAGAACGATTCGTTGGGATTTGCATAGAGGTTCCCGGGTGACCGGAATCAGGTTTCGTTAACCAATGTCGGTTTAGGGTTTGGCGTCGGTTTGTCCCAATGCGGTTTCACGGGCCGCAGCTGCGGCGCGGCTGGCCAAGCCGGCGCGGCGATGAAGGGGACTGGCATGCGCGTCTTGCTGATCGAGGATGACAGCGCCACCGCTCAATCGATTGAGCTGATGCTCAAATCCGAGAGCTTCAATGTCTACACAACGGATCTGGGCGAAGAGGGCGTCGATCTCGGCAAGCTCTACGACTACGACATCATTCTCCTGGATCTAAATCTACCGGACATGTCGGGATACGAGGTGCTGCGCACCTTGCGAGTCTCGAAGGTAAAGACTCCAATCCTGATTCTGTCCGGCCTCGCCGGTATTGAGGACAAGGTTCGGGGCCTTGGCTTCGGCGCCGACGACTACATGACCAAGCCGTTCCACAAGGACGAATTGGTCGCGCGCATTCACGCGATCGTGCGGCGCTCGAAGGGGCACGCACAATCGGTCATCCAGACCGGCGATCTCGTGGTCAATCTCGACACCAAGACTGTCGAGGTGGCGGGCGCGCGCGTGCATCTGACCGGCAAGGAATATCAGATGCTCGAGCTGCTTTCGCTACGCAAGGGCACGACGCTCACCAAGGAGATGTTCCTCAATCATCTCTACGGCGGCATGGACGAGCCCGAGCTCAAGATCATCGACGTGTTCATCTGCAAGCTGCGCAAGAAGCTCGCCAACGCGTCGAACGGCAAGAACTACATCGAAACCGTGTGGGGCCGCGGCTATGTGCTGCGCGAGCCCTCCGACGACGACGCCAAGATTTCGGCTTGAGGATTTTCCTAGAAGCCGAACAGGCGCCCTCGCCTTTCGAAAAACCCCGGCCTAACAGCCGGGGTTTTTGTTTTCTGCTGACGCCCCGCTCGCGCGGAATCATCGATTTGAATGACATTTGCATCCCTTATGCACCTTTACACATGTCCTCTCCCATCGGATGATTAGAGGGTTGGGGGCGGGTAACATGCAACGTCGAAGAGTCACTGCGCCGAGGCAGCGAGGCCGGCTGGGCTTTGCACTGCTGGTCGCGATCGCGTTGCTTGGCGGCGCACCGCACACACGCGCGGTCGAGGGCACGACCGCGGCCGGGCCGGTTGGCGGCAGCGATGTCCGGGTGGCGCTGCTGCCGCCGCCTGGACTGTACGGTGGAGTCGCCTTCTTCGCCGGCAACGCGCCCCGGCTGGTTGACGGCAACGGCCGCGACATTCCGGGTTTGAGCCCGCATTTCACCATCAAGGCCGCCGCGCCGTTCGGCCTCTATGTCCCGGACATCCAAGTGCTCGGCGGCTCGATCGGCGTGTTCGGCGTGCTGCCTTACGGGGCGGAATGCGGGCGCTTTCTCGCGAGCCAGTCCTGGGCCTGCGCGTGGGGCGCCGCCGACCCTTATGTCGAGATCGGCTGGTTTCGCTATTTCGGCACGCCGCGGCCGTCACGCGTCGCCGGCTCGTTCCCGATTCTCGAGGGTCTCGCCATCAGTGCCGGGATCGGCGCGGTGTTTCCGGTCGGCCAATACAACGTGCGACAGGTGACGCAGCAGGGCATCGGGATGGGCAACAACATCTTCGATATCGCTCCTTCCATCGGCATCACCTACACGACGCAGCCTATCATCGCCGAGGCGACCGAGATCAGCGCCAAGCTCTACTGGAACACATATCGCATCAACTCCGCGACCCAATATCAAACCGCCGATCTCGTCACCGTCGACTTCGCAGTAACTGAACGCTACGGGCGATTTCAGCTCGGCGTCGCCGGCACCTATGCGGTCCAGTTCGAGGGCGACAAGCAGTTCGGCGTCAAGGTCCCGCCCGATGGCCACCGCAGCGAGGTGCTGCTGCTCGGCGGCGTCTTTGTCTACGATATGCCCGAACATGCCATGTCGACCAAGATCAAGGCAGTCAGCAGCATCGTGGCGGCGAACGCGGTGCGGTCGCAGACGCTCACGTTCGGATTTATCAAGAAACTGAATTGACGACAGCGCTTGCTGGAAGCCCGCGACGGACAATGCAAAATGGGGAGCGAAACGAGCGAGCCGGAGCAAATCTCGCAACTCCTTGGTGACATCTACGATGCCGCGCTCGATGCCGGCCTGTGGCCCAGCGTCGTGGAAGGCATCGCCCGCTTCGTGCCGGGCGCATTCGTCAATCTGTTTTCCCAGGATGCGACCCGCAAGACCGCGCAGGCCTTCTACACCTATGGGATCAGCCAGGACTATCTCGATCTCTATTTCCAGAAATACATTCACCTCAATCCAATGTTTCCTACCACGCTGTTTTTCGAGGCGGGCCGTATCCTCACCGAACACGACATCATGCCCAAGGCCGAGTTCAACGAGACCCGCTTCTTCAAGGAGTGGGTCCGCCCGCAAGGCTTCGTCGATTCCATGGCGGCAATCCTGGAGAAGTCGGCGATCAGCGTTGCCGGCATTGCGGTCGGGCGTGGCGAGCAGCACGGACTTGTGGACGATGAAGCGCTGCGGCGCATGCGCCTGATCGTTCCGCATGTGCGACGGGCGGTCACGATCGGCAAGGTGATCGATCTGCACAAGGTCGAGGCGGCCGCGCTCGCCGATACCCTCGACGGGATTGCGGCGGCGACGTTCCTGGTCGACGCCAATGGACGCATCGTGCATGCCAATGTTGCGGGCCATGCCCTGCTCGGCGACGGGTCGGTCGTCCAATCCGTGGGCCCGCGGCTCGCTGCCCGCGATGCGCAAGCCGATCGGGCGCTGTGCGACCTGTTTGCGAGCGCCGAGAAAGGCGATGCGGCGCTGGGCGCCCGGGGCGTGTCGCTGCCGCTGAGCTCACGCGGCGGCGAACGCTTCGTCGCTCATGTTCTGGCACTTACCGCGGGCGCCCGGCGCAAGGCTGGCATTGCGCATTCGGCAGCGGCCGCGGTGTTCATTCGCAAGGCAGAACTCGACCTGCCGCATCCGCTGGAAGCCATCGCCAATGCTTACAAGCTCACGCCGGCCGAAATGCGTGTGCTGATGATGATCGTGCAGATCGGCGGCGTGCCCGAGATCGCGCCCGTGCTCGGCGTTTCCGAGACCACCGTCAAGACCCATCTGCAGCATGTGTACGAGAAGACCGGCACCCAGCGGCAGGCCGACCTGGTCAAGCTCGTTGCGGGCTACATGAGCCCGCTGGCAGAATAGACGGCCATGGACGAAACCGAACAGGTATCCGAGCTCATCGGTGATATCTACGACGCGGCGCTCGATCCTGCGCTGTGGCCCTTGGTCTTGGAGAAGTCCTGCGGCTTCGTTCACGGCGCCTGCGCGGCGCTTGTTTCACAGAATCCTGTCGTCGGGGCTGGGCAATTCTATTTCTCGTGGGGCTTGGATCCGCAATATGAGCGGCTCTATCTCGAGAAATATATCAGGCTGAATACCGCCGCGACGATTACTCTAACCTCCGTCATGGCCGGCGAGATCGTTTCAACCGAGATGTTGATGCCGTACGACGAATACCTGTCCAGCCGCTTCCATATCGAGTGGGCGAAGCCGCAGGGTTATTGTGACTTCGTCGGCGCAATTCTGGAGAAGACGGCCTGCAGCATCGCCAATGTCAGTGTGATACGCCATGAGCGCCATGGCGTTGTGGACGACGAGACCCGGCGCCGCATGAGGCTGCTCGCTCCTCACTTTCGGCGTGCTGTCACGATCGGAAACGTGATCGACCTGCACAAGGTCGAGGCTGGCACGCTCGCCGACATGCTCGATGGTCTGGCCACCGTTATGCTGCTCGTCGATGCGAATGCGCGCATCGTTCAAGCCAATCTCCGTGGCCGCGCCATGCTCGAGGAGCGCAGCAGTCTCCGGAGCTCTGCCGGCCAGCTTTCAGCAAGTGATCCCAACGCCGACCGCATGCTGCGCGACGTGATTGCAGCCGCGAGTGCTGGCGATGCCACCGTCGGTGCCAAGGGGATCGCGGTGCCAATCGCTGGACGCGACGGCGCGCGCTGGGTTGCGCATGTGCTGCCGCTGACCTCAGGCGCGCGGCGCCAGGCCGGCCTGAACTATGCAGCCGTTGCTGCGATATTCGTGCGCAAGGCCGCGCTCGATCTGCCGCATCCGCTGGAAACGATTGCGAGCGCTTTTGATCTCACGCCGGCCGAGTTGCGGGTCATGATGGCGATCGTCGAGGTCGGCGGCGTGCCCGAGGTTGCGCCCGTGCTCGGCGTTTCCGAGACCACCGTCAAGACCCACCTGCAGCATGTGTTCGAGAAGACCGGCACCCAGCGGCAGGCCGACCTGGTCAAGCTCGTTGCCGGCTACATGAGCCCGCTGGCAGGCTAGCCCTTACGGGGTTCTCGGCCCTTCGGCGCCGGGACAAGCTGTGATACAAGACTTGAGCCCCGAACTTTGGGCGCCAAACTTGAGCGTCAAGCATCATACGAAGAGCCTGTCCCGGCCGCGGACCGTTCGGAATCTGCGAGCACGGGCCAGCCGCGACAAGTAAGACAAGTAACAAGGGAGGACGCCGACCATGGATCAGAACAGACGCAATATCCTCGCAACGGGCGCCGCGGCGACGGCAGTGGCTGCGGCATCAAAGGTATTTGCTCAGCAGCCCGGAGTGGGAGGAGGAGCGACCAAGTTCTATGAAAAAGGCAACGTCCGCATTCGGTATCAGGAGGTCGGAACCGGCTTCCCGTTGCTGGTCACCCCAGGCGGCGGCTTGAACTCGCGGATCAGCAATTGGCAGACCGCGGTCATCAACGCGATGGAGGAGTTCAAGAACGACTTCCGCTGCATCACGATGGACCAGCGCAATGCCACCGGCGGCGAGTCCACCGGCCCGGTCCCGGTCGACAACCCGTGGGACGCCTTTGCGGACGATCAGCTGGGGCTGATGGACCACCTCGGCATCCGCCAGTTCTTATTCTTCGGCAACTGCATCGGCGGCTCGTTTGCGCTCAAGCTGATGCAGCGGGCGCCCGATCGCGTGGTCGCTGCCGTGCTGAGCCAGCCGATCGGCCACCGGCCGGAGAACCCGGACGTGATGTACAATTCCGGCCGGGACGGCTGGGGAAAGGAGTTCCTGGCGCGACGGCCCGACGTCACGCAGGCAACCCTCGAGAAGTATCTGCACAACCTTTATCGGGTCCAGCCGGACTTCGTGTACAGCGTGTCGCGCGACTTCGCGAAGTCGGTCCAGACGCCGATGCTGGTGCTGCCGGATGATACGGCGGCGCACGCCTATCAAACATCGGTCGACGTCGCATCGCTGGCCCCGAATGCCGAGGTGGTAGTCTATCCCTGGAAGGATCAGCCGGAGCTCAAGGCCCGGACCATCAACCGGGTGCGCACGTTCCTGAAGCGGCATCAGCCTTCGACCGCGGCGCGCTGAGACACTGAGCCCACGCAGAGGGCTTATCGCCGATCGATCGCAGGCCCCCGCTCAGTCGCGATCGATCGGGCAACTTTCGTTGCTGCGTTGAAGTTGCCGTTGCCGCCTTCCACATCGATCCGGAGTGAAGTAACTTAATAAAAGAGCTGCCCGGAAGACCTGCCGGCGTTTCATTTCAGTGACAGCGGTTACGCTGTCAGCAGGCGAGCGTTCTGAGAATTGAATTGACCATTTGTGCGGATGCCACCGGCATCCTCGGTCGTTGTTCGCGTGCAGAGCAATTGAGAGGGTGGTGACATGGAACTTCCCGATCGTAGACAATTCTTGCATTTGGCCGCGGGCACTGCGGTGCTGCCAATCGTCCCCCGCGTCGCAAGGGCGCAAGCCTACCCCACCAAACCAATCCGGCTTGTCGTGCCTTTTCCTCCGGGCGGCGCGTTCGACTTTGTCGGTCGCCCATGGGCCGACAAAATGAAGCCCCTGGTCGGAACGGTGGTAATTGAAAACATTGGCGGGGGCGGCTCTTCGCTCGGTGCCGCCGCCGTCGCTCGCGCCCGCCCCGATGGCTACACGATTTTGCTGGGCGGCACCCAGACGCACGTTAACGAGACCTTGCTCAAAACCCGCCCCCTCTACGACGCGGTCAAGGATCTGGACCCGATTGCGGGTATCGCTGCCAATGCGCTTTGCATCGCAGTCCATCCAGCGGTGCCGGCGCAGAACATAAAGGAGCTCATCGCTTACGCGAAAGCCAATCCCGGCAAGCTTTCCTATGGGCACTCCGGTGTCGGCTCAATCCAGCATCTCATGGGCGAATTGTTCAAGTCGCTCTCGGGAACAGCTGACATCGTGCAGGTGCCGTACCGTGGCACCGGCCCCCTGATTGCTGACTTGGTCAGCGGGCAAGTTCCGATGGGTACACCGGGAGTCACCGGGCAAGTGATCGAATTTCATCGGTCCGGCAAGATGCGTGTGCTCGCAGTGACAAGTCCCGCGCGTCTCGATGCAGCGCCCGAGCTCCCGACGGCCACCGAGCTGGGCTTCGCCGACATGACTGTGATGGGCTCGATCGGGCTGCTCGCCCCTGCTGGCACACCGATCGGGATCGTCGAACAGATTGCACAGGCCACACGCACAATCGTTGCCGAGCCGGCCTTTAAGCGCATGTTGATCGAGGCCGGCATCGAACCCTCTCTCAATTCAAGCCCTGAAAAATTCCGGCAGTCGCTTGCAGCCGATGTTGCTCTGTGGGCGCCAGTCGTCAAATCGCTCGGCTTGAAGACTGACTGAAGTCCATCGTTTCCATCGCGTTTTCGTTCCGGGAATCCGTCACAGCATCAAGCGGCGGTCCTTACCGCTCAAAAAGAAGCCCCGCCGAAGCGGGGCTCGCAACCATTGCAGTGTAGGTGCTGTTGCCGATTACTACTCGGTCGGCTGGGCCGGCGGGGTAGTGACCTCCACCTCCGGCTGGGTAACCACCGCGTCGCCTTGCGTCGGCGCGGGGATCGAGCCGGTGGGCATGCTATCTGGGTTGATGGTGTCCTCCGGCAGTGCGGCTTGCTCAGCCTGGCGAGGCGTCTCGACGACGGCCGCGGTCGTGGTCTCGATCTGAGCAGGCTCTTCGACGACTGCTGCGGTCGTGGTCTCGATGTGAGCTGGCTCCTCGACGACGGCGGCCTGGGTTTCCACCGCAGGAGCGGCCGGTGCGGCTTCGACCGATTCGACCTTGGCCGGCTCGGTGACGCTCTCGCTGACACTGGTGGTCAACCTGTCGGTGGTTTTGGCCGGCTCATCGATCGCCGCAGTCTGCATCATCTTGATCAGCCGATCGAGCTGCGCCTTGCTGATGCAGGTGCGGGCGCCGGCACTATCGGCGACGCAGAGCTCATGGTCGGTGCTCTGCTGCGCCGTGAGCGACGCAACCTTCGCCTCAAGCCCGGCGATCCGGTCTTCAAGCGCCTTCACGGTGGTCGAGATCGGGTCCACCATCATCCAGGTCGGGACGTCCGACTGGGCCCGAACCGCGGAGATGTTGGACGTGTACGCAAATGCAAGGAACGCGACGGACAAACCGCAGGATACTTTCGTCAGCAAGCGGGACTTGGTTGTCATCATGATGAGCTCCGGTTGACCGTGGACATTTGGTGGCACCAATTCACCCCCGTCGGGGACTTCGGAACGACAGGGTGTCACCTGCCGACGTCTTTCAGACGATCACCGGATTTCCGCACCTACATCTTGGCCAAGAGCGAGCAGCAGCAGCACGCAAAGCGGCCACAGCCATGCACCGTGTGGGTG
>Ga0075423_10005301_pt1 | contig 12022 bp, 8 predicted proteins | sample SoiMethybrSBSTD2_FD_80114 | JGI IMG/M metagenome (GOLD analysis project Ga0075423, IMG submission 80114) | Bulk soil microbial communities from a Populus tree surrounding site in Tennessee, USA - Soil MetaG P. TD hybrid SBSTD2 | ecosystem: Environmental > Terrestrial > Soil > Tree plantation...
CGGATCTCGTCCCGGATCATGCGGGCGAGCAGCGACGTCTTCGAGTAGTCAAGGACGATGCAGGTTTCCCCGTCGTACCAGCTGTCCTGCTGGTAGACCGCGGCCTCGATCGCCTTGATGCCCAGGGGCGTCAGGATGTTCCTCAGCCGTCCCTGACGGGCGTTCACGACCTTGCCGCGCCACGCGAGGGCGTAGCAGAGCGCGGCGGCAACCCGGGCCGCACGACCGCCGGTGCCGAGCAGTACGGTGCCCTTTCCCCGGCCGTCCGGAATGGCGCCTGCCGTCCCGGCGGCGAACAGGACTCCGAGCCCGTCGGTGGTCTCATCGACCAGCGACGACGGCTCTGCGGCGGTAATTCCAGCCATGGTTCCTCTCCTCATCTCGTGCCGTCATCGGGCCGCACGCGCCCAGGGCGTGAACGCGTTGGGCACGCGCCCCAGGGCAGGCCGCAGTTGCGGGTAGTGGCGCAACAGCACCGACGTCATGCTGTTGTCGTCGATCCAGTCCAGGCCGGCCTGCGTGTACACGGCCGGGGTGTAGTCGGTGGTGAAGAACCTGTCGCTGTTCAGCCGGCGCGACGCCATCAGGATGAAGATCCGGAACGCGGTGTCGCTGAAGGCGAACCCCGCGGGCCGGCGTTCCGCGTACATGCCGACGGTCAGGTCGACCCGCTCGACGTCGCCGTAGACAGCCTCGATCTGCCGGGCCCATTCCGGGTTGTCGGTAAGCTCGTCGAAATTCTTCGCCGGGCGCAGGCGCAGCAGGCGGCGGAACTCGTTGTAGCGCGGCACGCCCAGTTCGCGGGACCGCAGGATATCGGTGGCCGCGAGGTCCTGGAGGCTGCCGTCCGGCCGGTGGAACTCCTGCAGGTTCCGTGGGAAGTTGTGCAGGGTCACCAGGCCGGGGTGCTGGGTCCCGAACGAGTACATCAGGTCGGCCATGTCGACCTTCTGGGCCACGGTGACCGCTCCGCCGCCCGCCATGTCGCGCAGCGTGGCGTGCATCAGCTGCCGGTCGTCGGCGCTCGAGCGCAGCGCGTAGTCATCGGGCACCAACGGGTGCATCCGGTACACGGCAACGAACTCTTCGGTGAGCGAGTAGGGGACGCCGAAGTGCTCGGTCGCCGAGCCGGGGATGCCGCTGATGATCTCGCTGGCGCTCACCCGGCCGAACATCCGGTGCACCCGTTCCCCGGCCAGGCCCCACCAGTTGGCGCGCATCGCAACCTTGGTCGCGGGGTGGCTGATGACGGCGGGCGTCCACTCCACCGTGTGGATCTTGGCGATCAGCGCCGTGTTGACCAGCCTGGCCCGCTGGTAGATCTCGTCGTCGGGCCAGCGCGGGTACTCCGCGCGGAGCCGGTCGCAGATGGAGTTGTGCTCGAGGGTGAACAGCGTCTGCATCATCAGCAGGCCGAGCCAGAATCCGGGCACCAGCCGGGGGTCGGACGCCGGGTTGTCGGGGATCGGCGGCAGCCCGTCCGGGTCGACGCGCAGCTTGCCGTCCTGGCCGGTCCGGATGAACCGCTGGTGTTCCAGTGTCGTGCCGTAGATCTGGGAGGCATCCCACCAAGGCGTCTCGGTGTTCGCGCGCGTCGGCGGATGGTTGCCGCCGGGCGGGGCGGTGGGGTCGGGCCGCGTCCGCATCACCCGCATCGGCCGGTCCGGCCACGGGTCGCCGTCAGTCAGCGGAATCTCCCACGGGTTCTCTCGCGGGCCCTTCCCGTGGCTGAACCAGTCCTTGATCATGAACTGCAGCCACGTCGCGACAAGCGCGTTGACCGAGGTCGCCGGGATGAGCTCGTCCCGGGTCAGCAGGGCGCGGCTCACCTCGCGGGGGCTGGGCTGCATCAGCCGCGGCAGCGGGTCGGGCTCGGCGTGCGCCAGCGGCACGTTCCGGCCGAACCGGGCCCCGGCCATGCCCATGCGGGGCTGGCTGAGGTCGTTGTGGCTGCCATCGAGGCTCCGGTTGCTGCGGTCCTCCGGGGTGGCCGGGGGCAGCGGCGGCAGGTCCACAGCCGGCAGCGCGCTGGTGTCGTAGAGGTTGTCCTTCCTGAGAACGTCGCGCAGCCCGGCGAGCACGGCGAGCCCGAGCGGCACCGGGAGCCGGTGCCAGCCGATCCGGCGATCGGCCAGACCGGCGAGCTTGCCGTATAGCACCCAGAATGCTGATTGGTGGTAGCCACCGTGTGGCTTGCTGGTACCCATGTGTGGTCACCTCGTCATGGCTGGGGAAAGGGACGCGGCAGGCACGCCCGCAGGCAGTTGTTCCAGGTAGCGGAGGGCGGAGATGCCCGGGAGGAAGAAGTAGGCGCCGCCCCGGGTCCGCACGAACTGGGGCAGGTCGCGGTAGCGGCGCCGGGCCGGGCGCGCCGGTACGGTGAACGTCGCGCCGCGAAGGTGACGGCTGCCGATAAGCGGGTCGGTATCGTCGTACAGGCCATGGAACGTCGGGTTGTTCAGCCACGTGTGCTGCACGAACTCGAACTGCCTGGCCAGGCTGGCGACCAGGCAGATGAAATGCAGGCCCGTCTCGCGTGACGGGGCAACGTCACCCTGTGCCGTTCGTTCTGCATGATTGCCGTTGCCTGCCGTCGTCGGCGCGCCGTCGCCTGGGCCGTAGCTGCGGCCCCGGCGCAAGAGCCGGTGCCCATCGTTGACCGCGAGAGACGCCTCGGTGCCCGGCCGCGGGTCGAGCGAGTCGCGCGGGTTCACCCGGCGGATGTGCGCGCCGGCCGGGCAGGCGAGCCCCAGCGGGTCGGCGCGGTGGTAGCCGAAGTCGTTGTCGTCGCCAAGCCGGGGGTCGTCCCGGTCCGGCGTTTCGACCAGCGGAGCGCCGCTCGGCCACCGGCCCACCATCTTCGCGGCCAGCGCGGTGCGCGCGCCGGGATCGTCGGAGCCGTCCGGCCGCCGGGTCGCCTGCGCGGCGTAGCGCCAGAAGCCGTCGACGTCCTGTTCGAGCTGGCGCATGACCAGATAGCAGCCGTTGCGGCCCGGGTCGGCCGCACCGCTTCCGCCCGGATCCCGCGGTAGCAGGCGGCGCGGATCGTCGGCGGCCTGCAACAGCGGCCGGCTGGTCAGCTGGCCGTAGGCGTTTGGGTACCCGAGCACGAACTCTCCCGCAGGCACGACCCGCCCGCCCGGCGTCCCGGCGCGCGCGGCCCCGCTGGCCTTGGACAGGCCCTGGATGACCGGCTGGGAAATGCCGTCGTGGAAGCCGAACGGCTCGTTGTTGCCGAGTTCGAGGGTGTCAAGGACGGTGACCTGCCGGACGGCCAGCCCGTCAAGGTGCGTGGCCAGCTCCGCCTGCCGGGCATCGAGGACCTCCGGGGAGTTGGCGTACAGCAGGATCAGGCCGTCAACGGGTGGATGCTGAGGCCCGCCCCAGGCCCAGTAGCGCGGGTCAGACTCCCCGACGTCGCCCAGAAAGCGGCTGCGGTTCGGGCCGGTCATGCCCTCGATGAACTGGGCCGCAAACCCGGTGATCACGCTCTCGGCCAGGCCAAGCCGCCGCAGGCCGGCCGCGGTGTATGCCAGGTGCAGGGCGCTGGTGCCGGCGAACCTGCCCGCCGGAGTGACCCGGGGCAGCAGCCAGGACAGCAGCGCGCGCCCAGCGGCCGCGTCGTGGGCGGCGAAGATCGTGAACCGGGCGTGCGGGAGGTTGCGGTACCCCCGGGCGATCAGGCCCTGGATGTCGTCGAGGTCGAGTTTTGCGGCCACGGTTGCCTCACAGGAGCGAGAGCCAGTGCTCAGCCTGCGCCGGGCCCATTTCCCCGCGCAGGCCCGCCCGGATCTGGGCGTTGTTCTCGATGTTGTCCGCGCTGAGCTCCGGGTAGGCGGCGTACCACGCGGGCACCGCTACCTGATGGCAGCGGATGGTGTTCTTGAATTGCTCTTCAAGCTTGGCGCCGCCGAAAAACAGCCACCGGGTCGGCGGGTAATCCATGCCGTTGCTGAACGTAGCGTTGAGCCCCCACCAGATGAGGTTGATGAAGTCGTCGTTGTAGGCTTCGACGGCGCCGTCGTAATTGCTGGCGAAGGTCATCCGCCGCCAGCCGTCGAGCGGGACCCACCGGGCGAAATGGATCGTCTTGACTCCGGCAAGGCTGTCGTGGTTGAAGATGTGCCTGACCCCGTAGTCGGTGAGGAAAAGAACCGCGCGGAAGGTCAGTTGCCGCAGACGGCCGGGCCGGACGAAGCCGGCCACCGCGAATGGGTTCTGCGTGCTGAAGTCCTCGTAGCCGGCAACCTCCTCGAGGTGCCGTCGAGCAGGGCGCTGGGTGAACGGGCGGTCGCGGCGCTCGTCGATCCGGAGAAGCACCGCCCAGACTAGGAGAATCGGGAGCAGCACCGGCAGCGAGAGGAGGAGCACGGCCGGAACGGCGACCATGTGTACGGCCTCCCGCGCCCGGAAGAGCAACGACGGGGGAGCCGGTGGTTTTGCCGCCCAGGCCAGGTCGGCGCGCCCGGCGACGTAGTCCTGCAACTCGCGGCGGACCTCGGCGGCGGTCCGGCCGATGTGGTCCTGCCGGTCGAGGTAGTCCTCCAGCGCCTCGCGCAACTCCGCCTCCTGGCGGATCTGCGCCACCCCGCGCCCCACGGTGTTCACGTAGAAGGCGCTGGCCCGGACTCGGTGCCTGCGCAGCCAGGCAATCCGCTGCCGGCGCCCTCGGCCCGGCCCCGGATACCCAGTGCAATGCTGAAAGGCCTGGTCAATGCCCTCCCTTGCCACGCCGGCAAGCTCAGCCAGATGACGCCTCAGCGGCGCGTCCACCTCGCTCATGAAGACCAAGCTGGCCGGAATCGGCCGGCCCGCCAGGTCGGCCGTCTCCTCCAAGAGGTAGAACCTGGCGAAGTGCACGCCGCGGCAGCCGGCGAAGCCGAACGGCGCGTCGCCGAGGCCCGTCTTGCCGGCCTCAGCGAGCCACTGGCGCAGTTCGGCTACCCGGTCCGCGGCGACGGGCGCCCGGATCGTGACCCCGATCTGGTGCGGCATGACCTGTTCCCCCGTTCATGCCTTCCCTGGCGATGATCAGGGCGAGGGCGGTGTTGGTCACCGAGATCCCGGCCGCGACGGCGGCAACCCGCGGCGGCAACTGCCGCCGCAGCCCCGCCGTGATCGCCGACGCCGCGTCCGCAGCGTGGATGACAACGCCGACCCTGCCCCTGTGCTGCGCGGAGCCGCCAGCGAGAAGCCCCGCGCCGAGTACGACGGTGCGGATGCCAAACATCCGCAGCGGATAGACGGCCACCTGGTTGGTGCGCGGGTCCGCCCCGAGGCGCCGGAGCATCACCTCTGGAGCCAGCAGGGCCAGCGCGCCGTTGACGAGCCGGATGGTGGCCAGAGCAATGCGAGCGTGCTCGCGGCGCAGCGGCATAGGACCTCCCCCGTGGGATCCGCCAGCCTGGTAGGCCTCACTGACTTAGAGGGACTGGCAGCAGACTTGATACACGGGCAGATTCCACGGCCACGCCGGCGCAGCGGTTACGCTGTGCTCGCAGGCCGGATAATCCGTTCGTGGCCATTGGTAGCCCGCCACTCAGGGGCGCCAACGTTAGGGGGTTGCCGCATGAGCGTCCCCGAGACGGAACCCGCCCAGCCCACGGAGGGCGCGGCGACCGCTCCCGGGAAGGCGGAGCAGTGGAGTGATCCGCGGCTGCCCTGGCTCGGGAAACCGCGGACGGCCGACATCCTCTGCTGGGCGGGCATCGTGCTCAGCGGCGTGTTCTTCTGGGCCCTGCTGCCGTTGCGGGTATCGCTGATCGGCACTCACCCGGTGGTGGCTGAACTGCTGAACGGCAGCACCGAGTCGATTATCTCGGCTGCCGCGTTCGCCAGCGTCGGGCAGGGAACGCTCGCCGTGGTACTGCTCGCCGCGATTCCAGGCCTGATGAAGTTCGACATCTTGTACTGGTGGGCGGGACGGCTGTGGGGCGAGCGGTTCATCGTGGCCCTGCCCGGCAGCCGGCGCGTGGCCAAGTACCTGGGACGCGTGCAGCGTGCCGGTCCCAAGTTCACCTGGCCGGCGATGGTGCTGAGCTCGTTCCTCCCCATCCCCAGGGCGATCATCTTCGTCGTGGTCGGCTGGGCCGGGATGCGCCTCATCACATTTTTCATCCTGGACGCGATCAGCGTGCTGCTGTGGGCCGGCATGCTCGCCGGGCTGGGATATACGCTCGGCCACCACGCGGTCGTCGCGGCCAAGACCGTCTCCCACTACAGCCTGTGGTTCACGATCGGGATCGTGGTGCTGAGCGTGCTCCTGGCGCTGCGCTCCCAGCGCCGGCCGCTGCCCGTCCCGGACGGCCGCGAGCTTCCGTGAGCTGAGCCTGCCAGGTAGCACCACGCGCGTTCCACCGGACCGCGGTGCTGTGACAGAGCACAATGGCAGCGGGCACCGGATGTGGCGTTCGCACTAGCGGCCCGCCCTTCCGTGCCGCATGCTGTAGCACACCCGCAGGTGGTGACCGCCGCCGGACCGGCCAGGCGCGGCCGCCGCAAAAGCATCGCAAGCACCGGAGGTCACATGAGCATCATGGGTACCCGGGTAAAGCGAACCGAAGACCCTAGGTTGCTGACCGTCGGCGGAACCTACGTGGACGACGTCAGGGTGCCCGAGCTGACGGGAGCGGCGTCCGTCACGTTCGTGCGCAGCCCGCTCGGGCACGCACGGATCACCGGCATCGACGCGTCGGCGGCACAGGCGACACCGGGCGTGGTGGCCGTGCTGACGGTCGCCGACATCGACGACCTGCCACCGCCGCCGCCACCGGAAGGGCCGCCCAACGACGCCGCTCCGCTGCCGCTCGGCGGGGTGTGGCAGGAGCCGCTGCTGGCCGTGGACCGGGTGCGCTACGTGGGCGAGCCGGTGGCCATGGTGATCACCGACGATGCCTACGGCGGTGAGGACGCGGCGGAACTGGTCAGCGTGGACTACGAGCCGCTGCCCGCGGTCGTGGGGCCCGAGGCGGCACTGGCCGGCGAGTCGCTGCTGTTCCCGGACGCCGGGTCCAACATCGCCAGGACGGCGGGGGCGCCCGCCGACCCGGCGGCGTTCGACGGGTGCGAGGTGGTCGTCGAGCGGACCATTTCCAACCAGCGGCTGGCGCCGGTGCCGATGGAGGGACGCGCCGCCGCGGCCCGCTGGGCCGATGGCAAGCTGACCGTCTGGGTGAGCACGCAGAACCCGCAGATCTCCCGGTTCATCATGGCCGGCGCGTTCGGGCTCGACCCTGATGCGATCCGTGTGGTCGCGCCGGACGTCGGCGGCGGGTTCGGCGCCAAGATCGGCGTGGACCGGGACGCCATCCTCGTCGCCTGGGCGGCCAAGCACATCGGGCGCCCCGTGCGCTGGGCGGAGACGCGCAGCGAGAACCTGGTCGGGATGACACACGGTCGCGCCCAGCGGCAGACCGTCAAGATCGGCGGAACCAGGGACGGGCGCGTCCTGGCCTACCGTCTCGAGGTGGTCCAGGACACCGGGGCCTACCTGCGGCTGGGCGGGTTCCTCCCGTTCCTCACCAGCCTGATGGCGGCCGGTCCCTACGACATCGGCCACGTGGCGACCGCGTACCAGGTGGTGGTGACCAACGCGACGCCGATCAACGCCTATCGCGGCGCCGGACGCCCGGAGGCGACGGCCGCGATCGAGCGTGCGATGGACCTGTTCGCGGCCGAGATCGGTATGGACCCGGCCGAGGTCCGGCGCAGGAACCTCGTCCCGGCCGATAAGTTCCCCTACCAGAGCCCGTGCGGGGCCCGCTACGACACGGGGGACTACGTCGGGGGGCTGGACAAGGTGCTCGCCGGCGCCGGCTACGCGGAGCTGCGGGCCGAGCAGGCCCGCCGGCGGGAGCGCGGGGACGTGGTCCAGCTCGGCATCGGCGTGTCGAGCTACGTCGAGATCACCGCGGCGGACGCGGACAACGGTGAGACCGCGAGGCTGGAGGTCCACGACGACGGCTCCGCCACCGTCTACTCCGGAAGCTCCGCGCACGGGCAGGGCCACGACACCGCCTGGGCCATGCTCGTGCAGGACGACCTCGGCATCCCCATGGACAACGTCACCGTGATCCACGGGGACACCGACCTCATCCCGTTCGGCATCGGTACCTACGGGTCCCGGTCGCTGCAACTGGGCGGCATCGCGGTGCACCGGGCCGCCCTGGACGTCAAGGACCAGGGCAGGCGGCTGGCGGCCAGCTTGCTTGAGGCCAGCGAAGCCGACCTGGAACTGGACACCGAGCGCGGGCTCTGGCACGTCCGCGGTGACCCGGCAAGCGGCCGGACCTGGGCGGAGGTGGCGCGTCATGCAGGCGCCGACGGCCTGGCGGCCTCGGTCAACCACACCGACGCCACGCCGACCTTCCCGTTCGGCTCCCACGTGGCGGTGGCCGAGGTGGACACCGAGACCGGCAAGGCCACCCTGGTGCGCCACGTGACCGTCGACGATGCGGGGACCGTGCTCAACCCGGTGCTGGCCGAGGGCCAGCGGCACGGCGGCATTGCCCAGGGGGTGGCGCAGGCGCTGCTCGAGGAGTTCGTCTACGACGCCGACGCCAACCCGCTCACCGGGAGCCTCGCCGACTACGCCGCGGTCACCGCCACCGAGCTGCCCAGCTTCGAACTGCTGGCCAGCGAGACACCGGCCACCGTCAACCCGCTCGGGTTCAAGGGCATCGGTGAGGCCGGCACGATCGGCGCCGCCCCGGCCGCACAGAGCGCCGTCATCGACGCGCTGAGCCATCTCGGCGTCCGCCACATCGACATGCCGATGACGCCAGTGCGGGTCTGGGCAGCGATCAGCGAAACGAGGAGCCCCCGGTGAAGGTAACGATGACCGTCAACGGCCGCGCGGTCGCGGCGGAGGTCGCCGACCGCACCCTGCTGGTCCACTTCGTCCGCGAGGTCGCCGGGCTGACGGCCGCCAACGTCGGCTGCGACACAAGCTCCTGCGGCTCGTGCACGGTCCTGCTGGACGGGCAGTCGGTGAAGTCGTGCACCGTGCTGGCCGCGCAGGCGGACGGGCGCGAGGTCGTGACGGTGGAAGGGCTGGCCAGCGGGCCGGATGAGCTGCACCCGGTGCAGCAGGCGTTCCGCGACGAGCACGGGCTGCAGTGCGGGTTCTGCACCCCGGGCATGGTCATGGCGGCGGTCTCGCTGCTCACCGAGAATCCCCGCCCCACCGAGGAGCAGGTCCGCTCGGGCCTGGAGGGCAACCTCTGCCGGTGCACCGGCTACCACAACATCGTCCGGGCGGTGCTGGCCGCGGCCGGCGCCATGGAAGGGATGGAGCAGCGGTGATCCCCGCACCCTTCACCTACCGCCGGGCCTGGTCGGTGGACGAGGCCCTGGAACTGGCCGGCCAGGGCGGCGACGACGCGAAGTTCCTGGCCGGCGGCCATTCGCTGCTCCCGCTCATGAAGCTGAGATTCGCCGTGCCCGAAGTCCTCATCGACATCGGCAGGCTCGGCGAGCTCTCGTTCATCCGCGACGAAAACGGATCCATCGCGGTCGGCGCGCTCACCAGCCATCACGACCTGGCAACCTCCGGCCTGCTCGCCCGGGAGCTGCCGCTGCTGGCCCACGCCGCCGGGTGCGTTGGCGACCCGCAGGTCCGCCACCGCGGCACGATCGGCGGCTCGCTGGCGCACGGCGATCCGGCCGGCGACCTGCCCGCGGTCATCCTGGCGCTCGATGCGACGCTGGTCGCGCGGGGCCCGACGGGACGGCGCGAGGTCGGGGCCGCCGAGTTCTTCCGCGGCCTGTTCGAGACCGCCCTGGCACCCGGCGAGCTGCTGACCGAAATCCGCATCCCCAAGCCGCGCGACACCGCGTGGTCCTTCCAGAAATTCACCAAGCGCGCCATCGACTGGGCGATCGTCGGCGTGGCCGTGCAGGGCGGCAGCGTGGCACTGGTCAACATGGGACCGGCCCCGCTCCGGGCCGCCGCGGTGGAGCAGGCGCTCGCCGGCGGTGCCGCGCCCGCCGACGCGGCCGCCCACGCCGCCGAAGGGACAAGCCCCGTCGACGACATCAACGCGGACCGCGGCTACCGGCAGCACCTGGCCCGGGTGCTCGTCGCCCGAGCCCTGGCGGAATCACGCACGCGTACCTGACGGCGACGGCCGGCCCGCGCGGCGGCTATGCGGCGTGAGATTGGGGCGGGCGGTGGTGGCGAGTGAGGTGGGGTGGGGTCTGGGTCGGCTTGTCCTTATAGACGAACGCGCGCCGCAGCCGGGCGTAGGGCTCGCCGGGGCCGGAAAAGTTGCGGCTCATGATGGCTAGCTCAGCAGCCCGGTAGGCCGCGAGCGGCCGCCGTCTTTCCGCCGCCGCGAGGGCGCGTGCCTTGGCTGCCAGCTGGGCCGGGTAGCCGGGGCTGCGGGCGAGCTGACCGGCCATGATAGCCAGCTGCCCGCGGTACTCGGCGCCGCGGCCGGCGATGACCCGGTCGACCAGGCCGCACCGCAGCGCGGAGGCGGGGCTGACCGGCAGGCAGTTCTCGGTGAGCCTTGCGGCGTGTTCGGCACCCACGCGGCGGGGCAGGGTGTAGGTCCAGTATTCCGAGCCGTGCAGCCCCATCAGCCGGTAGTGCGGGTTGAGCACCGCGCCGGCGCGGCACCAGACCTGGTCGGCGGCGAGAGCGAGCATCAGGCCTCCGGCGGCGGCGTTGCCGGCGACCGCGGCCACGGTGAGTTTGCCGGTCGTGGTCAAGATCGCCTCGACCAGGTCATCGATGGCGTTGATGTTGCGCCACGACTCCGCCGCCGGGTCGTCGGCGGCCTCGATCACATTGAGGTGGATGCCGTTGCCGAAGAAGTCCCTGGGGCTGCCGAGCACGATCACCCGCACCGGCCGGGCCTGCGCGTGCCGGTAGGCGGCGAGCAGGCGGCGGCACTGTCCGGTGCTCATGGCGCCGCCGGGGAAGGAGAACTCCAGGTAGCCCACGTCGCCATTCTCGCGGTAGCTGATCTCCTGGTAGGTTCGGCGGCCAAACGGCCTGGTCAGCGGCGCCGGTACCGGCGGTACGCCGGCCAGCGATCCGCGCAGCGCGAGCGTGGCTGGCAGCTTGAAAGTTCTCGGACCGCCTGGCGCCGGGCGGGGGCGCAGCTGCGGGATCCAGACCGCCCCGTCGGTGGTGGCCCGGCAGATCGCACCGCCCCGCCGCGCGATGATCGCCCCGGGCCGCCCGCGTAGGTGATCTTCTTCATGGCCGCCAACCAGGAAGTACTCGGCACCGGCGATCACATCCAGGACGCCGGGGCTGGAGTCGGCCGCTCGCAACTTGGCCAGCACCGACGTCGTGGGCTCAGCGGACCAGTCGATGCGGCGATCGGGCTGCCGACACGGCGGGCGGCACCGTCCGGTCACCACGGGGCGGCTGTAGTCCAGTGGCTCGGGCCGGTAGCTGCCACTAGCGAACCTGCTGACCGCCGCCAGCACGGCCTCCAGCGCGGCGTCGGCGACTTCGGTGCGATATAGGGAGCTCTTCGAGCAGGCCGACGGCACCGGGAACGCCGCGCTTGCCCAGATGTCGCCGGCATCCATCTCGGCGTTCGCCTGCAGCGCGGTGACACCCCAGTGCGTGGCACCGTCCATGATCGCCCAGTCGAGCGAGGACGGGCCACGGTCGCCGCGGGGCCCGGGGTGGACGATGAAACAGGGCCATGCCGACCAGATGTCGGCGGGAATAGCTGCGGTAAGCATCGGCGCGATGACCAGATCCGGGGCGTGACGGCGGACCGCCTCCCGCATCACCTCATCCCCCAGCGCCAGCTCAACCGCCACCTCATGGCCGCGGTCGCCAAGCTCGACGTGTACCCGCTGGGTGAGGCTGTTGTAGGCACTTGCCAGCAGCAGGATCCGCATCTGGCTCCCCCGTCTCCCGTGATCGGCATGCGCGCCGATCACCGGCAGCCGTCGCAGGCTGGCAGGAAATCCAGCGCCCCCGTTGCCAGATGAATTCTGGCCGTGGCCCGGAGCCAGTTCCGGCTCCCGCGGCTCGTTGATAGGAGGACGCAGC
>Ga0075423_10005302_pt1 | contig 12022 bp, 8 predicted proteins | sample SoiMethybrSBSTD2_FD_80114 | JGI IMG/M metagenome (GOLD analysis project Ga0075423, IMG submission 80114) | Bulk soil microbial communities from a Populus tree surrounding site in Tennessee, USA - Soil MetaG P. TD hybrid SBSTD2 | ecosystem: Environmental > Terrestrial > Soil > Tree plantation...
CCACCGGCTCCCACCCCGAGCGCAGCGGACCTGATGCCACCAGCGCCGACCGATCTCATGCAACTCCACGTGGCACCTGGACCGTCGACCCTGCCCACAGCAGCGTCTGGTTCGCCTGGCGCGCTTCCGGCCCGGGACCGTCGCCGGTCGGCGGCACAGTGTGGGGGTCATCCACCTCGATGAGCTGCCACCCGTCGGGGTCATCCGCTTCGAGCAGCCATCCGGCCTGCCGGTTCTGACCATCGGCCTGGATCCAGCAAGCATCCAGACCCACCACCAGGGTCCGGGCCTCGGTGGAGCAGAACTTCTCCGCCAACCGGAGCTTCTTCCGGCTGATGCAGGGCTTCCTGGCCCTCGGCCTGCTGGTCGGGATCGCCGGCCTCGGCGTGGTCATGGTCCGCGCCGTCCGCGAGCGCCGCCGCACCATCGGGGTGCTGCCCTCGCTCGGCTTCCAGGCCGGCACGGTCCAGCGGGCCTTCCTCACCGAGAGCTCCTTCGTCGCCCTTGAGGGCATCCTGCTCGGGAGCGCGCTGGGCCTCGTCACCACCTACCTGCTGTTCCAGAACGACCCCAGCTTCGACAACGCCAGCACCGGCTTTCCCATCCCCTGGGTGAGCATCGCCGTGCTGGCGGCCGCCACGGCGCTGGCCTCGCTGGCCGCGACCGCCTGGCCGGCCCGCAAGGCCGCACGCATCCGCCCGGCCGTGGCCCTCCGGGTCGCCGACTGACCAGCCACCGACCCCGGGACTCGGTCCGTTCGTCCGCTGACCGGGACATGTGACGAGGATCACCCCTGCTGTGTGACGGTGCCACCTTCCTTTGGCAGCGCATTGGCGCAAGCTGGTCAAGGGATCACGGGAGACAGCGGCGGGGGTGGCATGTCCATGGCAAGCAAGCGAACCCTGACCCGGCCGACGGCGCCGGTGTCGCGGCGGGGATCGGCTCGCGCCGGCTACCACCAGTCCCTGTTCTGGCGCTGCTATGAGCGCCTCTGCCTGTTCGCCGACCGGGCGCGCGGATGGGACCGGCTGCCCAAGCCCATCGGCCTGGCCGTGCTCATCGGCCTGCGCAGCCACCTGCGCAAGCACAACCTCTACGACACGACCGACCAGCCGGCGGTCGACGCGCCGCCCGTCGGACCACAGCCGCGCGACCTCACGGTCCGCAGCATCGACGGCACCTACAACGATCTGGACCGGCCATCCATGGGCAGGGCCGGCTCCCGTTTCGGTCGCAACGTGCCCATCGACCAGACCTGGCCGGAGCCCGATGCCACCATCTTGACCCCGAGCCCCCGAGAGGTCAGCCGTAGGCTCCTGACCAGGCACGAGCTCCAGTCCGCGACCGGCGCGAACGCGCTGGTGGCGGCGTGGCTGCAGTTCATGATCCGCGATTGGTTCTCCCACGGGCCGAGCCCCAAGGACCACCCCTGGTCGGTGGAGCTCACCGCCGACGACGACTGGCAGCCTGCCCCGATGCTGATCATGCGGACCCGACCCGATCCGACCCGGCCGGCCGGTCCCAGCAAGCTGCCGTTGACCTGGGCCAGCACCGAGACCCACTGGTGGGACGGCTCTCAGATCTATGGGAAGAGCCTCGAGGAGCAGAAGTTCGTGCGCAGCGGCAGCCACGGCAAGCTCCGGCTGGGCCCCAACGGCCTGCCGCTGTACCCGACGGGAGCCGACCGCAACCCGGCCATGGTTCCCGGCTTCTGGCTCGGGCTGGCCATGATGCAGACGCTGTTCACGCTCGAGCACAACGCAATCTGCGACCGGCTCCGCACGGCCTACCCGTCGTTGGACGACGACGAGGAATTGTTCGAACGGGCCCGGCTGATCAACGCCGCCCTTATCGCCAAGATCCACACCGTGGAGTGGACCCCCGCGCTCATCAGCCATCCCACCACCGTGGCGGCCATGCACGGGAACTGGTGGGGCCTGGTCGGCCAGCGTCTCCACAGACTGCTGGGGCGGGTGAGCACCAACGAGGTGCTCAGCGGCATCCCCGGCTCAAGGACACAGCACTTCGGCGTTCCCTATGCGCTCACCGAGGAGTTCGTCGCCGTCTACCGGATGCACCCGCTGGTCCCCGACGACTACGAGTTCCGATCGGCCGCCGACGACCGCCTCCTCCAGCCACTGGCCCTTCGCGACATCGCCGGCCCGGCCGCCCTCGAGGTCATGGACAGGCTGTCGATGACCGACCTGCTCTATACCTTCGGCACCATGCACCCGGGGCTGGTCACGCTGCACAACTACCCTCGTGACCTGCAGACCTTCCGGCGACCGGACGGGCAGCTCATGGATCTCGCCGCCACCGACATCCTCCGGGTCCGCGAGCTCGGCGTGCCCCGCTACAACCAGTTCCGGCGCCTGCTGCACCTGGCTCCAGCCAAGGACTTTGCCGCCCTCACCGACAACCCGCAGTGGGCGGAGGAGCTTCGTCGCCTCTACGACAACGACATCGAGCGCGTCGACCTCATGATCGGGATGTACGCCGAGCGGCGGCCGCAGGGGTTCGCATTCAGCGACACCGCCTTCCGCATCTTCGCGCTGATGGCATCGCGCCGTCTCAACAGCGACCGCTTCTTCACCAGCGACTACACGGCGGAGGTCTACACCCAGGCTGGTCTCGACTGGATCGACGCCAACACCATGGCGAGTGTCCTGCGCCGCCACTATCCGGGCGTCGGCTCGGCCGTGAGCTCGGTCGTGAATGCCTTCCACCCCTGGCAGCGCCCAGCAGGCTGAGCGACCAAGACCAGCGCAGATCGACAGGCCGCGAATATGCGCTAAATCATGTGTGCGATCTATTCTCATATAATTGTATATACGGATTATCCGCCTGGGCTTAACGATGGTGGGCTTGATTTCTGCAGAGGCCTATGCCTCAATTGAGGTGACAGTGCAAGGGGGAAGCGATGGCCCCACGACGTATGCTGGCGGTCATGGTCGCCAGTGCGATCATGGTCGTTGCCGCAAGCGCGGTAAGCGCCCGGAGCCGACCTCCGACCGAGGCCGAGACGATCCTGCAGCAGACGCTGCGGGACATCGGCGCAAAGGCCAAGGGCGTCAAGCCCACGACCAAGCGTCAGATGGCGCAGCGACTGCAGGCCGCGGCCCAGCTGCCGCCGCCGGTCACCGGGGCCCTTGCGGGCAGGTGGTCCGCGCCGTGCTCACTGCCGGACGGGGTCAACCCGATTGCCGGTGCCGTCATGCGCGACGCCAAGCTGTGGGTGATGTCCGGTTCCGGCAACAACGTCGGGAACTTCAACGCCGGCCTGTTCGAGCATGGCGTATTCGACCCGGTGGCGTGTACGTACACGCGCCTGCCTCTCAGCAACGACCTCTTCTGCTCGGTACTGGTGAGGGAGAACACCGCGCTGCGGTCACTCGGTGGCACGTTGGCGTACGACCCGTTCAAGGGAGCCCCTTACGACGTCCGCTGGCTGGGGGGCCAGCTGACGACGCTCCCGGACATGCCCATCGGGCTGTGGTACCCCTCGGGCTTCTACAACGGGAAGATCACGCTCGTGTCGGGGATCGACCACAACGGGAACCTGAACACGAGGGTTCTCACCTGGGATCCCGCGCGGACAGGTAGTAAGTGGAGCGTGAGCAGCTACAACTTCACGACACCCACCTACCCCCATGCCCTCCCAACGGCCGGCGGCCGGCTCTTCTTCACGGGAGTCGGTTTCGGAACCTCCCTGAACAAGGTGGGCTTCCTGAGCCCGGCGTCGGGTGCGTTCCAGGCTGTGCCCGGGCTGTCCAACGCCCGGCGCGACGAGGGAGCGAGCTTCTTCGCAGGCGGATCGCAGGGTCGTCGTGTGGTCGTTGTCGGCGGTGCAGCTGCCAGCTCGGCCTATGTTGACCTGTACGTCGCGAATCCGTCGTACAAGGCGGGACCGAGCTTGCCCTTGCCGATTCGGTACTTGAACCACTCGCCCACCTTCGACCAGCGAGAGCTGCTCTTCGGTGGCGAGGACACCTCCGGGAACCCCGTGACGTGGGCAGGACTGTACCGTCCGACCAGCAACGTCATCTCGACCGTGAACTACAGCTCGTTCGCCCACCAGTACCACACGATCGGGTTCACCGACCTCAGGGGGTCTGTGTGGATGCTGGGCGGGAATCCGCAGCGCGGCGTGGTGCAGTCCGTGATCGAGAGATTTGACCCGTGGTACGTCGGCCGGAGCGACCGGCCGGTGATCACCAGTGTTCCGTCTTCGATCAAGCGCAACACGCCGTTCACCCTGGGGGTGAAGGTGGCCTCGGGGCGGACTGTCAAGGCGGTACGGTTGTACCGCATGGGCGCCGTGACACATCAGTTCAACTCCGCCCAAGGGGACTTCGGAGCCGTTCGGTCCGGAGCCCGGTGGTCGCTCACCGTCAGCGCCAACGTGGCCGTGAAGGGCCTCTACTACGTCGTGGCGGTCGATGGCTCCGGCGTTCCGTCGGTAGCCAAGATCGTCCAGCTCGGATAGGCACGAGCCCTGGAGAGAAGTCGTGATGGCGGCCGACGACCTGGTCAACCGGATCGGCCAGGAGGCGACGACCTAGCCGGCCACGGCCGTGGCGGTGCCGCCGCCTCCCCCCGGGGCCGGGTCGCCCGAGGACCTGGTTCGGGTGTTGCGGGCCGAGGGGATCCGGGACCGGCGGGTCCTGGCCGCGTTCCGGACCGTCCTCAAGGCCCTGTTCGTGCCGGCCGAGGCCACCGGCCAGGGGCCTACCTGGACGAGCCGGCCCGGATCCCGCACGGCACCCTTGGCGTCCCCGAGCACGCACCCTACCAGGCGATCGTGGTCGCGGCCGCCGCCCCTCGGGCCTACGGCGCGCCGGCCCGGGAAGGTTGGGGTGGGCGATGACGGTCACGGTGGCGCTGGCCGGGGACACCATGCTGGGCCGCGGGGTCGCCCGGGCCCTGGCCACGACGCCACCGGAGGCTCTGGTGGCGCCGGAGGTCCGGGCCGCGCTGGGCGAGGCCGACCTGGTCGTGCTCAACCTGGAGTGCTGCATCTCCGAGCGGGGACGGCCCTGGGACGCCCCTGGCAAGCCGTTCTTCTTCCGGGCCCCGCCACGGGCGGTCGAGCTGCTGGCCCTGCTCGGGACCGACTGCGTCACCCTGGCCAACAACCACGCCCTGGACTACGGCTTCGACGCCCTGGCCGACACCCTGGAGCACCTGGCCGACGCCGGCATCGCCGCGGTCGGGGCCGGACCGGACCTGGAGCGGGCGCGGCGCCCGGCCAGCCTCGCCGCCGGCGGGCTGCGGGTCGCGGTCCTCGGGGTCACCGACCACCCGGCCGACTTCGCCGCCGGCCCCGACCGCCCCGGGGTCGCCTTCGCCGACCTCGTCCGGAGGATGCCGGACTGGCTGCCCGAAGCCATCCGGGCGGCCGGCGCCGGGGTCGTGCTGGTGACGCCCCACTGGGGGCCCAACATGACCAGCGAACCGGTCGGCCATGTCCGCCGGGCCGCCGCCGCGTTGGTGGACGCGGGCGCGACCCTGGTCGCCGGCCACTCCGCCCATCTGCCCCACGGGGTCGCCGGCCCCGTCCTGTACGACCTGGGCGACTTCCTGGACGACTACCGGGTCGACCCGCGGCTGCGCAACGACCTCGGCCTGCTGTTCCTGGTCACCCTGGACACCCGCGGCCCGGTCCGGCTGGAGGCGCTCCCCCTCAAGCTGGACTTCTGCCACACCCGCCTGGCCAGCGGCACCGAGGCCGCCTGGATGCGGCGCCGGTTCCGGTCCGCCTGCGCCGCCCTCGGCACCACCGTGGACGAGGAGGCCGACCGGCTGACCATCAACTGGCGATAGCACCGTGGGTCCAGTGCTGTCCTCGGACGATTGCGTCGAGCGTAGCGCGAGCGACGAAGCTTCATCCGTGATGGGCGATGACGCAAGCCTGGATCGACGCCAAGCTGGAGCAGGCAAGGATGTCGTGCAGCTTGGAGGCCGAGCGCTGAGCTACAGCACGCCCGAGCGGCTGGCTATGAGCCGCGGGTCAGGTCACGGCATGATGGAGGCGGCGTAGTGTCGTTTCCGGGAGGATGGCGACCGTCCCGCCAGCGGGGACGCGCCGCGGAGCTGCGGGGCCGGCGCCGCGAATGTGACCTGCTGGACCGACTCCTGGACGCGGTTCACGCCGGTGAGAGCCGGGCGCTGGTGGTGCGCGGCGAAGCAGGTGTTGGCAAGACGGCGCTGCTGGACTACCTGGTCGAGCACGCCTCGGGCTGCCGGGTGGCCCGCGTCGCCGGGGTCGAGGCGGAGATGGAGCTGGCCTACGCCGGGCTGCACCAGCTGTGCGCGCCGATGCTGGGCCGCCTCCAGCGGCTCCCGGCTCCGCAGCGGGCTGCGCTGCGGACCGCGTTGGGGCTCGGTCCCGGGGTGGCGCCGGACCGCTTCCTGGTCGGCCTGGCCACCCTCAGCCTGCTGGCGGAGGTGGCCGATGAGCACCCGCTGGTCTGCCTGGTGGATGACGAGCAGTGGCTGGATCACGCCTCGGCGCAGGTCCTTGGGTTCGTTGCCCGCCGCCTCGCGGAGGAATCGGTCGGCCTGGTCTTCGCGGCCCGCGTTCCCAGCGACGAGCTGGCCGGGCTGCCGGAGCTGATGGTCGAGGGGCTGCCGGAGGCCGATGCACGCGCATTGCTGGAGGCGGTACTGACCGGGCCACTGGACGCGCGGGTCCGCGAACGGATCGTCGCCGAGGCCCACGGAAACCCGCTGGCCCTGTTGGAGCTGCCCCGGGGGGTGACGCCGGCCGAGCTGGCCGGCGGGTTCGCGCTCCCCGACGCGATGCCGCTCTCGGCGAGCATTGAGGAGAGCTTCCGGCGGCGGCTGGACGCGCTGCCGGCCGACACCCGCGTGCTGCTGCTGGTGGCGGCGGCCGACCCGGTCGGCGACCCGGTGCTGGTGTGGCGCGCAGCCAGGCGGCTCGGCATCCGCGCGGAGGCTGCCATGCCGGCAGCCGAGGCCGGCCTGCTGGAGGTCGGCGCCCGCGTTCTCTTTCGTCATCCCCTGGTGCGGTCGGCGGCCTACCGGTCGGCGTCGGTTCAGGAGCGGCAGGCCGTCCATGGCGCCCTGGCCCAGGTCACCGGTCCAGAGGTCAACCCCGACCGTCGGGCCTGGCATCGGGCCCAGGCCGCACCCGGACCGGACGAGGACATCGCCGCCGAGCTCGAGCACTCGGCCGGCTGCGCGCAGGCGCGCGGGGGCCTGGCCGCGGCGGCCGCGTTCCTCGAACGGGCGGCGATGCTGACGCCCGAACCCGCTCACCGAGCCCGGCGCCTGCTCGCGGCGGCCAGGGCCAAGCGCGCCGCCGGCGCGCTGGATGAGGCACTGGGGCTCCTGGTCGCGGTCGAGGCCGGCCCGCACGACGCCCTGCGGACTGCCGAGGCGGAGCGCCTGCGCGGACTGATCGCGTTCGTACAGCAACGCGCCGGCGACGGTGCGCAGCTCCTCCTGAGCGCGGCCAGACGCCTGGAACCCCTCGATGCTCCCCTGTCCCGCGAGACGTACCTGGAGGCGCTCGGGGCCGCGATGTGGGCTGGCGACCTGGACAGTCCCGGTGGCCTGCCGGCGGCGGCCGAGGCCGCGCGTGCTGCGCCCCCCGGTCCCGAACCGCCACGCGCGGTTGACGTCCTGCTGGATGGGTTCGCGCTGCGGCTGACGGAGGGATATGGGCCGGCCGCGCCGTTGCTGACCCGAGCGCTCGAGCTGGGTCTCACACTGGACGTCGCCGACGACGTCGATCGCTGGCGCTGGCTCGGCAGTGGAAGAGCCATCGCCATCGCCGCCCTCGAGCTGTGGGACGCCGAATCCGCGCACACCCTGGCCGCCGTCCAGGCACAGTTCGCCCGCGACACCGGCGCTCCCGTGCACCTGCAGGACGCGCTCAACTCCCTCGCCACCACCCACCTGCTCGCCGGCGAGCTGACCACGGCGGCACGGCTGGTCGAAGAGGATCGCCTGATCGCGGAGGTCACCGGGAACCCGCCAGCCGGATACGCCGCGGTGGTACTCGCGGCCTGGCGGGGTCGGGAGGCGCAGGCGTCGGAGCTGCTCGAGGCCAGCGTCCGGGTGGCGACCGCACGCGGTCAGGGCGCGATGGTCAAGCTGGCCGCCTACGCGAGCGCGGTGCTCGACAACGGCCTCGGCCGCCACGACCTCGCGCGTGACGCCGCATGGCGGGCCTTCATGGGTGACGAGCTCGGGTATGGGCCGTTTGTCGTGCCCGAGCTGGCCGAGGCGGCGTCCAGGACCGGTGACGTGGAACTGGTCAGGGCCGCACTCGACTGGCTCTCCGAACGAACCCAGGTCACGCCTTCCGCGTGGGCGCTGGGCATCGAGGCCCGGCTCCGCGCCCTGCTGAGCGAGGGCGACGCCGCCGACCGGCTGCATCGCGAGTCGATCGCCCACCTGAGGCGGACCCTGGTTCGCGTCGAGCTCGCGCGAGCCCATCTGCTGTATGGGGAGTGGTTGCGCCGCCGGCGCCGCCGCCTCGACGCCCGGGTGCAGCTGCGCACCGCCCACGACCTGCTGGACACCATGGGCATCCACGCGTTCGCCGAGCGAGCCCGCCGCGAGCTGCAGGCCGCCGGCGGGACCACCCGCAGACGCACCATCGAGACGAGCGAGGAGCTGACCGCCCAGGAGGCCGTGATCGCCCGGCTGGCCCGCGACGGCCTCTCCAACCCCGAGATCGGCAGCCGGCTGTTCATCAGCGCCCGCACGGTCCAGTACCACCTGCACAAGGTCTTCGCCAAGCTCGCCATCAGCTCCCGCGGCCAACTGGAGCGGGCCCTGCCCGGCGACCCGGCCACAACCAGGCCGAAGTAGCCCGCCGGCCAGCACGACCGACACTCGGCGGACAGGGCGCCTTCGAGATCACCTTCCTCGACCCGGGTCCAGGCCTACGCCTTCACCTTCGGCCAGGTCGGGGACAAACTGTCTCCGACGTCACGTAGGGAGCTACGGATGAGTTCGGACAGCGTTCCACTTGGGCCGCCGATGACCCGTGATGCGGCGGGGACACTGCTCGGGCAGACCATGGGGCTGGTCGCGGTCACCGCGGGCCTGTTCGCGGTCGGCGCCTACCTCGGCCGAAACCTGTCATACCAGTGGGGCTGGCTGGGGTTCATCGCCGCCTTCGGCTGCCTCATCGGCATGAACGTCGCGGTCCAGCGATCGCAGGGGCTCGCCGTCACCCTCTTGTTCGGGTTCGGTGCGCTCATCGGACTCGCTGTGGCTCCGACACTCAGCTACTACGCAAGCGCGGATCCGCAGGCTGTCTGGCAGGCGGGCGGAGCGACGGCGCTGTTCATTGCCGGGTTCGGGGCCGCCGGCTACGCGACGCGCCGCGACCTCTCGGCGCTCGCACGCCTACTCTCCTGGGCCCTGATCGGGCTGATCATCTTCGGCATCGTTGCGATCTTCGTCCAGATCCCGAATGGCGCGCTGATCTATGCGATCCTTGGACTCGTGATCTTCGCGGGCTTGACGGCCTTCGACTTCCAGCGCCTTCGCCGCAGCCAAGACATCCGGAGCGCTCCGTTGCTCGCGGCCTCGATCTTCCTCGACATCCTCAACGTATTCCTTCTGCTGCTGTCGCTGTTCGGCGGCCGAGACGACTAGGAGGAGCGCTCCCATGACCCAGCCGCCCCAGCCGTTCGCTCAGCACCCGAGGTTGGCCGAGCTGGTCACCGCGCTCGGCTTCCGCCGCTACCCGCTGTTCCTGACCGGGCTCCTGTACGAGGAACCGGGCGGTCCGCTGCGCCGGGCGACCGCCGTAGCCAGCCGCGACGGCGACCTGGTGGCCTACGACGCCGGCGAGGTGTTCGAGCACGCCGGGCGCGTCCCGACCTCACGGCTGTTCGACGACGACCTCACCGGGCGGTCCCCCAAGACCCTGGTGGACGCCCTGGCCGACCAAAACCAGGCGTTCTTCGCCCACGAGGTCGCCGCCTGGACCAGGGGCCGCCGCAGCGTCAACGAGGTCGGCATCGAGTTGCTGCACCACTGGTTCCTGCCCCACAGTGCAGTGCCGCTGGCCATCACCCATTCCGAGGTCCTCGGGGTGGTCCCGCTCGAGGTCACCGACGCCCTGCTAGAGGTGTTCCGCCGCCTGGCCGACCGCCACGAGCGCGGCTTCCTGGTCGAGCAGGTCATGGAACTGCTCGCCGCGAGCTGACCCTGGTCGGTTCACCATGTCAGAAGCGGCTGAGAGGAGCTGATAGCGATGTTCGGAACATCGTGGCGGGTGGGCAGAATCGCCGGGATCGAGATCCGCATCGACAGCTCCTGGGCGGTGATCGCCCTGCTGATCACCTACAGCATGTATCTGCGGTCGTCGGTCCTGTACCCGGAGCTGTCAGGCGGCGGCGCGGTCGCGCTGGGCATCCTGGCGACGGTGCTGTTCTTCGGCTCGGTCCTGGTCCATGAGCTGGCCCACGCGGTGGTCTCCCAGGCCCGGGGGATCCGCGTCCAGGACATCACCCTGTTCCTGTTCGGCGGGGCCACCCGGGCCCGGGTGGAGTCCCGCGGCCCGGGCGACGAGTTCCTGATCGCGCTGGTCGGACCGCTCACCAGCGGCCTGCTGGCCGGGCTGTTCGGGACCGTCGCCGGCCTGGGCCGTGACGTCCTGTCGGCACCGCTGGCCGGGACCTTCGGGTATCTGGCCTGGACCAACCTGCTGCTGGCCGCCTTCAACCTGGTCCCGGGATTCCCGCTGGACGGGGGGCGGCTGCTGCGCTCGGCCATCTGGAAGGCCACCGGCAGCCTCGACCGGGCGACCCGGATCGCCTCGCTGGCCGGCCAGGGCGTGGGCTGGCTGCTGGTGGCCGGCGGGGTGGCCTTCCTGCTGGCCGGGGACCTGGCCGGCGGGATCTGGTTCGCCTTCATCGGCTGGTTCCTGGTCCAGGCCGCCCGCTCCTCCTACCAGGAACTCCAGCTCCAGCAGCTGCTGGCCAGGGTGGAGGCCGAAGACGTGATGGCCGCCGACCTGGTGCGGATCCCGCCCGAGCTGACGCTGCAGGACGCGGTGGACGACTACTTCATGCGATACAACCACAGCGCGTTCCCAGTGGAGGAGCAGGGGCGGACGATCGGCCTGTTGCCCCTGCGGAGGGTCCGGGGGGTAGCCAGGGAGCAGTGGCCGACCCGCCGGGTGCGGGAGCTCATGGTCCCGCTCGGCGACCAGGTCGTGGTGGCCCCCGATGCCCGGATGGACGGCGTGCTCGGCAAGCTCCAGGACGGCGAGGCCGGGCGGGTCCTGGTCGTCCAGGATGGCGAGGTGGTGGGGATCATCACCCCCTCGGACCTGACCCGCTGGCTACGCCGCTGGCGGACACTCGAAGGAAGCGCACACTGAGCCGTTCATGCTCGTCGCTGGCGGCGACGGCGTCGGCCTGTCCGGGCCAGCGCCAAGCCGGACTGGCCCGCCGGTCGGCCAGCGTCCCGGTCGGCGCACCGCCAGACCACGACTGGCCACCCCTACTGGCCAGTGGCGGATGCGAACGCTGGCCGGCGCGAACCAGACTTGGCGGGCCGCCGACACCGTGTCGACACCGCACTGCGTGGCAGGTTCCGGACGACTGATGGGTTGTCCGTCGGTCGTCCTCTGCGCCCATGGGAGGAAACGGCAATGTCGGAGAGCGCCACGGCCGGTCAGCGTCCCACCGAGCCAACGTAGCGGCCGCGGACACCACCATCCGCCCCTTCCGGGTCGACATTCCAGAGGAGGCACTGGACGACCTTCGCCGCCGCATCGCCGCGGTGCGCTGGCCCTCCCGGGAGCTGGTCACCGACCGCTCCCAGGGCGTCCAGCTGGCCACGAACCAGGCGCTCGCCCGCTACTGGGCAACCGAGTACGACTGGCGCAACGCCGAGGCCAAGCTGAACGCGCTGCCCCAGTTCACGACCACCATCGACGGGGTCGACATCCACTTCCTCCACCTCAAGTCACCCCACGAGCACGCGTTGCCGCTGATCATGACCCACGGCTGGCCGGGGTCGGTCA